>QDKV01005389.1_pt1 | contig 96916 bp, 111 predicted proteins | sample 1861101 | NCBI WGS metagenome assembly QDKV01 (sample SAMN04275158, study PRJNA302643) | Fungus metagenome, whole genome shotgun sequencing project. | isolation source: fruitbody | host: Mallocybe terrigena | place: Sweden | collected 2013
TAATGAACACTTTGGTTTACTTGGAAAACTCTTGAATTCACTTAAAGATTTTTTTTAAAAGAATGTTTAAGTGAAGCAAAGCACATAAGGGAAAAAAGGTACATAAAAGGTGAATAAGTAAAAACCTCTTTTCCTGATGCGTTCATCAATTTCGAGAATTAACTGAACCTGGAGTCACAGAACATGAGGGAATCTCAGTATCCCAGTTTCCGACGGAGAAACGGATCGGTTAGAGGCCATTAACCTTTCATTCTGCTTATCCCTTCGTTCTTGTTGATGAATCGATCGGGTCTTTCACCAATTCCGTTCTTATTTCAGATAAAAACCGATCATATCGCTGATACTGCCAGTGTAAGTTCGGCATAAGACTCAAGAAGAACACATCCTCTCGTCTGCATCGGAACGTGAATTGCGCAACGAGAACGTCCACACCGCGGACAGAATTAGATTGTTGCAGAGACGATAGCATGTTATGTCGCACGGGTAACTGCGCGCTGCGGAATACTTTCTTGGCATGCTGCTTGAGCTTGCCTTCCACTAAATATGTTGGAGCTGTGGCTCGAGCTGGACTCGTGGAAATAGCGATCTCATGTAAAGGAACGGAAGAGCAGTGGCGAGAGGTAGAGGTCCGATAAGATGTTGCACGACGGATGATGAAGACGGGATCACCCGATCGAATGTTCTCAATTGATCCATACAACTAGGACGGATCCAAGAACGGTTTGTGAGGGTGATGTTGCGATACTGTGGATGATGAGGATAAGCATCAGCGATTTTATTCAACGGTACCTGTAGTGAACACCGAACCTCTCCAAGCCAATTTCTGCGACCTCGGCGATCTTCACATGCTTCGGTAATATCTCAGACTGGGTGAAGTGGGATTGAGAGTACTGGTACACAATTACTTCTTGTAGGGCAGAATTGCATATCCTCCGGTAGGTCTAATGCATGGATGACGATCAAGGTTGCCTGTTGTTGATGAAGAGAGGTATCGAGCCTTCTGCGGAGTATCCCCCTCACCGAAAGACGATTTGGCTTTAATAGTATCATCGTCCTCGTGCCCATTAGTGCTGTCATCGGTTCGTCTATTCAAGTAAAATTTGACAAAAGAGTCATCTGTGAAGTCATTCATCGAACAACTTCCTGATCGCGGGGATTGCTTGTGATAGAACTGAGATCCCCCACACTGTTCCTATTAAGTTTCGGGAGTTCCATGGTCTTGTTCACCGGCGTCTCAAAAATGACGAGAGGTTTCCCATGAGGCGCAAGCACAGCATCTAACTGCTTGACAGTAAGATAATAATCACCATCTTCCTCTAAAGCCGGCAGTCTGAAGCGCTAGAGTGCTGTCGAAAAAGGTCTGCGGATGTGGTGGAAGAGTTGAGTAGGACCGTCTTGGATGTCGCCTCCGTTTGCAGGCTCATCTCCCTTTGCCTTTTCTGGAGCAATAGCTGTTATTGTTGTTGACGCTGCAGCTAGTGAAGTTGTTGCTGTTGTTGAGCCCGTGCTGTTGCTCGTGCAGGGAGGCAAGTTGCAAGGCATCAGGAATTTCGCCAGCGAGCGGAGGATTCTCTACGATTCCATCTTCCCAACGCATGACTATCCCGGCGTGTGTAATCCAAATCCTTGTCTTCAAAGCCATCAGTTTCATCCTCGACTTCTCCGTCGCGCAACGCTGGTACATAACGGTGATACGAGCGGATAGAATTGAAAAATGTTGCGTGCCGATAAATTGTTTCGAAGACATTCTTGAGTAGTCATCAAGCTATTTTCCTGATATTCATGTGGGCTATGCACACAAATTTGGTTATTTATGTAAGTGGGTGATGAAAATATGTAGAACTTTACCTTCCGCGCTCGAATATTTCCAGCCAGGATGTACCCGAGTTTTGAAAACGCGAACGAACCACCAATAGCTATTGCCATCATCCATGAGGAATAAGGTGTCTCCTTTGACGACGTTCGCTTGATCATTGCAGAAAAACTGTGGAATATATCAAGTCGTTCAAAATCGACAGAGTTGAGGACTTGTCGTCTTCCTCACGAAAGTCTTCTCTCCTCTGGTTCAGAATTGTCCTCTAGCATTGGGTGCTCCCCCTTGTCGGCGCCATGGTGAACCTCAGCTGCGTCTGCGTGAGCAGCAAGGTGATGGGTTACATGGACAGATAGCTTGCAATATGGAAGGAACCAGACCAGCCGATGACGACGACGCTGGGAAGGCGGTTGTCGTCGTTTGAGTGAGTTGTCCGAATACCGAAACCGGCTGTTGTTGTGATGTACCAGAACTTGCCATGTTCGAGCCTCCACCCCCAAACGTTGTCGATGGTCCCGGTAGTTGTGTTACCATGGAAAACAGAGGCAGGCTGCGTTGTCGCTGCAGCAGGCGAACCGAAAGCACCAAAGACAGAACCATTTTCAGCATTGCCATTGTTAGCAAGTGAACTGAACACACTTCCTGCTTGTTGTTGTCGCGGCTGACCAAATACAGATGACCCAAATGCCGAAGTACTCGTCCCTGTTGTCTGTGCGGTTGCTCCAAAAGCGTCCGTCCCATCCATTAGCCCAAGTGGACGAGACTGTCCAGCGAAAGAAGAAAATCCGCTTCCACCTGCAGTTCCTGCTGTGTTCGTACTTGGAGTGGAACCCGCACCAAACAGAGATACACCTGCACCTGCGAATGCTCCGAATGGGCCAGAAGCAGGCTTTATAATTGACGATCCGGTAGCTCCTGGTTGAGATATCCCAGTGGGTGTGGACTGTCCGAACGTGGACGTTGTGGATGTCGAAGGTCGACCAAAAGCATGTCCAGCAGTTGCCGGTTGTCCGCCAAGAGCTGACGGTTGTCCAAAACCAGTTTGTCCGAATGATGATGATTGGCCAAAAGGAGTAGTTGTCGTTTGTCCAAAAGTCGATTTGCCAAAAGTCGAGGCGGCTGCAGGAGCTCCGAATGGGCCTGTGGTAGAACTGTTTCCGAATGTTGATGGTGTCGATGTTGAACCAAAGACAGGGGCGGAAGGTATTGACGACGACGACGACGCATTGTTAAAAGCCGATGAAGTGGAAGGGAAAGTGGACGTTGAAGACACGGCATTTTTTAGGAGCTTGCTCTGATTCATGGCTTGTTCAAATGCTTGAGATGAATTGTTTCTCGCAGCCTAGAAGCACAAAAATCAGATCGTCAAAAAAAAGGAGTCAACAATTACTGACACTGTATACACGTTCTGCATTGGCTATTTGGTTGGATTCATATTGTATCTGTAGAATGCATCAGTCACAAATTGAGCCACTTAGACCAATGAAAACCGCACGTATTCGTTGACATTCCCCGTCGCTAAAGCGGTTACAGCTTTGACACGCAATTCCTCAGGCGATTCATCCAGACCTTCAATCAACGTAGTCTCGTTTTTAAAAGGGGTATAACTTGACAGCGGCCACAAAGGTCGTTCGCCTTTGGGATTTAGATCGTTTGCAATATTTGCCGCACCACGGATTCATCAATTAGACGCAGCTCCTAGAAAGTGTTGATGTCCGAACTTGTATGGTAATTCTGATCTGGGAGCATTTGAAGAAGAGGAATTCCATGAACTAGCTGGAGGTAGATATGTGAAGTGTCAGAGATGTTGCAGGAAGGTCAGCACGTCCAAAGTCTGCCATAGATTTGGTCTGTCGTGACGACTTTCTTTCCAATCTCCTTTCTCACCTCAGACAGGCAAAGCGATTTATACCTGCGAGACAGGAACTTATCATTTCACCTGCTTGAAAGAAACTCATTTTCTGCTGCTACTTATACTTAGACGGATGGATCTTTGAGGACAATTTGAGGATGCTGATGTTTTTGGTCTTAGGTAGTATTTTGACAGTGAACGCCTCATTCGGCTTGTCACCGAGAACACCTCTCCAACTCCGCCACTTTGTCTTTTCCTCGAAAGTTTCTATGTACAACTTGAAGCAAGGACTTATGTGCCGCCTTCCATGTCGTATGGCTGCCTGGCTAAGAGTAGGTCTTGACCTGAATGCCCTGTGCATTTGCTTGACTGATATCATTTTTTTCAGCGTTAACACGCGCGCCCACAGCTCCTGCGGATGCTTATTTTCCGGGTTTCTGGCGTTGTTCATTTACCTCCATACCTTGGATTTTTGACCAACCAAGCCTACCAGACGCTTGACTTCGTGTAGTCACGCTCAGCTTGCCAAATTCGTCGTTCTGAGCAACGGGTCCACCAATGCTGTCGTCTTCTTCATGCTCGCCAGCACGACACGCGTCTGGAATTCTAGCTGGTTCGACATTCTCGAGATCCAGGGCAGCCTCAGTAGGAGATGAAGAGGAAAGAAGGTCTGAGTACTTTGAACATCTATTCCGTTGGGTGAGCCAGTCTGTTCCCTTTCCTGGGCTAAACGGTTGAATGAAAATACCGCTCCAGTAAATCCGACGACCCCGCCGTTCTTGACTACATGGCCTTGCCTGCCGACCACTAAAAGAGGCCTAAAGCCGAGGTGTCGTCCTTGATTTCTCCACCCTGCCAGGTAACTTCAGAAAAGTATGCTTTCGTTTTCTTATCAGTATGACGTTTACTCATCGTTCCTTCTACAGACCGCGACCCACGAAGTAGGGCACTGGGTCTCACCTTCCAAGGAGGCTGCAAAGCACCAGAGGAAAGCACGCTGTCCAGTCGACCGTTTGGACCCGACGCCTGCCCGAGTGGAGGAGACAAGATCCTATTCATATGCTTCTATTATCGTTCGATGGTTGATTGACTGGTTGTTTCATTTGCGATGGCCAATTTCATGGACTATGCTGCATCGCCTTTCTCGGCTGCTGGATCAGCTTACAAATAAGTCGTCTCATAATCTACAATGTTCACGGCACCCTGTTCTATCGTTTCCCTGGCCCATAATGCATCAACCCTCGAGCGTCCCCACGTTAGGCGTGCTTGAAATCAATTCATAAAATACGTCGGCAGCATCTGACTGGCGAGATTCGTACGCTTTCAGCAAGATATACACAGCCCACAGGGAGCCTGGCCTAATCATCTCCCGGAGACCAAGTAAGAACGACCCCGTGCTGTGCAGGCCTCGTCAAGAAAGGACACAATGTCGACAGCCTAGGAAATATGATTGATCGTAGAGCGTACGTCTTGCGTGGGTTGAAGTAAACGTCTATTTGCAACGCTTGCTTTGGAGCACTTAGTGAGGATTGTGTCCAAAGTAAAATGTCGATTCCTTGAATAGGTGAGATTGCATGGGTGGAGGAATGAACTAAACATGCTAAAGTACATCGGCGTACGCCTCAAACCTTGCCTCAAACTGTCAGAGCGAATACAAACACAGTTAAGTCTTGCTCGCTCAGCTCTTTGCGTTTTCGAAGGGCATCGTAGAGGAGCTGCATTCTTTGCGACACGTTTCCGATGAGTGAATAATTGAAAGAGCTGAACTCTTTGACTTCGGCAACAATGGATTCCAATCATTTCGCAGATCATAATTCATGAAATAAAGCAGCGACAGCGAAAGATGGCCTAGCGTCTTCTGACCGCCCTGCCTGTAATCATCCTGTCTCTTTTGCTTCATACTACTGCCGCCGCGTATGGCGCCGCACTGCTGCCCCTAATAACCCATGCAGCTTACGCCCACGTTTGACCCTGTGCTCACCATAATGATCACTGGCGCTTGAACGATCCAATTATTATTGCGAACGAAGCCATGGCTCCCGGACTGGGGAACAACAACGATAGGGCATCTGCCTATGTGTCGTATGAAGCTGCGGCCATCGTGCTGCCGGCACCGATGCTTGGCCCAATGAGCATCACCTTCCTCCTTATCAACCAAGAACATTCAAGTTAGATCTCACGTCGATGGCAATAAAGAAGAGGGTTCGCGGTGTTGCTGATGACATTCGTTACTTGTGGAAGGGAGTCAAGCGGTAGGAGATGATATATTTGCATCCGCTAGGAATGACATGACTCTCGTGCGCGGCATTCGTGATGAGTTCAGCCAGTTAAACTCCCAGAAATTCAACCTCGGGTTTTTGGATCGACCGTCCAATTGATGATTCTTCTCAAACTTGCCACGCTCGATGAAGATTTGGGAATGAAGAATAGACCTGGCTAGGGGTACAGGTTGGCCGCATGCCAATCCTACATCCATAGCCTTTGCAACACTAATGTCAGCTGTAACCGACCGCCAATGTGCTAAAGCAATCACTGTATACATAATGTCGTAACACATATGTAAATACTATCTAAGTCATAGCTGATATTCTCAGTTAAAATTCAACATAGTCGAGCCCTGATTGCATTGAAAATAGCAACGTTTCATTCAGAATCCTCGACCTTGTCATCTCAGATGGCCTTTCCGTTCGCATTGAATGGAAACATCGCAATTGCAGGGCCAGCAACCACGCCGTCATCGTCCAACCTGACATCACGTATCTTTTCGCTTACTCCCTTCACCACAATCACGTAGACTACGCCTTTTTGCTTGCCAGATCTCCTGGAATAACTACAAAGTATCTTCGCCGAGTTTGCTCACCATCGATTGTTGGTCGTGAACGCGTCCGAAGATAGTTTCCGCACCAGACAGAAACGCGACATAAAGAAATTCGGGATCATCGTTCGTAGGCAAAGAGTACGGGTGAGATGCGGAGATAAAGTGAGGCGGGGATAAGGGCTTGGCAGGTAGGAGTGACCGGTTCAATTGTGGAGAAGTGTCAAAGTTGAAAAAGACGGTGAGGAGGGTGAGGACTTGATTCGGCGTTAGCGGCGTCTAGGGAAAGACAATTAAGATTAGATGTTTTGTTCCTAAGGGCACGAGGCGCACGTGAAAAGGTGTGTCCCATGCATTCTGCTTTCGTACGGATGAGTTGATCCACGCAGCCTGACGAGCACGATTGGCAAGTATGGAGGCTTCCGCAGTTGTGTACGCCTATTGATTGTGTTATATGAATATGTCCAGCAAGACTGAACCGACAATCACCTTATTATTGAAGGACTGGAGGGTTTCAAGATACGCACTTGTCGCGATTGTCTCGATCGCTACACTGGTGTCGATGAACGAATGCACGCTATTGTTGTGACTAAAGGAGTGCTGAGATTATTTATGTAAGTAGAAGAATTTGAAGGCATACTAAGTACCACTCACAAGTCATAGTTTGCGGGCTGAACGTGCTCGCTACCGGCGGCGGCTGGCAACCGGTTTCGACACTATCGCTGCTTCCTCCGCTTGGGTCAAGCGAGTCTGCCTTGTCACAACGACAGCGGATTCAGGGTAGACCAACAGGTGAGTGATATTACTGTAAACGACCTCCCTCTGCGCCAGACGACAATGGAGCCCTTTGGGAGAACCTTCTCGAGCCGAGCCAGAAACAGACTTCTGGGTCGTCGGAATAGTCAGCAGCAATCCGCGTGTGCCAGGAGGGTGGAGTTGACTTGAGCTGCTGCAAGTCTGTGCTGAGGGTAGGCTTCTTACTACGTGGGTGGTTGGATGGGATGCTGGGACAGGACATGTGCATGAGACTAGTATCTTCCGCGCGCAACGAAATGGGTAAAGGCATAAGTGAAATACAGTTCTCCAGGGACATAAAGCTAAGCCTGCACAGACGCGTAAAGGCAGTTCTACCAGCTGATAGCAGTCGTGGATGAGATCGAAAGTAAAAAAAGCCAGAGAGCAATCTGATAGCCGGCGTGTTGACATTCGCGGGCATATAAATAGGAAAAGCCTTTGATATCTTTCTGAAGGTCGTAAGCGCAAGCTTGTGGAGTAGGGTTAACAGCGCAGGTCTTGATCTTGAGTTGCGAAGAAGGGTAAAAATGTTAAGGTGCTCTCGACAGACTGAGCGCTGCAAATATTCTTTGGGGGAGAACAACTTGCAGGGCCCTTTCCTCGTGTTTCCCTCCTCGTGTTTCTTTCTCATCTTTCTCGACTATGCCTAAATTCACTCCCTCTTCCCCCATTTCAAACAAATCCTCTAGACAAATCCATGACTCTGCTGACTCTGATTCTCTTCGAAAAAAAAAGAATGCCAATGCTCAGGCTGCTTTCCGAGAAAAGCGACAAAACTACATCTTGACTCTTGAAGAAACAGGTATATCAACTGGTGTTACCCATCCGCTCTCTGACACCCTCCTCTAGTCTCAAACTTGGAGTCTGTGGTAATACAACTCCAAGAATCATGTCGGGAAGCGCGAAATGAGAACATGATTTTACAGCGGGAAACTTCCCGCCTTTGCCACCAGGATCGAGACTGTGACAAGTGCTGGAAGGCCTGTGTTCAACCACGGAAATTAGGACAAGCTCAGGCTCCGCCAGAGGATCTGCCACCACCTCCTTTATCATCATTGCCTTTTCCGCACCCTCCAACCCTCTTACCACAAATGCAACAGGCGTTTGGGAACGACCCTGCTGCTTGTCAGGTTTATGATCACGTTGGCAGCAGCAACTTTTCCGACCAACAACAATCCCCCATGACTTTTACAAATCAAGAAGAGGGAGTTGGTTTGTCCAAATCTCTACTCGATCGTGGAGAAAATTTCGCAACTTTATATGCGATTCAAGGCTCCCCACTGAGTGCACAATGGCAAGTGCCAACAGGCCCAAACATCCCAGAGAGTGTTGCACCCCAATGGCAGTCACCATCTTACATGAATCCCCCTTTGGCCTCATCGGCAGATGTAGCGTATTCAGGACGATTCCTTGCTGATGAACGCAAAGTTACACTGCTCAACAGCGCATCCTATGAGCGCAGTGCTCCAGACAGTGTACCGAATAGGCGTTCGATGTCGCCATCTACTTCGACCGCAAGCTTGGCTACGTTACTGCCACTGACATCCTCTTATCATCTCGGATATCAAGGTGCATCTAGGGGACATGGGAACACGGATTTTGTGTATCAAGCTCAACCAGCTCCTCACTGTGCACCGGTTACACTGCGCAGCGGTGTTGGTGATGTCACAGTATCTGGGCAGCATCCCGGCGGTGTGCCGCGTTATAGTCTTGGTAGGTCAGAATCCAGCAACGGATATCTCCATACTGATCAGATCATTTTATAATATTATCGGATTAAGGCGGCTCTCAGGATGACAATGCCTGCGCTCTTTTGCATGCCCAGTGTCAGAATGTCGTCCAGTCATACCAAAGATCCCCTTCGCCGGGGCCCACGCCTGTTACTCGTACGGTTGCTGTAATTAAAGCACATGCGTTTGGCGCACATCGCAGGATGCGCGCAAAAACAAAAAAGACCATGGACAGTGCTGCCAAAGTTGCTTTGAATGTGTTGGAGGTGAGGGGAATCAACGTTAGACTGACAACCGATGCTAGACATTCACAACTGGACGAAGGTGAACTTGATATAGGAGACTCTTGAGACTTCCCTGCATTAATTTTTTTTAAATCTGTAATCAATTCTTCTCTCAAGTCCTACACACACTGTTGTCATTGGATTGGTACTGTTTATCCTTTGCTGTCATATACGTGTTGTATCTCTTTTATACCAAACTGTACCATATCCCTCTTGTCAAAGTTGCATATTTAATTGCTCTGAACAGATTATTAGCTTTCTATATATATCATGGTTTCGAATGCCATAGTGTTACTGTTACCAATAATGATAGTCCTCCAGGTCAAATCGATCATATGTCACCCGATGCCAGAAGTACGCTGCACACGGTGTTATCTCCTTTGGTACCCCACGAAATATCATGGACATTTGCGAACTATGAAAAAGACGTTAGTTTCCAGGATATGAAAAAAAAGTATCAAATTACGGACCGCGTAGACGTTGAGGACGTTGATATACGAGGGCACCATAAACATGTACTACGCAAATGAGGTGATCAAATGCCAAGGATCTGCGTGAATTGCGACGTCAGAGAAAACAAAACAAAAAAATAATAATGAATGAAGCTCACAAGGAACTTGCAAACACCCTAACATCGCCGCCAAAAATCACCGCGATATCCCGAAAGATCGAGCCCGAAAAAAAGTCTCTCAAGCTCAATCCCTCTGTATGCGCCTTCGCCAGCTGACCGAGCCCCTTGAACGCGAGCAAAAGTGCCGAGACGGTATGAACATGGTAATCAAATCAAAGCCGACGATAGGGTATAGCCCCAATTCGAGCCTCGTTGCTGAAATCTTTCGCACTCTTTGTTCAATTGCACATTGTCGGCGCTCTGAGTCTTCATCAGCTGGGGGCAACGGAAGGATGTTCTGCAACCTAGACGGACGAGGTGGGCTCGCGTTGGCATATTCACTGTAAGTAGATGGTAAAAAAATGATTATACATCATTGGCATTTTGAACAAACATACCGTATGGACAATACTATTCTTGGAATGCCAGATGATAACCCCTGGGAGACCAAAAGGGAGGACCGATCCTCTTCCGCGGTCGGAACGTGATTTTGCTGAACAAAAGGAAGCTGAAAAGTTGTCAGCCGCACGTTTTGACGGGGAGGTGTCGAAGCGTCGGCTGCATACCTTTGATTCCATCCATACCCCTAACAACCCGGAAATCTCTCCAGGAGTGCAACCGGGCACTACAGAAGTTAAACGAATTCGAGGAAAGGGTTGATTCCAATATTGTGAATTTCGTCGACTTGAATGCAATAGCGGCGGGAACGGAAGGAGACCTCAAGGCGGTGACGAGGGTTGCCCGAAATTTGGTTTCCTGGAGTCAGATGGAGGATTTTCAGTCAGCGACAGAATTGGGAGGTTTGGTGGAGAACCTACCTGACATGACCGAAATCGTCCACCCAAGGGATTTTTCTTAGATGCAGTAGTCAAGGGAGAAAAACTGGAGAGCCCATAGCTTTCTAGAATGCTCCGAATGTCGAAACTCGCGGCAATTCTGGCCACACACAATCGGGGCTGCAACTGACATCAGGATCCTGCTCGACTCGACACCAGCGAACGGACCTTGGCACCCATGGAGCACCCTCTCGTCGACAACGCGATTCCGAAATGAATACTTGCAACGTAATCTGAAGATTTGATTAAGCTAATTCGTGTCAAGTATTAAGGGGGAGGTACTCACATTTTCGGTAAGCACGAGGCGAAGCGGAAGAATCGATTGTTGTTGGCCGGGAGCAGGGCACCGAAGTTGGTCAATCATGCGCCGAGTCGATATCATTGCTGGCATGGAAGGGATTTGACAAGGAGGCTCTTTGGAGTGAGAATTCGACAACTGGTTATTTTGAGGGAGTGGCTAAACAAATACAAACAACGCGCTTCTTGTCGATGAGTACCACCGATTTTCTGCTCTTCTGCTTTGTTCTCGGTGACGATGAAGAGAGCGTGTTTCCTGTCGAAATTGCAAAGGACAAAAATGTTGGCATCCTCAAGGACGAGATCAAGAAGAAAAATCCACGTGCTCTCAATGCTGTCGATGCCAAAGACCTCGATCTCTGGAAGGTTTGCCTTCCTCTCGACGATCCTGCTTCCAAGCAACCGCAAACTGGGCCGCCTTTGAGAGTCAACAAGAGGTTGTCTTCGTTGTGGGATAGTGACCCTTCGGATGATGATCTACACATCCTGGTAAAAGCCCCTGGTACGCCCGAACAAGCTTGTTTCCATTCTCTACTAAATTCTTTCAAAAGTAAAACATACGGTCGACTCAACTCCTGCGCCCACTCTTACCCTCAACTGTCTCTTCTACAATGACATCCAAGATTGTCGAGCAAAAGGCTTTCCCGTCAAAATCGACCCCACCGAGACCATTGGTTGTCTCAGATGCTATTAAAGAAAAGGCCATGCTATCATTGCCAGCAACCTCTCTGACGCTTTTCAAAGTGTCTCTTCCAGTAAACGATGCCCTCGATACACAGTTACTTTCCCTCGACCTTGCCAACTGCGAGCGGTTAGAGCCCTTCTCCACGAAGCTGTCTTCTTTCTTCGACGATGCTCCAGAAGACCACCTGCACATTTTGGTAAAACAGCCTCTTAGTGAGTTCGCTCAGCGAGAAACTTATGGTCTTAATTGACATGCAAACAGTTACCGAACCGACCTCCCGTCGTTCTCTTTACACGATTGAAGAGGAGGCGAGACTTATGTGTACGTTTTATGGCAATGGCTCGGAATATGACTAAATTATTCTTCCAGCCCGAAGAGAAACAGCGGTCGAGCAAGCCCGCACACGTGATGTGCCTTCGACTGGTGCAAAGAACTCGACTCTTCTCCACACCCAGACGGATGACCGGGAGGACGCGGTATACAATGGAAGGCCTATTCAACTAACTGCCCCCCCACTTTCAATCTACCACCCAGTATTCGCAACATTTAAGCAGCAAATAGCTGAACCCACCGACAGAGCAACGTTCACTACCACAGAGTTGCGGAACGCTCATCAACTTATCATCGACTCCGTGGCATTCTATGCCGATGAAAAGACTCGGATATCAAAGATTCAGGAATCATTGAATGTTCTCGTCTCTCCCGAACTTTTCTGGAACTCTGAAATTCCCTTTGGCCAGCGGACTTTTAAGCCTGACGGCACGATGCGCTGTGTCTGCGAGAGGTTTCCTGCCCGCGACACGGGTGCTTACGAATTCACTGAAGTAAAGAATGGTGTTGGAGAGGCCCATTCCGATCCGATTCACCAAGCCCAATGTGATTACGTTGCGTATTATTCTGACAAAGCTGTACATTTTTTCTTTTGGTTCTCTAATCAGAAATTAACCGTTGTATAGCGCGATAGTATTCGCAATGCTTGTTGTTGCCCTGCATTTCTTGTCGGCATTGCTGGTCCATATTTGATGATATCTGGTGCAGTGTTCACCGATCGTTTCGTTTCGCAACCGTTCGTGGAATATATGTTCCTTGGCGGAACACCTTATCTCAATGACCGCATTTACGATGTTGCGAAGATTCTGAGAGTCCTAAAATCTTGCCTCCTCGACTTGCGAAGATTCTACACTGAACTCCCCCCACCAAACCCACCCTCTCCTTCAAGAAGCAGACCAATCTCCCCATCCGTATTTCCTCATTTTAGGAATTTCGAAGTAAATGGGGAGCAATTCGAAATCAATTATTTGGCGCGCCTTGCCCCTCAACATTCCGAAAAAGCTGTATTCAAGGCATCAATCCATCACGCTGGCGAAGAGCGCAAGATCGTTGTCAAATTCACACCAACATATTGTGTCGCTGCGCATGAGATTGCGCATAAGGCAAACTGTGCACCGAGGCTTTGGTTTTGTGGAAAGGTTGCGACCGTTGGTGGGCTGTTCGTTGTCGTGATGGATTTTGTCGAGGGTCAAACCCTTCATGCGAAGTCGACCGTCAGCGTCTCGCAAAAGATTGTTGGGCAACTCAGGCAGACACTTGCCGTGCTGCATGGGCAAAATTACGTCTATGGAGATTTGAGAGGTCCAAACGTTGTCGTCTTTCTCGATAAGAACGGTGATATTGGGGGGGCGAAGAAGGAGTTGTTGTATACCCTGCCGACATTAACATGGAGATAGGTTGGCATGCACAAGTCTGCCCAGGAGGACTGATTCGTCGCGAGCACGACGAATTCATGCTTCAGCGTCTTGGGAACGGAAATTGAAATTTTATAGAATTATGACAACCTTGTTTGAAGTTTTGTTGCTCGATATTCTAGTGGCTTCTACCAGTAAATTTCACAGAAAGAACAATATATTTGAATACATTGACCCTGTACACTGTAGTTAAGTAGTGAAAATAGATCGGCTGCCTTGGGACGGACCTTTTACTTTTATTACTTGTCGGGTTCAGTAGCGAACCCGGACACAAATAGGGAAAGGATGGAAAACATACAATAGAAATCTGATGATACGAAGTCAGGTTGTAGTTTTAGTAGTTGAAGACAGCCTGAAGGAGTGTTTGAATTTTACTCCTTCTTTGTCAAGTTTAATCACTATCTTCATATTGGAAGTGTAACCGTATGATCCTTTTCTTTCTTTCCTATTTTCTTATGTACTGTAGTACCGTGTCACGCCAGTCCGAGTCCAAAATCAAAACATTCACCTGCAAAGCAGGTAACTTGCACACTTTACGAGCATGGATCGGATTGTGGTGTGGGCGGGATTCGAAAATGTGACTGACAGTTTTCTGACAATTGGCGGTGGTACACCCAAGGTACCGAAGTGTCGTGTGCCGTTTCTCCGCCGTCGTTACCTAGCGTCACGACCGTAACCAATGTCACACATATCACCTGCCCGAACACCCTGGAGGCACAAGTGTCGCCAATTCCTGAGATTCTCTCACAAATGTCCACACCACCAAAATCTTGTTCGCCTTTATTCCGCTCCGTGTATGTCCAAGCTTTCCATATCAACCTAGATCTCACCATGCACGGAAATCTAGCCACGATACTCCCCGCTCAGCACGTTCAGATGGAGGCCGGATGAACCAACCGCATCTTCGGGACACAATCGCGCAGGAGATGGATGGCGAAATGCTAGTCTGCGACCTACGAGAATTTCAACAGCACTATCTCCCGTTCAATCCCACAGTCGAAGAAGTAGGACTTGCTCTTGAATTTCTTCAGAAACAAGAACTTTTGATGCGGAACGAGTATTCTGACGATAACTGTAACTATACTTGGAGTAAACTGGTTTCACCTTCAAAATCCACTCAGGTAGAGTCCGAATCATTTAAACCATTCGTGGCAATTTTCTCTGCCCTCGAAACGTTTACTTTCTCTTCCACACCGCCGCGCACATGCAACTACCGCTTCAAGCAACATGGAAACATTTCTTTGGCCTCTCGAATTCCTGGTTCCAGCCACAGAATTGACGGGTCCTTCTCTGGCGAACCATCGCCCTCGATCTGTGATGTTGCGGTTGGTGTGGAGCTCAAGAAGAACAGTGGTTCAAAGTCGGAGCATGACGTGAGTGCGTAATCGGCTCCCTAAACCATTTCTTACAGTTCATTACTGTCAGAACAAAATGAAACTACTTAGTGCTTCAAATCATATCATGAACGACGATGTGCGACGGATGTGGACGTATGGTGTGAGCACTATTCAAATAAAGGTCTATTCACTATTAATCGTTTAAAGATTACCGTCGAGGACTCGAATATGACTGTCTGGTACTTTTCACGTTCACATTCTGTCAAATCCGATTCCTTTAACTTCCTTGAGGTGCGTTTGATTCCCGGGCCTGAAGTCTGGATATCGATAGTCTGCTGACAGGATTTTACAGCAACCTTTGTGTCTAGTCGCCATCGCGCTTTCCTTCATGTTTGCCTCTGCCTCTGAGATGGGCTATGATCTCTGTGTTACTCTGTGCGGTGACTGTTGTAACTACACCTACCGATTCGAAATGGGGACCAAAGAAGAACGAGCTTTTCGTACACGTCGTTGCATAGTGGAATACCGGTCTCTTGTTATTACTGGTCGAAGTACGCGGGTGTGGGAAGCAGTCGAAGTCGACCCAACCGACGAGACGAAGGAGATTGGACCGCCGGTGGTCCTTAGGGATGTCTGGCTTGACCACAACGCTTCAACTGAGAGGGACATACAAAGCCTAATTTTCTCCGCCATTGAAAAGTTTGGCAAGGGAGATACGTCGTTACACTTTCAACACTTTTCGGAGACGATGAAGACGCTCATCCTCAAGTTGATTGCTTCTGGGGATTACAAAAAGTATTTTTTGACGATTGAATGCGACTACCAGGGAATTATGTCCAAGGAAGTAGCGCCTTCAGCAGTCCCTACGCGTGGTTTATTTTTGAAGGACCCTGTATTCGACTCCTCTCCAACGCCCACGAGTAGTCGAGACCCTACCCGCCAGCTTGAACTGACACCGTCTCACCCTACCTCTCGCATGTACAATTCGAAACGCCAGTATCGTTTGGTATATAAAGAGGTTTGCTCAGCTCTGCATGATCTCAACTCCCTAGGAAATATATTCTTAATTCTTTCGGATGCCCTCATTGGTACGTTGCGTTTAGTTTGCATGCATTTCTGTTGTAGAAGTTGAGCCATAATCTAGGACTCCAACTGCTCTACTGTGCTGGATGGGTTCATAGGGACATCAGCTCAGGAAATATACTCGTATTCGGAAAACAGGGTAAACTATCTGACCTTGAGTATGCGAAACAATGGCAATCAGATATTTCAAGTCCAGATCCGAAAACAGTGAGCTTCCCTTTCTTCATACCCACCCGTTAGCCAATCTATCTTAAGGGAACTCCGTTTTTTATGCCCTATGAAATACAATCTGGGAGGTATCTTCAAACATCTAGCGTAGGTGTCCACCTCGGTGAAGAGTATGGGGTAACTCCTACGCCGTGCGTCAAGCAGGTCCCACTCGTGTTCAATTTTCAACACGATGTTGAATCGCTGTGGTGGGTTGCGCTGTGGGTTGTGACTTACGGTACCGATTATTATGAAGACACCCGACGGTTCGTTTCTGCAGTCTTCTGCAACCAGCTTCAACCATCGTCGGAGAGGACTGGACTGCTTACAGGACCTGAAAAGCAACCGAATTCTGTCTTCTCGGATCAGCTTATGGATGTTGGAACTGACCTCTTTGGTATCTGTGCTTACCTGCGTAATCAATACATATCACGGGAAACGGACAACAAGCTGTTTGACATCACAACCTATTCGCATTGTTACTCGGTATTATCAATGTTCCTTCAGAAGTTCCTTCATCTCGATTTCCGGGTTCAATTAGTCGAAAGAGATGAATGGCCTGAAAGGAAACGCACACGTGGACCAAGCCCGGACAAGCAGCAACCCACTCCCAAAAGGCGCAGAAATGATGAAATCAACCGTTTGGATAGGCCCGATAACTCACCTACCGTCAGTTTGCGACCACGTCCTCTGCCCTTAGGTCGGCCAAGCCCCCCATTTTCATAGTCAGGAAAGCAGTAGGTAAGAGTTTTTCTTTCAATATGATTTGACTCACCAGCCCCTTTGTTTCAGTCTGCGATTATGTTACAATTCGAGTTCTCTGGCCTATTAAGGATGATCGACCCGTCGCGTTTTTTGTCACTCACTGCGATTATATTTTTGGGATCCACATTGTCTATTCTCTTTCTGCTGAGTGTCACTCTCCAATGCGCAAAACTCCAATTCTCCGAAAAATATTTGAAACCTCAAATTCCAGTGTCCGAATTTGGCACATCAGCGCCAAAGCAGGCTTCGGCTATCAACATCCTATGCGGTGCTGCAACAACAATCGACATCACTTCACCACCTTCCAATGAAGATTCCGTTGAAGAAGTGCCCGAAACCTTCCATTCAAACGGAATAGATTGGGAATAGCAAGGTGATCGAGATGCGAGGACAGTGCATGACGGTCACAAATGGGATAGGTTGGGGCTCCTCCAGATGCTTCAGCATCTTCTACACCCGTCGCAGGTCCTTCCCATCATCACCACCCTCCTTCTGCTCCGCCAGTGGAATCTCGCACTGTTTCACAGGGTGAGACCTCAAACGTGTCTCGTTCGTCGTGTGGAGAAGGTCTTTCGACTTCTGTTCCGTCCGCCAGTCAGGCACAGAAACACAAGAGGGACAGTCGTAAGGTCCGTTTTTCTTTTCGAGAAATCGACTTCCTGTACTAACTTCTATCTTTCTTTTTAGATATCTGGTCCAGGAGTCTGCACGGGAGGTCGATTTTCTTTCCCTTTCTTTGTTTTCCTCCATTTTCGTATGCAAGGCAGTCAATAGATACTCTTAGACAGTTTAATAGGGTATCTCAATCATTTGTAAACTTATAAGGACTAGTAAATACACGAAAGTTCCCTTTCTAAAGTGTGATAGTTCCTCTATAAGAAAGCATTATGTTTTATAACTAGGGAATGGCACGGGTAACCCTGGGGTTTTTCAGGCCAACCCGTACCCGTACCCCAGCAAACCCGTACCCGCATATGCGGGTACGGGTTATCTTCCAGCTGGGGTACGGGTTCCCCAGGGTTCACGGGTTTTCTACCCGCACACGGGTATAATTACAAGATATAACTATAAAATTAAAATAAATATTTTAATATATATAAAATAATAAACCACCATCGAAAACAAGCATACCTGCTTGTTTTCGGGGGTGGTAGGGCAGTTAGGTGGTGGTAGGTGGGGTGGTAGTGATGAGGAAGCTACCAAGGAGCAACCACCCTTGAAAACGAGCATAAGCGGCTCGTTTTTGAGGATGTGGTGGTGCCAAGGAGTTACCACCCTCAAAAACGAGCTGCGAATGCTAGTTTTTGAGGATGGTGGGGGTGGTGGTGGTGCCAAGAAGTGACCACCCTCGAAAACGAGCATACGTGGCTCGTTTTCGAGGATGGAGGTGGTTGATGGGAGGTAATGGTGGTGTCTACGACACAAAGTAATGAACCTCGAAAACGAGGGCTCGTTTTCGAGGTTGGTTGATGGGCGGCAATGGTGGTGGTGGCCAGAGGTCTCGTCATGGCTTTGGAATGTATCAATAAACGTAGAATACCATTAAAATAGAGAAAACGTACATTTTTAGGGGATGGGCACGATGGCCTATCCCCCCACCCTCCTTGTCATCACCAGGCCGTGTCCTAGCCATGTCGTGTCGTGTCATGTCGTCGTGTCGTTAGCCGTGTCGTGTCGTTAGCCGTGTCGTGTCGTTAGCCGTGTCGTGTCGTGTCGTGTCGTTAGCCGTGTCGTGTCGTGTCGTAGCCGTGTCGTGTTGTAGCCATGTCGCATCGTGACTAAAATCACCCCTCCAACTCACTTTTGAAGCGAGGGAGGGGGAACGGGGTGGTGGACAAGACCACAACCTAAAATTATTCGTCAATATTAATTTTTATTATAATAAAAGACTTACTTGTCCCCCTCCGACTCACTTTTGAAGTGAGGGAGGGGGTGAAGAGTTAAAACGCCCCCTCCGACTCGCGTTTGAAGCGAGGAAGGGGGGTGGAGAGGTGGAGAGGCAGTCGAGGGTGGGTGAAAGAAGTCGGTGACAGTGCCAACCGACTGATGCCGTTTCGAGTGGAGTTTGAACTTACGTCCATATTTGGGCGAGTCAACCCGCCATCAACCCGGCACCAACCCACATACCCGTGCCGCGGGTACGGGTTTTTCTGGGGTACAAAATTCTGTACCCCAACCCGTACCCCAGAGAAACCCGTGGCAAAACCCGCGGGTTTCATAAACCCGTGACATTCCCTACCAGTGGGAATCCACTTTGGGAGTGTTGCGAGGCAGTATATATATGCACAGACGAGTATATGTCGCTCGACAACATGGAGGAAAACTTCACCATGATTTCCAGCTGTTTTGACGCTCAAACATACTTGAATGGATATGGCAATGGCAAACTGAATTCTGATGTCGGTGGAGTTTGTGTCGTTTTATCAAGTACGGTTCACATGTGTATATATCTCGTTTTCCTATTTAACAAAGCATTAATTCATCAGATATAATCATAAATCTACTTCTCCGTACAATATTTGGTTTCTCGACTGCATTTCATTTACCATCTTAACCATTCTCCGACTAGCTTTCTTGGTTCGATGGTCAAACGACGTCTCTACGTCTGTGTTTTTACTATATTCACAGACGATACCAATTTTGATTGCGACATTGTCGAGCATTGGAAATGGGAATTTTACCTTGTTCAATGCTCATTTCGCAGTGGCTGTTTCGGCCTCTCCTATGTCGGCTTACGTCTCTCTTTCCTGTTTTTTACAACTTTGTCGGGTGGAGACGCCCTTATTCAAAAGAATATCTTCTAAAGAGGCCAAAGTTATAATATTAGGTTTAGGAATTCTGTTTCCTCTGCTCTGGTTCGGCGTTAGTATCACTGCGTCGTTCTCAGAGACAGCCTTCACAAATAGCAGCTACTGCAGAGGGATGACCTTTCCCCGTTACCTAGAATTTTTAGTCGCCTCGTCCATGGTCGGTGTGCTTGATGTAATAGGTCGTCGTGACCTCTATGACGACGTACAGAAAAGAGGTTGTCTCGGTATTCTGTCATTAGGAGGGCTGTTCCTGGGGGGGATCCTGGTTGTCCGCCACCAAGAAGAGATTATCCGGATAATGAAAGATCATCATCGAAGGTTCTATATCGAGGATCACCCTTTCCATATACAACTCCTGACGATAGGCTGGTATTTCCAATTCTCCAAAAAATACTTTCTGCTTGTGTTGTATGTTCCAAAAGTGTGCTGGTGGGTATTTCGTTCATTACATATATCTTGAGGCTAATATTATTGACAGGGATGTAGTTATGAGTTATCATCCTGCCATGCTTGTGTGGCTATTGCTGTGCTTACATTGGAGTTGGACTATGGGCCTATTAAATGCTATCACATTCGACAGGAGTCAAATTTCTTACTCGGGAGTATTGTCTCTTTTCAGTCCAATGCCGGGTCTTTACGCTTTTTTCGAGGTTCTACGAAAATACAGGCATTGGATTTTCACAACCAAGATTTTTTCCATCATACTTTCCTTTCTTTCAAAAGAACTCTGCTTCATCGCTACGGGAAAGCAGGCGTGGACAAGGGATCTACAAGGAGAATTGGATCGCCATTATTTCTATTGGTCGAGACTCTGGACATGGATTGGAAGTGAGTCCTACCTCCAGTAGTCCATATTGCATTTTACCCACGTATACCAGTTATTTTATGGCCTTTAATAAATATCGGCCATGTGGCGGGGATTGTATTTTATGTCAGAGGCGGAACCCTTCCAAACGAGCGCAGCGCAGTAACGGAGCCGCACAGCGTGTGGAAGCTGTTTAGTATATCTTGTTTGTGTGCTGGATTTTTTTATAATTCCTGCCGTGCTGACATCTGGCATCGTAGTATATATTGTGGGATACCTTGTCAGCGTCCTCAATACATTCCTTGCCATCGCGTTTTTTGATTTCTATAAAAAATGGTTCTCTTTACCGCGTCCAGACAACGAAAGGCGTTCACCTTCATTCCGCGTCCTTCGATCCCTATGTCTCACCGTCTCAATTCCTATTGCCATCGTTCTGTGTGGATCTCCATTCTTTGCTCCCTATATCGCGCTGCCATTGAGACAACAGGTAAACATTTTACTCTTGATTTCCACCATCCATTCACCTTTTATCTAGTGGGAATACAATCGACAATGTAACGATTTTTTCAGCGAATTTGTGCTGGAGGGACAAGCTGATATAACAAAACCATCCACAATCTCATTTCACACCGTAACATCGACAGATCAGCAAAAACAGCACCTATACGATTTTGTTTTTTTCAACATATCTGACTACAAGGTCATTGAATATCGCCCCATAGACGGCAGAACATTGTCCCAAGACGTCGAACCAACCATCAAGACAGTTTTCTTCGATGTGACACATTCCAGATTTTTTGCTTGTTCATCCACCTTTGATGGAACCGTGTTGCACAAACCAGAATTTCAGCCGGATGCGGTGTGCTCGGAAGCCCTTGGGACGTATAACGAGAATCCTTATCTATTCTTTACCATCGAAACCGCCTCTCCTCCAAGTCGAACTTACATCGGGTCAGAAAGCAAACAGTACAGTTTTGCCGACGACGCGCCAGCAGTGTCTTTGAAGTACGCTGACGCATTGGGAAATTTAACCGACACGATTGTCCTCCGGACGGCGTTGACAAAAAGAAACAGCCACACGACTCTCAAAGTGTGCTCGGACGCAAAGTTGGTTACGGCAGATTTCCTCGGTATTATGGTTGCATTGAATAAATTTGCAATCTATATAAATCGACCCAGTGTTTACTCTCTGTAAATCAGAATTCTCCAGTGCGTTCATTCGGTATTAGCTTCCAAACTTTCTCCTTATTTTTACTGGCATGTATTCAATGGATCCTGTATTATCAATTCCATCAGTGGTTTCCCAGTTTACTTTTTTTGACTTGTGCAAGCGTTAAAAAGTGATAAAAAGCATCAAAGTAAAAGGTTAAAAAAAAAAGCCGCATCACCTTTTCAAAAAAGTAGGGAAATGCACATCGTCAAATTACCTTTTAGATACATTTATGTAGTAATGTCTAATACTTTTTCGCTTTTTTAACTTGTGGCAAGTTGAAAACCACCAAAAAGCCAACAAGTAAACTGATGGCCTCGGATGTATCCCCATTGAGCTACATAATCATTGACGTCAAGCTTCGTCGTCCACTTCCTCAATGTGTCGCGAGATGTCACGACCTTCTCATCATCCGCCCCTTGCATGAGGTGTTTCTTAAGAAATCCCCTCTTAATTTTCTTCTGGACAAAGACGCACACTTCGTCGCTCAAGTAACTGGAAAAATTATGAGCTTACTAGAACAGAGATTCATCCGAGGAGAAGTTTTCACGTCTTCCTTTTCGGCCCACTTGAAGCTTGAAGCTTCAGCACTAAGTAGGATAGACTCTGAATTATTTTAGTGATTATTCGCTTATTCCGTCTGAGGAGCAGTATGGAATTAAAAGAATTGTGCATTGTTTGGCTTTGTTGTAGGTGGGGGAAAATCTCTCGAGTGACCTGTGCCCATCACTAACAGGGAGACAGAAGTGTTGGAACAGTTGGTCATTCGCAAGTTTTCATTGGGCAGCCTTGATAGCAGCAATTATCGGACTAAGTCCCTATCAGTGCATTAAAATGGTGAAAAGGGGCAAATAAATCCTCTCACAATGACTATTCTTGACTATTGCACCGAACCAGCTCATCAATTTCATGCCCTTTCTGGCAGGAACTCAGGGCCATCATACCGCACGATAGTCCTATTTGTGCGCGGAGGAGTGCGAGGTAGGCATTGTATACCAGTTCGTAGCTCTCCCTCTTTCCTTTTTTGATTTCATTTATTTTCTATTTTTGTTCACAGACAGTATCGCGCCGAAGCATGAGTACTATGAGTCGTCATGTGAGAACAGGTCACTGCGACAGAGTTCAGGACCAGAAGAAAGTATTGAGAGTAGCAAAAATTGAAGTACCAAGCACCCGAGTTGGGGACCATTATTCATCGTCATGGGACATTGATCATTGTCTTTCATATGAAAGGTTAGGAAATAAAGTTGATAGATGAGAGATAATGCCAGCTTCTCTAGTGTAAATTTGACTACTACGTATATACCGGGAAAAAAGGATGAATTACTCGCCCGAACATCACAGACACCAAAATTTCCTGCCTATGATAGGAAACCGCTTGCAACAATGTATTAGGTCCATCGAAGTGCTTAAAATCATAATGCCACCAAATCTAATCTCTGAGCCCAGGTACGACGTCCCGAATAGCCCGCTGACAGGGCCACCGCGCATCGTCGTCTTGCCTCGAACATCTCAATTCGAGTTTCTTGAGGTTCCAATTAGCGTATGTAGATGCGGACGAGTGTGCATGCAGGGAGGATATGAAGTCGGCCTGATGCACGCATTATGGTGATTGTGATGAAATAGTTAAAAGGGGCGCTTACCGCGTTTGAACACCAAGCTTCACCGACCCATCTGTATGTCAGTTCGAGCGTTTCGAGGTAGGGTAGCCTTGACGAGAGAAGATCGAGGAGGTGGACAGAGAGAGCGTGAACTTCTAGAACCAGGCTTTTTAATCGTCGTGATGGAGCTCTCGTCTCTTGATATTCGGAAAAGGGGGTTACTAGATCGTCTAGATCGGCTAAAGAGATGATGCAGCCCATGATGGTGAGTGTTAAAGGCACAGTGCTCTGTTCGGGTTCATAGTCAACCGTATTCACCGGAGCTCTTGTCAGAGTCAGCTGGCCCTTTGCCACAGCTACCGCGACGTATAGTATGCAAGGCAGGACGCGTTTTCCGCCTGGTCCGAGGACGTTAAGGCCCAGCTCAAGGGTACGAAGGGTAGGGAAGCTGAGTCTAGAGAAGGCAAGGTGCTCCCATACCACTTCAGCTGGCTTTTCGGAATGGTAAATATTGGAAGTGGAAGATGGAAAAGGAATGATGGATTGCTGAGATTGAAACTGGGAAGGGGAAGATTGGAGGCAGCAGTATTGAGGTGAGAAGGAGAGCACTTCAAGTTGGTGTTTGTGCGCCTCGAGGAAGGTTGTGAATCCGCATGGATTGGTGAGGTGTCGTGCGTCGCAAGGAATGGAGAGGCTCAGTTCGCGTAAGTGAGGAAAGGTTTGGAGGGGTAAAAAGAGGAATGAAAAGTCAAGATGACCGAAGGACGACAGAGTGAGAGAGTGAAGGGAAGGGGAGATGAGATTGAGAAAGGAAGCGAGGGGCGGAAGAGTTTGTTCAGAGTAGGAGGCATATCCTGCGTAAAACGACACAGGATAGGAAAAGCCAGTGTTGGTAAAGTGGAGAGAAAGGGAGGTGAGATGGGCAAATGTGTTGCCTGTGGCTGTGGATGGGATGAGCGAAAGCACATCGCGGAGGTGGGAAAGGGACATGTCCAGTGTTAGGCTGCAGAGGCATATATTGGATTGGAGAAGCAAAGACCACACTGCTGCGAGGAAAGGCAAACAAAAGGTCCTTCCTGAATCGACAGCTTGTTTCCATTTGATAGTGTATGAATGGATGTTGGTGAGTTTCGACAGGGCGTTGAGTACATGGTCGGCGAGGAGCAAATTTTCTTTGTTCGGATGACGATTTTCATAGGATCTATGGTGTTTTTCAACGCAACATTCGAGTAAATAAATATGCATTACACACAAAAATGACTCTGGCCAGTATGGACTCTTGCCATGATCGGCAAATGGAGGCGTCTTTCCTGTGCGGCGACAGGCAGAACGTATGGTGTTTGGATGGATAGCCAGCGAGCGTACGCGTGCTGCTACGACTGGTTCATTTCTTCAAAGGAAATGAGGCACGAGCAATAAAAAAGACAATAAGAACGCACTCGATCCTGCCAATTTTGCGCATGAGGGCTTGTGGATGATCATCGTCGATCACGAGGGTTCTATAGCGCTTATCTGTGGCCAGAGCATGGAAGAGGTGGTTTACTGTCGCTAAACGAAAGAGATCCTCGTCTGGGACGAAGTAGGCGATGCGGAACCAAATTTCAGTGGGTAGATTAGGGAGCATGATGGGAAACGCTCAGGGTCGAATTGGTCTTCTTTATTTTATTTTCCACACAAACTCCGTCGACTTCGACTGCGGCGACAATAACGACAACGACGAGAGCTCGAGATGACGGATTTGACAGTGCTCATCTCTCCTATTCCCTTATATCCCAACAAAAATGAGTTTAGCTTTGGGAGACCCAAGCAACCGTTGAGTCGCCCGATCATGGTCACTCTCGAAACCGAGGTCGAAACACACGAGGCCGAAACGCAGGAGGCCGACAACGACTCTGAATGTCATTTTTATCCTCAGTCTCGAGCAAATGAGATTAGGATACACCCTCGCTCAGCTGTCGTTGACCCAGGGTTGCTCTCTCCTCCTGTCAACACCTGGAAGTCGCGTTCGCCGACACGCCCATCATATAGGTTTCAACATCGGCCAACCAGGTCGCAGAGTGCACCTCCAGATAGGAGGACTACTATACAAGAAGAAAAGGAGCAGGATGTGAAACGAAATTCTGTTGAATTTTTGCAGGACACTTTGCCAGACAGGAGATCGATACCTGCTTTTAGGAATAATTCAGGTCTTGGACCAGGAGAGTTAGTTCGTCCGCCACCACCTCTCTGTACGCTTCTCTCTTTCTTCTCTCTGTTCTCTGTCTTTTACACGCCCGCTAGTCCGTCCAACTACTTTTTGGCGCAAAACTCGTCGATCAGGTGTCACTTCTGCCTCTTACTCGCCTTCCTCTCACCTCATCCGCCGTTCAACCTACATCGCTGCTGGGCTCGAGTTTGACAGACCTGTACACGACCTTTCTGCACTTTGTGTTGAGAGCAGGGTTGCGAGAGCTGTGTGTAAAGCTACGTTTGAGGAAGCGATCTGATTACCTTTCGCCGAGCAAGATTCATCGACGAGCAGGAACTAGTAATGACTCCCTTTCCCGTAGCTATGGTTTTCTTCCTCATACTCTACTTTTCTTCTGGATCTAAAGCCGAAAATTCTCAATTTCGTCCTCAAGATTTCGTCCACGCGACTTTTATGATCGTCTCAACGTCCACTCCCTCTACTCTACCAGCCTTTTCTAATCCTACTCTATCATCTTCTAGTCTAGGTACCACACCGCGTCCACCCTCTCCTCGGGCTCCAGCTGTCTTCACGAAGAGACAGCAAGGAGGAGGTGTATTGTCCTTGCCATTCGCCATCCCTGCATCCGCACCCACTCCATCGCCGAATCCAATTCCAAACGGCGCGCTAATACCCTTGCTCCTCTCCCCTTATCCGTCAGCTTCAACTAGTTCTTCAAGATTTTCGACTTCCATCCCGGTCTCCTCCACAAGTGCGTCTACCTCCACGTCCTCCAACGCGGGTTCAACAGCCTTCAACACCCAACATGTCCATTTAACACCCAGTACCTTCCTCCCGTTTATCCTCCTCACGTCATTCTTCGTTCTTGCAGTGATGGGATGGTGTCTTCATGGGTGGTGTACACGCAAACCTAAGGAGAAGTTCAGGGTCAAGATGACAAAAGATAGGGACGGAGAGAAACGCGGGGGAAGGGTACTGAGGAAAATAAATGGTAATGGGAGGGGAAGAGGCGCGGGAGAGGCAGAGTTGATTTCTGGGCCCGAGTACGCTAGTCTCACTGACGTCGAAAGAGGGCACGAGTCTGAGAGGTGTGATTATCAAGCCCTCAGTCAAGATCCATATAAATGGCCTTCCCTGTCCATGTCTGTGCCTGTGCACAAGGTGACGACACCCAAGGAGCTGAGAGCTGTGGGGCGTTATGCGTCACATGGAAACGAATATGAATTGTGTACGAACGTTGAATGGGTATACAAACCCACCCGCTCCGAATCACAATCGCAACACCTCAACCTGGACCGTAAACCTACTGCTTCGTCTAGGCCCTCACAGTCCCTTTTGGATACACACGAGCGTGTACGTACCCGTTCCAAAAGCTCTCGTCGTCATCCTCCGGCTTCAACCACCGCCATCGGGAATTCGTCTTCGTCTTCAGCATCGCCTACGTCCGTTGCGCTAAAGGAGCTCTATGATGGCGTATTGATGGCTTTGTCTGCGTCTGAGGCTGCGCCAGATGTGGAGGGGGATGTGAGAACGCCCCTCGTTGGCGTTGGAGGAGCTTTTAGCACAGGTTTAGGTTCTGGTGATAAGTTGGAAACAAATGGTACATCCGGGAGTGGGAGGAAGCGGAGGGCGTATGAGAGGCGTGGTTCTGAGGCGGATGAGGTCGGTGACATGGTGGACGTTAGCATCGCCTTTGGCTCGAAGAGAGATTGGGAAGATCGAACAGGAAGGAAGTTGGAGGTCCGGAATCCTAGTGTTAGGGAGGGGAGGCTGGGGCAAAACGGGGATAAGGATGGATACGAGTACACACCTCTACCCACACCTACGAGGCTCGTTCATGAAGAGAGCGAACCTCTTTTTTCTCAAATCCAACTTCAACGTCAAACCCTAATCTCAAAGGACATCCTACCCGCCCATCCAAACCAGATTACCAGTCCGCCCTTGGAGAGCCAGATTTGTTTCGTGCCGATCAGTGCTGTCGGTGCAGGTGGCGTGAAAAGACAAAGAGGCATTGCATACAGTCTGCAAACTTGAAGAAGGAACTGGCTCCGGCAATTTGAAGTCAAGTTTGAAGAAAGAAGCGATGGGGGCTGCTTTATTGTTGTCCTATATTCAAAATCTTAGAAGATTGTTGTCTTTATTGGGTCCTCTCCCTTCATCCTGTTCTCTTTTCCCTTTCAATTTTTAAAATTTGCTTCACGTTTTCATCTTCTAGCGACACTCCAAGCATGTAGATACGCATATTATTATTTAGTAGTTTAGAGGTTCTTCCCTTCTTAGTCTTCAGAGGCATTATATAGCCTCTTTAAATGAGAGTACACTAACTGAGTGGACAGACGTTCCTATGTTGGCTAATGGTTCAAAGTCGGGATACATCATGTAGACCGTAGACGACAAGCTGTGATGTGATGATGTGGGAGAATTAGTTTGCTGGATGGGAGAAATCTCTGCTATCAACGACCAGGCAAAAGCAGGCAAGGTGCACAGTTAAAGTACTTGTACATCTTTTCCAGTCTCGATATACTTGGAAGATCATGTTTTTACATGATACTCGCTTAATTACGAGCTAGAGACGACAATATATGGCTGACTTGCCAGTGCCGATAAGAAAATTCAATGTAAGCGGTGTTCTCCAAATCACGGAGCGCCCACAGACGTCAACTTTGATTTAATACTTTTGAATTCGTTGATGCCATAACATTGCTGTTCGGAGCACAACGCTTTTACGATTTAGATTATGAAATTGCCACCCGTGGAAAACTTACCCTAAGTGGATTATCCATTTTAGGAAATTCCCTCCTGAGTGAGCCTTCGCAAGCCATAGGACACAAAGTATGGTCGCAACAATAGCTCGATCAGAAAAGACTAGCCGCTTCAAGTTTTAATGTGGAGCCACTCCAGAGCATAAACAACTTGAGCAATAATTACAGTGAATACTTCCTTCACCCCTGAATGACTTGAAGTAACTTGAACTGAATTCAACGCCACAGGCTGGAAAGTTTTGGCACGACTTCTTGGCGTTGTCACTCCACAGCGGGTTGTTTTCCAGTCAATTCAGAATCTTGGCAGCTACCCTATTATCGCCCAATGGTGTCCCGCAGATAGTAACTTAGTAAGTCATAGTAAGCAGACTTATGCAATTATATTGCCAACGGAAATAAAACAATTGCGGATCTCCATGGAACGGATATGAATAGAATGACGGTTTTTTTGCCGTGCAGTGCTTTGTGACTCAAAAACACGAATATAAGTTTGACCATCAGGGGGCAGTCTGAAAAAATTTCCCTTGAAGAAATTTTTTACAACCATGTCCACACCAGCGTTCGCATTTACCCTTCCAGATATTTTTGCCAAATTTCCAGTGAAGCGCAATTTAAGCGAACATTTTAAAGAAACGAAAGCAGAGTCCAGCGCATGGACCCAATCTTTCCATTTCTTTGATGAAGAGGGACTGAAAGGTTTTAACCGATGTGATTTTAGTATGTCGGCTCTGTCTTATACTAGACCATACTTTTTAACACTCAGCATTCTCAGACCTTCTAGCTGCTCTTTCATATTCTCCAAGAGAGCGAGGTAAACATTCTATTGTTCGTTTGTACAAAACTTGGTTGACATGGAGCCTGTTTATAGAACTTATTCGATTTGGCTCTGACTTGATGAATTTGCTTTATGTCTTTGACGAGTTCACTGATATCGCCAATGGAAAAGGCGCTGGTGACATTCGCGACATCGTCATGGACGCTTTGCGAAATCCGCAGAAGCCGCGTCCTGAAGGGGAACTCCTTATAGGTGAAATGGCTCGGAAGTAAATATACACCATCTTTGTTGCACTTCATTAACTGATTTTTTTGGTTAGCCTTTGGATTCGAGCAAGTGCCTATGTCCCAAGTGGTGCGCATTGTCTCGAACACTTCATTGAGGAGTGGGACCTTTATTCCGCTGCTGTTACCCTCGAAGCTCACGATCGTACCAATCGCATCTATCGGACATTTGAAGAGTACCTTGCAATCCGCCGTTACTCCTCTGGATGTCCCCTTTCCTTCGTCCTTTGCGAATTTGGCCTTGACTTGCCTGAAGAAGCATATCACCATCCAATTATGGAACAACTTCGGTATCAAGCCACTGATCTCATCAGCCTCGATAACGTGAGTTGATTTAATTTCGGGAACCGGCTGTTTATTGAATGGGGCGTCTAATATTCATAGGATATCTGTTCTTATGCTTTGGAGAAGTCACGTGGATTGGAGCTCCATAACTCCGTCGAGCTGATCATGAATGAACTAAAGCTTGACGTACAAGGAGCAATGAACTGGATAGAGTGCTATGCACTGCACATCCTCGATTCCTTCCTCGAGAATGTTGGGAAATTGCCTTCTTGGGGTGAAAACATTGATAGAAGAATCAAGATATACGTTGATGGGCTCTGTCAGTGGATTCGCGGAAATAATGATTGGACATTCGAAAGCGGTCGGTATTTTGGCGATAGGGGCTTGGAAATCAAGCAGACTAGAGTGATGAATCTCCTTCCAGCTAGTAAGGGTTTCCTCAAGAATTAGACGTCTCCCTTTTTTTCTACTTTGTATCTCTCACTGCTGTACAGATATGTAACGAGCCTCCTTTTAAGAATTGAAATTGTATTTTGGCATCAGACTATTTTAAGCAGGAGTATTTCTATATTTGTTATCTAATAATATCTGTTTGATTTGTCACGGATTTACTGACGTGTCACGTGTCATATGTGCAGCTGCGCTCCATCACGGGACGATAAGAGGATAAGCGCCCATATTGTAAGGGCCTTATCTCCCGTGAAAACACTCATAACAAATATGGTTTTCCTTGTTGCCTCTGACAATGAGCGATTCCATGCAGATACAGACGTTGTAGGACAATTTGGCATCTTTCAGGGTGCGTCGCTATGAACCTTGCAAGTTGGGCCTTGGCTCTGGGCGTCAGTACAAGCGGTTTCATTAATAATTCGTGTTGTATGAAATCAGGCATAGGTGAATCTGACGAATCCATCCCTCTTCCCCAAGTTTCTTCCAGTATTTTGGCGAAGGTGTGTTATCATTTTTTTTACTCGCTCAGGCTTGTATTCATTTTTAGGTACTTGTCTACTGTGAACACCACAGATACGACCATCCACCCTCAACGGGTTCTAACCCGCAGGGGACGTGCACCGCAGATATCAGCGAGTGGGACCAAAAATTTATAACCGTTGATCAAGAGATGCTCTTTGAGATTATCCTCGCAGCCAACTATCTTGACGTCAAGCCACTTCTGTAACATCCCTTCCGTTTGGCCTTTGACCTAGTTTTCATTAAGTTTTGCCACAGAGACCTTGGTTGTAAATACATACAAAATATGATCAAAGGCAAGAATCCAGAAGAGATTAGAAAGTTATTTAACATTTCGAATGACTTCACACCGGAAGAGGAGGTATATTTCTCTTACGTTGACTTGATATCAATCTGCAATTTCTGACGTCAATTCATCAGGCTCAAATAAGGCGGGAAGAAGAATGGGCAGAGGACCGGTAAACAGTCAAATGTGTCAATGGGTCTCAAGTCGAAGGTTGGCATCATACGTGTTTCTGTACCGGCGGTAGACCTGGATGTCTTGAGTTTTTGCTTGCACTTGGTATCGTTATATATGGATAAAAATAAACGCAATCTCTTGTCAATTGGGCAATTGTATGTGCAATAAATTTGTCGCTCTGCGTTCGGAAGATACGCAAACATATGTTCACCTTGAGTTCACCGTAGTAAACTGATGGAAGTATTAGTACTACGTAGCTGGTTCCCAGTGCCTCAGATCTGAGGCTCCTTTTAAAAGGCATAACACTTAGTTTGCAGCATTCAGTATTCAGCTTTCAGGTCTTTTGAAATTGGGCAGGTGTTACCATTATAGAAATGGCCCAATAGCAGGAATTCGACGCCACTAGCATTCACCGTTGGTTTACTAGTAGGCGATCTAATGAACTCTCATTGGTACGCAAGAAGAAATCTCCGAGCTTGGAAACACGAAGGTCTCAGTGGTCATTATCATACATAGCATGTGTGAGCAGAGGCACTTGACCCACAAATTCCTTGACACGGGTAGCAAGGTTCTTGAAAAATACAAACAAAAGTGATGCACGAGTCACGAGTGGATTAACAAATGATGCCAGGAGACATTCTAACCGTAAGCTGCATCGTCACTCAAACCCCTCTCCTGAAGTATCCGCGAAAACCCATCCAAAGGTTCTAACCTCACCTCCCTTCTTCCCAAAGAATAGCTCTGTCTCGTATACCCAATGGATGGAGCCTACGATGCAATCTTTAAGTGCTTGAATATAGCGCTTTACTTCTTCCTCCCTTCTTTCGTCCGCTGTCTGTGCCTTTATCTCGTCGTTGTTAGTACCTAAATAACTCACGTCAGATGAACCTCCCCTCCAGCTCCACTTGAACAGAGTTAGAAAAAGGGGGTGTACGACTGGTCTGGGTTGTATTGCACTGAGGAGGTCCACTTCGAGTGCGGAGAATGAGGTAAACGCGTCTTTGATCATATTGCCTGCCAGATACATTGCACCCTGGATTGAGAGGTGGTTGTGCGTCATAAGTATTGTGATCAGATTGTAGTTGTGCGCATTAGGAAAGGCATGATAGGACGCGACGTCCTGATGCGAGGTGTCAAGTCAAGCAGAAGAGCAAGATGAGACCGCTGACTGACCATCGCCCAAGCGATAACATCAAATGCACAACTTTTCATCCGTTCCAGCTTGTCTTTCATGGCATCCGGTAGAAAATCGGGGAAAGGGAATACTTCCAACAGTTCTGCAAGACCGAAGAGTAAGCTACTCCCATATGTCTCTCGGCGTATGGAGTAATTTTCCAGAGTGGGGACAGTGTTGCTGAGTAAAACGGTGGAAGCTTTGCACTGGGAGGTGTGGTAGGAAAGAATGGAAGACTTGAAGCGGGTGTGCCAGGATGGAGAGACCTTAGTGGTTGGTCTCATTAGGCGAGAGTTGTGTAGACTATAGTTTTTGTTTAAAAGCCTGCAACGACAGGTGAAGTGAATAAGGTAGAAACATACGCAACTGTCTCAGTAGTTTGTGTTTCCTCAACAGGTCTACAACATCTACCTCACCCAGCGCTATTCCGTCTTCCAACTCATACCACATCCTTGGCGGTAGACCCTCTACTGAACTTTCCACGTTCCTCATTCCATCAATTGCGACCCATATTCCCGCTTCACATAACAATTCCAACTGTGGCCTATCACACGTCGGGAAGCAAAGCGCCATCAAGAGCCCAAGCTTCAAAGACCCTTCTACCAAAAGCTTTTCCTCATAGGTGCTGAGGGCGCCCGAAGCTAGGATCCGTCGTTCGGTTGATTTTGAAGCAGATCTGCAGTGAGAGTTTGTACGTAGCGGGAGTGTGGTAATGATACTAAGGAGGTCAGGAAGGTGATAACTTGGGGTTGACATAAAAGTCTTGTGAAAAAGATCGGACTTGTGTCCAGTTGTTTGTCCTCACTCTTCCCAATAATCTGTCATGCCTCGTAAAGACGCATATGGAGGGACAATTTCTGCTCAAGCTCAGCAAGACCTGGTTTCGGAGGGTATCGAGAACTTCGAGCTCCCAAAGAGTTTGGTTATGAAGATTGCTAAATCTTCGGTGCGTAGATTGCCTTTTTTCAACTTCAATAACGAACTGTATCTGAAGATATCCGAGAACGTCAAATTACAAAAAGAGACTGTGCTTTCGCTTGTGAAAGGTTCGACTGTCTTTATCAATTATTTGGGTCGGTTGCTTCTTTTTGTACCTGGATGTGCACTGCTCATTAAACTCTTAAGCTGCATCGTACGCTTTCTGCTCTCCTGCTTGGTGAAATCGTTGAACTCGCATTATTCTTGCTCGCTACTTTTCTAGCGCTCACGATGTCGCCCAATCAAGACAACACAAAAGCATTTCGGCATCTGATGTGATGAAAGCGCTAGAAATTATGCAGTTTGGCGATATGACGAACAAGTTGCAAAGTGAACTTGCTGGTAAATATTTCCCCCTTCTGATCCCTTGAGACAATCGACTGATTACCATACATCAGCCTACCGTGATATCACGAAGAACGCTGACTCTAAAGGAGGCAAGAAAACTGCAAACGGAAGCACGAATTTGCGGAAGTCAAATTCTGCTGCGGCAGGTCACAGCCCATCGGTATCAGCTTCAGCTAAGGGCAAAGGAAAGGAAAAAGCTACTCCGAGCGACCCGCTTCCGCCGCCATTCACTTCTGCGCCTTTGCCTTTGGGTGTTGATCCAGGTGCAAGTAGTACAGGTGACATCGTTGATGCTCCAGAATCTATTTCGACTGGTATTGTTGGAGAAACGGAGTCAATGGACATGGATGTAGACTGGCCGGAGCAAGGTGATGAGGTTACACAGAATTTTGAGGGCGACGATGAGCCAGACGATGAGCATGACGCCCTATTAGAAGAGGAAGAACTTGGAATTGAAGGGGGTGGCCTCGAGGATGACGACGATAGCCCAAAAGACGAACAACCAGAGCCTTGAAGTGAGAATGTAGTTTTCTTCCTTTTTATTTCCATCTTCTGGTATGCAAGGTATTAGATTACACTCAACACGTGACTTGAAGGATTATTAGTTTCTTTACTTCAACATCTCGATTCTCCGGGAGCGTTATAAACGTTCTATGAACGCCTATTAAAACGTTGCTTATATATTTTTAAAAACATGGCAGAAGGACTCTACGCGTCCTGTGCCGAGGTCCTCTCCGTGTGCCAAACCTTCAAGGACGACTTGGAGGCTGTTTTGGACCCTGAATCTGGATTTGCTCCTCGGATGCGAGAGTTATGTGAACAACAGTGAGTTCTACAAGTATTGGAAGAACCTACGACTGTGTAATGATTGCCATTAGATTGGAAGATTTAGAAGACACCGCCGCAAGTAAAATCCGCCTGAGCGAGGAAATCGACTTGCTACGATTAGAAGCCAACACTTGGGGGCTCTTACAGGCTGTCCTCCCGTTTGTCTTTGTCTTCTTCAAGTTGTTCAGTTACTAATTCCGGTCGCCAACTTGCGCAATTAGAGCTCGGAAAACAGAGTCACCTCCTACCCCAACTGCTAAGGACCTTCTTCTCGAAAACCCTTACACCCCAACGTCTACACTCGCACAAGCCATCATACATGCGTCACCTCTCCTTTCTGAACTCATCGTCGTACGAGAGTGGCTACATGAGACGGCTCCACCGCCAGTTCCTCCAGAGGCCAACACGGGGTATTGGAAATTTACGAAACACACAGTCATGCAGGGCAAAAGGACGGGTCACGCTCCCAGAGATGGGCTTGTCTCTGAGATGGATCCTGATGCTGTGAATAGAGGAGACGGTGCCGGGTTGGCAGCAGATGATGCAGTGAGTTTGAGTTTTTGCCCTCTTTCTGCTGATCCTGAATTTCGTTTTGAAAAGAGCTATGAAAAGAGTTTACTCCAAGCACTTTACGGATATATACGCGCAGGTAGACTGGGTGACGCGGTTGAAATATGCAGGAGGGCGCACCAGCCCTGGCGGGCAGCAAGCATACGTGGATCTTTGCTCTTCCAGTGGAAAACTTTATGTGAGCGACGTTTGAGCACTCTGTGCTTTGACCCTGATTATGTACCACCTTCAGCATCGGAACGAAAATTAGACGATGTTTCGAGTGACGACGAAATGGACGAGGACCTGGAAAGCTGGTCGGGAAACCGAAGTCGTAGACTATGGAAGGCGACCTGTGTCCAAGCAGCTCTCAGCGTATGTACAACTACACCTGCTTCTCGTTCTTTTGGTCACTCATCATGTGGGTTCAGTCTAACCTCAGCGATCAAGAACGGCTCTTGTTCGCTTCGTTGGCACCAACGCCTCAAACAGCTACAATCCTAAAGACTGCGTGCCGGACATGGGAAGACCATCTATGGGCTGAGATCTGCATCATTTGTGAAGAGAAGGCAAGTCGAGAATTGTCCTACCTCACATCTGGCAGTTTTTGGGACGGTGGAGTCGATGCTGTGGAGAAAGGTATTCTGGATCATCCAAGGCCTCAAACACAACAAGACGAAGAGGCATGGAGGAAGGACGTTATGAGTTCTTTGGATAATTTGAAGGCCATTAGTGTTCTTGAAGGGTTTGTCTCTTCCTTTCAGACTTCAGAAGGGCACGCTTATGAAGTTCATGACGAGCCAGACAACCCGCAGACCATCCCTACCATTTCTCACAACTCCTCGTTATTCTTGACCGATGTGATCTTCTCCTTCAATCTTTTGCTGAGAGACTACAGACCGGTAGATATCGTGCTGAATCGTTTGAGTAAGCCTACGTTATGTTAAAAATTGCCCTGCTAATTCACCTATCCCATATATTCCAGGTATAGCTCCATGTGCAGGTTTTTTGCCCATTTATGCCTCTTTTTGCAGATGATCGAGATACCTGTTCCACCTTTGCCGACACAGATCATCCTAGAGTCGTATCTGGGCGTTCTCGAGGTTTGCAACCTTAATCCAAACAGCGTAATAGATTATTCTGACCTTCTGTCTAGGAAGCCGGCCAGCGTGATCTCATTGCTCTCTATGCAGGAGCTCTAGGAGATAATGCTGTTGAACGTTATGCTGAATTCCTCGTCTCCTTGGCGCTAACGGCCGACTACAACGAACGACGAATGGCACTGACAAGAGCAAGCGAACATGGACTCGATATCGAGCGTGTTGCCGTCGTCGCTGCAGAGAGATCTATCGAAAAAGCGTTTGCGGTATGTAATTTGTCTCTTGTGATTCTTTGATGTCTGGTGTTAAACGAATGTGATAGATACTCCCCACTTCAAAAGAGCCATTACCGTCAATAATCACCTTGCAACCCCCCGCTAATGAAGCCGAAACATATTTGTTACGCTCTATTGAATGGACAACTTTTCTGGAATCAACATTTGATGTTGCCCTGGAACAGTCTACCGTCATTTTACGGTATTTCCTAGGTACAGATTTGTTTTTTCTTGTTTCTTTTTTCTTGTTTCTTATTTACCAATCTTGTTTTATATTTTTTTAGGTGCAGGCCGTGTGCAGGCTGCTCAGTCTCTGTTAGCTCTTTTACCAGCCGAACTGACATCCATAGCGGAGCCTGAAGAAGTGGCAACGGAGTATTTACACTACCGTCAGTTTTTCGTAATATGGGAAACGATTGCTCGTGTAGTGGATTGCCAGGCTGAAGAAAGCACGCTCGTTGCGCATGGCGCAAGCAGAGAAGTCAGGGCGGCTTGGTTGACGACGTATCGGGCGCGTTCCCTCCTTTCTCTCCCTGTCTCTGGCACGTCTGATGATACTGTTCACAGGATTTGATTGATCAGGTTTATGACCAAATTATGAAGCTCCTCATCACTGAATGGTTAATTTCTGATGTTGACGTTGTTGAACGTAGGTCTTGTGATTATGTTTTCATGCCTTGACTCACCACGTTATTCAGTCGACCGCAGGAAACGCGAGGTCATCAGAATAAGACAGATCTTTGTTCCTGAGCTCATTCTCAGGCTACACCATCTAGTATACTCGTCAAGGAAATGGCTTCCAGAGTAAGCTCCTTTCTTTATCTTCTTCCTTGCCTGATCTCGTCAATGATAGGAACCTCAAACGCGCGCTTGAGCTTGCAAATGTCGTGGCGGACTCTCGGTATAAGCTATATGAAGACTTTATGAATGAAGGTGGTAGGACGTTGGCCGAGTACCTTGAGGCCGTTCGTCGAGCAATTCTGGCAGGGTTAGAACATGGAGGTTCTGACCCATTCAGGATCATCACTGGTCCCTGAAAATCGAGTACTTTCCATAGTTCAAGTCAGTTGGATTCCATTGACGTGACTAAGCTAAATATAAAGTTACATGTCTCAACTGCCTCCTTGAGATTCGAAGACTGAGATGTGGTTGCGTCTACGATTTTTCAGTCCGTTGCAAAAATACGAAATACTCTCGCTTACAACCTTATCATGATGACTAACTTGAAAAATCCAGTTATGTTCAACCACCCTACAAATTCTCCTGCTTTTTCTGTTTTGAAGAGGATGATAGATGAACTAAATTGTTGACACTTCGGTGGCCTGACTATTAAATAGCTATTTTAAATCTTGCTATTTAATAGTCAGGCCACCGAAGTGTGATGACCTTCCGGAGCACTGAAAATTGGGGCCTGTATGCTCTCACTAATTGCAGCAGCCGGTGCCGGTGACATCAACTGACATTGATGGTTGCTGCCCCTCGTGTCCATATTTCGACCTCTCAAACTTGCCTATACCTCTTGCCATTCCTAGAGCCGCGTAATCGTCTTAAATTCGTGCCTATGCAGACTGCATAAGCCTGTGACATACTCGGGGGCACGATTTCATATCGCATCCGTCGTGATATCTGCGGCTTAACGGGCGATCAAAGAAGGAAGAGGATAGTACGATCGTGATAAAATGCAATCACATTATCCACCTAGTAAATTTGACATTAAAGAGAGTATAAATGAATATCTTCTAAGTGGTGCAATGTTAGTTGTAAGAGGTAGTTCCCTTCTTAACATTAGACCTTTCACCTTGAACCATGCGCTGAAGGACAGTTGAATTTGAACTCGAATTTACGTTCATTGGACCTCGAGACCATTGGCGCTCACATCACATCAACCTGCTTACAGTACTCGTCAGTAAAACTCTCTTTCTGTTGTACAGACTTCATTACATAGTTTACTGGAAGTTTTTATTCTTGCAAGTTGTATATCTCAAAATGGACCCAAATTGGTAATACAGTGCCGTATCTTTACCATGAGGCGACGGTGTTCCTTGCACACTTGGCAACCCCAACGACCTCAACATGGAGCGGTCACTACCTACATTCTCAATTGACGCAATCCCTTTCCAGATACCACGCCATGAGAACTTGAAGGTGGTATTTTTAACTCAAGCAGCCTCACGATTGTCATTCAAATTTCTCCTCTTCCTCAGTATGTGTTGAAGAACTTCCGAACTGCTTGATGGAGACTGATCAGAGCGAACTCTCTAGCAATTCTGTGTTCATTTACAAGCCTTGCTCATGCTGCAATCATTGATTCGATACCATCTGCTGTGAGTTGTACATAACCTAAAATTGGAAATACATTGAGAGCCTTGACAGTGTGTGTCGGCTTGTACACCAATATCATCCGCACTAGAGGTGAAGAAATCCTTTTCGACCCTTCTTCTTGGAACTGAAACCAATCAACTGTGGTAGAGCTGCCAATACCTAACATGCTTGTGCACTGAGCCATATGGACAAGGTATTGAGGGTTGCATGAGTTGTCTGTACGGTTTGTTACCTTCCAACCAAACCTATGACTCTACTCAAGTTGCCTTGCACGGTGAGTTTCATGAATCTTCACAATATTATTTCTAATATATTTGGATATATGGATAGCATTCGAAGACACCTGCGGCTGGATAACAAGCGTCTCCGTGAACGTCACATCTATTTCTCCATCTTCTTCTCCATCTTCGACAACAGCCTCTTCATCCCGATCAGCAACACAACTTTCAACAACACTATCCTCGACATCGACGCTATCCTCAACAGCAACGCTATCCTCAACATCGACGCTACCCTCAACGACTCGGACACCTGCAACATTGAGCACTCCTCAGCGGTCACCCACATATTCGGTAATGCCCACTTTGGTGAAACAAACGTACGATGGACAGATATGTCGGTTGCGTCCGGCGTGGGCTGCATAACGGGAAAGAAACACAAAATTCAATTTTATTGTCAGCTTTTATTTGACCGGACATTCATTCGTGAATGGTATCTTGATCTTGTCACCGAGTTTATGTACATAGGAGTCTGTTCTTAATTTGTTTGTAATCAATACCAGATGTATAGAAGCGGAAATACAACGATACAAAGCATCTTCGTCTACTTCAGGGAATAACGACTCCTATGGAACTCTAGTTATCCACGAGGCGGGGCTACTACGGATATCCCTTGCATACATGGATCAAATCAACCTGTAGCTCAAAGCCTACCAGAGCCTACCGTCGAGAAGTAACATCACCACTAAGATAGACGTTCGAGGCCTTATCGTTTGGATGAGAGCTGTTCGACTTGGATATAATTTTCAGGCAAAATAATGAGTCGGACCGATAAGAATCAAGACTTATGATAAAGTTCCAGATTGAGGTTAAGAACGTCGCACGTGATCTTCTGGGTGCTATTTTCAAATTTTACTGTACCTTTGTTTTCTTCCCATTGCCCATATGTTAGCTATTACTGGAATTTTGAATAACTATGAACGTGCTTACAGTTTCTTAAAAATAGTAGAGGTGCGGTTTTGTATTCGTGTTTGGGAGAAAACAAGTCTAAATCGGCTCTTCTAGGTACCCGCAGTGCCTGAATACGTATTCAAGGATGTCGATGTCGCTGACCTGTCCTTCATTCGCAATTCAAACTCCGGGAGGGTATATATATACCAACTTTCAGTTCCATACCTGGCACAATTCCTTCGTGGTCTTCGGTTTTGCACTATATAGCAACAATCTGTGACAACTATGGTTCGAAAAGTTTTATTCTCGTTGTTGACTTTCGCTGCCTGCCAGGGTGAGTCTCTAATTGGTCGAAACAAGTCCTTTTATAATGCTTTACGCAGTTTCTGCTTCCAGCCTTATGGCACGAAGTAGTCTCGAGTTCCTTACTACCCGACAGACTTTTGTATGTTATACATTTTAGGAGGTGCTTGTATCCTTACAATTTGTTTTCAGGGTTCATGCGAGAGCGCTTGTACTCCTTTCTCAGATGCCTTGGACGTGGGTTTGCTTTTTGACCTTCCGTCATGGACTGTCCAGATATTAATTCATTCCTCAGGCTTGTTCAACAAAGTCTTGTCTCTGTACAGCCGCAAACACTGCTAGTTTACAGGCTTGTATTAACTGTGGGGTGGCGGGAAGTCCTACAACAGCTGTGATTCAGGCCGCCCAGAGTCTCATAGAATGTTCGTTTCCAGCTTTCTGTGGCTGTATTGTCTGATTGCTGAGTTACATTCACTAGCATACGGCAGTACATGTGCAGGGGTTACCCTCCCGGCCCTTACAATTCCAGGAGTGTCCACACCTACTAGCACTAGCGCGACCTCCACCACTCGTGTGTTACAAACAACCTCATCTCGAGCTGCTTTGACTGTAACTTCTGTTGATACTCTTCCACCACCAAACAGTCAAAGTGTTGTTTTCCCCACCTCGACATCATCTGACACGAGCCCGAGTGGTCTTCCAGGTGGACTTAACAGAAGTGCAAGTTCAAGAACCGTTGCTACAAATGCGATTATTGTTACTATCAGTACAATGCTCGGCGCAGCATTGGTATTCCATTGATCAGGGATATTATTTGTCTCTCCTTCCTCGTACAAGTCGGATGATTGCTTTTATATCGTAACTCGGTAATTTAGAAGGCCGGGAGTCACTCTTTTTCTACAATATACGGGTGTTACCTACTCTATAATAATAAATGGCATTGAGATCCGTTCGAGAACATTGTAAGGAGTTTCACAAATTCATAACCGGACCGGTATCCGGACCATCAAAGCTCTTACCAAGGTCAAAGTCTGACTGCCACAACAGCCCAGATGGGTTCCCTTGCATTTTTGGTAACAGAGTTACAGTCACTTGCAAGCGAAACACGAAGAAAGCATCCTGAGATACGCGAGGTTACTTTTTAACATCACGGTTCTCTGAGGAAGCTCTAATATTGCGGATTGGAATAGGCTGCCGAAAAGTCACTGTCTATACTGCGCGCATTTCCGGACCAAGCGTCTGTTATTCTGTCTTCAAGTGAGTCCATTCCAAACACTACTGGCGTATCATTACTTATGGTTTAGATGGTCCCCAGTGCGATGACTTGCTCCGTCCAGTTTTTATGGGTTGTGCAACCAAAAACGCGAAAGTTGTTGCGATTTCACTGGGGTCGCTTCAACGCCTCATTTCCCTCAAGTCTGTACATCCATCATTCATTCCACGAATAATCAACACGATGAGCGACGCTATGTCTCAAGGAGTAGATATCCAGCTGCGTATCCTCCAAACACTTGTTTCTCTCATTCCCAACTTCCCCGAAATCCATGGAAGGTTGTTGGGGGAGGTTTGTTCATACTTCTTTGAATCAATGGCATAATTCTGAGGACAGATTCAGGCGCTTCTCTTGTGCTTTAAACTCCAAGAATCACGGATAGCCGTTGTTTCTTCAACTGCAGCTGCCACTCTCCGGCAACTCGTCATGTTCGTAGTGGATAAAATGGTTGCTGAGGATCGTGTCACCGAACATGACGAACTGCAACATTCACAGCTGATTGAAGTACATCTACCAGATGGATCGACAAAGGAGCTATATCCTTCGTCTATGGACGCGTTTTCCGTGTTCGAGGACTTGTGTCTTCTTGCGAATTCCGAGAAACCGCATTTCTTGAAGCTGGAATTTTTGCACAAGACTTTCGCGTTGGAGTTGATTGAAAGCGTGTTGACAAATTATTACGAACTATTTCGCAAGGTACGTCACAATTTCAGCTGGTTGATAGGAAGCTCATGTCGACCTCAGCGCAGCGAACTCATCCTTCTTCTTCGCCATCATCTTTGTCCGCTTCTCCTTAAATCTCTTTCTGACCGTCCGCAATTCTCCCTTTCTCTTCGCTGCACACGCGTTGTGTTCCTGCTTCTTAAACAATTTTCACTGGAGCTCCGGACAGAGTCTGAAGTGTTTCTTACAGTTCTCATTCGCATCATCGCTGGTGAAAGCAGCTCTGCCTCAGGAGATCATGAAGCCCACCAAGGCTCACATATGCCACGGCCACATTGGTTACGTGTCTTGGCGGTCGAAATTATGCGAGGGTGAGTATTTTCTATATGTCCTCGTTTTCACAACTGAAAGCCTCTCTGTTCACAGACTATGCAGCGACGCTGAACTTTTGAGGAATTTGTGGGAGCGATATGATGCTCAAGATGATGGACCCAAAGTCGTCAATTCTCTGATAACTGCGCTGAAGCGATTGGTAACGGAGAGACCCGCATTACTTGGCCAAAGCTCGCATATGAGCGGCATTGGTGTGCAAGCAGAACTAGCCTCGTTGTCTGGTTCTTCTAACACAGCTGGTGCGGCTGCATATGGTTTAGATATGGCGGGAAGAGTAGCCAGCGCGACTGTGTCAGGCGTTGCGGGTATTATGGGGGTTGCTGGATCTGGATTGAGTGTTCAAGGATCGTCCATGAAGCTACAATGGTAGGCTTTTGCTTTTTCAGGTGTATGACTATTGCTTCATCGTCATTAGCATCGACCAGCTTGACAAAGCAGATGCTCCAGCTATTCCCGATACCTATATCTACCTCCTCGCCGTTCAATGTATTGTTTCGCTTTGTGAAGGCTTCGTCACTTTTTCGAGTCCGATTTACAGCAGCTTGATTACCCAACTACCTAGAGTTTCGGGAGACCCCGCCAACCGCTTACCCCCTGCCCTTAACCTCGGCATCCTGGCACATGATGACCCACAGATACACCACCTTCGCATCGTACAATCCATCATATCGCAGTCTTGGCCCGCCCTCCTCGCTGCATTGTCTTTTATTATTGCGACGAATCTCTCTGACGAACTCTTCGTTGAAGTTCTTGCAAGCTACCAAGCAATGACCAATGTCTCCGGGATGCTAGGGCTCAACACCCCCCGAGATGCCTTCTTCAATTCGCTATCCAAATTCGCCGTTCCGACTAGGGTTATGTCAAGTCTTGAAGTTTGGGTTGAAAACCCACCCGCTTCAACGCCACGTTCGGCTACAGCGGCGCTGACGGAAGGTCTCGGTCTCTCTGGGCCCACACAGCCGCCTAGCTTGTCAGAGAGGAATATGGCCTGTCTGAAAGCGTTTGTTGGGTGTGCTTTATTCCTGGCCGGTACTCTTGGCGAAAGTTGGTATGCTATACTAGAAGTTCTTCAGAACGCAGATGGCGTCCTGGGTTTAATGATCAAGACCGGTGCAACGGCGGGTTCCAAGAAAGGAGTACTTGGAGGTAGCACACCAGGTAGTGCCATCGGAGCTCCTGGGTCGAGGACGTCTTCGCTCTCTGTTTCGCAGTCTCAAACCAGTGTAGGGGCTGGGAGCGGAACAGGTGCAGCCCCGTATAAGCACCCCCTTCTCTCTGATCTGGATCTGGACACGATGCAGATGGCTATACAGCGACTTTTTGATTCATCAAGACATCTGGAGGACAATGCATTCAAGGATTTTGTCGATGCCTTATGCAAGTTGAGCGCGGAAATGGTGGGAACACAAACATCGGATGCCATGACAGTTTTAATGGACCCTTCAGATGGCGGAGTGGAGGGTGAAGATGGCCTTCTAACAGTGACCTTGAATGCAAGTCAAGAAAATGTTATTCAGCGGAGAAGGGTTAGTGGGATTTATATTCCCAAGACATTGGTATGCAAGATATTTTTCTCAATAATTCAATTCTCGCTGAGAATCGTCAATCTACCGCTCTTATAGCAGAAATCTGGCGATTTTGGCATTGCAAAATTAGGCGGGGTTGCAACGCTCAACGTGCATCGTCTTATCTATCGATCTCCTGACATTGCGTGGAACACTACCACAGGTCATCTGCTTGTGGTCATCCAGTTAACGTATGCCCCCCAAACCATTCGTATCCAGGCTGCTCGGGTGCTCGACGAGATTCTCCTCCTTATTCCTCGTCATCTTCCTAACTCAGGAAATTTACAATCTGAAGTGCAACACCGAGTTTTAGACGTTCTGTCACATCAAGTCATTTTGGCCTCAGCGAATCAACAAACGAGTACGGATGTGGAACTCCGCCGAATGGGCCTAGAAACATTGCACCAAATTCTGCAGGCTGCTGGTCACACTCTAGTAGTTGGTTGGGAGATTATTTTCAAGATGCTTGAGAGTGTTTGCTGGCAACATAACATTATTTCCGCCGTTACATCAAAAGTTGGCCGGTCTGAATCGACGGAGTCCCTAGCGCAGGGTAACAGCCCAACAACCCGACTTGTGAAGGCAAAACCATTTTCTCTCCAGATTGGCCTGGGTAATCCTACTGAGAAGAGCTACAGTGCACTTGTGAAAATCGCTTTTCAGTCGCTGACACTTGTGTGCGACTCTGTTTCTTCTTTATCTCCGGAGCATCTTCGTCTTTGTATTGGTACGCTTGGACAGTTTGGACGTCAGACGGACACCAACATTGCCTTGACTGCTGCTGCCAGTCTGCTTTGGAGCGTCTCGGATGCCATACAGTCAAAGCGGAAGAATGTGGATGATGAACCGCAATACAGTGCGTTGTGGATGTTCCTACTTCTCGAAGTACTTGGCCTTTGCACGGATCCACGAGCGGAAGTTAGAGATGGGGCCATACAGACTCTCTTTAGGACGATGCAGTTATATGGAGCAACATTGAGCGCGGAAACATGGGACCAGTGCATCCGGCAAATTACGTTGCCGTTGCTACAATCGTTAACTGTAGAGATTCGAAAGCTTGCGGAACCTGGTACTCGTCACGACCGAGGAATGACCCAAGCATGGGACGAGTCAAAGATTCTGGCTCTCACATCTGTCGGGTCAATCTTTTCTGATTTTTTAGTGTCGAAAATTATGTTTCTGGATTCCTTCACGAAGGCTTGGGACGTTTTCGTTGGCCATGTTGAGGATACTGTTCTTTTTGAAAACAGGATTATCAGCCCTCATGCCTTCCGCTGTCTTGAAAGAGGCATGAAAGCTCTCGCTAACGCCGAAGGCGTTTTTAAGGTGCGGGTTACTGAGTCCCTGGAACGAGCATGGCAAGCTATTGACAGGCTCGGCAAATCCGTTACGGAACGCTTTGTACCAGGGGAGGACCTTGATTCTTCCCCAAATCAGCCGTTGACGCAGGAGGCTTTAGTTGCATACGTCGAAGTGATTCAAAGCATGAGAAATACTAGCAAGAATATTCACGGAAAGGAGTGGGATCTGTCGAGGCTGGAACGACTCATGGCTATATTGAGGGGTATGTCTTCAGTATTCGTATTACTGTCGTTCTTACTCTCTGGCGTGATCGTTTTCAGGAGTCTTGACATATCCCTATTCACCTGATTATCGGCCCGATATTGATGGTCTCTCCCCTGTTCAGGTATGTAGAAGTATTCAATTAAGGAGATACATAACACCCATACTTTTTCCGTCAGGCTATTGTACTGAATGCTGTTCAAGACATTGACCTGACTGTTTCCGGTTCTCCCTCCCTTGTCATCCGCGACCTTTCTCAGTATGCTACACTGACATTTGTGGCTGCATTTGATGTTCTCCCTTATCCAAGGAACCAGATTCCGCAAACGCCCCAGAAACGCATTACGTATATTGCAGTGTCAAAGAGAACTATGCCTTTGCTCGTAGACCTCTTTGTCAAGTTTAGGTCATATGTGGACATCTACATTGATGGCACTTTGGAAGGTATCTTCTCTGTACGTCGACAACTTCCCGCTTTGCATGTAGTGCGTCGACCGGTGCTTACATTGTCTTCCAGACATATGCAATACCGATCAAAATGAAATATGAGTGTCCGAGTTCTTCAAAATTTGGGAAAGATCCACCTCTATGGAAGACTGCGACATCGTGCTTCCTCGCAATTGTGAAAGAGTGCACGAGTCACCTCCAAAGCTTTGGTCCTCAAATCCCTAACGAACCATTGGAACGTATCTGGAGGCAGATGCTCAATGCTTTTCGGGGTGGTATTCTCGCTGATTGGTAAGCGTGGTTTTATGTTGACGCGTCAAATTCTTTTTTCATCATAACTTAGTTCTACTGTCGAGACATTTTCATTGGATATTCAGGAAGCCGAAGAAGACTTTGATCTCGCCCTTGTAGCTTCACTTGAGACGGACGTTGTACCGTATCTAGGAGATGTACGGGTGCCAGATGACCTCGTTGCAGACCTTGGACAGATTCTGGGACTGGGAAGTAAGATTTACGACATAGAGGATCCCGCATCTGCTCTCCGTTTTTCGCCCTCGACATCAACAGAGTCAACGTCGCCTTCATCCGTCATACCCCCATCACGAGCAAAACACGTCTCCGTTTCGTCCTCCCCATTTCCCACAGTGGAGAGTATTGACATCAATGTGCGATACTCAGAACTTGGTTCTTCGTATCTTGGAAAGACGGTTTCTAGAGAAAGATTTTCATATTGGTGCTTCGATCTGTTATTCGTAATATGCTCCGGAGGTAGGTTACAAGATTCATGCACCTCTTCTGATGAATAATATGGCGTCTGTAGATCATGAAAGTTCGCGAAGACGATTGGCTGCATTGAGCTTGCCCTCGCTCTTCAATCGGTGCAGAACAACGCTGTTGGGATTTTTAGCAGACGAGTCCTTGAGGGGCAATACGCCATTCCCTAGGTTTGTTCTTCCCTCCGAGAAGTTACACTCAAATACCAATTTGGATTTTACAGGGCCCGAGAGGAAGAATTACTTTATTGCCTTCGCAAATTACTTGAACTTCGACTCTGGCCTGGGTCTCTGTGGGCTGCCCTGTCAAATAATCCGAGCCAGTATTCAATTGAGCTTCCGGGTATGAAATTTCATTCTCTTCACTTTGTCCATCGCTCAGCGGTTCGGCTCTAGATAATCCTTTGTCACAAACCACAAGACAGTTGATCGCCGATTCCGTAAAACGGTCTACCATCGCTCATTTATTCCATTTTTATCCTTTACTCTGTGAGATCGCTTCGATACCTCGAAAGACTCCTTTCTTCTGGACACAGCAGCAGAGAAGTGGACAAAAACCGTCAGTCAGGCACGGTGAAAAACTTGTCAATGGAAAAGAAACAGGAGAGCTCTTAGGCGAAGGAGACTGGATCACTGTTGGGATGGATGCACGAGACTTGGCTAGGGACTGTCTTAAAGAAATTGGAAAAGAACTGGGCTTCTGACATTTGTTGACAGCATTGTCTTTTACGCTTTTTTGCACAATATTCTGGATTACTACTCAATTTATCCGATGCTCATTACCTTACTGTATCATGATCCTGCGCAACTCTGCGACATTATCTCAGAGGCTGTCTTCATCCAAGAGCCTATTAGCAAGTGCAAGGTTGCCTTCATGTCTGAATTCCCACGTGCTATACTAGTACTTGTATAAAGTTACGATATTACAATAATACTCCTGTATCTAGCGATATGTTGTCCGATTAGAGTGTTGCGGCTAGATGCAGGCAAAGACCTTTTGTCCGTAATGAGAGTTCAAAACTTTCAAAATATACAAAAAGGACAGCAACAGGCAGCAGCACAACATCCAAGCAAGCTGTCGAGAAGAGAAAAACATCAACTCTCCTTTGACCAATTTTGTAATATCGAAAAATTTATACGAACAATGCACCGAAAACATCATCTTTGTTTGACTGCTGCGGAGCATGTTGCTGTACCACGTAGACCATCTGTGGTTGAGGTTGAGGTTGATAATTGTATAATCCTGGACCATAGGGTGGTTGTTGTTGTGGAGGTGGTGGTAAAGTCGCTTCTTCATGCCGCTGGTCTACAATGTGTATGTTGCTCAATGAAATTTTGGAATTGTATTTGAGAATAAATTCAACGCACAAGTATTGTAGTAGACAGGTCCTGGCTTCTCGACAGTAGCTGGGTAAGGCTTTACTTGTGTCATCTCGATCAAGCCCGACGGTCAACGAGGAGTTCAAGGGGAAGGAGTGTACTGTAGTAAAGGCGACTAACCCGTTTAAGTACTTTATTACATTGCAAACTCTGAAAAGGTACGAGAATAGAATCTTGCCTGTGACATGTGTATCAATCCATACCATGACCATTTCATGCAGTTTTGGTAATACCAGAATCAACTAAAGGAAAGAGTGTTAGACTTTCAGGTAGAGGCTGCTGCGTGCACAATGTATGGTAGCTTAAAGTGAAAGAATTGGAGATTTATGACTTTTGCAATATGTGGTCCATAACTAACAACACCCTTCAATTGCCCACTTTTTGATACAGGAACTACACCACCAAAAAATCCTTTTCAAGTCACCAACTCAGATGCCTCCAATTCATGGTCACCCCTATCTCCCCAGTCAAGTCTCCACTTTACTCTTGATTGATCTGATGTGTGGTTCAAGCTTTCATCCAAGCCTGGCCAAATGGGATAGAACCACTTCAAGTTTGAGTGGTCCCAGCCGAGGGGCTTACGATTCCAGCCATGGGTCACTAGTGGTGACAAGGGTAATATTACCTTCTTCTTACGATTTTTCCTAATTGTTTTGACCCACTTTCCCAGACGTGAGATATGTTCAAGTGGTAATTTGGCAATTGAAAGCACAAAATGATCAGTTGGCAGTGATGGTGGAGCATGCACTTCATTGGATATGTTAGACATTCAACTCATTCCCTGAGAAGTGCAGCTTGGAGCACACACCTTTGTCCTCATTACTTCCCTGAATGATCATATTCATGTCCAGAGTCTTCCGGGCCTTGATCCTGAGAGGCTGGTCTTCACGAATATCAGGAATAAAATGCTGTGTATCATGAATTTCCAAGAATGTAAATTATGCGGCACAAACACATACCGCAACAAGGACAATCAAACCTCGGACCATTGACTTTGATTCAACAGATGCCCAACAATGGATTTGGTGGCGATAAAGGAAACCCACACGTGGCATCTTTTATGAAATTCCTTTCAAGTCTTCCACATAGAAATCTCAAACTCTCACCTCACTGACAGGTTCTATAACCTCCACAAGTATGCCATATTTTACTGTGACATCATAAGCATCAGCACCTGTGGGAACTTGATATGGCCGAATCATAGTGTTCAGACCACAATAATTGGATGTCTCGCTGGTCCAGTTACATTGCATGCGCTGTTTAGATACAACCCATTTCTTGGCAACCTTGAGTGAGGAGTGAATTGTGCAGTTATCTCAAGAATAAAATATCACACCTCATCATCTGCAACCTCGGTCGCAGAGGAAGTCACCTTTCCTATTGTTGCATGAACTGATGCTGTAGGTTTTCCCCCAGCCACCCCTACTGTTGTGCCTGACACTTTGGAACGCTGTTCACCCACAGTGCGCTTGAGTTTTTGCTGAGGTTCACCATATCCTAGTGAGATACTGGTCACAGAGTGAGTATTGTGAACTGTTAGAAATGAACTTGCTCATACAGTTGCTCAGTGGACAAGTAATCTTTGCTGTTCTTGTCAATAGTTAGAAATCCAATGGATCCCAGAGCATTGTCGATAGTGATTGAATCACCACTCTCAATCTTTAGACCAACATGACCTTCAATATAAGGTTCAGAGTAATCCAATGTGTTGGTCTCTCTTTCGACCATCGGATTTGGAGGATAGAGCTAGGAATCATTTTAGCATGCTTTCAGTGTACATCACATAGCCACAAACCTTCACTTTCGTTATGACCCTGAGAAAATGACCACCACCAAGTTCAGCTTGGTTACCATTTGACAGTATTAATTCTACATCTGTTTGGTGGGTAACCTTCTTTGTTTCCTGGATTGGGGGTGGTGATGGTGGTGGAGGTGGGGTTCCTGATTTTGTTTGGTGGATGACTTGAGAAGTAACTTTGTCCAACGAGGGTGATGGTGGTGGTGATGGTGATGGTGATGGTGGTGGTGGTGGTAGTGGTGGTGGCAGAGGTGGAGGAAGAGATGGGGCTTCACCAGATTCGTCTTTATTATCAGAGTGTTCCTTGTCTTCCTTTTGCCCTCCCAGCCCCTCTGGACTGTCAACAGGGTGATATATCATGCCATGAGAACCACTTTGAGTGAAAGTGGCACCTCCAGCTTGGTCCGAGTCAGCAACAGTATATTCTGAAAAATCATGTTCACGATTCCTACAACAACGACATTAATGATGTGGAAAGGCAATCAATGTTGATTTCACACCGAAACTGAGAAGGATCCTCTTCCAGTGGCCTCACTATGACAGGGAAGCCAGAGAAGTCTGCAAGCTCCTCAGCTACCCTAATGAGGGATACCGAGATTACTCCAAAGATAGCCAATGCAGCTGAGCTGACCGACAACATCGAAGGAAATGGTCCACGTATTTCTTTATCTCGGATGCGGACTAAAAGAGCATGGTCGTAATGTTTGTTGACCCAATCATCTGCTAAATTAGAGTCTGATACCGAAACTATGCAGCCTCCATTCCATTCATGGTCAACAACAGCTATTGGTGCACTAAAATATTGAAACAAGGTAGGTATTGCATCAACAACAAAAATGTCATCAAGTGCTCACCTTACAGGCATGCGTTGTTTACTTGGCCAACAAATGATGAAAGCAGCCGAAATAACCTCACGCTCAAGTCCTCCCATGTTTGCAAAAATGTTACGACCGTCAGACTCATCTGTGGCCAAATTATTAGGTTCAGAGAAGTGAAGAGGGGGACCACAAGGTAAAGAGATGATACCTCTGAGGTTTAGACGAGCATTAGATTTTGGCATTGTGTCTCCATGATTTCCGGGTTCCCCCTGAGGATGGCAGGAAGTAACCATGTCTAGCTGCGCTCTAACATTTAGTCTGCCATCTACACAAGGGAGTTGGCATTCATCAACATAGAATGCGTGATAAAAAATAACACACCAGACACATTGTCATAGATACGACCATCGTAAAATAGAGGAGGATGAGAGTTTGAAAGCGGAGGTGCATGGAACTCTCCATCTGTATCTAGTTGGCATTCATCAACATGGAATGCATGATAAAAAATAACACACCAGATACATTGTTGTAGATACGACCATCGTAAAATAGAGGAGGATGAGAGTTTGAAAGCGGAGGTGCATGGAACTCTCCATCTGTATCTGCTGGATAATCCTTAGGCCGCCTTCTTGTTGGGCATGATTGACTGTGAACAGTTACGCGATGTGTATGTGGATCACCTTGGACGTAGTCTGCCATTGTTGGTGTAGTAGAGATGAAAGAACTTGAATAATACGGACAAATATTAGCGCCTGAGCCGCAATGTGTACTACACTCTATGTTTCATGGTTCGCCCACAATCTAATCGAAAAGTCATGAGTCCCAGACCTAATATATTCCTGCTTTCTTTTCCTCCTCACCACTCGAATTTCCCGCATCTTCCACTGTTGCCATTCCGCATCTGCATTTTCTGACGTTATCTGGCGGGTGTTTTCGCTTGTGGATGCATTCGCTTTATCACTGGGTTTATCTGTGGGGGAAAGTTGTGTGTGGTTGGCTCCATTATTATCAGCTTGATCCATTCGGAAGGCCTTGAATTCAGGAAGCCTGCTCAACTGAGCATAGTTCTCCACTGTCAGTGGTCGTGAAGTGGAAGGACTGCTATCGGATTCTACCAGGTATTTTAGGTTCGCCCTTGAAAATATGCAAATTTTCGTTGAATACCTACCTTTTTGCGCAGAATCTTCAAGTCCAATGCCGTGATAGGAGTGCGGTCTCGAGTCTACTACATGTCTTGCTCGGCGTGTCTTTCCGTGATAGCTTTCTGCTCTGACGACTTTTATATATATACCCACGTCAGCCCCTTTGAAGACGGGTCTCGGTAGTCAGATTTCACTCACCTTGTCTTGAGATATCTCTTGGATCAGGCAATATTACTTTTCCATCATGTCTTCTGGGAAAGAGCGAGCATGCAGGACCGGGTTGACAACTACCGTCACAATATCCAACGCCATGCACCATATCTCCCCATGGCGTACCCATCGTCTTCACCGGAAACGACGACTCCGTTGCCTTCTCTTTCCCTTTCCGCTTCGAATGACCCCACCCAGATTTTGAATCGAGATGGTTCATTTTCCCTCAGCTTCACAGTCGAAAAAATGGGCGATGCAGAACTTTAAAAAAAAATCGCGTACTGTTAGCATTAGCAGCGTCGCAAGCCCACTTTTTCAAACCTTGAGAAATGGAGTGGCAAAACGTCGAGGAGCCGAGCACACACATGAAATGATCTCTTATATATACAACACGTTTTAAAGCAAAAACTTTAGCCCTTTTCGCCGGAATCACCAATTTCGGAATCTTCTTCGAATCTTGATTCTTTGATTCCTAGAAGCGGCCCTGACAGACTTTTCACATCCTACAAATCATGTTTGCCCCGAAAGTACAGGGTCCAATAGCGCTTAAATTTGAACGAGTACTATACCAATTCAACACCTGAAAATTCCTTTAACAATTGAACCCACAAGAAAGTTCAATATCGTTGTGGTAAAAGTTCGGATATTAAAGATGCTTTATAGACCAAACGGTGGCGGAATAAGTATTCAAATTTCACATTACTGTTGACACATGATTAGCCCCAAACACTTCCCTAATTTGGGATTTCCCCTTGTCCGTAGCCCACAATTTGACGCAAGACCGTGGTGTTTCAGAAATCTGCTATTTCAATTTGACTGCGCAGTGGAATGTCCAACTTGGTTAGAGACCAATCTGATCCAGTGCAATGAAACCAACTCGTATAGCATGTTTAACGGAATTCCGAAGCAAAGCTATAGAACTGAACATGATACATCCATTGTTCAGGAGTTCTCGTCCTATCAGGGAATGACCATTCTCGGATGTCATTCCATTGTGCCCCATGAGGGGAAAGTGTTACCGTGGCTCCAGTCGACAAATATAGTCTCTACTTTGTCCTTCCACTTCAAAAGTTAGGAACGGGCCTTCAGTTTCGGGCCTTTTGACAAATAGCAAGTCCCATATGATTGATTAGCACACACGGGTAGCATGTTACGTAGGTGGGACGTAAAGTTATATAAATGGAAAACTGAAGTACTAGCAGAATCGATGAAAACTAGAAGTTCACGAGTCCTATTGCTGAAGACAGAAAACCCAGGAAGAAAACAAACACGAAGGCGATAACTCTGAGGTGCCAGTGGGGCGCTCAGTGTCAGCTTTTGCAGCAACGACGTACCCTAGTTATTACGTAGGATGACAAGCAATTTAGCAAAGCCTGGAACCAAGAGACATCCGTCAATAAAGGCCCTCGATCCATGCACGACATTCCTGGAGCTGAGCCTGTATGAAGCATGAGAAATTTTGAAGGCAATCAATCAGAGTTGTGGACACTACATCTGTTATACCAACCAGAGCTTGAATGTCACACAACACCCCATCGGCTTCATCTCTTGCTTTTTTCTCCAGGCGACGCACCTTTCTGCGGCTGGTGCAAGAACCCGATGGAAGGGAGCGGAAACCGGGACCGGTTCTCGGAGACGACAATCTCATCTCAGAAAGATACTTGTATACCAAGCTTTCGACCAGGCCGTCCATGATGGCGATAGTTGTGAGATGAGCTATGGAAAATATTTGGACGTCCGGCTCTGCTTGCAAATATTCATTAGTTTCCACCAGTACGTCGAAAAAGGACATATAAAATAATATTACTGCAGACAGCGTCGAAGAGTAACAACCATGCATCTTCCATGGCATGGTTCCAGCCTCCTTCAAAATGCAATAGCTCTCGGAGGGAAGGAAGGGCAAACCACAACTCATTCATGAAAAGCTGAGGTGATACACCCAAACGATAATGGAATGTGGACAGAATATCACGATGGGCCATCTAAGCAGGATATAAGGGTGGCGCAGGAGAAACCAAAAGGATCTTACTTCGAGATCAACATATGACATCCCGTGAGGCGACAAAGTGAGATACTCATCAGCGTAGACGGGGAGTAAAGGGTCCAAAAAATCCCGGTGCAACTTGACGCTCAGCGACAAGCATGCAACGGCGATATCCCAGACCAGAAGGCCGTGACCCTGTTCCTCAGTCGTGGTGCTGGACTGTGAATCGAAACTTACAGTTCTCAAAGACGCAATATTTTGATTTTCCGTGTTCAAGTGCGACGTCCGTGACGTGGTTAAGAAAAAGAAGCGAAGAAACATCCAACATGCGTGGAATCGTGTCTCATGAGACGTTTGAAGTTGGTCTAATAGGTTTTGAATGAATGGGTGACGCTCGTCAACATCCGAGGCGCTGGATGAACTTGAGCTGCATTGGGACTGGAGGGGTGACTTTGTACTAGCAGGGGGTTGACAAACCGCGGGCATAACCTACCAGAGAAATGAACATATCACACATTATAAATTGAAAAGGACAGACATCTAATATCCAGTTAATGGCATTAAGCCTTCTTTCTTTCCCCATGCCAAGAATTTTTTCCCATTCGAAATAACTGTCGACTCTGGTCGGATCGTCTGTTGGAAGACCGTCAAGGTCTTGTGCTCTCTGGTCCGTTTCTCTTTCTAAGAACCTTTGCAGACGCCTTTTTGCTAATATCTCCAGGCTTATGGGCAAACCAACGACGTAGTCCGCAGGTGGGGCTATAATTGGCACGGGCTCAAATAGAACTTTCTCGGAGAGTGATTTTTTATGAGGTGGACTTGTCGGCGCCACATGGCTCAAAGTCTGGCAAACAAGGTGAGAGGAACAATTAGAGCTTAATGAACACTCTACACGAACAAAGGGAGTTTCAAGTTCGGAAATGGATTTAAGATCATCAGCTCGCCTCAAGCTTGCAGTCCGGGAAGCGTACACCCGGTCCGTACGATGAGGTGCCGAATTCTGGCGTAACTTCTGTCGCTTCGCTAATGGACCCGTGTTCTGCTCCAGCTGAGCAAAGGACTGCGCACGCTTGATAACGCGGTATGCAGGACTTCTACAACTCGTCTGATTTGTGAGCGACTGCGATGGGCTACAGTTGATTTCCGTAAGAAGGAAAACCGATGAAGCTGAAATTTATCTGTACTTACAAACTCTGCAAACTAGAGTTGGGAACAAATACGATAGGAGAAACTTCATTTTCGTCATCTGAAGAGGGCGACACCAGATTTCCTGAAGAAGCCAGAAGAAATGATGTAGTAGTCATTTCTTCAGTTGTAGCAGGGGAAGCATCTGAGTTATTATGGTATGTATGTTTGTCTGCGAAGAACAGCCTCAAGGGATTCGAGCCCGAGCGCGAACCGTGCTGAGTAGGAAAGCCACAGAACGAGTGATGTTTGCGCCATGTAGCACCAGAACTGAAGACCACTCGACCAAGAACCTGTTCCCGAGGAGCAACCGAATTATCTGAACGCGCAGCGAAGTTATCTAAGATAACACCATTCAAAGGCGAAGACGTAGAAGGAGATGACGAGAGTGAAGTTATCGAAGATCTTCTGTCCTCAGAAAAAGTCGAGTAAATAGAACAGGGTGAAGAGTTTGTGAGTTCCTGAGGACTACTGGAAGGAGGGGGAACGATGTCAAGAAAATTGCCAGTATCTTCTTCGTCGACCTCTGAGAAAAGTTGTGCAGGATTTCCGTGTACGAGAGAGATAGTTTCCACTCTGGCGAGATTACGATCACTGTTAGTACGCATATATTTAACCATCGCCAGTGGTGTTGCGGAGACGGATAAGTCGAACACTTTTCGGACAGAGGCGTCACATTCAGACATTTAAGTACCCAGTATTGAAAGGTCAAGAGGAGCTCCCAGGAATATTGTGTGTTGAACGTCAATGCGTTTGGTACGGTACATACGGCCCGTCCTTAGAAATCCAATAGAACGACACTTAAAGTTATACATGATGTTTTAATTACATAGATCATCTTCCAACATCTTACAAAACGCTTGGAAGAAGATTCGTGTCGTTGATAATCCTGTACTCGCCATCCATTGGCTTGGACCACTTGTCTGTACCATCGATTAGTACCAAATGTCATGGCAGAAACAATGCATTGACCTGGACAAGCCACAAAATAACCATCCAAAGCATTGACAAAGCGCTGCTGGTACTCGGCAGGAGGCATAACTGTGACTTCCTTACCAGATTGGATACCTTGTTTTGCTTTGTACTCCAGAGTTTTGGCGAAAGTAAAGCTCCCTAAATCATCTTTCTGAGTGTGGTTTCCCCGTAATGAAAAAAGACGAATACCGATAGTGTCTACGAGACCGCAGGCGATTTCTTTCTTTTCTTCGTCAATTCCAAGGAGCAAACTCAAGCATACGTGAGATAGGCGTGAAAGCGAAACAACAGCTTAGAGATACTTACGAATAGTCCATAATATTGCTCTTCGAAAGGAACTCAGCATCCCTCTTGATAGCTTCCCGTAGTATAGCCTGAGAATAAGGTCGGAAAAGTGTGAGTGATTTTTGTTGGGCTTGTTAAACATATATCAGTTTCATGTTACTTGGGCCATAGCCAAAATCCACACCTTCAATCCACTCGCCATCGAAGAGTGTTTGAGTAGTATCTCCCCGGGTCTTCACTTTCCGACCTTGTATACCCTTCAGATCGAATTTTTTGGTGATATTTTGGCCATAAAACAGGTTCTCCATGACGAGAAGATCGGTCGCTTGAACAGTACCCGATTCTAGATTCTTGGTCTCAATGGTGTAGAATCCCATAAGCTTGGCAAGAACAGTTGGTTTACTTGTTGTAGCATCCATGTACCGGAAATACGAAGGAGCGAGTTCTGTCAACGCTTGACTAAAGTCCCTAAGATAGAAAAACAAAAATGACTGAAAACAAAAATGACTCACAGATCCGCCACGTTCCACGCATTGACGAGCGTTTTAATAATGAACCTGTCGTCATTTGTCTTCCAGAAATTCGATTTGCTTTTCCCACCTTCTGCAGCCCAATTCGTGCTTTTTGATAAACTCTTTACGAAAACGTCATGAACACCACACCGTTTCCTCAGTACATCGAACTGCTTTGCATAATAGACTGTGCAGCTGAACTTCACCCGCTTTCCCATTGTCCAGTCGTATTTGATGTGCGGACGTTCATCAATGATGTTCATGTCTGAACGAAGCAAATCGTGGTGCTTGATAGAAGACGAGAATCGAGAAGATGTTTCACTGCTAAAGACGTACCGCACGACGTTGTTGAGTCCTGTACCAAAAGAGGTAGCAAAACCAGACGCGGTGGCCGGTGGGGATGGTGGTAAAGGAGGAAGTGCAGCCTCAAAATCCTTCTGATCGGTCGTATTCTCTGGTGTTTGTATCGACCCTTTGGGGGGTAAAGGAGGAGGTGAACTGGGCGGCATAGGAATTTTCTCTTTTTCGATATGTTTTGTGTCCACTTTTTGGATCGTAACTTGACTACTTTCGCTGCCATTAGAAATACTAGAAGAGATTTTTCCTCCCCTCATATTGTCATCCACAGTTACAGAACTTGTTGATCCTGACTTGACGGAGCCAGGATGAGATCCCGTCGGTGTGATGTCGGCAGATCCGAGAACGTGTTTGCCCTCTGAATCAACGGCGTCTGTTTCACTGACTAGTCCACTAGCAACCTCATAGCTAAGAGCTTCGTTCACTTGGACTTTCACCATTGTTGCGTGCGCCGCCTCTGCCAACTGGACAGAAGGATTGGCCGACAAAGCCGTGAAGCGCGACGAAAGAACGCCCGCATCATTATTCGAGACTACTCTTCGCCCTAGAACATCTCGAATTAAGGATGAAGAATCACGGCCATGCTCCTTTCTCGAGATAATCGCGGAATATTGTTCCGGTTCGTTCCAAACAATGCTTTCTTGATCAGGATCAGGATCCTTCTTGGAAGAAGAGCTGAATAGTCGATATCCTGTAGCCACAGAAAATAAAGTCGAGGAATTGGGAGCGGAGGTAGCAATGGGCATTTGCATTGGTTGTGAGTGAGCGCGAGGAGTTGAGAGGTTCGCCATTTCAAGTCGATAATCCAAAGTGCTGCATAAGTCCAGTAAACCTCCAGGTAACGAAAGATATCTATTTGCACGAACCTGAGAGTATGAGCAATTATACTACCCCAGTCATTCTCTCGTACAATTATAGTGCCACCGGGGACAACATAATAACCACTCTTCCACCATTCCGGTTCAATCGCCACGAGATTACCCAAGGCTTTCGACCTTGCGCTACCAAGGTGCTTTTCCTGCCATGCCATTAGCCTCTTTTTCGTGCCTTGTCCAGCGGAAAGGAAAACCCTCCTAACATCGTTCAAGGATGTCTCGGGCATTTTTGCAAGCTGAGTGTAAAGCGAGCGTTCAAGCTGCTGGAAATTTTGTCGCAATAAAGCGAGTAGTTCCTCCGAGTTACCTGTTGGATGTTTTGGAGGAACAGTGGGTGCTTTGGAAATTCGTGAGTTTGAATTGATTGTGGAGTCAGTGTCGTTTGGAGGAGCCTCTCTGGAAGGAATTTCCGGAGAAATAGGGGTGGGAGGTGGTGGTGGAGATGATGTCGGGGTAGTGGGCGTGCTTATCCCGTCAAACGGTTCGGTTTCTTCAGCTGCAAATACGTCATATGCGTCATCAACTGAAGGCAAACGGGGTAGAGGTTTTTGAGGAGGCTGTTCTTCTGCCTGAAGTGCACTTTCCTGCACAACATGAATGAAGGACATGCACGCAGAGAGGGTGACGCACAGTTCTATCCATATGATCTGAGACACCTTCCCACCACTTTCTAATTTCCTCTCTTAACGCTCTCTTATCATTCATGGCATCAGCAAGATTCTTGGGACTCATGCTGTTGAACGGAGAAGTGTTGTCTACTCCTCGAACAATTTGGAGACGGGGAACTCGCAATTTATAACTGGCCACCGCCGACAACGCAAACGATACATCCGCAGAGTCAGTCGTGAAATGGCGAACGATATTGAGTCTGGACGATGGTAACGAATTCCAAGGAGGAGGAGGTGGGGTTGTATGTTCACAGAGTGGAGGTGTCAACGTACATATCAGCGGTGAGTATACAAGCAACTCGAGATATTTTGCGTAGGAAAAGAGCCTGCAAAAATTTTGTTAATGAAACTCAAGTAATGAGAGGATCAAATTACCAGGACCCTCTGCTCATTCTTTTCCTCGAAGTTTTTGCATTGCAAACCGCGCAACGTTCCCAAACCTCTATTTCATCTCCGAGCTTTGCTATGCGTTCCTTTCTCTCACCTTCTCTCACCTCTTCGATGTTCTCCAATTCGTAGTTGGTCCCGTCTGTAACCTTCACGGTGATCCTGATGCCCTCGTGTATTATCCTTATCTCATGTTGCCCCAGCGTGAAGGTACACCCATTTTTCTTCCTACATGGATTTTTCCTCCTCATCGCAGTATCCAGTATCCAATCGCTCAGCATGCAGTCTTCCTGAGGGTTTTTTGAATAATATCGATAAGTCACCCAGTGCGGTTTGTCGCAAGGCGAAAATTCGAATTCTGTCGACTTTCTTGACGTCTCCCTTTTTGAGGTTGTGGTGGAACTTTGAATGGTGGTGGAATATTTTTCAACTTCAGCCTCGGCAGACTTTGAAGATAAAGAGGAGGAAGCGCTTGATTGTGGCGTCCTACCATCAGAGTCAGACCAAGGAACTTGAAGAGAGTACAGGACAGAGATTTCCTGTTGCCTCAGGAAACCGAGGATGCCCGACATTCCTCGTCCCTCACCCTCTTTCCTATCCCAACCAAGCAGACTGTTCAAAGCAGCCCTCTCATCACCCTGCAATCTTCGTTTCTGGCCCTCCATGGACACGTGAGCCTGTTCTTTCTCAGAAAGGTCAGCGATGACTCTAGGCGGTGAGAAGATAACACCTGGGGATGTAGAAAGTAGTCCCTTCCATTGATCAATACGTTTGAGCGCATTAGTAAAAGGCTGGGAAGGAGTAGACGCCCTCCCATGTAGTAACTCACGGTGATGGAGCGCTCTCAGTATAGAGTACCGTTTTTCACGGATGAACGACAAGCGGCGCCACCGCCCAGCAAAATGACCTTCGTGAGGAGTTTCTAACAATTTGCTGGAATGAACCTCCTCCGCGCCATCTGAGGACGATGGTAGAGTAAGATCTAAGGAAGTCCCCTCCGTTCCAATTGCGCTAATCGTCTCGGCACCCCGGTAATGAAGGCTGCGTCTCGAAAAAAAATTTGAGAACATTGAAGGAAGGATGGAGTTTCCTGCCCTAATGTGACTCTCCGTATCTTTGGGTGGTGGAAAAGGCGCCTTTACAGGTGAGGGTGCTGACGAAAATGGTAATCTTGGACGAGAAAACACCAGATAGACTCCGGAATCGAACAAGATATGCTGCTCCAGAATCAAAGAAAGGTGAATATAAATCGCGAGCTTGAGGACCTTTGATAATAAATTGTGTTGGAAACGAGAATTAAGTCCTTTAAAAGTGAAGGTCCCCCCAACCAACGTTAGAGGTGAATCTATCACATTAACTGCGTCAACCCATGTTAGTAAGACTTTATGATAGATATTTAGGTGCTTACCTTCGAGTCCATCTAATCCACATAAAATCGTTCCAACTTCATCTTCCTCCTCCTTCGGCTCGTGCAGTGCAAAAGTTCCAACAGAGAATGTGCAACCAATGTCAGGTGGGACAATTTTGAATTCGTTGTCTTGATGTGGATTTCGGGTTGCATACGGTGTTGAGCAGAGGACGAGATGGCTTGAAGTTGGTTCCATAGAAGGAGGACTCGGACGGGAAGTAATCGAGCGGAGTAGTTCGAGGGATGCAAGCGTTGGTTTTGGCCCCTCAGGAAGACGTATGGAGTCTTTGGAATTGCCTCCTCCCTCCCTCACGTCTTCTGGAGATCCTCTACGCGTGCTCTGGACCTTGGCATTCCCTTCAATAGGAAGAGCTTTGTCAAATCCTTTTAGTTTCTTCTTGAGTGCTTTCCCATTCCTGATACCGTCTATCCAGTCTCCACCACTCATACACTGACCTAAATCATCCAAAACTTCCTCAAACACAGACAACCACTTATCCTGCCGGCGTTCGATCCCTGGATCGTTGAGGTCGCTCAACAAGTGTCTAATCAAATGCTTCCTGTGATGTCTTGATTCAACCGACAATATTGTTAAATTGGGCAAATTTGGACCAGTTGGTAGCGCAGGAAGTGGTTTCTGATCTGCCATAACGCGAGCGCACAAAAATGACCAGAAGACTTTCGACGAGAGAGGTATTCCTTACATGGGTTACATTTAGTAGTTACGTCATCTTAGTGGTGTGAAACGCCAACTTGAACTTGCACGGCTAATGGCACTTGCAAATGGAAAAAAATAAAGAAATCTGGCCGCACAGAGTGTTAGATATGACCCTATTCTAGGACTTGGCGGCCAGATTTTTTATTCTGACAGTGACAGAATTGAAAGGGCCATTAGCTGATTAGGTTTTTGGTGCAAGTAATATTACGTGACGTTTCTACTTGTCTGTCACGGTCACTTGCTCTTACCGCCTTCCAGTTCTTTGCTATCATTTAACCATGTCTTATTTCCTCCCGCACCTCCCTTCTGGATGGCATGTCGACGAAGCAATCAAATCCGAAGAGGATCGTGTCGTGATTATACGGTTTGGGCACGATTGGGACAGTCAATGCATGACCATGGACGAGACGTTGTATTCGGTCGCCGAGCGTGTACAGAATTTCGCAGTGATTTACCTCGCAGACATCACTGAAGTTCCGGACTTCAACAAGGTTCTAAAAGATTTAAAAGGTGATATTATCAACCTTCTATTCTGACAACATCGTGTTTTTAGATGTACGAGTTGTACGATCCTTGCACAGTGATGTTCTTCTACCGGTAAGTTGTAATCGAAAGTATCCCTCGAAATGTAAATGACATTGTTACATACATAGCAACAAACATATTATGATCGATCTGGGTACTGGTAACAATAATAAGATGTAAAAACCGTTCGATTTCGAGAATGTCAATCTGTTTTAACGATGTATTTTTATTTAGAAATTGGCCCATGGATAACAAACAAGAAGTACGTTATCTGGCCCAAATCTCATCGACCATGCTGATACTTTTTTCATGAAGTTAATTGACATTATCGAGACAGTTTACAGAGGCGCCTCAAAAGGCCGTGGTCTTGTCGTGTCACCCAAAGGTTTTTTGATTACTCTGGATGACTCGGCATGTTCTGACAGTTTACATCCAGATTATTCTACGCGCTATAGATATTAGATTGTCTAGAACAGGGGTTCATTTATGAAAGTTGTGGTTTTGACTTTGTATTTGGAAACAGTCGCATTGACCCCCTTTACATGTTCATGATTTGATTACCATTTCATCTGGCAACCTAATTATACAAGTACAAAACATGTGGACCCCATAAGTTCATTTCTCTGGATCCGTCGAGACTCTGAAGAGGAAGTCGCTGCGTAGAGTGTATTTTATTCCTTTGGTCACTTCTTCCCCGCTATGCCAAACACCCCGCTGTTGGAAGATGAGTGCTCGTCCTTTCTTCGGTTTAACGTCGATATATCTTCCACTAGTATCCATGATTCGAGTAGCGCCACCCTCGACGCCATCATCCCCGAGATAGATCTGGAGAGTTACGCGCGATTTTCGGCCGTCTGGTAGTTCGAGTTGTCCGTCGCAGTGTTCTCTGAAGTAGTTTCCTTTTCCGTATCGTAAAAAACTCAAGCGCTCGTTGATCCTACAGAAATGCCAACCCAACTTTAATCAGGTCGAAGAAAAAGACGGAAAACAACACACACCCAACCATCGTCCAAGTTCCATTGTTTCTAGTACCAACAATTTTATCCCACTTTCCTCCTTTCTTAATTTCAACCAATTCCTGCACATAAGGAAGCAGTTTCTGATAGAGTTTCTCTGCTGCATCGTGGTCAAATCTTAAGATCCTCTCGCTATTCCGATACTCCGTGTCAACATAGTTTTGGTCGGGTCGTAAGCCATAGTGTACTGCGGCTTGCTTCCACTCCGCATCGGACTCGGCGAGTTTGATGAGAGCATTACATTCCTCATCTGTGAAAACGTTGTCAATGATTTTGACGTAGTAGCCGGCATAGGCCCTGGACAGAGGGGTGGTTGACCAATCGAGGACTGGAGCATTGATCGTCTGGTCCTTAAGATCGTTCTGAGGAAGGTCCATGTTGAGATGTGCATACTTCGGGATAGCCAATAATGAATTCGCCATTTGACTTAGCACAGTGGGATGCTGAGGGAGATGCAATGAACAGCGTATGGCTGCGGAGGAAAGCCCACGCAGAGTAGACGTAGAGGAAACATATTTTGGTAACATTTCTTCCGCGTGTTTGAGGAAATTCGATTGCTTCCCTTCTTCAAACAGGCAGAGCCTTCAATTGTCAACTGCACCAACCCTTAAGGCCTTAAGGCCTTACCAGTTACCTTCAGTGGCAATGAGATCGAGTGAAGACGGCGAAGCTTGATGACGCTCAGATATCAAGAAGACCACTAACTGGCTAAGCCCATGATACCCGTCAAATCCGTGTCACAGGTTGGGCGGGTTTCAAACTCTCAATTTGATATCGACGAAAGGTCTGAAAATTTTTCGAACTTCGAAGTGTGGTGTTTAAGGGCGTAGGACACAGTCAAAGAAATGGGATAGGCAAGATGTGCGCATGAATACCGATATTGTCATAGTCTCCTTATGCAATTCCACATCCATTGTGTACGACTTCAACACTTTTCAACCCATATTTGCTTGAAACGAATTTCTGGGAATGCTACATATTGAACCCATGTTATCTAAGCTCGTCACCAATATTTGTTGCACCAGAAGTTCCTTCACCGCATTTTGAGGCCAGACGTAATATGATGTGTCTGAAAGATTGTGCCTAGCACAAGGGAAAGACTCGATTTGTGATGATATGTACCCAGAAGCAGAACAGTGAGATTACAGTAAATATTATTTGGCGTACTTATGTTTTGTATTAATAACAAAAAGTAAAGAGTTGGTAATATCATTTTCCTCGCCGTGGCGTTGATAATGGGGCTGCGACTCAATGCCAGGAAATGTTCATTCTTACATCGTTCCGTTACTCTCAGAGTCGTATTAGAGAAAGCGACTTGAGAATACAAAGTTGGAATCCTTTCAATCCACCTAGCGCATTCGCTTCTGCGGATCCGGGATCCGGACCGGATTTGTTCCGTTCTATCATTGCGATAGTACCTATAATCTCTTTCAATTTCCAATGTTTTGCCACAAGCGTCTTATTTCAACGCCTGAGTACGTTCTGAAGGAGGTTCTACATAGAACACTGCAATTCAATCACAATTCACAACAATCTCTACGCCAATCTTATCATAGGGTAAATTGAAATATCCACCATTTGTTCAACGTTCACTGTATCACACGTCCATGTTCAACGTCAACCCGTCAATGTTCGATTAACTCAGACAGTGTCCTCGTGGCCGCCTTGTAATTCTGGTACCTGTTTCCCATTTCCCCATCCGTATTTCGTGTGTGGCGTTGGAATTTGGTGCTAGACACTCTTGCAATCAATTTAAATATCTGCCAAATCGTGGCTGTCATACTCGGAATTTTCACGGGCCACATTACAACTTATCAGTTCCAGAAGCCACATGTCGGTCTGTGATTCTATACATGTGGCCATTGTGATCTGATTCTTGGAAGATAATTCTTATCAAACACCCACACAGAGCCACAAAACCTTTAATCTAACCTAATGGTAATGGTACTCGATACAGTACATTACCTGAAGCTTCAACAAATGGTCCGGGCCCCGATACAGGAGTAACGCTGATTTCCCGCGACCCTTGAACTTGAGGCAAGAACGAGGTGCCAAGGATGACCGAGTTAACGCATTCTCATGTCTGTCCCAAAGACACGCCTGCGAAATCCCTTCCTCAGGTTCCTCTCCATTTGTCGAATATTGGGTTACTAACATTGCATCAAAGAAGAGATTCATTTCAAGCAATGCGCAAGGCGACCAAAGTATTTGCAGGTTCAAGATCAGCTCAGAGTGTCGTATCGGCAACAAAGAACATCCGGGTGATTACCTAGTTAGACCAGCATTGCGCCATGCATTAACCGTTATTAGTTAGCTGCTGACCCTGGATCCAGAACGAAGCACGATGTTGGAGCCGTAACTCTGAACCTAAAAACACATATATGGTGTGTCTTGAGAAGATAATCAACGAGAGTAAAGCAGCTGCAAATGAAGGCAAAACGCAAACACTTCAGCCGTCCAAGATATCGTAAGACGGCTTACCGCAGCAACAGTAGATGGTGATCGCTATTAGACAGGTAAAGGATATTTTCAATGAACAAGGTTCAAATTTGTGGCGGCGGCCCATCATTTCTTGGAAATCGTGATCTGGTCGATACATTCGTATTTCGACGATATTCAAGGGGAAATGATAATCGCTAATTCTATAAGTCACATTTCTCCGCATTCTGCGGATGGTAGGTCAAATGGGCAGAGGACTAAATTAAGGTCGCTGTACCTGTAATTTTCACCACCAACTTGGGTCTGTTATTTGCACCAGTTGGCACGTTTTCAATCTTCCTGACGGTCAACATTCCGTCAACTACTTTGCCGAAGACAACGTGTTTGCCGTCTAGGAAGTCGCATTTTGCGGTTGTAATAAAAAACTTGTACATTATGAAAGTTAGTTTCTGTGCTGTATTCCAAAAGGTTGCTCACCTGACAACCATTCGTGTTCGGACCCGAATTGGCCTAACGGCCTTTCGTAATGTGGGCAATGGATTGACAACACAAGCTTACCATGGACAGAAGACCTGGACTAGTGTGTTTCTCTCGGAAATTTTCGTCCTACATTCCAAAATTCCAAAACCAAAATGAAGTGATAAGAGTTTGTGTGCATCATGAACAAAAAATACCGGAAATTTATCGCCATAAATCGAAAAAGTACCCGTCCCGTCGCCTTTTATAAAATCCCCGCCTATTGGTCCAATGCAACAGCAGATGAGACGATGAAATTCCGATGGACATTAGAATAATTATGCTTGCCTTGACACATAAAATTTGGCACCCTAAAATCGTGCATTCGTGAGTTGAATGCCGTTAACTATAACAAGCGTTTGCATACACTCTGTTTATCGATAGTGGAAATCACCATCTAGATCTCCGGGTTTATGATTATGCATTTACTCACCGGTGAAACGTTGCCCCCTTGTATCCTTGGGGTCGTGAATTAAGACTATTGCACTCATGAGTATTCATTCAACTTGAGAATTGAATATTGAAACGCACCGGTATTCTCCTGTGCAAAGCTGCCGAAAATTTTCTGCTGTCCTAAGAAGGTAGTCAGAATAATAACATTGGTAGTTAAGGGCGACCAACTTTGGTACAATATCGCTGAAAAGTTCCATCTTAATCCGCCCGGAAGGTGTTTCTCCAATGTTAATGTCCATAAACACAATCGGCCGTGATGTTGACGCCATGTTGGTTTGAGGTTGAGATGAAATCCACGTTTTATTAGTTGCCGAACGGGGATCAATTACGTAATAAACCACTCAAAACAATCACTGCCAGATCTCTACCTCAGCCTGCAACTTTGAATGAGAACAATTTAGTTCTAAATCATTTAACAATACAAAGACTACAGACATGCCTATAATGCTGATTGGCTAGTTTTTTGATTGGCTTGCTGCGTGAGTCCCCGAAAGGGGATATTGGCCATTGTCGTGCGATTTTCAAGTTAGGAACGCGGTGCGATAACACAGACAAACGTTCAACGTATTGATCCACAACCGCGAGACGACTCATTCGAATTTGGAAAGTAGCCCCGAGGTTTGGCTGGCCGCTTGGAAATTTTTCGCTTCTCAATATTCACTGACAACAATAACATCAGATTCGTCGGTCGAAACATAGAAGAACATACCGCAGTTTATAAATATCCATTACATAAAGACATTTTTCAAGGTCTATACGCTGCCATGGTCCATCTTTCAGGACGGGATGGCATTTTTAAAGTCAGTTTTTGTTTATTCTGACGGTTAAAGCGCCAGAAACATTTACAAGTTCAATCATTAGAGTGCCCAAAACCCGGTTGTACCCTGGGCATAACCATGGCATTTCCTCAAGAAGCTGGTCATCAACCCGGCTTTTCCCTGAGCATGTCGTTTAGCAAAAGCCTTGCGGCCACCTAGATTAATTGTTTTCCATGATGACGCTTGTGGGGGCCTGCTGCATGTTGGACTATTTTCCAGTCAAACCAAACTGTTGGACCCAACTGCCTAAAAATTGGTTAGCGCGCTTACCCCTTACTTACCCCCGCCATTCTCTAGTAAGCGGACTTGTAAAAATTGTAATCTTATGCTGACAAACCGGAAATAGAACAATTACAGATATCCACGAAACAGGAAAAGAACAGATCGAAGAACTTTTTTTCCGTGAATTTTATGGTACATCATCTAGAACACGAGGTCGGTCTGTATATAACTTCTTTTCAGCACCACCGGATTATCTAACATCTTTCCCCTACCGAAATTTATTTCATCCATGACTGCGTCAGAGTTCGCATTCACCCTCCCCAATATTCTTTCCAAATTTCCTTGGAAGCGTAATTTAAGTGAATATTACAAAGAAACGAAAGTGGAGTCCAGCGCTTGGACTGAATCTTACCACCTCTTCGACGAAGAGGGTCTCGAAGGATTTAATCGATGCGACTTTAGTATGTCGACTCTGTCTCGTGGGCCATACTCTCACCACTCATCGTCCCGTTACAGACCTTCTGGCTGCTCTCTCATACTCCCCAAGGGAACGAGGTAAATAATTGTTGTAGCTTATCTGTCCATTGACATGAAGCCTATCTATAGAGCTTATTCGATTTGGCTGCGACTTGATGAATTTACTCTACGTCTATGACGAATACACTGACATCGCCGATGGTAAAGGTGCTGAAGAAATTCGCGACATCGTCATGGACACTTTTCGGAATCCACACATGTCGCGCCCTGAAGGGGAACTTCTTATAGGTGAAATGACCCGGGAGTAAGCATCCTATAATAGCTTGGTTTCACTGCCTTAACTTTTATTGCTAAGCTTTTGGATCCGAGTATCTGCCTATGTCTCTACTGGTTCACATTGCCTTGAACATTTCGTCGAGGAGTGGGACCTTTACTCCTCTGCTGTCATCCTCGAAGCTGACGACCGCACCAATCGCATCTATCGGACATTTGAAGAATACCTTGCAATCCGCCGTTACTCGTCGGCCGTCCTGCTCACCCTCGTCCTCTGCGAATTTGGCCTTGACTTGCCTGAAGAAGCATATCACCACCCAATTATGGAACAACTTCGGTTTCAAGCCACTGATCTCATTACCCTCGATAACGTGCGTTGATTTCATTTCGGGTGACAATTATATTTATAAGGGCATGTAATACTCTATAGGATATCGGCTCTTATGCCATGGAGAAATCTCGCGGATTGGAACTCCATAACTCCGTCGAGCTTGTCATGAATGAACAAAAGCTCGATGTGCAAGACGCCATGAACTGGATTGAGCGCTACGCCTTACGCGTCCACGACTCCTTTCTCGAAAATGTCTCTGACTTGCCTTCTTGGGGTGAAGACGTCGATAAGAGGATCAGGATTTACATTGATGGGCTCGGTCAGTGGGTTCGCGGCAATGATGACTGGACATTTGAAAGCCGTCGATATTTCGGCGACAAGGGCATGGAAATTCAGAAGACCAGACTGATGACCCTCCTTCCCGCTACCAAGGGTTTCGTCAAGAAGTGGGCATAAGCCTCTTTTTTCTTTTTCTTGCTTGTATATTACCTGTATTCTCATTGTTGTTGTCATAGCTATCCGTATTGTCTGAATACATACAGTAATAGGAACTAATTTGCCAAGATTCAGACAATCAGGTCACGTGAATATATCCTTTTAGGCCAATATATACCGCAGGCAAACTAGCGCCGCCGCTTGTGACGAATAAGTGACAGTTACAGGTACAGGTATTATAGATAAGCAATACTATTTCCATTAAAAAAAGTGAATGAAGGTGGTCTGTATTATATAACATTGAATTGCAATACAGTAACATATGATATGCCAAAAAACTCAGATTTAAGACACGATGGCGAATTATCGTATTGCAAGCAAGGAACAGTGAACTAAATATTTGTTTAACTTAAAGCAGTTGCTCGTTAATGATAATTTTTCCCTATGTACCTTTCTTTACTTCCACTTCATATTTTCTGGTTGGCCAAATCCCGTATAATCAATTATTTACAGAATCTTATTTCATTCACTCGAAAAATATATTACAACGAAATTCTCCAGTCTTTTTGATTCATAAACGAGCATCAGACTGAAAATTTTCAGATAAGAATGGCATGTAAACATCAACGATCGACTTGCCGTTATCAACGCGCCAGACCTGATTTGTACCGTTCCAGCGGCTCCACAATTGGACATAAGTACCAGGAGTAACATTTCCATGATCTGAGAGATCAAGATTCTGGACGGTGTTGGGGACGCAAAACCTAGAACAAAAGTTGAACAGTGCCAGTAAAGTTAGTCAAGACATTTCATACCTCTGGGCCGACTTATCCTCGTCGTCAGGCCAGATGTGCCAAATGAAAGGCTGATTGTTGCAAACAATTCTCTGACCATCTTGTGGGTTGCCTTCGAAGGTCAGGTATTGACCATTGGCAACGTTCTTGATTTGCCACCCTCCATCGACCAGGTTGAACTCCCACTACGTAGCAGTATTACAATCCTCAGCAAATTGCACAAATTGGAGAAACTGGTCTTCACCTGTTGGTTAGCACCGCCATGGCGAGTCCAAGCATGCACGGTCCTATAATTCCGTGTGTCAAGGTCGACAACGGTACCCGCCTTCTTGTTGGTGATAAAGTAACGACCTCCCGAAGTGATAGTCATAGTTTTGTGGGGAAAATAGTCGACTCGGTGCAGGAATTTTATACTCTTCGGAATCGACGTCATTTCGGAATCGTTTATCAGGTGGCGCAGTTCGTCATTATCTCATGCAGTGATCACCTGAACAGTCTCCATTGAAATGATGAGGTATATACTTCCAATCTTAACTTCAACTCAGACATCAATACAGTCTTTATGTTGGAATCTGGAAGGCGGCTGCATGCCAGATCAGTGGTATGGAGAATATTTCTGTTATAGTTCCAGTGCTCCTCGCCGAGGACACCACTCCTTCCGAGTCCTTCGGACACTTGGCGGCAGCAAAAGACCTCCCCAAGAAGCCAAAGCGGGTTTTGAAGGCGCCGCTGGTGGAGGAGGGAGAATGATGCCTTGTTTTTCGAAAACAACCTCTTTTATTCTAAATTAATTGGGATTATATAGAAAAAATCAGTACCAACTCAAAATGAATTGTTTTAATGTTTTGCCACTATAAAACGGGAATGTGCTTGGCCTGTCCCGAGGAGCGCACACTATGTTTTACAGTTATTCTAGGCAATTATGTATTTTACCTTTTATTTGTCCTTCATAACATGTACTATATAATTAGCAATTCATCCTCCTATTCTTACATTGAGTAATTAATACACAATAGAACAAAAAAAAATTGTTGGTCTTCAGATGCTACTTGGCACCACTGGCGAGATTGGGTCAAACTATGTGCTTGATCCTTTCCCTACAATGTGGGTTTTACCTGTGAAGGGGTATGGGATGGACGGGTTATGGTACCGCCCACCAAATTGATGGACACATGGCGCTATGAGCTACTAGTATAAGGGGTTATGCATATGGCCGGAATCACTCGGAGTGGAAAAAAAAAACACCAGAGGTCGACTCTTCTGGCATAATCATAAACCACCTAGATGCAGATTTAAATCGAGTTGCAACAGGAGATGGATACGAGATTATAAAAGAAAATGCGAATGTGTTCCATAAGAGGTTGTTTTCATTTTGCAGGATTGAAGTTTTGACGCAGTTCATTATAACAAAGGGCCAAAGGAAAGAACACGAAGAAATAGCAGAGTAAAGAAATCAACCAATCAAATCGTTCAGACGATGCCCTTTATAACCATTGTCTCTAATCTGCTGTACTCTGGCACGATAGCGGCGTATGTCATGAAGGCGTCAAGATCTGGCTCAGCGACCTTGGCAAATCCAATTTGGGCTTCGGTATCCGCCGTAGGAAGTGCCAAAACAGGTGTCAGCGGGTTGGAGGTGGTGGGCGTGCCTGTCCCTCCGCTGCTGTTGGCAGTGGCAGAAGCACTACCTGGCATATTCAGGCTGCCTACAGAATTCATGACACCCAAATTTCCAAGCGAAAGGTCGGGGGTCGTAAACGCCGACGAAGGCGCAAAACCACTTGAACTCGTCGACAAAGATTCAATCGTTGATCCTGTCTGTGAGCGCAGACGATCACCAAAAGCTGCGCTCCCGTACATTCCAACACCAATGATTCCTGGTTTGGTCACGGTAATCGTGTTGCCAAGCATATCGATTGCCAATTCTTCATCTTCATCTTCCTCCACGAAGACTGTACTACCCAACGTTGATCTGGAACTAGGATGCCCGAATGGCGTACTTGTGCCACTATTTGCACCGCTTCCCGGTGCATGACCGCTGATCGTACTAACGACACCGTTAACATTGCTTCTGAATAGCGTCCCGCCAGTTGCAGTCCATCGTTTGCCCAGAAGCCTCCTCACCTCATCCTCGAACACTCCAAGACCACCCGTACCCCATTCACGACTCCATATCCATCTTGCTACATATGCACTTCCGATAGACGCACGGCTAGGGTACCCTTGCGCAGGAGCATTACGGTGTGGCACCACCTGCGCTGAGTCAATTTGAGTGAGTGGAATGAAGACCGGTGCATTGAATATGTCTCCGACAAGGTTCGCAATGCTTGGAAAGTTAGCGGCTGCACCTGTCGCTAATATCCTGGACGGCAAGAGTGTGTGGTCATATGGGTCGAAGGGAAGACCAAGACTACTGAGAGTGCTACTCGACCGCCCAGAGAGAGGCGGAGGTGTTGGACTAACTCCAGATTTGCGAGAACCTGAAACACCAGTGGCAATAATTTTTGACCACTTCACGCGCAAGGTGAGAAGTTGACTTTCAATCAAACATCGTGGGTTAGCCCGAAGGTCTCTAAACTCATTCACTTTCACCCCCGTTTCGAAGCGATAGATCCCTTTTACGCGGGTGAACGGGAAAGAGTCGGGTTGTAAATGCCAGAAACTGAATAATTTATCGTCCAGACTAGAGAGCATCAATTAACAAGATATAATATCAAATGGTTAGGCATTTGCTCACCCTATTGAACCGCCGGGAGGAACGATGGCTACCAAGCGGTCGAACGCACTCCAGCTTTTGGTATACATATCACGCACAAGAGCGCGAGGTACGTCAGCATTCCTAAAGGCAAGTTGAACGGCATGCACCAATATGAAAACAAGGAACAGACCTGCTGCTAAGAACAGCGATATATTTCCGCTTCTCAACGGAATCCTGAGCAGGGTGTGGAAATAGACTATAGAAGCGTGTAGGAATGTAATGCTGGGCTGGTGTAAGAAACATATCAATGGGACCAAATGAAAGAACCGCATCGCCAACTGATGGAAGAAGAGAGAGATAAGAAGCCAAAATATCGGTTGTAAAAGGTGCCACAATTGTTTCTAAAAATGCATGAGGAAGAGAGATCACATATTAACATGCATCATACCTGGATCAAAGCCGTATCTATCCACAAGATAGCGAGAAACGTTCCCCACACGTTTTGATCCACCAGAAGCGTCTACGTCTCCCAGCCAACCCCTCACTCGTCTTCCTTCCTCCCTACTCCCTCCGACGATATCCAAGACGCCTTCATCCCAGTATCCTTGACCCGTAGGTGTTGCAAGTTGGTTTGCACCATGAACCCAGGCACCCGTTGCACAGGCTTCTGTGTCACCCATGCTCGTCCATTTTCCGGTGATCAGGCTTGCAAGAAAAGCGCTTGCCAACTGCACACGTCCGGTCCGAGCCCAAACTTCTTGTGGCCACGTTTCACGAACTCTTAACATCTGCGCTGTCACCATAGAAGCATTGGCGCAGATCCCAACACGCGCGGCCATATGATCTGGCCCACCAAGAAGAGATTCTATAGCCATAGCGTGGGTCTGCGATGACGTGTCCTGAGCGGTAGGAGTGTTCGGTAAGGAGAACATATGAGTTGGGAAATGTTGGTGAAGGGGAGCATGAGGGTCCAGCGAGGACAACGAAGGCACAGTTGTTGACTTCCACCAAACAAGAGCATGCTGAGCAGACCCACTTATGGCCTTTATTTTAGTAAGATCGTGATTTCGGTGAAGTTTTTCGAGGAGGGCGTCTAAATCACGTGTCAGCGCTCAGGAACAAATTGCCAAATCCAGCAATATCGGATGATCAACCAAAAGAAAATTGGTTCCGCTCGTAAAAAAGCGTGCAAAACGCAACAACGTTCAAGCAGTTAGGAGGCTTACCTAATCCTTTAAGCCACATTTCAACGGGTGTGGTATAGGCTTCACCAGGTGTCGTGAAAATTCCACCTTGAGTGCTACAAATTATGGAGAAGAGCGAAGGCCATAAGTAAAACGATTGTAAAGAACCAAAGATAGACACGCACTTATATTCCGGCAACTCAGAGTCAAAGTCAACACATTCTACACCCACCAGCTCCAGGGTGTCATCCACTATGGAGGAGCGTATTTGGTCGATACCAAGTTCGATTCCAAGGAAGAGGGAGGGTCCGGTTTTAGGGATGGTAGGCATATGGATAGATTAGCTGTAGTGGTGGTATCCTTTTGAGACGTATTTGTGTAGATTTCTTGTGGTATCCTATGTGTCGGCCTCGATATGAAGTTCGGGCACCTACTGGGTATTGTGGTTCTGACGAAAGAACGTGATGTGGCAAGTCTAGTCAAAAGGAAGAGGAGAGATAATGAAAAAGTAGTCGTGTCTGGTCTTGAACTGCGCTTGTCGACTGAACAACCCGTAGGGAAACAAGAAAGAAAGAAGTGAATACCCACATCAAGCTGTTCTCACAAGCATTTGAGGACTGATTATGTAATTTCGGTCTTTACTTTCCCCATTCCAAGCTTTCCCACACTCTCTGCTTCCGTTCCCACTGCTCTTCTTAAAGCTCACATGCGACTTCCTTTTTATTTATCCTGGACGGGAGAATATTGCTATTATCGGAAGCGGCACCTGGGTATTAAATCGAGACCTCCGAGTCGCATCCAAGACTCAACATGAGGTTTTAATACAGACGAGACAACTCCCAAACTTTTAGGCTGTTCATTGGACACAGGTGTTTCTTTCGTTGTTGGGTCTGTCACTAATCTCGATTGTCACAACTTGAAATTGCTTGAACAAGGCAAGATTATGATTCCAACTTATGAAGATACTAAACTTGGTAGTTATCCCAACGGTTCCCTGGACATACCAAGAAATTTGTGGTAGTTATCCCTGTTGCTTTCTCTTTGCCTAACATTTGGTACGCCAGATATCGGAAAATTCCGGCCCTGGCTATGACCTCATTTCCAGTTTATGATAAAACATAACCCCCCTTCGTGCGTAGGTTTTTCGCAAATAAAGGCCGATAAACTGGACAAAGGAATACAAAGTATGTCTCGGGTGGGTACAACTGTTTTAGCATGGAAAATTGACGGGGATTTCTCCTCTCCGGTCCGTCACTCGAAAATGCGTCGGACTCCCAGTTTTCATGCCTAATCCGCGTGTCCTGACGCCACTGGCTACACGATGTTCCACAGGAACACGATGGTTATCATGGTGTCAATTCGACGTATAAAAAGCTCCATTCTTACGTTCTATCAGCTCACGTATTCACTTCTCTCCAGGTTCTTCTCAATTCACTTGTCTTTTATCTCGATGGCTGCAAACGTGACTTCTGGTAATACATACATCATCAAGAACGTGAAAGCTGGTACAGCTGTCGACCTCTCTGTCGGCGACAATAGAACAGGTATTTCCTGCCCCAACTCGAAGTCCTATCTGGTTCTCACCTTTGAATTATTCGACCAGTCACCGGCTGGGCACCTCATGGCCAACCTAACCAAAGAGTAAGCAAATAGTTCCGTTTTAGAACGGCGTGGCTTGCAACCGTAACACACATTGTTGTCGTCGACAGTGGCAGTTGAATTGGACAGACGGTGCATGGACATTCAAGAATAACTTCACCGGAACTTATCTCGGGATCGAGGGTCCTGCCGCCGATGGAACCCGTTTGGTGGCGTCTCCCGCCCCTTTCAGTTGGCATATCTGGCGTGACCAGAGTGATCCTAATGCTTTCCGGTATGGATTCATAATATGTTATACTCGATCTGTACGGCATCTGAAACTGAGCCTCATTTCAGTATCTTCGTTCCTAACACTTCAGAGAACCTCGACCTCTATGGATATGGGAATGCGACTGTAGGAAACCCTATTACTTTGTGGTCCACCTGGAATGGTACTCACCAGACCTGGAATTTCACTCAAGGCGCGTCCCCCATTTGTTGTTCGGTTTACCTGCGCTGACCGAATTGTTTCACGAGTAGTGTGAGAGCTCGAGTGAATTCGAACTTGCCAGTGTATTTGTATTGTTCCACGAACATTATAAAGTTGGGTTGTAAAGTTGTTTCGTTAGCCAAATCCCACCATTATTATCATACTGTAATTTCACCATTACAACTTCATTTTATACACGACCAGCAACTCTGATGTTCATTAAGAACCGGACGATGACATGGCGAAAATGATATCGCTGCTATCTGCTGGATTAAATGACGACTCTCGAACAGATGTCTCCACAGATCGGAGAGGATTCAATTTACAATGTCAAAATGAACTCTAAAAGACGTACGCAAAATCCAAAGTGGCTATCTAGCTCCAGGTGAGTAACATAAAAATGGGGATAGACCCAAAAAGTATGCCGATCGAAAGGAGTTAAAATTAAACCACTACAATCAACGGAATATTAGGCAAAAAGTACAATAGCACCAATTCCAGATAATGCTGCGAAAAATATCATAGGTACAGTAGCATCAAGCGGAGCAGACATCCTTGAGGAGGAGGAGGGGGAGGGGGATCCGGTGGCAGCCGGGACAGAAGCACCCTTCTGGCTTGTACTTGTGCCAGCACTTACTGCTAACCCAAGTACTGACAAGGGAATACCGTTAGAAATAGTGGAAGTTGTGACACAGCTTGACGACCTCGGAGTAGAATATGGTGCAGTGGGTGTGGTCAGGTCCCCAACGGTGTAGACAGATCCACCAGACAAGGTCCCGGTGTAGCGCTGGGCAAAGGAGGAGAAAAGGGTAGTTCCGCTAACAGTAGCTGTCGGGTACCAGCCAGGAGGGTAAGCAACGTCTGCGTCGCAAGTTTCACTGGAAAATATAGGTGAGCTTCCAGTTTGACAGGCTACAACCAGTAGATTGCAATTACTTACAAGGTACTACTGACACCGTAATTTCCAGGCATCACAAATTGGCAACCCATCTCGTCAAGCTCGTGCCAACACATGGCGGCGGCGCTGTACGTCGAATTGGCATTGGTACAAACACGGAGGCAGAACTGATTGTAATCGATATAAAGCTAGCAGTAAAGATGCTCCTCAACTCGCTGTTACCCTTGGGATGAACAAACGCACCATCCATTCTGCGAAATTCTGATCAGTCCCTGTGATGTTTGAGGTTACATTTCCTCCGACTGGATTCCCCGCTCCATATGCACCATGAGGGTCAAGTTCTCTGGGTTATTGCATGCATTGTCATATATTGTGCCAACTTAGGGAGATAGACTTACCCGCCGTAATCTCCATACGGGATGTTCAATTTTGTGAAGTCTCCATATCCAATCACTTGGACATAAAAATCTACAAATGGTTCATCTCTATTTGTCTGCACTTTAAAAAATGGATGTCCTACCCGTCTTCAGGAAGGATACGCCAGTGATGGTTCCGTCTGGAATGACTCTCGCATTGTTTCGAGGCTGCGTACACCATGCCACTTCAAGTGTCTATTTTTAACACAGTTTATAATTGGGTCAGTAATTACGGCACATTCGGCAAGGAGCGTCCACAACACGAACTTCTGAATCGCCAATAGTGGCATTATAAGGGGGTGCAAAGACGCAAAAGTCCTGTGAGATTGGTTTCGAGTATCAGCTTTGACGGATGGAGAAGAATAATTAAATATGCCTACAGAGATGGAGTTCACACTGAGTAGCCTCCCCATGCTCGTTTGGTTTATCTGTGTGCCCATGGTAGCTTGGGGAGGATTAGTAGTTCCCATGGTACCCGTGGCAATGACTCCAGGCGGAAAGCTCTGTGCAGCCGCATTCTGAGATAAGTGGGTCAGTAATGTCAGAAGAAAAATGAAGGTCATATCAAGGATAGTGAAGTAAAGGGAGGGGTGATGCATGCATCCGCCTCATGTATAAATAGGCCAAACTATTTTGGGCTTCTCTATTGAATATTAATATTAAACCTTTGTTCTATTATTGGCAACAGGGTAACAGAGGATTCTGGACCCTAGTGAACTGCGTAACCAGTTTCATAGAAAAGTTGAGTTTTTGTGGAGGTAGTCGGGCACAGACTAGAAGGAATAATACAATAGAAGAATAGTATATTGTTAATCTACACCTGACCCGAGTCCCACAGTCACACCTCCTGTTCCCGAAGACTTCTAAATTTGATTCGTCCCAGATTTCTCTTGAAGCTTTGGTTGCAGATTACGGCGATCCAAGTCTCTTTACCGTGGTGACACTTGTGGTCACTGTCGTAGTCGTAGTCGTAATGGACATCTCTCCATTTCCGCCCAAAGTTAAGCCCTCCGCATCAATAATTGTATCAGCGGTCGTGATCAGAGGTGGACCTGGCTCCATCTTTTTCGGTGCAGATGTGACGAACTCCAAAGTGTGGGTAGGTGGAGGTCTCTCATTCCCCTTTACAGGAATAAACCGCCAAAGTATGGTGGGTTTAAACGGGTAACGGTTTGAGAGCTGGATCTGGAAGTCTTCTGGTGAGCGACAAGGTAAGTCCTATTTCCAAGCACAAACCGTGTGCCCTGTACCCCCAGGTAAATCAAGAACGAAGGGACTGTTTGGCCAGCGAATTCTGGATCGTAATATGAGTGTGGACCCTAGATAGGATGTTTTGCAACAGAAATGACTGACCTGTATATTCCTGCCTCGAAATCTTCCGGTTCGATGGCCCAACTGACTGGATATGGTGTCGCTATCATGGTAGCCCCCTCAGAAATACCAGAATCCAAGGTGATATAAGCTCCATTTAACACGCATCTAATGGCATACCCAGGCCCTAATCGCTCCATTGCCCACTGATGTTTGCTTTGAGCATATATTTAGTCAGAATTTACATACATACTTGCTGGTTTTCACCATCGTGGCTCCCATACGCTGAGCCATCCGTTGGTCGATGGATTCTTGTTGACAGAATTAAAGTTCCTCACCGATTATGGACTTGTGATCGTAACCTGATAGGTCAAGGCCACTATCAGGATTTAGATCATTAAATATCCTGTAAATTCCTGGCTTCAGGGATTGATTCAGATGTTCCGTTTCGGAATCCAATGACTGTGTTTCTGTTACGGAATCGGATGGCATTCTTTGCTGCGTTCTGTTATTGTGTCGGTGTTTTGTGCTGAATCGGGTTTGATCCCGATGTTATTCGAGGCAAATTATGAAATATCAATTCAATTTACTTGCGCCGCTACCGTGACATCTGGTTATCTTCCGAGTGACCAATGGGCACCTCTTTCTGTGAAACAATAAGTATTGCATCAGCAATTTGGTGATCTATACTTATTCGAGTCTTTATTCGAAAAGCTGCTATACTTGTACATTGTCCCCATTTTCGAAAATCTCAGAAAATCTTGAAAACATTAAATCCAGGGTCAAAAATAATAAATCAGGGGGGACAGGGACGCACAAGTGTTCGAGCTTTCGAGAGTCGGCCCTTAAAATAATGACAAAAATGTTGGCAAATCAAACTCAATTTAATGGTCCTAAGGTAGCACTACGACTCGGAAATACCAGGCTCTTTAAAGCAGACCTCACAGCTTTGCATGTGAGCTCAATCTCAGTGTGGTGCAAAGCCGTGAGGGCTGCTTTAAGGAGCCTGACGAAACACCTTGACGAGGATAGGACAAGTGGAAAAGTCCAAAACTCCACGAGACATTTGAAATTCTGCCGTGTCGGCAAGCCAACATCGTAATTTGGAACAAGGCACTCGTTTTAGTCAGGGCATTCCAAAATCATTCTCAGGCACCGTGTCGGATGCGTCCAGGATTATCTGGATAAGTTCGACAAAAAGTACAATCGGAATTTGGCTAGCTTTTATTGGGTTAATCCAAGGTTAATCTTGACTGGAATTCTCTCTCATGGTTGTGACAAAAGATGTGACCCAAGCTCCACATCAAAATTTGTTCCTTTTTTTCTACGTTTCATCATGGACGGCCATCTCTTCTTCTCTGTTTTGTGTCCAAACAGTTGACTTCTTGGTTGCCTTGTCATTTTACATTTCTTAGTTGGCGAGTGCCACATAACTCAACCTCTGCTTGCCCTATAGACGGACTTGGTCGTTTTCCTTGCCTTTAACTAGACATCTGGTTTTTGGCGACATGAACACATACGCAAGATACATCTTCCTTGTCTTGACCCTTCTTGTACGTTGTCAATGTCAGAGATGGATTATAATGAGTTTTCATCTTCTATCTCTTTTGTTTGCAGTTGTCTATACACTACATTATCAGCTTTACACACGAACCCTACGGGCGCGCGACTTCGATATCTAATGTTATTTCCAAATTCACTTCGTCGCCAGAGGCGTACGACCTTCCGGACTCGTTCCCCCCTCATCCACAACTAGGCGATGAGGCCATAGGAGATGGACCCCGTGCAAATGCGACGTTCGTCATTCTGTGTAGGAATTCAGATATGGGTGGAACGTTGAGGAGTATAAGAGAGATAGAAGACAGGTTCAATAGAAAGTATGGATACCCATATGTGTTGTTGAATGAGGAGCCGTTTACAGATGAATTCAAAAAGTGAGCCTTTTGCTTTCCTTCAGACAAGACCATTAAATGGAGAGCAAAAAAAAAAAGACGTGTTACAGTGATTACGCCTGCTCAAGTCGAGTTCGGAGTGATCCCACATGACCATTGGTTTCAGCCTGATTGGATAGACGAGGAGAAGGCGAAGAAGGGGAGGGATAAACTGGTTGCGGATGGAATTATCTATGGAGGGAGTGTTTCTTATAGAAACATGTGTCGATTCAATTCTGGGGTTAGTCAGTTTTACTTGCTCTGGTGTGTCGAATGTTCCCTAATTCCGAGTAGTTCTTTTTCCGTCATCCTCTGGTGCAGAAATATCGATGGTATTGGCGTATCGAGTAGGCATCGACTTAACTATAACTCTGTCCTACTTTCTAACCTTCGGTGAAACAGACCTGACGTCCACTTCCACTGCGACATCCACTACGATCCATTTGTTTTTATGGAGAACAATAACAAAACCTATTGTATGTCATTCTCCCCTTTATCTGCATAAAGTCTCGACTTTTATACCCTTAGCATTCACAATAACAATGTATGAATTTGAAGCTACGATTGCGACACTTTGGGGTCATACCATGGGTACGTTTCATGTCGTGTATCTTTCATCAGGAAAGTTGATCTCAATTGCGTTGCAAATTCCACAGACTTTGTGAAAAAATACCCGGAATATGTCGCAAAGAACAATGCACTCGGGTTCTTGTCGTCGGATAACGGCGCTTCGTACAATCTGTGCCACTGTTAGTTTCAATTCTTTGATCTTCTGTTTGAAAGGCTATATTGCTGACGCTTCCTTTGCAATGTTCAACACCAGTCTGGAGCAATTTTGAAATTGCGGACATGGACTTTTGGCGCGGCGAGGCGTATACCAAGTATTTTGATTATTTGGAGAGTCAGGGGGGCTTTTACTATGAGGTTAGAGAGAGGCTTGCTTTCGCCTTTTCTCGTTGCTCACATCCTCTTTCCTTCCTTTCTCCATCAAATAGCGATGGGGCGACGCACCCGTGCACTCCATTGGAGCCGCTCTCTTTTCATCGCGTGATCAAATTCATTTCTTCAACGATATTGGATATGAGCATAGCCCATATACTCACTGCCCGAAAGATGAGAAGACATGGACAGCAGGAAGGTGTTCATGCGATCCACACGGCAGTTTCGGTGAGTTTTTTTTTAATGCCCGAGCCAATGGGAAGGATTTGATATAAATGTAATAGACTACGAGGGATATTCGTGCATGACAAAATGGGAACGTTTCATAGAGACGAGGTGAACGCACAGGCGTTGTAAGGATTCTACTTACCCAGGGTTGTCCGAAACACGTGTAACGCATGCAAGAGATCAGACAACCAGCGGTGATTGTAATACCAGGCGCTGTATAGATCTATTTATTCATCATCATTCCATCTTGCATTTCAAAAATTGACCTGAGATTGTATTCAACTGGAATAGAGATACAACCTTGTTGATTCCATACTTCACATCATGCCTTAACTTTTGAAGAACATGCTGTGACATTTGACGCTGACCAGAGAGGCAGTGTCCACCGCCAACAGCCGCCAACGGAGTAGGCTGAAAGCGGAAGCAAATTATAGCGAACCGGCCGTTCCGGACAAGTGTCAAGGTTCAGCTGGGTTCACAATGAGGCTTTGGTCCCTAATCTGTCCCGCATTTAACTTGTGCCAGATGTACTCCCAGACCGCTTGAATCTGAAAATCAGAGCTACTGTCACTAGGCTTATCTTTCAGTGTAGTTATCGATATTTGGAGATTCAAAACTGGAGTGCAACAAGCTAGGGAACAGTGCACCATTTCGCACGCGCTTGCGTCGACTTATAATTTCCCTTCCCCCTCCAGAAGAAACTGCTACGTTTATCGCCTGCAGCCGTTCCTCTATTCGCTTTCCTTTGAGCGATGCCCGCGATCGGCGTGCACAATTCGCCAGCGGCACAAGTAATAGGTCATCATCAGCATAATGGAGTGAACTTTACGCGGCCTTCCGTCATCGGTGGCATCCAGCCACCCCAGCAATGGTACCATTCGCCGGCGACCTACCCGCCCCCTCCTTATGATGCCAGTTTGCCTCCCATCCCACCGAAGAATGAGAAAGAGCTTACGAGAGATGCACTTATCCAAGTCCTCGAATACTTTTCTCTTCTCATTGCCCATTATTTTGCGGGAAGGCCAATCAGATTAGTTGTTCATGGCGGGGCGTGCATGCTCCTCCACCCAGGCTTGTACTCACTCTCGTTACAACAACATCAAATGTCACCTCATCTGCCACGGAGGACGTCGACCAGGGATGTTGATTACATACATCGGTCGTTTGTCTCCGAGATGGCGGGCTTCGGAATGCACGACGCAGCTGCCAGGTTGGCTGAGTGCATCAAAGGGACAGCTAGGGTATGTGGACTGGGATTGGATTGGATGAATAGTGATGCAGATATCGCTTTGCCTTATGCTACAGAGTAAGTGTGTCGATGCGCCAAGTCTTATCACACTTCTCAACCTCGTTGCAGTCCATCGGGGATACACTACGACCCCATCTACCTGTCATCGGTTCAGAAGAACAATATTGACCTGCATACGATATTCACTTCGCCTAACAATATGTTGACTCTCATTAGTGTTACGCCATTCTGGGCGGTCTCTCTAAAGCTTGTGAGATACATCAAGTGGGATCCTGGTGACATCTGCCTTCTCCTGAGGTGAGTTTGTGTGACCTTTATTTGGGACATCGATGTGTGTGTGAAAATTTAAAACCGGGGTTGGATTGCTTGAAGGCGTACGATTAAGTCCCCCTGGTTCGAGTAAGCATTAGAAACAGATTTGCTAGCGTTTGAGTTGGTGCCTATGCTTTGAACGTCACTCCTTTTACAATTTTGATGCTGGTCATTCTCCATTTCGATTTCAGTCTGGTCCTTTCTTCTGCATTTATTAATCACTTTTTCGAATGCCAGGAATGGCGTTATTCTTTCTGGCACCCATTGGACTCCTGAACAACTCGAATCCTGGCTTCACACCGAGTGCTGGCCGATGGGTTACGCCCATTTTGACGCTATGAAGAAGCAACAACTGCGAGACAGAATTGTTGATGCAATTAATCAACTAAAGTTTTGGAACGAAGCAGTAGGTGTAGACGAGGGACAAGACCGAATAAAGCGATCACGAGACAAAGAGAAAGAGGATAAAGATCGAAGTGTGATACCTCCCGCAATGGAATGGGCTGGTCGAACAGTCAGCGCACACGATGCGATGGGTGGAGGAGAGATTATAGGCGGTGGAGCCGCTCTTTCCAGTGGGTGGTCGGCGGGTGTAGGAAATTGGCCAAGGAAACTAACCAGGGACCACGGGGTCGTTTCACCCCCTCCTTATCATAATAAGGGTTGGAATGTAATGGATTGGGCGAGCGGGAAATATTCCCCTTCTGGGCCAGCTCGCGGTTCAGGCTCGGGCTCTGATAGGGAGAAAACGAAGAAAGCCAGGGGTATGAGTGTTGCTCGTGCACAGTCGCCGTCGAGATCGAGAGCTGCGTCGAGGACAAAATCAGGACAGCGAGATGAAATATTCATCCCTAATCTAGATTCAGACGAGGAAGAAGACGGCTGGATACATGTGGAGGGTTCTGGAGATCCCAGTCGCGGGCGGAGTCCCCAACCTATACCGGGAAGAATGAGTATGCCGGGTCAAGCTTATGCCCAGCCGCAATGGGTTCACCTGAATTCAAATCACGGACCGAATATCAAACGTCCATCAAGTCATCAGCTCTCCCCAAGCCAATACAACGGAATCTATGGCCCTACCGAATCCAGAGTCTCAAGGGCAGCCGATCATGGTGCAATTGAAAATTTCGGCTCTGCGCTAGGTGCTTCAATCAATGCGTACGATTATGGGCCGCCGTATAACGGGCGACCAGGCCATCATCGGATTCCTTCACAGCCTTCAGCTGGTGCGCGTCATGGCTATCAAGTAGCTTCTGATGCTACGGCTGCTCATCGTCTTTTTCAAGCAACAAAGGCGCGGAAGAAAAAGAGGAAAGAGAAGGTGAGGGCTAAAGAGATTGGGAGGGCAAGGTCGAATAAATGGGCCTCCAAAATGTTCGCCGATGCAAACGGATATCCGGACACGGAAAGTGAAGACGAAAGCGAAGATTCCACTAGTGATGAGGATGCTGATGGGTATGGACGTTCACAGAGGAATGGAGATAGACAGTCGACTATACCCCAAGAACGATTAAGATCATGGCACAACTTTTATGACAACGCAGGACAGGACATTAGGACTGCTGCGGCCTCTGGTGGCGCGGGAACTCTGCAAATACCTGCAACTGTACGTCCAGCAGCTTCACGGCCAGGTTCTCGTAATGAGTCGCCCAACCAATGGTCGAAGCAGAAAAAGAGGCCAACTCCGTTGAATCTAACACCACCACCTAGTCTTCCTGCAAACTTAGTATCTACTTCACAGCGCGATGCCCAAGCGACGAATCACGCAAGGCCAGTTGCAAATGGTCAAACGTATAATGCTGGCTTTCTTGGTCCGTCAGAACTTGCACAGCTACAGTTCGAGCAGCAGAGGAAAGAGTACCAGTGGGGGTTGGCTCAGCAGGATCATCAGTCCAGCATGATGCAAGTTGCGCAACACGTGGCGAACCAGGTTGCGGCTGAACAAGACGCGTTTGCGCAGCAGACCTACCCACACGGCCTAAGGGCGCATGCTTCTTGGGATCACCTCCGACCTGCTGTAAATCAGCAACAGCCTTGGTACCCACACCAGCAGCACCATCAACAACGACCGACAAATCGGCTTCGAGCCTATGACGGAGATTGACAATTAGAAAATCATATTCCACACGCATCCAACTTCATCTTCGGACGACCATTCCTCTGCAAATTCCCAATTGTATTCTATGTCTGCAATGACGGCAAGACCCACGGCTCACTTGTATACTCAATCAATCATCTACACATTTCTACACCAAGTGAGGTAAACTCATGTACACATATCGCCTTTTGGATCAATGAGGTCCAGCGTCATATTATTTCTGCCTTTTTCTGTATTTTTTAACTGCAACTGCGCCAGTTGTGTGTAAGCTTAAATATGTTTACATTAGTCAGTACACTATCTATGATCACAAACTCGAAATAAATATATTTATCCAACTCTGTAGATATCACGGCATATCGGGATCAGGCGGTTTGTATGTGACGGGAACAAGATGGGGGTGCGGTATTGGAAGAACATATGATGCATTTCTTGTCTGTTCCGACTTGAAGTGGACTTGACACTTAGAGGAGTTCTGCTCGTTTGAGCAATTGGCGCAAAAGTGACTCGCGGACACTAACAATGAGCAGCCGCATAGATTTGATATCCTATTTGAAAGGTAAGAATTTTCGTCGCTGTATAAAAGAATTGACGAACGATGGCTGAGGTTTCGTGGCATAAGAAATTGCGCAAAAGTGGCGAATATTTCTTCTGGAAATCAATGGATATGATTAAACATAGGGAGCAGAGACATGAACTTACATGACATTGCTTGAACCTCTCCTTGAAATCTGGTAAAAGCATGAAGATTCCAGATTTCTGCGGTTGTTAGAAGACACGTACACTTCGTGACTGACTGAATGTCGTTAGGGCGGTCTTTGTACGATGGTACATATTTTTGTACTCGGACGCCTGAAGCAAGCGTAGTTTCTAAAATATCTCTCTGCATGTGTTAGCAGTTATGGAATATGTTTTTTTTTTGACAGGAAAGCAAGGACCTTGTTCAGAAACAGAATTATCTCTGCATTGGCCAACAATTCGTTTTTGCACACGGCTTTCCATAGCTGTAGGCTATCCTCCTGACGAACAGCGTGATAATAGAATCAAGGAGGAAATGGATTGAACTTACGAGGCGGTTTACCTTTGAGTCTTCCTCAAGAAACTCATTGAAAGCAAGGGGAGCGAGGAAAAGGATGCAGTGAGCTAAAGACAGTCAGCTTTACGCAAAAAAGTATAAATTTCACCCGATTACCATCATCAAAAAAAGAAACCCAACTCGCGCGCTTAGAAAAATTAAACAGTTAAAGCGTCTCACTAGAAATATACACACCTGATTCCATGCTCCTCCAACATCTGTGATGAAAAAATCACTGCCAGGTACGTTCTTACCTGCGATAGTACAACAGCTCTTCAAATCCAAATATCATTGAAAATAGATTAGAAGCTGCTAACTCGTGTCCACTCTGAAATGATGCTCTCCGACACCAATCGTTTTGAGCCGTGCTCTGATAATGTCAGCTATGGGTTCGGCATTAGAACTTATCATATCACGGGAAAATTCGAATCATAATACGATCTGTCGGCAAAAAGTCGAGAGTCATAATTCTTTCTATGTCGTCCATGAAACTATAAACCAATCAGTGATACCACAAGAGACTGTTTAAATAAACTCACAATCCAGACGAGCGATTGAATCTGGGGCGGCGCCTTGCCAAAATCTCCTGAACTTCTGCATTTCGCCATAAAGATATGATGTCTTTCCTCTGGGCCACTAACACAGATGTCAGGTCATACTCCCGACTCAATGAACGTATCTTGGCTTTCGAATCCACCATTGCCTTCCAATCAGCGCCGGCGCGGACCGTCATATCGCGGCAGTCGGGACATTCAGGAGCCATAACTTTGAGCAGATTCGACTCGATGAGGAAAAGAGGTGAGAGGCCAAGGCGTAACATTCGGTTGCGGAGGGAACCAGATTCAGTCTTGGAAGGAGAGTTCGACTGAATAGCGTCGTATTCTTCGTCCAATGCATCAAGAATAGTTTTTATCGATCTATATTAGCATGTAAGAAACCAATTCGGGTGATGGCGGATGCAAAAATTATACCCAATAACGTTAAGCTGGACAACGATTTTCCACGCTGAACGCTCCTTCTCTAATTGTCTGGGAGCATAGGTGAGCTGGAAGTCTAATTCAAAATTAGCAGGTACACATATCAACGTAGCTCGTGTGCGCACTTTTAAGCACGGAACTCTAAGTAATTCACAACTTGTCAGATTTTTCCGAGTCGATGTCTAGAAGATGAGCGGCAACGCACTTTCCCTGATTCTGATTGTCCTGTCGATTATGATTCAAGCTTTTGTTTAATATTTGCCGCGAGCAAAGACTGACCAAGCAGAAGGATTTTAATGGCTTTTCTTCGTCTATCCATGGCCTGTTTCTCTTCCAGCAACCATGCCTCAATCTTCTTGGACGTTTTGATGGCTTCCTGAGTTGCACGTGTACGGGCCTCTGTTTCTTCTTCCGTTTCGTTAGGCTTTTCATCTGTCCACAGAGGAATTTGGAATGGATTTATGGGCAGAAAGTTATCCATTGTGATAGTAAACAAACAAACGAAGTCGGAACTTTGAAAACCTGATCTGATTAGGAAGCAAGGTCGCAATTAGACAAAAAAAGCTGGTGGAATCAATTGCCACTTCGGGATCTTTGGCATAAAAATGCCTTTTAAGTACATTTTTGTCTGTAGAAATTTGGGTGGAAATGCTAAAACCCTTTTCTATTGGAAATGATTTCTATTATAGATGAAATAAGTATGATTCGAAGGAGGGATCCCCGCGCTTGTTTTTCTGTCAAATTCGACAAGTTATTGGTTCAAATAGTCGGGTATACGCTGCGACGCTTTAGGGCCCAGTTCCCATTATATAGAATCTTGAATGGATGGAGCGCGGACTCTAAACGTCCTCACTCAGCATTTTTGCAAGAGCCTCATTTCCTTTGTCAATAGGCGCTTGATAAACCGCAAATGCAGCCTTCTTTCCAGACTCAAGTGCGGCATGATCCAGCCGTCCATTATTTTCTCGAGCATCCGTCTTTGTCCCTGGAACAGCGCCACTTTGAGCCCGAGAAGAGATCCACCCTTCTCCCCTCTCTCGGAATACCTCTGGTCTGCGATCCAACAATATTTCGAGATCCTCGTCACTCAGGACACCTCTCTTTCCTTCCTTGGTCTCGGGTACGACCTCAATCTTTTCTCCTTCGAGCTTCAACAGCGAAGCGGCCATTTCCGCCATCGTCTCTTTCTTCGTTGTGCCAGTGCCAGTACCCATCGCGACGCTAGGCATCTTGAATTTGCCTTTGGCGATGACAAGTGCCTCTAACTTGCGTTTCTCAGAGGCCCGTTGCAAAATCTTGGTTTCTATGGTATGGGCACTGACGAGACGAAAGATTAGAACGGGTTTGGTTTGACCGATACGGTGAGCGCGATCTTGGGCTTGGGCGTCCATCTGGGGGTTCTGGCAAATGCAAAACGAGTCAAGAGAAAGTTCCAGCTAAATGGTGGACTGCATAGCTCACCCAATCTTGATCGTAGAAGATGACTGTATCCGCTGCAGTAAGATTGATACCCAAACCACCAGCACGAGTGCTAAGAAGAAAGAGACTCGGCGCGTCAGGAGCATCCTGAAACCTTGCCATCTGTTCCATGCGCTCGAAAGGCTTCGTCTCGCCATCAATGCGACATAAGGGCCACCCCATGTAATCTTCTGCCCAATCCTAATAAAAACCTATGGGTCAATGGCGTTTCGGTTACGACAAGGAGGAGAGAATCGACCTGAATGATATTCAACATAATTTTAAATTGACTGAAAATCAAGACCTTATGGCCTCTCCTAAACAACTCTCTCAGAAGCCGGTCGAGCACCATCATCTTTCCGCTTGCATTGACGAGCTCTTCGCCAAGGACAAGGTCATGGGTTTCGGGGTCGATGGGCCAGTCGAACAGGAAGGGATGGGAACAAACTTTGCGCAGCTGCATGACTGCGTTTTGGAGTTTCATGTTATTGACTTGGCGGACTGGTAAAGTATGGAGCAGATTCAGAGGTATGTCAAGGGAAGAGGGGGATCAAATTAACCTTTCGTCCGAAATTGGTGTTCTTTGGCCATTTTAGCTTGCTCGTTTGCTTCCTCTTCTTTGCTCTTCAAGGCGATTACACCTCGCTCGTCGACCTCGCCCCTGTCCATCATCTCAAAATATTCATCATCATCGCCATCGACAGCATAGCTCTTTTGACCCATTGTCGCCAATCGTCTAGAAGAACGTGTATAATTTGTGTCTCCATCTTGTTCAACCTGACCGCCTTTCTCACTTTGGTCTTCGTCTTTGTTTTCGTCCTCTTCCTTTATTGCAATTTCACCCGACGTCCCACCTCTTATCAACCAATTCCTCAGACCACCATCTATTACCTTGTCATATGCCTCTCTCTGCCTAACACTCAAAGGACAGTACAATACATATTCCTTTTTTGGTGGGAGATTCGTCTCCACATCCACCTTCATCCTTCTCAACAGGAAGGGCTTCAGGATGGCGTGCAAGGAGGAGATAATTTGTTGACATTGGTCGGTGGGAAGTGTGTTGTGTAGGTCAGGTAAGTTAAACCATTCTTGGAAAGAATCGAGGTCTCCAAAAATATCTGGGAGAATGAAGTTCAGGAGTGACCATAGTTCCGCAAGGTTGTTCTTTGTACTGTTAGTATCCAGATGAATTCTGTGGAAGATAGGTAGACTTACATGTAAAGGCGTTCCTGTCAAAATCATCCTCCCTGCACTGGAGTACTTTTTTATCTCCCTCATGAGCTTACAGTCCAGATTCTTCAGCCGGTGGCCCTCATCAACGACAATGTAGCCCCAGTCGTAACATTGGAGGTGTGTACGATCGCGTATGATAATTTCATATGTCGTCAGAACAATAGGAAAGGTGGCCGTGTAATCATCATCTGCTCCTGTTCCATTCATGTCCTTTACCGATTTCTCCCTATCTACTTCCATAGGCTTATAAGCGGCATTACATTCATCAGAGTCAGAATCGATTACGACAGGGTGATATTTCCTGGGCCTTCCAGACCTCCGTCGTTCGTTTTCTTGGGGTTTTGGCTTAGGAAGGCGACCAGAACGGCGTTTCGGTGTTTTTCCCTTTGGTTTAGCTGTCGACTTTTTCTTGGGAGGTTGGCGGTGAACGAGCTTCGAATTCGGAATGACTATGACGTTTCGTCGGAGCTCAGCGCGTTCTTCTTTCGTACCATGGTAGATACAAACAGGGATCTGTGAATAGGGGTTATCGGAGTGGGTGCATGGGAGTGGGTAACAGAAAGAAAACTCACCTCTGATGCAAACTTTTTATATTCTGCTTGCCAATTATGCAACACACTTAAGGGGCACACAATCAGGAAGGGCTTGAAATTTCCCCGTTCCCGTAGATAAGCGCTAAAGGCTATTGTCTGTAGCGTCTAAAACTATGATATTACTTCGATTCTTTTGGTTCAGAGTTTGATAACTTACCTTGCCCAGTCCCATCTCATCGGCTGTGCATAATGAGAAGTCTAAGCAGGATGTTTGGAAGTTGCAAGAATTCATACGCACCTAAAATGCCTGACATGCCATTCTGATCCAGAGATACCATCCACTGAAGACCTTCAAGCTGGTAGGGCTTTAACTTGGCCCCGGTGATCAGCGACGGTTGCTGGAAAACAGGTTCATCAACGGCTTCGGCTTCCTCAGTCACGAAAGCCTCGCCATCCGCCCTCCTCCTCCTTTTTCCCTTAGGAGATGCGTGGGCACCTGGAGGTCCTCGTTTATTCACTGCCTTGCCTTCTTTTTGCCTCTCTGCAACAAGGGCAGCTTGTTTTTCTTTTTCTTCGTCCATGCGCTGTTTCAAAACTGTAGAATACGCAGTGGATTGCTTCAGCAGGGTTTGAAGGCGGGATATACGACGCTCAGTTTCCTAAAATACCAAAGAAATAAATTTAAAAGAGTGGAATTTTTTCAGAGGTGAGATGAGAATTTACTTCCTCATCTTGAGGTGCCGAGCCTCTATGTTTTAACAAGCCTCCCAACTCCTCGTTTCTCGTGTTTTCAGATTCCGCTTCCTACATCACACTAAAAACTACGAAAATTTCTGAGAAAGGGGCGCAACCTACTGGTTGACTCTCGCCATTCTCACTGCTCGCGTAGTTGCTGCTCGTGCACTCAGACAACGCGTTCCGTGGAGGCGAAGATGCAATACTTGAACTTGCCCGAAGTGAATTGTTGTCATGTTCTATGTCGAGTTCGCTGTCCACAGCTGCTGAAAGACAGGAAACAGGTGAGCTCATGATCGGTGGAGGATATCGTCAGCGTCGAATGTGAAAACGCGATTAGACCTGCCCTAAAACCAAGTTACGAGTTCGCGTGCACCATGTCACGTGCAAAATGTCTGTAATTATCACCACACGAGGCAGACTATTTCAAGTTCCTTCTCTCGAGGAGATTATTGCATGCTGGGGCCCCGCGCTTGTACAATCTGAGCTATCTGTACCCCTGGCAGAGGGTCCACCAGTCGACTTCAACCAAAGTACAGATCCCGATTCCAAACCGTTTAAGCCAACTGACATTTGCCTTGCAGGTCCTATGGGTTATCCGATGCCGGAAATAGGGTGTTCCACTCTGAACTCATTAGAGTTATCAGATTCAATTTACCCATTAGACCCGGCGAGTAACCTTCAATAATTTACAGTCCAATGCAACTAAATCCTGTGGCAAATGACATTGCAGAATTATGAACCGGAACCTCCACCCGCGTTCACCATTCACAGTCCACGTGAAGGTGTGGATATTTCAACAAACTGCTCCAGCCAGAAACGGCCCAGCCCATTTACTGAGCCGAATGACGAAGCAGTGAAGAAAATTCATTGGACAGAGGTAGGTTAAAACTGTCCAGCCTTCAACGCAACGACCATTTACACATCACTCAGTAGCACGCAGGAATCAGAAGTCGTCCAAGTAGGACAAGTTCGAAAATTTCGTCTTCGCGATTGTGACGCACCCCAACGGTGTCGAAAGGAGAAGAAAACACTGCTGTAAGATCTTTCATCCTCATTCTGATGTCAGAACTGAGTCGCAAGGGCGAAGTATGCCGGAAGATCGGCAACCAGCAAAAAAGAGAAAGATGTAAGATTAATCAGTTTTAAATCGGCAATATGCTGAATCTTTCGTCAACAGCTCTGAAATGGAGTCGAAACCAATTTCGTCAGGTTCAACAGCGCAAAGCGCTGTTAACGGTAAAGTTTCTACAAAGAAGAGGAAATTTCTGCCGGTCATAGCACCATCCACTCAATCGGAGATGCGAACGAACCAGCTGCAGATGATGACGCAGGCGCCAATGCTATGACTTTAACGCAGAGTGGCCGGTTGCCCCAATATATGTGTATTTTCCAAGCTGAAAATAAGATGAATCAGAGTGTGTTGGCTTGGAGTAAAATCATTGTGCATTATGTATTTGTATGCCGATACAAACTTTGTGCGACAATGCGATGCGAGACGCTTTAAGATGTATCGTCAGATTGAGGGACGTCGGTGTGTGGAGAGGCGCAGCGAACATTTAACGGGAGCGATAATCAAAGGGTCGATTCGGACATCGGCAATCAGTTGTATAAATCGGAGTTGCCCGGGTGCAACATAAGTAGAGTCGAACTACGCCCGGTGCATGCTATTGCCATAAGGATATCCTTTAAGATAGGTAGAATTAAATTCACTTGTGTTCCGACTCCAGTGACTGGAATAAAAAATAGAGGGGCCATCATTATCCACAACAATAGTTGACCCAGTAAGAATAGTTTGAGTTCCAACATTGACGATGGCAAAGTCTGGTCCCATTCGAGCAGTTTGCTGAGATCGCATGAAATCCATCGACCAACTTTGGCGATTGAAATCATTGAACGGCCATGGATTGCCGTAGTTTACACTGAATACCGTTTCGTCATCGATTGTCACAGTTGACCTTTGCGATGGCGAACTAAAGAAGATAAGTACCGATGAATGCAACTGACGTCCCTGAACACCATATTAAGCATCAAAGAATTCATACCCAATTTGTGACACACCGTCGAAGTAAAAGAGGAAAGAACTTGGGTCATGCGCATACCAGGACGTGCATCTATACAAATGATCATCTTGAAGGGAAGACTGGGTCCATGGCAATATAGTTGTGTTGGGCCCCAAAACCCTGAATTGAGTACTGTCTACTATGATCAACAAGTCAGCGGCCATCGTAGAAAAGAAGAAAAGTGAAGGCGAGGAGTCGAAACGAACGAAATCGGGACAAGGTAGGCCACAGAGACTCAGAGAAGTATCTTGATCGGAGCAAAATAGGAGCATGAATAGCCAATTCGATGAAGAACCAAAATCTAGAAGCAAAGTGGTTTTCAGTTTTCATCGAAGATTCTTTTCAATCTGGATTTTTGAATGGAGTGGAACAGCACTGGACTTCAATCCAACTATACGCATTCTGACTCTTCAAACGCACCATGAGTTACGTTTCCGAGAAACAAAACACACCAATGTTACACATCAGTGAGATAAATTTATTTTCGACTCAAGAGGGTTCTGTGGGTGAGAAATAGAAGGAGAAGATTAAATTGTAAGATCTGACGCACCTCATAGTTGCCTCACAACCAACTATTTCACTCGAGATTGCTCCACATTTGAATATCACACGACCGTTTGAAGCCTGTTTGGGAGATCGCCTATGCGAGAGCTCGAGATGAACGTAGCCTGAAAAGAGTGGGTCAGAGCTGACAGGTGTTCAGAGCGAGTGGATAGCGACGGGCTCGACAACCACGGGCGGTTCGTCTAGTCCTTCTTTCACCGTGGCACGACTGTGCGTGCAACGATGGTGGAACTCTAAAAACTGCTTGAATACACCTCATCAATATTGACGAAATTCCCGACACGGAGGAAGACGATCTTGAGGCTGGAGATTGAAGCGACTGCTGTGCCAAAGGCGCCTGCTCCATCTACGAGTTGCAAATAGGCAAGTCGAATTCATTGGTAAATTCCCACAACAATTCCTGATCTCAATGGTCCTTTAGCCGACCTGAAGCACACAAAGTACCAAACACCTTGCTCATTGGTTACGATGACGTACTTTACCCAGAATGGAACACCTCTTACCCCTAATCAAATACTCGAAGACATCTCAGCCGATCATGCTCACAAAACAGTAACCATCGAACCCTTCATCCACTCTGCTTCACTGCAAGCCGCTTCAGTTCACCCATGCGAACACACAAGCGCCGTGATGAAGAAAGTGATCGAAAGAATGAACAACAGCGTGGCTGCTGAACAGCTTGCTCAACGCAAAGGTCAATCAAGCGCTTCTCCGAGAGACGCGAAAAAGAAACAGGAAATCGAGTGGCCCAGGTTCCAGACGATGATGAAGTCGAGGGGATGAGGGTGGATTTTTATCTGGTCGTTTTCCTCAAGTTTATAGCTTCGATAGAGGTGGATTCGACTACTTTTAGTGTTTAGCGATACGGAATTAAAGAGGGCCCAAAATATTCTAATATAGTCAGTTTGTGTTACAAATGGCGATGATACCTTTCCCTTTGGCTGGGCTTGCAACCATAATTTAAATTCATGATGTACCTATTGCTTTACATTATGAGAAAGAACTTTCAACGCTCAGTGTTTATCTTCTTTACATCACGCTTCCATCCCACATCCTTGTTTCCACTTAGTCTTGGACACAGAGTCGGAACATCGTCTTCACCTCGACATCAGCTGGCGCGCAGTCTTCTTTCCCTTGTACATTTCCCGATCAGCCTGGGGAGAAAGGATGCCATCGGAATCGACAGGTTCAACTTTGGCCCTGACAGATTTTTCAAAATGTGCAGACACGCTCCTCATGATCAGGAATCCGAGAGCCTTTCGAATTGAATGGGTTATGAACGGAAATTGACCCTCTAACTGATGAAGGAGAACAAAGGCTGCAAAGATGATATACCTTGCAGAAATTATGTACGAGAAATGGGAAGACAATGGCCCTTGTATGGCGCGCTGGCGCTGGGGGACGGAAAACGAGATGTGAGTGTATGAAGAAACCAAGTTGCCACGCAGACTCTAAACCGAGGGGATGTTGAATTGTAAAGGGGGGCCTCGACAACTGTCTCATGAAACGCACAAAACTTCCGCTATGCAACATTATAACAACAGTTTGAGGCAAGCTACGTGACCCTAAAACAAAATGCATCCACGAAATTGTAGACATCCCAGAACACCTTCAATGAAAGTTCATCCAACAAAATCAAAAAGGGGAGTTCATCATGAGATACATAAAGGGCATATGGAAAAACTGTGGGAAGAGAAGAATCACTGTGAGATCAGCATTTAATTGAAAGGTCAAGACCACCTACAAAGCATGACAGTGGCAGCATGGAAGAGATCAACAACTCAAAGGATAAAGAGAAAATCTGTAAAGAACTACGTTCCAAGGTCATGTGGAGATCTGCTTTTGAAGAACAAGAGAATCACCTACCAACTGTGAGGTGAATAGGGTCAGAATGATATGAAAAGCACATGTGACAGTAATACATACTTTCTATGGAATGAAAAAATGTCACAGCAGCATCAGGGTCTAAAGTGAGGCTCAGAAAATGAAAGTACAGACTTCCTATCAAACAAAAACATCAATGAATGACCATATTGATTGATTGACTAAGATTACGCACATCCTGGTGCAACAATGTGGTATCAGCATCACCATGCAGAGAATCAACATAAGATGAGTGTTAAATTGGAGTCAACCTAGGTGACATACAGGCTGTGGAAGAGAATCAGGTCGGCATCCATTACATGTTTACACAACAAATCACATACTGAAACCTGTTGAAATACAAAGTGGAGGCAGGATCAGCATCCAATCACAGGCTCATAGGAGGAGAGCACACACGCGCTGTAGAAGGAAGAGTGGGAGGTGGGGTCAGCATCTGATTGCAGGCTTATAGGACAAGAGCACACACTTCCTGTGGAAGGAAAAAGTGGGAGGTGGGGTCAGCATCTGATCACAGGCTCATAGGACAAGAGCATGCACAAACTGTGGAAGGAAGAAGTGGGAGGTGGGGTCAGCATCTGATCACAGGCTCATAGGACAAGTGCACCCACAAACTGTGGAAGAAAGAAGTGGGAGGTGGGGTCAGCATCTGATGGCAGGCTCATAGGACAAGAGCACCCACAAACTGTGGAAGGAAGAAGTGGGAGGTGGGATCAGCATCTGATGGCAGGCTCATAGAACAAAAGCACCCACAAACTGTGGAAGGAAGAAGTGGGAGGTGGGGTCAGCATCTGATGGCGGGCTCATAGAACAAAAGCACACACGCGCTGTGGAAGGAAGAAGTGGGAGGTGGGGTCAGCATCTGATTGCAGGCTCATAGGACAAGAGCACACACACGCTGTGGAAGGAAGAAGTGGGAGGTGGGGTCAGCATCTGATTGCAGGCTCATAGGACAAGAGCACACACATCCTGTGGAAGGAAGAAGTGGGAGGTGGGGTCAGCATCTGATGGCAGGCTCATAGGACAAGAGCACACACGCGCTGTGGAAGGAAGAAGTGGGAGGTGGGTCAGCATCTGATTGCAGGCTCATAGGATGAGAGCACGCACGCTCTGTGAGAGGAAGAAGTGGGAAGTGGGGTCAGCATCTGATCACAGGCTCATAGAACAAGAGCACACACAAACTGTGGAAGGAAGAAGTGGGAGGTGGGGTCAGCATCTGATTGCAGGCTCATAGGACAAGAGCACGCACAACCTGTGGAAGGAAGAAGTGGGAGGTGGGATCAGCATCTGATGGCAGGCTCATAGAACAAAAGCACCCACAAACTGTGGAAGGAAGAG
>QDKV01005388.1_pt1 | contig 95502 bp, 105 predicted proteins | sample 1861101 | NCBI WGS metagenome assembly QDKV01 (sample SAMN04275158, study PRJNA302643) | Fungus metagenome, whole genome shotgun sequencing project. | isolation source: fruitbody | host: Mallocybe terrigena | place: Sweden | collected 2013
TCCTGTAAATGAATGGCGATGTTGAAGCCGCACTTCTCCCCATGGACGGTCTCAAGGCTCGTTTGAATGTCGTGGCCTTGAGACCTCGCAGATCTTAATTCGTCCGTTCTGGTGACACCGGCTTAAACCTCGTCTCTCTGCGTCTCGGATTTTGCGGTCAGCCGAGAGCTCACCAACAAATCACTCAAGGTTTGAACAAAAAAGCTCCTCGACACATCGCGAGCTCTTGCGACTTCTTTTTTTGGCACACCCAAGAGCTTAGTTTATTGGGGTACGACTTATCACTGATCTGTAGGTTTTTCGACACGATGTGGGGGAAGGGAGGTCCGAATACCTATCAACACGATCATGGGTAACATGAGACAAAGACGGCGACGCTCTCCACGTAACGAGGAGCAGAGAAGGACAGCCACAGTGTTGTGACGGGCACCACCCCAAGCCGCACAGGAGGAGAGATGATGAGGATGGGGGCCGCTCAAAAAGTTATTTTGGTTGACATGTTGTTTAGGTCTTCCCTCTGCCGTTTTCGATGCAATGGTAAGAAGTTTCAGGGGGCAGCGCCTCTCCGTTGGTTTCCACACACCTTTTCTCGTTCGTGTTTATTCTGTTCCTAAGTTCCCTCCTTCGTGTCTTGTAATATCTTAGGTAGTAATATATCTAATACATCTAATTTATCCAATACCCTTTGGAGTGTCGAAAAGGGAATGTGGCAGTGCAGCCTCACTTCAGTTTGTGTCACCTGTTCGTTCGATTCTTGTTTTTTCATATTGATTGAACGACCTGAAGGGAACGTCGTCTTGCTGAAATACTGCTTATCTTCTTCGGAACGGATACTTGGAGATTTGCTGCTATGCTAGGCGAGTTTCTTTTCTGGCCTATCTCGATATGAACGCTTATTTTCTTCTTAGGAACGTTTACTTCCTTATACAAATTCCTGATCAACGCCCTGCCCATCTTTATTCCTGCTATAAACCCCAAACAAATTTCTCTGCTTCCGCCCTAGACGAAGGACAAGCACACCCACGCAATCCTTCAGTGATGTCTGGAGGGAAGCGGCTTTCTTTGACGACTCGTACCCAGTTTATTCTGATCAGGAAGCAAACACGGAGGCGGCATGCTGCCCTTGCTGGGGGTATAGCGGGAGGATTGGCTATCATGTGGGAGAAGAGAGGTCGGAGAACCTTCATTGGACAGCAGACTCGCAACGATTTCTCATCTTTCACAACAAACATTCGTTCTAGTGGCTTACAAGGCTCATGGAATGCCTTTGCAACCAAGAGGAATATCCATGTCCCGCATGGCGAAGTGATAATTTTCGCGCTTGCGTATGTTCGCTTTATTTTTCAGAATCCGGACGATTCAACCAAAAAAATATCTCTAGATCTGATTCTCTATGCTTACTTACTACGACGAGATAACGTGACTTGATGGCCGAATGCGCGGATCAAAATTTGCATTCCAACTGCGCACTGTCACTCAAAACAAGTTTGAGAGTTGAAAAAATGTAGATATGCCCATACACCAAGTTGTAGACTTTTTCATTGGTAGTTAGCAGTATGTATATGTGAAAAATAAGCATATTTACGGGTACGGAATGGCTATGGAGCAGAATAGAAGGTGCACATAAGATCAGATTTTCCGCACATCTTATGCAACAAGTCATAATTCTACTCCCAGAGCCCGACGTGTGAGCTGAACCTTCCGACCAGCTCGAGTACGACCTGAAAAATTGTCAGGAGGAATGAGACAGGTAGATTGGATGTTTGCTGCTGCTGCTACACGTCGAAGAATGACAGGTGTCACAGAAGTCACAGCGCTTTCAGAAGAGGGAGCAGCACTGGATTCCGTATTGCTATGGTTGCTGGCCTCATTGGCGCTCCCTGAGGAACCACTGGATGGGTCATTAGAGCTGTTAGTGAGGTCTCCTGAAGTATCAAAGGGCTCTGACGAGACAACAACAGGCATGGGAAGTGAACGCGCTCCTTGGGCCCTCTTTCCACGCCCACGCCAACCACCACCTTGTGCATGAGCCGTTTTGCGACCTCTGGTAGCAGCGGCAGCGGCTCGAGTTGCAATGATCTGCGCTGCCTTGACTGCCTTCTCTGCAGCCTTTGCAACCTCCACCGTCTTCTTTTCGGCAATCTTCAGAACCTTTTCCGCGGCCTTTGCAATCCTTCGAGCCTCCTTTTCGGCATCCTTCAAAATCTTTTCTGCAGCCCTCGCAACTCTTGTAGCCTCCTTCTCAGTCTCTTTCAATGCAGCCGCCTCGAGTCTTGCCTCAGCTCGAGCTGCAAGCTCAGAGGCTTTCAGAATTTTGGCTGCAGCCCTCTCAGTTTCTCTTGTTTCCCTTTCAGCAACCTTTGCTGCCTCAGCTGCTACCTTTGCATCTCGCTCCGCTTCAAGAGCACATAATGCTTCCTCATCAAGAGCTCCAAAACCACTCTTGAGAACCCCACCAGGTGCCTTCGGTCGACTTTTGGCAGCCAATTGGGTTCGGAGATGAAGCTGATATTGATTGGCAAGGAGGTGGCGAGCATTCTGTCCATCAATGACATCCCGCTGCAGTAGAGCGACATGCGCATATGTGCTGACGACATCATTCCGACCAGCAGCAAAACGGGTGTGCTGGGCAAGGTCATGCTGAATGACACGAAGTCTACGAGGGGTTGGCCTATCTCCAAGCCGGGTAATGCGCTCGTTGATTTCAGCTAATATGGTGTGCTGCCTATGGCGAGACGATCCAGTACTTTCTGTTGAATGAGATTCCTGGGTTGTGCGAGTCCGACGTGTTCGATTGCTCTCTTGACTAACATCTACTTCTAACACTCCAGAATTGTCGGAGTGGTTTGAGCGAGTGGGAGTTGGTATAGAGAGCGGAGGTGGGGGAACACGGTGGTATGCGAAGCTGGCTTCGAAGTCAAAGGGGCGATAGCCACAGGCTTCAAACGCTCGAACAATTGCTGACGGAGTAAAAACCTTATCACGGACGAGCTTTAAAAGTCTTCATATTCATTAGTCAAGGCGAGGTGATAGAAAAATGGTGCTACATACCTGCTGAAGTCTTCTTTTCTAACTTTATTGCCTCGGCGAACCTCATCCAGAACTAAAAGACCATACTCTTTCTGCGTCGGCCCAAAAAGTACCACATCAAGTGGTTGGCAGAGATGCGTTGAATGTGGTCGGAAGCAGTAAGGCAAAACCTGGACAAAGGGTTTTAGTTGTGAGCAAAAAAGAACAGTGGGAAAATGAATACCTTTCCATCAAGTAGAACACGTACGAACTCCATGGTTTTGTGGGATCCATGCCCATCCATCCAGAGCCAACGCCATTGGTTGGGGTCTGGGCTGCAAGACAGTAAGCCAACAAACAAAAATGGTGAGGCAAGACAAGCTTACGGTTTCGTTTTCTCGACAAAATCATTGGCCCAAGCCAAGCCCTCAACATCATTCGTCCATCCGTTCTCAGTATTCCCGTACCGCGCTGGTTTGATTCGATCCGTTAGCCAGCGATTTTGAAAGGTCTTGCCTTTGAAGAGAATTGTAGGGCGAAGGAGTTGGCCAGCTGCTGAGATGCACTCGATCACCGTAATAAGTTGACGATTCCCATCTGACAGCACATTAGATGGTCGAGTGACAGAGGTCAAAAACAATATATACCTTGCATTTTCTTCGCCTCACGAGTATCTCTGCTCACGCAATACACTTGAGAGGCTCCGATACCTGGGAAAATGGCACATAATGAGCTTGCTTCAAGTAAGAACTTAGATGCGCGTTGATATCACTCATCTAAAAGGAAACCTTTCTCATCGAAATTCCAGTCGTATTCTGGCTTGATGTTTAACAGTAATCTGCGCTCGTCAGCCTAGAATTGAATATGAAAATAGATGGGTGAAGATAGAGCAAACGGGGGGTAGACAACGTACCTCATTATACCATGTTTTAAGTTGATTATGGCTGGCAGACAGTGCCCGGTCCTGGTCATATCCTTTACCCCGCTTGCTCTTCATCTCGGGGTTATCAACAAGAAAAACCTTGCTGTACCACCCAGGACCCAGAGTTGTGTGATCTCGACGAGCGTCGTCATTTCGTGCATGTAAAATTCGCTCCGCCTCCAGTCGAATGTCGGCAGGGGTGAGAGGAAAATGTAGAGATTGCATGAGCCTGGCATGCTTGGCAACCTCCTTCGTCTCTAGCTTACTCAAAAGTCTTCGTGATGATGATTCAACAGCCTTTGATTGAGCACCGTTGAGTCTGTTGCGCAAAGTAGATTCTCCCACACTGAAAACACATCCAGCACCCCGGATACTCCTACTGTCATCCTCCTGAAGCCAAACAAGTGCTTGAGTTATGCGCTGGGATTGAGTAGGAGCATTGCCGTGAAGATCGTCGTTGGTTTCACCGTCCATTTCCGTGACAGCGAAGAGATGCACAGCTCTGACTGTGAGAAAGTTTGATGCGCAGTTGATTATCAAAGCAGGAATTTGCCGCGGTCGAAACAGACGTTCGCAGAATAAGTACCATAAACCCCTGCTTTGACAGGCTAACATAAAAATATAATCTAAATGTCGAGAATATGTTTGTCAACATTTTATGCCTGCAAACTTAGCAACCAAAGCTTGTAATGCAAGTGCTATTCCCAAAACCTTCAAAAACTGCGCAGTTGGGCATCAAGTCACGTTACCCTTATTTGGTCAGTCACTTGTCAACAAAAAAAAGACAAAAACAAATTAAATTAAAATTAAAACGTCCTGAAAGGCTTTGACAGGCGTCCAAGGTTCCAGAAGAAGGTGTCCGCATCAATCGCGACCTCGTTCGTTATAGCATTTTCAACGTGAAGAACATTGACGATTTGATGCGTTCCCCTGTATGTCATCCCCTCTCACAATTCGTTACCTCTTTCTCAAAAAAGCGTTCCCTAATTTCAGAACACAACCCCGTCAAACAAGACTGCTCTTCTCTCCTTCCGCGATACGTTCCTTGGGAAATCACCACCACCAGCTGAAGAAGGGTTATCTACTCCGATATGTCCCTTGTTGCGCCGTTCACCCTTCAGTCACTTCCGGTCGTTCCGTGCCCTTGGATCGCTTTATTACAGTTTCCAAGTGGATTTACAGTGCACTACACTTTATACCTGCTTTGATCTTTAGACGGAAAGCGTTCGCACAACATCCATTTAAAGAATTTGTTAAAACAGGTCTGGGCTCTCTCTGGAGTTTTGCGTTTTTAGGTGCCTTTTTTACGATTTATCAAGGTGCAAATGTGTCCGATTCTTTTACATTCGAAAAAACAATACTTATCCACCCGTCATAGTTCTGTTCTGCTTCAAACACAACGTCCACCAATTCCTCACCCTCAGGCGCACAGGCGCAGTTCCTACCTCTTTTCTTTCTTCACCCTTGAAGCGTATACCCCAATGGGTCATCGATCTTCTAAATTTGAGGCCTTCGTTTGCAGTCCCAGGTCTTGCGACTGGATTATCTTTATATGTCGAAGAGAAAAGGAGGCGAATTGGCGATGTATGTTTTGCCAAAAGGTCTAGAGAATGCGTGGGTAATGGCTCGAGGGAAAGGCTGGGTTTTTAGAACGGGCAAATGGGGTGAGACTCTCTTGACTGCGATAGGAATGTCTATGGTCACGGTGAGTTATATACATTTCCTTTTCTGTAGTTCGTTTTTTGCTGATTACGATTTTTGAAGTCTACTTATCAGAATGATCCGCAGCTGGCGAAAGCGTCGGCGTTGATCAAGAACATAAGGACGTTGCTAACGAAAAAATTGGTCGTGCAAAGCATTTATTTTCGGAGGAATATTTCCCGGAAGAGTGTAGAGATCAATTTATATTCCGTTTCAAGAAGGTTGGTCAAATCGCTGTGTCGTGCTCAAATGTCTCAACGAGTTATTCAGGTCATCACCGTCTCCGTGAGACTGGTCGCCATTTCTATGACGAAAAATACTGTACCCAGTTTGACAGCATTGCGACGTGGTTCAAGGCTTTCGGTGACGACCCTGTACGTTATTACTTGGAGTAAAGTTCCTAACATCTCGAATTAGCTTAATAAGCAATTCGGCGAGGACTGGGCTCGCCTGACCAGGGATTTGCTCTTTGATAGCGAAGTTCAAAGCTGACCTGTGGAATGACATTCGCAAGGTCATTGTTCCGACGCTCATCGAGGAGGTTGGATACATTCCAATTCCTCGCATCGAATATACCGACGAGTCGGTTTTCCGCCTCCAAGACGTCAACGTCAAAATTGGGACTCTTAAATTCGCCATTCGCGACTCGAAACACGATTTTTTGTACAAGACCCTTCGCCCACTTGCTACTGCCCTGATCAAGAAACAGATCCAGAAGGCGATCAGAGACACGATGAGGACTGGACTTGAATACATTGATGGCCGAGGCCAAGGGTCAGAGTCGTACTGAAGTTCTCAAAAATGTGGGTTCCAAGCTTTTTTCTGTATCTGACATTGACGAAACGGTGTGCAGCTCTTCCAACACAAGAAAGAAGAGGCATCGATCAAATCTTCGGATAGTAGCCATTCACACTTCAAGGTCGTCATGAACAAAAGGAACACTCTTCTCGTAGGGCCATCCTGCAGGGTGGGTCAACCGAACCGCAGAAGTCGAGAAGATCTCGGCGGCAGGTGATAAGTGGAGGTCGGAAGTGTAAGTTCTCTTGTGGCTTTCGTTGCAAGGTGTCTGATATTTTTTTATCAGCTTTTCGATTGTTTAGAACAATTTCTGGCGACATTTTCTTACTCGTTTGTTCATCTTTCACCTGTGCCTCATTACTACTACGAACTGTCCTCTTCATTTCTGTAATACTTTCTGCATAATACATTTGAATATCAGACGGAACTATCCAGCTATCTTTGAGTTGAAATCCAGCATTGATCCATAATGTATTGTTTTTTTTCCTATATTGATCGAACGATGCCCATACGTATACGTCGCTACCTCGTCGCTATGTCACAAATTCGAAGTATTCGACGTCGCTACCTCGTTGCTATGTCACAAATTCGACATTCGACCATTGCCAACCAGCAAAATGACGTCAAGTCAGAGGCCTCTTAATATAAGTTCTAATCATATATATTATATTATATGGGGACATACATACAATATTTTAGTGATATATTATACTTTATTTCTATATATCTTTTTGTCAACTTTTCTGATGACACTTATGGTTGTTGTCCTTGTCCTTTCGTGTGCATCAACAGGCAACTCTAAAAGCCATGAATGGAATACAAAGTGCTATGATCGTGAAGGCTGGCCGGATACCTTGAACTCGTTCATCCCGGCGTGAGTTGTTCGAGCGATAACTGTCCCTTCTACTAAGATTAACGTCTTGCGTTCCGAACCGAGAGAAAACAAAACTTACATTCACATCTCTTCCAACCATTCCTAGAGAATATCGGCTAATGATGTAGCTAGAACAACCTTTGGAATACTTGGTTACCGCGCCGCTTTGTACTTCACTGTGCCATAAGGCTCGAGAGGTACCGGTATATCTGAGTTTAAATGACCGTAGAGCATCTGCCTCGCAGTTCGAGGCTTCGGATTTCTCTTCACAATGGACCCAAGGCGTTTGTTTTCATCGGTCCCTCGTCTGCAAATTTTTTCCTCTCTTAACGATCCTCTTCCCTTTATCGACACCTCATCTTTGTCAAGTGAGAACAAGTTGCGTACGTTGAAAGATGGCTCCGGCACCAATAGTTGTTCTAGGAATACGAGTGGAGATTGAAATTTCACCCTTGGTGCCTCTAGTCGCGATCTACTGCGAATGTTAGGTCTGAAGTATCGAAACTGAAGGCAAACCCACTCATGAAAACCAGGAGAAGGATTGGTGTCTGCTCAGGATTAAAGAATCGTTTTCCACTTGGAACGGATCCATTGCCTTCTCATACGAAATTCCGCTCGCTTTCACGGGTTGTCGAATTGGCAATGACCATAAACCACGAGCACCTCCAATGGCATGTAGTTTGCGTTTGGTGAAAATGGGGAGATCGCGCTAGGACAAATGTTGGCTTCTGTCTCGCAAACAACAAAAAGTTGCATACCTGTAACAAGGTAAAACCACCAGTGGACCCATATCCGGAGCTGCCACAAGCTCGGGCACAGGCCTATCCTGCAGCGGGCTTCATCATCTGAGATTAAACTTCAACCTACCCCCTTCGCCAATGAGAAAGTCATGTCTGCCATGGGACCGTGGCCAGGTATAGAATCCTTCAAAGACAGATGAATGACCGTTCTAGTTTTCTTAGCCGAAGTTTCAGTAGTCGCCAATCCATTCGGACTGGGAGTGTGCTTGGGTTTGGAAGAAACGCCATATATGTCTTCAAAATATCAGCATGAGTAAACATTCATGAATCATTTTCAAACCTTCATCTTCGTCATCATACTCCACAGCTGCATCTTCCTGCACAACGGCAGTCAGAACCTCCTCAGCTTTATCTCCTTGAATCCTCTTCCTCCACTCGAGCAGCTTTAAGACGATAGATGGGTCCCGTGCTCCCAATGAAAATATGGTCGTTTCCGATATTCCTTACAACGCTTGGAATAAACGTTTGCGCCAGCGGTGGTGACATCGCCAGTTTTGACTCGGAGTGGTAGTAATTTGACATCTCCTGGTACTTCGGTGGAGTAGATGACAGGGGGATACCCGAGTTGACACCGAGAAGGCGAAGTCCTCGTCTTACACACCGCGCAAGATGGTCGTACACGGTGTCAGAGATGTCGGCAATCTGGATTCGGGTTAGATCAGATTTTGCTCCAGCCCCCATGGAGGAAAATACCTTGCAACGAGTTCAATGAAGAAAGAGGGGAAAACTTTTGGGACAGACATTATTTTCGTGGCAGTATTTGAGCAGATCCACCTTCGTTTGGATATTGTCTTTGCGTCTGTAAAAAGACAACTTAATAACGCATAGAGTTATAAAAATGCAATGCGACAACTAACCAACAACCCAGTCGGCTCCTTCCAATAGGTGCCGTCCTCTATCTTTCCGCCAAATGTCTATACATGAATGTACTTCTACCCATTTTGCGATCTGCTTCAACGTCTTCTCTATGCATTTCACTTTTGGAGTTCCAACGTCAGCAAGAGTTGCGGTTGCATGTCGGTTAAGAGAAGATAACGAAACATTGTCAAAGTCAACACGTCGAATTTTGGATATACGATTCGGAAACATACTCACGATCGAACCGACATAACGACTGCCCAACTACCTACTCCATCACAGCCGACGACAACAACATTCCCCCGTCTGATGTTCTGCATCCCTTCGACAACTAGGAAATAATGCTCCGGAGATTCAGCAAAAGAGTAGAGCTTGACGATGGAGGGATGAGATATTCCTCGCATGATTTGGACCTCTAAAAGAGGATATTAGAAGAGGAAAGGAAGAAAATAAAAACAAAGGGAACCTTTAAGAATGTTGAAACGCTAGACAAGACAAGGGGATCAGAACGAACGGACGGATACGAAACAGAAAAAAGACCTCTGTAACGCGAGGCTTTCTCTTGAACTGAGGGTTCAAGTGCTTAGCGCTCGCTTAGCGCTTATCGCCGGCCTGTGAAGGGCAAGCGAGCGGACCATGGACAGAGCATCAGTGTAGATTGGAGAACCCGCTTAGTCAGCCGACATCGGTTCCTAATGGACCCAACATATGAATTCACAGTCCACGATTTTGCGTGCTCAGATGTATCATTTGAATTTTTGAAACTCTGTTGACTGTGACCATCGTCTTCATGTCGAAAATCCCCTCTCAATATATAACTATGGAGCAATTTCTTCTTTGGTGCTTGCAACAGACAGGTCTGTGTTGCCCCGACGGGATAGAGAACCTGATGGTGCCCCAACGTCACTTGCTGGTCGAATAGATCTCAAGGAGATGGGCTCAAGGGCTCAACGCCAGTGCCCAAAGATTTGGAAAAGAAGAAGAAGAAAGCCTATGAGAAGGCTGACTCTTCAGAAAAGCCGCTAAGCGAAAAGCTGATTATACTGGCTTTGGTTATGCCGGTATTAGCGAGGCAACTCACGACGTGGAGGGTTTAACTTACCGTCCCCGGACAGCAGAAACTCGCGAAGTTTACCAGCTAATTCTTTCCGCTGTTCATACCACCCTTGGAAATCAAGCCCAAGATATTGTTCGAAGTGCTGCCGATACAGTTCTAGAATTTCTCAAGAACGAGAATATGAAGGACTTTGACAGGAAGAAAGAAATTGAAGAAGTGATTGGTCCGGTTTCAGGCGAGCAGTTCGCTCAACTCCTTAATCTTTCTAAAAAGATTACGGATTACCATGCAGATGACGAAGCCATGGCAGACCCCGACATGGAGAGGAAGGAAGCTGAAATCGACGAGGAAGGTGGTGTGGCAGTACTCTTCGATGACGAGGATCAAGAGGAGGAGGAGGAGGAGGACTATGAAATTAGGGATGACACTGACGAGGAAGATGAGAGGGAAGAAAGAGAAGGGGAGGAGACTGCAATGGAGGGAGAGGTCCAAGAAGAGGATATTGTCATCGGCGGAGAAGCATCTCGGAAAGCGACATCGAAGGCGGAAAGGGATGTCGTTTCTCTTCACTCCATTGATGGGTTCTGGGTGCAGCGGCAGATTTCTGAGATATATCCCGACCCCCTCACGGCGGCCGACGAAGCAGCTTCCGTCCTAGCCATCCTCAGTTCCGAATCAAGTGTGCGCAATTGCGAAAACCAGATGATGGGGCTTTTTGACTATCAAAGTTTTCATGTGATTGCGAAATTTCTCAAGAGTCGGGAGGTCATCGTTTGGTGCACAAAACTTATGCGTAGCGATGCCGACGAGAGGGTAAATGTGGAAGTTGCTATGCGAGAAAAAGGTCTTGGATGGATTTTGCGAGAGCTTGCTGGCGACCGACAGGCTGCGGCGGCAAAGTCGTTAGAGGCCATGGACGTAGATGAGACGGAAAAGGCAAAGATTCCTAAGACTGGTACAATTGCACCTGGGTCTACTGTTCAGCCTAAACGCTCGGTTGACCTAGACGCTATGGCGTTCTCTCAAGGTGGTTGGTCACCTTACGTTGAACAAGAAGTGCAAGCTCCCGGATGGATCCTTTAAACGGTCGAAGAAGGGTTACAAGGAGATTCATATTCCTGCTCCAAAAAAACAACCGCTAGTGGAGAGCGAGATTGTTCAGACGTCTCAGCTCCCTGAATGGGCTCGCAAAGCTTTCGACAGTATTAAGACGTTGAATCGTATTCAGAGCAAGCTCTATCCAGTCGCCTTCGGTCAGGACGATCCGATTCTTCTTTGTGCTCCTACTGGCGCAGGAAAGGTAAATTTTGACTTTTGCATTGAAACATTGTACTTACTTTACGTCTGCTGTTTAGACCAACGTTGCCATGCTTACGATTTTACATGAAATGTCCAAGCACTACTCCTCTGAAATGGGCGTGTTTGATCTCACGTCTTTTAAGATCGTCTATATTGCTCCCATGAAGGCTTTAGTACAAGAAATGGTTGGTAACTTCAGCAATCGCCTGAAGCACTACGATATGAAGGTCGGCGAGCTTACAGGTGATTCTCAAATGACGAAACAGCAAATTTCCGAATCGTCGATCATTGTCACTACCCCTGAGAAGCGGGACGTTATCACTTGCAAACAGACGGACACCAGCTCCGACTGATTATCGTTGACGAGATTCACTTGCTGCACGACAAGCGTGGTCCTGTTATTGAGACTCTCATCGCCAGAACAATTAGGAGAATGGAGCAGACTTCGGAATACGTGAGGTTGGTGGGTTTGTCTGCGACACTTCCCAATTATCAAGACGTTGCGACTTTCCTCCGTGTCAAACCGACAAAGGGTCTCTTTTATTTCGACGCTTCGTACCGACCCTGGGGCCTACAGCAACAGTTCATTGGCATCACAGAGAAGAAGGCTATCAAGCAATATCAAATTATGAATGAAGTCTGCTATGAAAGATCAGGCTGGCAAGAATCAAACCCTGGTATTCGTACATTCGCGAAAGGAGACTGCGAAGACGGCCAAGTTTTTAAGGGATATGGCTGCTGAGATGGAGACAATTACATAGTTCGTGAAACCAGACGGGGCCACGAGAGAAATTCTCACCGAAGAGGCAGGCAACGTCAAAGACTCCAATTTGCGTGACTTGCTTCCATTCGGATTTGCCATCCACCACGCAGGGATGTCGAGAGAAGACCGTGGGTTGGTGGAAGAACTATTCGCAGATGGGTCAATCCAAGTGCTTGTCTGTACAGCCACTCTGGCTTGGGGAGTCAACTTACCCGCACACACCGTTATTATCAAAGGCACACAGATTTACAACCCGGAAAAAGGTCGTTGGGTCAAGCTTTCCTCCCAAGATATGCTTCAGATGCTCGGACGGGCAGGTCGGCCGCAATTCGACACTTTCGGCGAGGGCGTCATCATCACAAACTACTCCGAGCTTCAATATTATTTGAGTTTACTGAACCAGCAGCTCCCAATCGAATCCCAATTTGTCTCTAAGTTGGCAGATAATCTCAATGCCGAAATAGTCTTGGGTACCGTGAGGAACAGAGACGAGGCTGTTCAATGGCTTGGTTATACGTATCTGTAAGTTCTCTTTGTCGCTTTTTTTGATCAGTTCCAACCTATCCATCTAGCTATGTTCGAATGCTCAGGTCTCCGGCCCTATATGGTGTTGGTGCAGACTATCAGGACGACGAAAGTCTTATTCAAAAACGGGCTGACATCATTCATTCGGCAGCGGTGATCTTGGAAAAAAGTCAACTCATCAAATACAAGAGATCTTCGGGCCGATTCACAAGTACTGAACTTGGTAGAATTGCTTCGCATTACTACGTGACGCACAATTCTATGACGGTGTACAACCAACATCCCTACTATGTCGACTTTGGAGTTATTCAGGGTTTTTGCATAATCGAATGAGTTCAAGCTTTTGCCGGTCCGTCTTTTGTTATCGCAACTTAATGATTTTCAATTGTTTTTAACTTTAAGTTCGTCAAGAGGAGAAACTTGAGTTGTCAAAATTATTAGAACGTGTGTCTATTCCTGTTAAAGACAGTGTTGAAGAACCTGCTGCGAAGATAAATGTACTTTTACAGGCATACATATCTCAACTCAAGTTGGAAGGTTTTGTGCTTGTTGCAGACATGGTTTTTATTCAGCAATCTGCAGGACGGTTTGTCATTTCTTTGGTACTTGATTTGAGCCAGGAACTGACACAATAAACCAGTATTCTTCGGGCCATGTTCGAAATCTGTTTAAAAAGAGGGTGTACCTGCCAAGGCCGCCCTGGATATGCGCAAGATGGTTGAAATGCGGATGTAAGTATCTGTTGCGCTTCATCGCTACATACATTGTAATATGATTTATATAGGTGGGGTTCTATGACTCCGACAATTCAAAGGTGTTCCCGCTGAAGTTATTCGGAAAGCGGAAGGGAAACAATTTGTGAGTCATTATAATTCCAAGATCATTCTTTATTTAAACGTGTCGCTTCAACAGCCTTGGTACCGTTATTTCGACCCTACCCTGCCGGAAATTGGTGAGCTCATTGGAATACCTAATGCTGGCCGTCTCGTACATCGCCTTGTGCACAGTTTCCCAAAACTTCAGTATGTTTGAGTTCGGGTGCAACATTTCTCAATTACTGATATTCCTATCAATAGACTGCAAGCACAAGTGCAGCCGATTACCCGTTCACTTCTTCACATTGATCTTTCAACTGTTCCGGACTTTTGATGGGATAAGAAGATTCACGGTTTAACTGAGACTTTCCTCATCCTTGTCGAAGATGTTGATGGAGAGATTATTCTTTTCTCCGATACCTTCATTCTCCGCCAGCGCTATGCAGAGGATGAACACAATGTGACAATCACAGTGCCGATGTTTGAACCCGTTCCCCCGAATTACTATATTTCTGTCATTTCCGACCAGTCCGCCTGCCTATTTCATTCAAGCATCTTATACTTTCCAAGAGATTCCCGAAGCCGATTGCCTTGCTAGACTTCCATTGCATGCTGTGCATAATAAAGAGTTTGAAGCTCTCTGCGGATTCCATTCAAACTCTTAACAAGATCCAAACCCAAGTTTTTCAAGCGCTCTATACTTCCGATGATAATATTTTTATCGGTGCACCAACCGGGAGTGGCAAAACGATCTGTGCTGAGTTCGCTCTGTTGAGGTTATGGAGCAAACGAGATCCGCCTCGCGCCGTCTGCATTGAACCTTATCAGGAGATGGTGGAACTTCGGGTGAAAGGAGTGGAAAGCGAAATTTGGAAAATTGCAAGATGGAAAGGAAATTGTCAGTCTGATGGGCGAAATGAGTGCCGACTTGCGTTTGCTGGAGAAAGGTGATGTGATTGTTTGCACACCGACACAGGTATGTTTAATTGGTTCCATAATGGTTTGCATCCTGATATGGGTTGTTTCTAGTGGGATGTCGTCTCGAGAAGGTGGAGGCAACGGAAGAACGTTCAGAACCTTGGACTCTTGATTGCAGATGAAGTTCAAATGGTTGGCGGCGAAGTCGGGCCAACGTACGAGGTAATCACATCGCGGACTCGGTATGTAGAACGACAGACCAGAAACAAAACGCGCATTGTTGCATGTGGCGTATCCTTGGCCAATGCTGAAGATCTTGGAAAGTGGATGGGCGCCTCCGAACACACGATATTTAATTTCGCACCCAGGTGTGTCCTTTACAAGGGCCCTGTATTCTCATAGCTCATTGTGTTGATAGTGCCCCCCCTTTGGACATGGTCATTCATATTCAGTCCTTTTCGATTTCTCATTTCCCTTCACTTATGATTGCCATGGCAAAACCAGCATATCTCGCAATTAGGGAGTACTCGTCATCCAAACCAGTTGTCATTTTTGTTCCGTCAAGAAGACAGTGCAGGTTGACTGTCGATAACATTCTAACTCACTGCTTTGCCGATGACAACTCTTCCCTCTTTCTGAATATTGAGCCTGAAGACCTCCAACCGCATCTTGATCACATCACTGATAAAGGACTTGTGGAGACTCTCACGCACGGGGTTGGTTATTATCACGAAGCACTCGATAAGCAAGACAAACGGATAGTCCAACGGTTGTTCGAATCTGGTGCGATTCAAGTTCTGGTTGCCCCAAAGGTAGTTGCTAAGTTTTTTTCGACTGTAAAAACTCGTTACTGATATAGTTGTGCAGGATAGTGCATGAAGTCTCCCTGTCGCAAGCTACATGGTCATTATTATGGGGGTGCAGTTCTACGAAGGTAAGGAGCACAGATACATTGATTACCCTTTCATGGACGTCCTCCAAATGATGGGCAAGGCTTGTCGGCCGTCGGAGGATGAAAGTAGTCGCTGTGTACTTATATGCCAGCAAATTCGCAAGGGGTTTTACAAAAAATTCTTGTCGGAGGGTCTTCCTATCGAATCGCATTTACCGACACACATGCTTCACGACTATTTCTTGGCTGAGATTGCAGTCAAGACTATTGAAAACAAGCAAGACGCCATGGTCAGCTTGCATTTTGTCGACTCATTGTTTTACCTTAACAACTTCACTTTAGGATGTTCTTACATGGACTTTCTTTTATAAGCGAATGCTTGAGAACCCAAATTATTACAACCTCCACAGCACAAGTCATCAGCACGTTTCTGATCACCTCTCGGAGTTAGTAGAAACTTCAAATACGTTGAATCACCTCGTAAACTCGAAGTGCATCATGTTCCTGCACTGGTTGTTGTTATCGTTCTGATCATCTTCTAGAAGACGAAATGGATGTTTCCGCTCTCAACTTGGGCATATTGCTGCATATTACAACATCTCTTGTGCGTGTGTTTCGTCTCTTTTTTTATGATAATTAATGATAGTCGCAGATGTTAGTAAGTTACTGTGGAAGTCTACACGTTATCACTCAAAGAACGCACGAAAATGAAGGGCTTGCTTGAAGTTGTATCCTCATCGGCCGAATTTGAGAGTATCCCAATCCACCGCCACGAAGATGCCCTCCTGCGTCGCATCTATGATCGTGTTCCTGTCAATTTAGATAGGGTCGATTTCGAAGCTCCTCACTTCAAGACTTTCCTACTACTAGCCACCACCATAACCAAGGCCACAAAAAGCAGCTCAGCATACTCCACGATAAGGGCCTCTTCGAATTTCAGGATGACGGCACTAAGAAGTTCCATAATACTTGTCCGACCGCTTTCGTGAACGTAGGTCAAGTTCTTCGCAAAGAATGACATTTGATTACGCAGCCGATCCTTTCCTTGCGGATAGTCGAGCAAAAACTGGAGAAGCACGCCGCGACATAATTCTTGAACTTGTGTCGATTGGCTAGTGATGGAGACCTTAGAGACACTCTCCATCAGGTCGTAAATCTCCGGGACCACAAATTTTTGGGAGACGATGGCTCGGAGAAGAGTAAAGACTGTTGCTTGCCGACTAGGTTCTTCCAAATCAAAAGATATTAATTCAAGGAGGTAAACCAGATCCTTTTCCTTGACTTGAACAGAAGGACCGTCGTGAAGGATAGTGGCTAATGATTTCAAAGCGACCTGAGTCACGTCGGATTCGGTACTGCCAATCTGCTTTATGGTATCAAGAATTTGTCGAACAACCACGGGGATTGAATTTTCCATCGCCCTCAAAGGACATTTCGATTCAGACAACACACCCTAGATTATGATTAATATGCTTGTATGGCTGAGAAAGGCACTCGAACGGGCTTGTTACATCCAAATTGCCATTCTTAATCGAACCCGAACGCCTTGAGAAGGAATGGCGGCGACTTCTTGCCTTGTACTCGATGCCTGCCCAACGAACATCATCGAGATTTCTCTGGCCAAATCCAACTAAGGGAATTGGAGTGGGATGCAAATGGCATAAACTACAGGTGAGAACGTCAGTTACTGTGCAAAAATGAAGGAATGACGGCGACTTCTCGCCTGGCACTCGATGTCTGCCCAACGAATACCAACGAGATTTCCCTGGCCAAATCCAACTATGAGATCTTGAAGTGGGATGCAAATGGCATAAACTGCAGGTGAGAATGTCAGTTAACGTGCAAAAATGAAGGAATGACAGCGACTTCTTGCCTGGCACGCGATTTCATCCGTCGATAAACCTCGTGCAATATAGGATGAGACGTTGTGTTGGAATGCGGAGTTCCGTTCAACGCTCGGTCAATTATTTTTCAGAGTTTGTGACATCACGGTCACGACTTACGACTTCACCCCTTTCCTGTCTTTCCGTTTCCTCTCTTATCGTCACTCCCATCTGCGCTCCCCATACTCGTCGTGCCACGACGCGTTCATCCCGTTCCTCCCATTTGGTCGATCTCTGCGTGCATTGATAGCACTCTCATGCCTTTTTGCCCACTGCCCATGGCCTCCTCCATTCCCACTGCTCGTCGTTTCTCGACGGGCTTACCTCCCAGTGCAGCTGCCTTCTCCATCGCCACTGCCCCACTGCCCCAAAGTTAGCCTCCCACTGTCATTTTACCTTACGACTGAAGCTGCGGCCCTTCGAGGCTTCGACTCTTCCATCGCACAAATCAGCAGATATCACGCCCCGTGCGATCAACAACGTCAACGCCTCCACTACCAATACCAATGTCACCATTAACAATGGAAGTCAAGGCCAAGTGACGGACCCCACGATCATCCAGGCGATCACGCAGACAATGATTGGCGAGTTTGTGTGGAAGTATACGCGCAAGACGATTGGGAAGGGGGTTGAGAGGAGACATAAGAGGTTCTTCTGGGTGCATCCATATACTTAGACACTGTATTGGAGTTCGGCGGATCCGGGATCGTCGAATCTTTCAGAGTCGAGTGCGAAGAGTGGTATGTTTCGTTGTCCTTTGATTTTCGTTGGGTTTGTTGATTGATTTTGGAATTTTATTATCGTAGCTTACATTGAAGGAGCCCCATGCCACCTGAGTTGTATCAATACAGCGTGGTTGTTTCTACCCCTCATCGTGAAATGAAGATTACGGCACCTACGAAGGACAGGCACGACATTTGGCTAAACGTAAATCTAATTTTCCCTCCCTTACATTATTCTATGCTAACGAAGAATTCTTTTAGGCTCTGAGATACCTCCTCGCTCGCCCAAACACTCCCCTCGTCACATCTCCAAATAACAACGTTTTACCCGACTCCAAGCTCTCAAGTGACTGATGAAGGCTGCCTCGTAGCCAGCCCACTAAGCCAACAAAGCACTCGGACACCTCTTAAAAGCGAAACATGGAACACGACCCCCCGTGACAAACGCAGTCGATCACAATTATCCCTTGGAGGATCTGTGGGCAAACTTTCGGGGTCAGGGACTCCTGCAGTAGAGTACATGCGCCCATGCATAAGTGAGCCTCACCAGACCCACTCCATCGATGACGACGAGCCACTTTCACCACTGGATCGGACCACAGGGAGCAGGAGTCTTCTGGCAAGTCCATTCTCGGAAGACAGCGATTTGGATGATGGACTTGCTCCATCGCCTTTTTCATCACCAGAGTCAAACGATGAATGTCTCTTTTTCCCACCCTCGGCCCCCAAACGACACCACTACCCAAGTCTCGACTTGTTTCATGATCGAACTGACGACGACGCGTCATCACCATCATACCCTCAGTCGTTATCAGCATCGACATCGATGCCAGATGGACCGATACCACTTTCTACGACCCTTCATCCTCCAGCTATGGAATTGAGGAAGGCGTGCAGTCCCTCATAATCGAAGGTTTGGTGCATTCTGTTTGAATATTTACTACAGAACACAACTGAGTACTTAGATAACATTATATGTCCATCCTCGTTGTAAAGAGTCTCCTAATAAATTAGTAATAAAATAATGTTTGCGGTACGGCGTATGCCTATCTTCGAATGCGCCCCGCATTCGGAAAGGAAGAGAGTTAGTAGGATTTAATGGTAAATATGCTAAATAAATAGTGGAAAACCCCCAAAACCCCTAGTTTCCCGCGCATGATTAAATGACCAAACGGCCAAGCATATGGGGGAGCGAGCAGGTCCTTGATAACTCAACGATGAGTGCCTGAGCATTGAAGGAGGCTTGGCTATGTGCAGCGGCAACGACATAATGGTCACAGGGACGGCAGTTTATTCAGGTATGGAAATGGTGACCGCATGTGCCGAGAGAGAAAGCAACACCTTTTTGCCTTTGGGGCCAAAGTGTTATGTATAATCCCGGCGCCTCAGACGCAGACTCTACTCAGGCTATAGCTCCAGCATCGAATCAGCGTTGCTCGAACTTGATTCCCATTGCAGTATGAGCTCGTGCTGTCCACATCTCCCATAACCTTTCCAAAGTCCGTAAGGTAAATGAAATATAATTGGGGAGTTAAGAATGGACAAATTTATAGAATCGCCTCTTCAAGGTCTCATCCCAATAACCACCCCGACAAATGCTTTCCATCCATCTGGGTAGACCTCCTTGAATGTTTTCACAACTTCTGAAAAATGATTGCAAAAGCGAGAATAATGCATGAGGCTTGTCACATCCAAGTGCTCTAAATCAACGAACTGCCCAGTTACTCTCTCATTAAGAGCACGCAAAATCTAATGGTAGTAAGCACCTGTTTCCAACAATGTGTAGGAAAGAACTGACCAGACAAATTGCTGTCACAACATGTTTGGTAAAACAGGCGTCATCAAGAAGAGCTTCATCTCTCATATCCTGCATGATACGACAGGTGATATTGAGTAGGACGGAATCCCCAAAATACTCTAAAGGACTTTGGAATTTGTTTAACGATGTGTCAATTGTTCACTCACCTGAGGAGCCAGAAGCGAATGGCTGCTTTCGAACAAGCCCTTCTATCCATCTTTCGTCTGATAAATCTCCATATTCCTTAATTGCATGTCGTGAGTGAAGAAGACCACCGCTGATGGACTGATGGTGGGAGAACAGGACACGGATATTGTCGTCCATGACCAGACCTTCTTCTATGGGTCCGAGGCCTAGGAGGCTGTGCCACACACGACTGAAGGCAATGGATTGTTCTGTGTGATAAAACTGTAGATGGGGGATATGAGGAAAGCTCGAAATCCTCCCATAATGCTTTCATTCGTATGTTGCGCGGCGGGATCAATGATGGTGTCCATGTTGTACAAGATTGAATTTGAGAAATACCGCTGTAAAATCGGACGGACAAGGAGACGGATTTCAGCAGGTCCATATGCCTTATCCATTGTGTTTATTGTATGCTTCAGAACCGGCTCCGCGATATCCGGCCCACTCCAGTGATACGGCTTGTCCACTTGATACCGAAAGTGGGCCCATAATTCATGTGAATGGAAAGTAGTGTCACGACAGAGAAGTGACAAGACTTTACAGGAAATGGGCCGGAATATACATAGATATAGCATAACGAGGGACGTTGCTGCAGTGGGGAGGCAGAAGACTGTCGGGGTGAAGTGAGCATTCTGAGGCGTGGAAGGGCTCTGGACCCAGATCAGTTGACCTGGATCGATCAACCAGAGGCTGCGGATGTCAGGGTGTCGAGAATCAAAGCAAACACGAAAGCCATGTTGCGGAGGGGAAACCCCGCACGTCAGCGCAAATACCACACTAAGTGTGCGTAAGACTATTTGTTCCTTCTCCAGCCATTGCTGACAGGCCTCGACTTGAACCTTGCCTGCGCAAAAAAACATTTGGATTTGCAACAATTCCTTCCAGACGCTATGACGGAGTGGATCCAACCACTTGGCATTGTGTTCCTGTTTGAATAGTGCCGCACGACCAAAGTCATCTCGTAGCAGGTGGTGAGTAAATGTTTCAGGATAAAACGAAGGCGGACAAAGAGTAGCGACGGCACACTGGAATTCGTATAGAGCGAGGATGGCACCATGCGACCAGACGTTTAGATCCAACGAACCGGAATATCCATTGGGAAAGGACACTTGGATGTTACGACCAACATTAGTGACGACTGCCTTGTTTGGGCCGGCGGACTTGAGAGAGCTAAATAAAATGGAAGAAAGGGTCTTCAACCGCGAGAATGGGCTCGTTACCCCCTCTAAAGTCTGTGGGTCCAAGAGAGCAATACGAGCCTTCGAAAAGCTAACTGTATCCGTTAGCAAACATAAATGTTCGATATCCAAACTGACACGTACGAGATGATCGTCTGTAACACACCTGAGGTAGGAGCCTGTTGCTGCAAAATCTCCGGAGGAGCTGGACACAGCCTATAAGAAAAAACACATTATACCCAAAGACAACGTACTTTCAGCTTCATCCTCATCTTCAGGTAAATCATCATCAAAAGCATCCGAGAGATTGATATCGTCTAGACAGTCAACAAGTTCGGAATCATAAGGTTGATAATCAAGGGAGGGATTGGCAGACAGTCGAGCCATCTGGATGAAGATAGCCTGGAAGGCAACTTGGAGGTGTCCACATCGACTGTACACTCCTGCAGGACTTTTCCACTCGAGATTGGACTCAAGCCCATGTATGAACAGGACTTGATCTGTTGGACACGCCAGATATGAATCCGTTGAACAGCAATCAGAAATGAGAGTGGTGCAAAGAGCATGAAAGTTCTTTTGCAATTGAGCCATACTGGGCTCGCCATTCGAGGAGATCAAGAGTTCGTAAAGTTCTTTAGAAGCGCGTTCTTGCTCTGGCGTACAGGCCAGTTCGAAGTTCCCCAGATATTCACGTTTACCAGTTAGGGTGCGGTATAATCGATATCGCATCATGAGCGCGACAGTTGACACCAGGATTGAACATGGTTTGTAGTAACTAAGCTTTGATGAAACTTTGTACCGCGACACAAGTCTAGTAGAAATCACGTCATCGGTTGAAGCAAGCAAAGTCAGAAGAATAAATTCACTTCATCGAAATTATTTCCCGCACTCCAGGCATGGTAGCCAAAATTTCACGAAACTCTAGGAGGTACATATACGCAACCCGTTTCAGATTGTATAGGCCGAGCTCGATTGCCCGAGGCTTCGTACCCACTTTCTCTGGAATGAGGGCCATTGCAGGCGTTGCGACGAGCTCGCTGAGAATCTTTGGGCTAACGCCCTCGAAGGCTGCCCTGCACTGATTCCATCCCGTCTTTGTGGTCCACGCTGTGTCGAAAAATTTGGCTGCCCCAGAACTGGGTTCGGTGAGAACGACCAGGTGGTCTGCCTTCGTTGACTCCCAGCCTACTGGTAAAAGCAAGACCTTAAACCGATTTCCACCACTCGTACCAACTACAGCTACTTTCTGAATCCACCGAGTGGTAACTGCTCCAGATCTAGCGTTCTTCATCGCCTTCGAGTCGTGCTTGTGGCATTCTTTTATGTGGCGAATGAGCTCAGCTCGGTTTGATCCCTTGCTTTTGTTGACGGCAACCCATTCCTGGCATGTGGCAACAGGGCAGAGAAATCTTTGCTCTGCTTTGACTTCCCCGACAGGCAGTGCTATTGCTATCTTTTCTTGCGTTTGAGAGGAGACGTCGGGATGCGGGAGTAGGAGATCGTTGACCTCCTCGGTGCCAATTACGTCCTCCAGAGACTGAGACAGTGAGATTCCGCAACATTTTGATACATGGCCTGCAATATCGGAATACATTTCAGCTTTGTTTTTGATAGGCAGGGTCTTCAAGCCCGTCCCTCGGTGGAGAGAGTTTTTGTGGCGACGATCGAGATGGAGTGGCAACGAAGACAGGGGGATTATGTCCAAGCCACGCAGATGGAGAGTGCAGAGGAGCATCCCACGATAAACAAAGATTCCGAAGAATGACAGGACCTCGCACAGTCCGTCAGTGGTAGCATGACTTCGAGCATCACAGCGGGCGAGGAACAATGGAAGCGAACCAATTGATGGCCCATAATACTCTGGAAGAGTTGTTGAACGTTCAGGATAGGGTGAAGGGGTTGCGGTTGGAGCAACTTTGGCTGGCCACCAAGAAGGACGAGGAACTTCGACGTGGGAGAAAATCAATGTATTCTTGATCATGGGGTGGCTCTTCTTAGTGGCGGAGGCATTTCGAAGCATACGGGTCTGTCCAGCCTGAGGTCTGTTATTTTCGGGGTGGGTTTTCTGTATTTTTGATTGCTTCTCCCTGTAGTCGTCATGGCCGTCTGGTGGCCGTTTTCGCGAGTAAGCATTTCCGATATCTTTGAGATTTGAGCTCATGGCGTGAGTCAAAAAAAGCTCAGGCTCGCGTCAACGATGTGCAATAGTATCCGGGCCGGCATTACATTGTCATCACGGCCATGGTTGTCAATATTTGGAACAATGACCTTTTATTTTGTGTGAGGAAGGAGGAAAGGGTCTCCAAGGTGCCTGTGAACGACTTCTTGAGGAAAGAGTGTGAATGCAGTTGCAGGACAACCTCGAGGTTGTGGACGACATCGGTTCTCATCTGGTGTATTTCTAAGAACTCAACCACGCAACTAGAATGCTAAATCCGTTAAAGAAAGAGGCGATAGCTGGAGAGTAATGGATGGTGCCGATGTTGCGGCGCTCGCTGTCGCCCCATCCTTCACGACGTGACGTCGACGTCGGTATAAAACATCTTGAGATCAGTGATACCCCTCTGTTCTCGTTAGCCAACTTCTGTCGAGTCCTGCTCCGCCTAGACGTCGACCATTATGCCATGGCTACCGATTTGGAGCTTGATATCGTTGATGATTGGAAGCGGTGCAGTCAGATGTACTTGGGAGGCTGCTCGAGCTCGTACTTGAGATTGTGAGTCTCGGTCGTCTCGAAAAGATCAAGAGACAGCCAAAACCCTGTTGCCTTCTTGGAACAAGGACTAATTTCAAAATTACTTAATTTTTCCTTTCTTTCTAGGTGCAGGGCTTGGCGAACTCGGGTCGGAGCGGTAATTTGTTGTGGTACGGAAAGAGGAAGCGACCGATGTACCCCAATGAGTACCGGTTCATCTCTCGTCGACTTATGAGACGACGACATAATAGCTCCTCGAAGACGTCTTGGACGGTAGCAATCGCGAGATCTTCTATTGCTTAAACATTCTCAGCCAACGTAGAAGAGGCGTTTGTGGGGAAGTTCACTCACAAAGTACGGCCGTGTTGGTACCAGGAACTGCGCCAATGACAAAAACCTGCACAATGTTGTTTTTCTGCGAAGGAAAGCTAGCTGCGGTGGTGTTGGGTCGCGAGTCAGCGGAAGTATTACGAGAGAAAAGTATATACAAGTGAATTTCCTGCGTGGCATTGCGACCAAATGTTCCGAGCCAGGTTTGCTGGATAGGAAACAATCCAATAAAAATGCAGAGACTTGAAGGAGAGACCGAATTTTTTTGTCACGACGTTTATGGTGCGTCCTTGACTTGAGCAGGCATAATGAGCAATGTCGTGGCAGCACAAAGACTTCAGGGTGGATGATCAGACTTTCCGATTAAGGCATTCACCAATTCCCTTGTGACGGCCTAAGCATTTGGAATCCGGTCTGGCAAGTCGATTCAGAATGCATTGCACCCTGAAACACAATAAACAGGCTTCAAAGCTTTCGAGTCGAGGTTGATGCACTCATTAGACTGGGGCACACGAATTCAGAAACATTATTTCTGATACCTAATCAAATTTATCCATTCTAATACCGGCGTCAATTTGAACGACGAACTCACAAATCTAGTTTATCGTCCCAAGTTGAACCAGAACTTCTAAAACCATAAACGTTTAAGATAAACACCCTTAGAAAGCAGACGACACACGTACCTAACGACTGTACGGAGGTAGATACATACTGCAATAAACCAAACCGACATCTCCCGACTACCACAAAAATGAGGATGTGGCTCGTCCGGTCACGTCGACCATAGACGCACCAGTATCGTGGGTTCCAACAAAGACAGGTATGATAATGCCTTTAACATGAGTAGAGAACTGTTCATGAACGGTCCACGTTGGCTTTCCAAGCAGTAAGCCATACGAAGGGAATGTCGGTTTTACGAGGGTCGACATCCTAATGGATGCGGTTTTGGAACGTTCAAAACGAGCTGTAACGTAGTGACCACACACTTGGAAGGGCAAGAGTCTCGATTATTAAGGTCCTGTAGAGGGCTTTATTCCAGTTCACGGAAGGGACCATCCTCAGAGCCAAATTGGAGATGATAAAGTAAAGCAGAAATGGGTTCTATTGCGGATGGAACATTAGAAACGGTACGCAATCGAATGACTACTTACCTTGCGAGGTGGCGACCACTCTCACAACCACAACGCATTTGCGGGAGCCAAATAGAAAAGACATTAAAGTAGTGCAGAAATTGTAAGGGCGACTGTCGGGCCGGAAGCGGGTAACTCGTCGGAACACTAAAGTTCGTCTGGAGTTACTCTGGCTTACGGAATCTGACAGGAAGTCCAAAAGAGATCAATATCAAACTAAATAATACATGTCGAACCTTACCTGACAGGAAGTCCAAAAGAGAACAAGATGGGAACTCTCCTGTCAGGTAGGCTACTATATATAACAGAGTGGGACAATGGGAAAAATAAATAAAATAAAATATGGTGCCATGGGAAATATGGTAACAGATGGCGTGATCCCATCACGCCATAATAAAAATATAAACAAGGAAAAACAACCATTGGAGTCTTCCGCAGTTACTCAGTTAACACTGCGGGCAAAAGCTCCTTATTGGAACCGGAAAATACGTTAGAAATACTAAAGCAAATAAGTAATTGTTAGATCGGAATTGCGCCCCTACGCCCCAACGCCCCGTCACGCTCTCCCAATGTGTCACAACTGGTCACTCACAATAACTCCCCATTGTTTCTGATGTTTAAATCTCTATAAATCACCTGTAAATGATGGATTTAGAGGCCAGACTTCAGGTAAATTTTTTCTCTGATGTGGAAGGGGTAAACTAGCTCAAAAAATAGGTACTTTAACCCCAAATACCCGTGTGAAATTTGAGTGATAGAGAAACCGCCCTTCCAGGAAAGCATTATGTCAGCCTCACCAGGGCAGACACCTGTATTCGCTGATGAAGTCCCGCCGTATGTCTAGCAAACAGAGAGGAATTGGCAGGCGCCATATGGTAAAGGCGGCAAGGGCGCAATTCGGATACCGGAACTTTCTGCATTCTTCGATGCGCTTTATATCCGACATACTTGCCAGATCTCAAGGTCATGACGTATGAGGGAGATATTTCGGTCCAATCTCTTTATATCCTCGACTCCTTGGTTCTGCGTTTCGAGATCGATAATACAGACTCAATGCCTGGTAGCCAAATTGACCTTTGCAAAAATCAAGGCCGACAAAATGAAGTTTTTTCCAAGTGGGCAGAGCTTATCCAACATGTTTGACTTTCAATTCTTTCATCGCTGATGGAAAGGAATGCTCCTTGGCTCATTAATCGTACTGATGGATCTAGTTGGTGAAAATCGGATGATTATATGTGTTGTACATAAAGCAGTGTATACAAAATACTAAATCTATCTAAACCAGACAGTAATTACCGTCGTTCGAGGGAGAAAATCCAGTTGTCGACAGACCTGTCCATATTGATTTTGCCTTTCGACCGTAATCAATTTGTAACTAACTCATGTTAGTGGAGATTAAATTTGTGTGTTAAATAAGGTTTTGGTAGTACAAGTGTAAAAGCGAGTAGAACAACCGTCATCTACTTTCGACTAATATATGTATACAAAAAGGCGGAGATGAGGGTAAACTAGAGATGACGGAGCAATTTAAAAGGCAAAAGAGGCTAGTGGCTAATGCGTCAAGAGCCTAGCAAAGTCTACAAAGTAAGTACGCCTCGTGTGTCGTGCTCTACACGATGATACTAGCAGCAGAATAAGTGGTGGAGGGACTAAAAAATGGGATATTAACCAACAAGAGAAAGGCTGATTAACAAGTGCCTGAGGTATTCTAGACCGCTTAGAGGATGAGGGGTGACGTGAAAAAAAAAAGACGCCGGAGTCAAGAAGGAATTCAGGGATAAGAGGTCGAAAGAAAAGGAAAATTGGAAGCTGTAGAAGATTGAAGGAAAGCAGGGGGAAAAAAAGAATACGAATACAAAATACCAAGCAAACCGAGAAAATATACAGATACTTTTTGGGTAATCAAACTTCCACCGGTCGAAGATAAAAATTCTATACAGTAGTGCCTCCTTGTGAGAGATCTCATTACATCGAGAACTCTCGAAGCACCTTTTGACTTGCTGGCAGTAGTGTTTTTTTATGATGAGCGCCATAACCAGTGCCCATCAGTGTCGATACAGCTTACAACAGAGCGATGGCAGGCGATGTGGTCGGAATCAAGATATGGATCAGAAGGACTGGCAAAAGGATCCCAGGGACGAAGCAAGAAACGGGAAATCCAAGCAGGAACTACGACGAACCAGCGATGCCAGCCGGATCGCCAAGTCCCTCATTTCGCTGATGCGGATGTTGTTGAACCCGCGCATACTCACCACCAGCACGCAGGTAAGCATATTGCAGCAGACTAGGATCATACGTATATTGAGATTGCAAAGGTTGTGTTCCCTGAGCTTTCTGCTGTTGCTGCTGCAACGCGGCCTGTACTTGAGCCTGATACTGCCTCTGCATTTGCGCATAATGAAACGCTGCGATCTGGTGATGCTGCGCAAACGATGGCTGCTGCTGCTGCAGTATTTGTTGCAACGACGTTTGCTCGACTTCATCAGGTGACCCACGTGGGCTCGCAAGAGGTGAAACATGCGTAGATCCAGAAGGCGTGTGCATTGTAGAACTCGGCGTAGTTGCGGAACCACCCGGGACTACATATCCCGGCTGCGGTAGGACGGTTGTTGTGACCACCAAGTTCTGCTGGGGCTGTGGCGTGCCTACCCGAGAGCCAGGCAGGCTTCCTGCTCGACTCACAGGAACACTGATGCTTCCCTTCACCGACTGCGTCGTCCCGTGACCATTAAGGGGTGTTCGACTGCCAGTGCTTTGCCTCTTGCTAATTCCCAAAGATTCATGCTGACCACTTGCCAGAAGCGCAAGCCCGATGGCGCCATGATCACCCGAATGCTGATAATGGTACCTCAACCCGTTCATATTTTTGTAACGCCTCTGGCAGTCTCCGACTCCGCATGCGAAAGGACGCAATCTCCTCTCGGCTTCTTTCTCCACCTCTCGAAGATCTGATTCAGATATGTTAGATAGTTCATTGTACGTCAAGCCAAGAATAGTTGTGGGAGAGATAGGAGCACCACCGATATGCTCAGACGGTGAAGTAGGAGATTGACATTGTGTATGAGCAGAGGACGTGCCTGGTGTTGGAATGGGTGCAGTCGAAGGGGATATTGGAGAACTTCCAAGACTTGCACTCCTGGCCAAGCCCGCACCCTGTTGTCCGTCTTGCTGCTGTTCCTTTTCCCTCCGTTTTCGCTCCAAAAGATCTTTCACGTGCTCTAAATCCTTCGGTGGGGCAAAGTTGCAGCTTCCGTGCGTCAGATGATATTTGAGGCCGTTGGCTTGCTTGTAACTCTTATTGCAATTGGGCTTGGGGCACCGGAACGGCTTTCCCAAAAGCAAAGGCTGTGGAGGCCGTGTAGCAGATAGGGCTCCAGATGGAGATGCGGCTCCTGAGGCAGACGAGTCAATAGATCCAGAAGCAGGTGAAGCGAGTGGTGATGAATAAGCCTTTGCAATACCAGAAGGGCCAACCGTCGCCGAAGATCTGGATGTGTGGCCCCCCTGTTGATTGGTGGGACTCGGCACCCTTGAACTCGAATTGACAATTCCCGCAGCCGACGAAGCGCTCGCAAACAGCAAGGCGGGTGGCACACAACCACATCCCTGCTCCAGCTCCTGAAGCTGTCTCTCTTGCATATATGTCAGGTTAACGGCATTCACCTCGTCACGCGAGGCAGCATTGAATTGAGCCCCAGGCATGGTGGAGGAATAATCTGACGCAAAACGGGCATAAGGGTTAAAAGCTTCCTCTAAATTTGTTAGATGAGTAACTGGTGCGGGAGTGGCACGGGGAAACCCGCCAGAAGTGAGCGCAAGGTTTAAGTTGGGTCTGCAGGCTCCGACAGGCAAGGTGGAACCGAAGGAATTAGGTGAATTTTGGCGTGTTGAAGCGGCGGTGCTGGGATCGTAAACAGAAGCGTTCATTGAGGGCGGGGAAGGAGGTGCTGAGATAAACGGAGAGTAAGTAGCAAAGGGAAGAAGGCCGATATGTGGGAGGTGCCGAGACCGTGGGGAGGGGCAAGTTGATAAAGGTGTTGATATGGGGGTGTCGGGGGGTGTCGTTGCACAGGAAGACGGTGAGGACCATGTGCTAGACTGACGCGAGGGCAGAGGAGGGGCTTGAATCGGATTGTCTAGTTCCATATCTAGTTCCATGTCATCCGAATCAACGGGAGTAGGGTATTGCTGCTGAAGCTGTTGTAGCCTGAGCTGGAACTGATTGTGAATATGACTTTGAAGCTGCTGTTGCGTTGGCAGAGGTTGCGATGGATTCGGGTCTGTATCATGTGCTTTAGGATTGAAAGGAATCTGTATAGACGGTGGTTGTGAAGGATCCAAAATAACAATATGAACCTCTTCGAAGTGTTCTAAGAGGGCATGGAGGTCGTTGAGGTGAATGCCACAACACGTATAGTTACGGCACTGGGCAGGACTTATCAGAGCAAGCCATACAAGAGAAACGACAGACTAACGAATTCACCCTCCCTGTCGAAAACAGTGAGTGCGTTCATGATCGAATCACTCTCTACCGACGAGGATGTCTTGCCCGCGCAATATTCATACAAACTGACAATCGTTAGCAAGATGAAGACGAAGATAATACCAATAAAGCGCACTCTATACTGCTCAGGAATTGGGCTGTTGGGGAACCTGCAGGAATCCTGCTAGTCATCCCATATGAACCCGTGCGCCATGATATCGGTGAGCCAAGAAAATGCCTAGTGAATGATGCGGGATTAAAGGTGCCCGACGATGAGCCAGTGTATGAGCCGACGTCAACCATAGCGTAGTCATGGTTGTTGGTGTTGGAGGTAGGGGGGAGAGCAATAGGTTGTGAATGGGCAAGCATTGTGAAGTTGGGGATACAGCGCACACAGCTCAACTGTGGGTTGGAACTATTTACGTGCAATCCCATCACCCAATTCACCTCACCGCCACCGACGCCGTTCAAGCTCCGACATTTCTCGTGCCGGACGTCGCCGAGCCTTCCCATTGGTCATCTGACTCTATTCAGTCCTCTCGAAAACAACATAAGTGTAGAATAAGCTGGGCCCGAATAACATCTTAAACCAACCAAGGACAGATACCGACCCAGGCCGACATACGCAAACATTAGCATGAATTTCGGACGACCTATTCCGCCAATCACGAGTACTTCATCGATCGCATCATGATTGTAACTATCACACATGCTGTGAACCATAGGCGTTGTACATACCTGCTCTGCTACCAACTCCCGCATGTGTAGCTTGCGATTGACCAGAACCACGCGGAGATTCGGTCATGATTAATTGAAGCCTAGAACGAAAGCACACACGAAAACCGGTGAACAGTCCATTCCACCGTCTAATCATCCTACTCCTTCCGCAACCTTAGGGCTGAATTAAACCAACCTCTGCAATGTCACTGTCATCAGAATACCTGTCCTATGTATTGTAAACCGGAACTCGGACTGATTGCATACCGGGTGGACATACAGTAAAAGCAGTACTGCTGTGTCCGACCACGCGTTGCAGTTATTTAATATTCAATGGCACTGATCGGATTTCCCTAAACAAGCGCTCAGCGCTGAGTCCGAAATGATTATTCCATCCACGGAGGTCTTGCTCACACAGACTCCGCTTCAACCGGCCCACCTGTTCATCTGAATGGTTTTGACTCTCAAGATTCGGTATTCATTCAACTCCTTACGTGGACGTCCATGTCTAATTGTATTAGGCCATCAATCCATTATAAAGCACAAATTGGCATTACGTGTGCATACGTAGGTTGTGATTTAAGCCTTCTTTATCCTTTTCTGAAATAACACACCAGCGTGACGGTAATTACCGTTGTTACAAGTTATGTATCTATCTCAACTCCCAGCACTCATTAATCATCTATACAGAGGTCTACTTGAAATTAATAGAGGCATACATTTCGTTATGCTCATTGAATTCTCTCTACATACCACACATGCACAGCAACCTTCAGAAAGCGTTTCGCCAAGTAATATCTCCAGAAATCAGTTCCTCCAAAGCATCTGCCGTTTTGATCGCGTTGTCTGCAATCTCCTTCTCCTGTGGAATTCTGAATACATCGTATATATAAAATTCAAAGGAGTTGGGGCCACGTTGAAAGAAATAACAACACCCGCCTTCTCCTTTTATCAATATCAGTAACCCCTCTCCCCTTTCTTCATAGCGATTGGCACATATCAAGTTTGATATGCACCCCGATCGATATCCAGGCAAAAGCGGAATCGCACGCTCAGGAGGCATTTCCCAGTCCTTACCTCATTTAGGCACTCAGTCCACTGGCACTGTTCAGCGATAAATGTTTCCGCAGTATATTGTATTCTTTGAGGTCGATACAACTTCATTATGGGGAGCAACACCTGATCGAGCAATCATTGATGAACGGACACACCCGCACTGCGCAGGGTAGCCACGATATCTCTCCACGTTGTAATGATTGGCGATGGTTATCCCCGTGAGATGTTGTTATGCCGTTTGGTATGCACCATCGACGCAATGCCCTGAATCATCATCTTTGATGAAGTTATTTTGAGGATACCCCAACTTCTTGGGACAAACGAAAGCGTTCGTTCTAGGATCATAGTCTATCCAAGTTGGTACATACTTACTTGGTATGAATCAACCTTGAAAACATGGCTATCGGAATTCTAATGTGTTGTCCCGTGATCGTATTTATGGAGGTGGGAGTCGAGATCATAGCTTTACCTCGATATCACCAGCTAAGTACTACACATGGCTTTAAGCTGTGCTTGTTATATTGGCTTGATTGCGGAACCTGATGGTCAATGTTAGCACTTCCGAGTCCCGACTACCTAGATGCTTTCGTGTTTTGGGCCGTGGTGCTTATCGTGATATCTCTTATGTCAAAGCTGAGTCCCACCAGAGAAGTGAACGTAGAATTGTCAAGCCTTCGGCGAGAAGCTCTGTAAAACCGAGGCCCCGGTTAATTTGTTTCTCAACACTGACCTGCTTACAATCCGAGATACCATGAGTTATTGTTGGGCCGAACTTTCTCTCGAAACTTGTCACCTGTCGTGCTCACCGGTACGGAGCCACGCAACGGCCAACCACTATCCAGCATACCGGTAGAACGACGAGTTCATCGATATCAACCTCGACGCGACCGCCTCTCGCGTTGCAGAAGTTCTCTATCAGTAATATCGCACCCTCATTGGTAATTCAACTTTCAGTTCGCAAGGGCGACACTCACTTGAGCCGGTCCGAACTGCAAGCTTAAGTCCCACAATATAACAGAAAACACACAACGTAGGGCTATTGATGGGTTTGTAACTTGCAGCATTCAATTCTTATCACCCGAACCGCCGATTCGGCCCGTCCTCATGTGTCCTTGTTACGAAAAAGGAAAGGTACACCATCGCAATTGCCAGTGTGTACTGTTTGCGAAGTGAGTGAACTGATTTAAATTGGGAATTGAATTATGTTTGAATTATGTAGACACTGACAAATTATACCAAGAACGATCCCAACCTATGCTCTCGATTTGTCGCCGGGATAAACGCCGCATACTGTCTGCCACTGTGGCTAAAATTCCCGCTCGAGTTCCCAGCCTACAGATGTAGTCAACACAAACGGAGTATACTATTCGGACTGCTATGGGTAAGAGTTTCGTCAATCGGAATCCTATGTAATTCAACTTCCCAGGCTAATGTGAAGAATTATTATCGCTCATTGAGCTGGTGACCAAGTACTACTGGTTAGTAAGCTTCTATGATCTTATTCGGGAGAGCATTAGACCAATTTCTCTGTACCGGTAGTCCACTGCGTTTATCTTTCTGTGTGCATTTGTCTACTATTCAAATTCATACATTGTGGCGTTTTCCCTCAAAAAAAATCAATTTCCATGTTTTACCCTGCTCATGGTCAATAGCTTCAACTTCGTGAGGTGCTTAAGTGAATCTCGGGGCAAGCAATGGAGTAGACAGCTCCAGTTCTGAAGAATTTGGAAGTCGGTTGACGCAAGCCCCATTTGGGCTTGCCAGCTACATCAGGCTTAACAGCGACAAACACAAATAGCAGTGTAGTCATTGTCAAGTAACAGACTCAATCGATACGGACGACATAATACAGGACCAGACCTCTTTGTCACGCCACGAATCCCCAATGCAGGTTGAGCTTGAGCCGGAAGATAGTGTAACGTGTCAATGGGAGGATTGCGGCGTCGTGTTTACTCACTTGCCCACATTGATTGACCACATCCATAATGGTGAGCTCAATTTTAGTCTGAAATCCTCTATTAAATCATTGGACAATAAATAATACGACCTTCGTGTCTTGCAGAACATATTGGCGTCCATAAGTCCAATTATACCTGTGAATGGTCGTCTTGTCTCCGACGGGGCTTGCCACAAACGTCTCGCTTTGCCCTGATTTCGCATATTCGGTCGCATACGGGCGAGAAGCCCTTCATCTGCCCACTTCCAGGTGAATACTCCGATATATCTACGTGCTCTTCTGAATCCCAGTCTTTAAGAATGCGACAAGTCTTTTACGCGCTCCGATGCATTAGCAAAACACATGCGTCTCCAACATAATCTAACACCACCTGCCCCTGGAAGAGGCGGCGCTCGTAAGAGAAAGCGTGGCGTAGAAGAGGGTAATCATGCCTTTTCAGTTGCGTTGCTAATTTCTTAATGTTGCATCTTCCCCTACATTCATAGGATATACTACCTTCAAGGTCGACCCAACCGCGATTACAGAACAATGTGTACCAGACGATCAAGGCGGTGAGACACAAGTCAAACAGGAACATATTGCCTCATCATTGTCAACGAAGGGAAAGGGGAATGTAAATGGAAAGGGGAAGAAGCAGAAACGACAAGTGCAGTTGCAGCAACAAACCCAACATACACCATCGCCTGATGTACAACCGCCGCCTGGCGGTGATGAAGAAGATGAAGGTTATATATCACCAACGTCGGACCTCCTGCCGGATTATCTCAGACTGCATTTTGATGATTCTACTGGGTTGATGATGGGGAAAACCAAGTCAAAAGTTATGTACCTGTTGATGAAGGCGAAATACCGTTACGCGATGGAGCAGCGCGAAACATTGTCAGAACAGTTGAAGAATGCGCGGGCGGAACTAGAGAGAGAGAAACTGGACAAAGAAAGTGCTTTAGATGAGCTTTTTCGTCAGATGCTTGGGTGCGTTGCATTCCTCCAGAAAGTATTTCAACGGTTGCTCATCAACATTTGGATGTAGCCCTGAAGCAGATATGTTGATGCCAAGTCCGCTGCCTCTAGATATATCCTTTGACTCTCCTCCAGACAGCATACCAACGGAATCCGCTCCGATACTTGACTGACAAAAGGAAGTCATGTCTAATACTGCTTTGGCTACTGCTTTGGCCCTCTGGCTCCCTTAATTTCGTTTAACGACATCGTTTCTATTGTAAAGAATTGTTTCGTGTGGCACAAATAGGGGACTTGTAGGTCCAAACAACTTACCAAATTCGTTTTTTGACAACATTGTGTCAATCTGACCCTGTTGCCGGACCATGCTCGCCATTCTAACACTGTAGTCATGGTGTGTCAATTATGCTGCATCCAGAAAAACTTGCGGCTCTGACCAGCTCTGACCACTTTATCATTATTGTATTTCCATTTCCTGGCTGCGTTTGTTCGAAGCCGACGGTCAAAGCACGGAATCATTCATTTGAAAAGATCTCCAGTAACCATGTTCTGTCACGGTTTTCAAGTATAAAACCTGTATCTTCGAACGTGGTGCCCGCATTCACCTACACCTTCGTTTTATATCTGAGCCAGTCATCGACAACATTTGATACACTTTTGCCTATCCATACCTATGGCTCCATTCGCCCACGCAAAAATTAGCGGGGGAGCAATCATCAATAACAACTCGAATAACGGCCCAATTCCCTTTGAGTTTGATGACAACGATGATGCGTTCCATGGTGCTGACATCACGGGAGGAATAGTCATTCACAGGAGTTCTGGCCCTCTCATTGGTATTGCTCTTCTCAACCAGAACCGCGGCAATTGCAACAACCAGCAACACATTCTTTCGCAGTCTCGAGCTTTAAATGCGGCGATCGAGTCTTTGAAAGACAACAGCACCACAGCTGCTGGCCAACCTGATGGTTCGAATACTGTGATCGACAAGAACGAGAATCGGGCCTCCTCCGACCCTTCTCAGCAAGTCGCAACCCGAGCCACGACTTCGCTAGATAATCCTGAAGCCGGGCGTTCAAAAGCTAATTCTGATCAGTTCGACTCTTTCGCATTAGAGTTCGCAGCTCTTTTCGCAAAGGACACGGAACAAAAATCTGCCATCTTTTCTTCTCTCACCTGGAAATAGTGTATAAAATCATTCTGCTATTGAATTCAAATACTGTTTGTTTGAGCGCTTTAAACTGATTTCGATAGTCAAAGCAGGAGACCTGTAGCACGGGCACTGGTTATCCAAACTCCCCAATAAATATTCGAGTTCGTTCATTGATGTCAAACTAGACGCTGCCAACGACTGACGACAAATGTATCGTAGTTGTAACCCGTCAGTCATTCTGCAGTCACTACTATTTAGGTGAGAATTGCCTTCTTGGAATTTTGTCAAGCCTGCATGTGTTGAGATCTTCGACCATGCAGGGATCATAGTTCATAATAGGGGTGCTAATTTGCTCGGTCGGGAGCCTATAAAACCTAGCTGTAATCACCCCAAAATTAAATGCATTGACCGCATTCATGTTCGATTTCTTAGGTCTTATTCACGGAGGAGCTCGAACCGGCAAAAAAATATATATTTGCCGAAACATATTGAAACTCAGTATCCAATGAAGTATGCCGACTTCCCGAAAGCACAAACAAGTGTCCTAGCTTTACCAGGCGCCTACATACACCTTCTGGCACTATGCGAGGAACCACGATAGGCGCAAAAAGAGGGCGAAAACCAAGAGGCACAATCATCGCTGGGGTTTCCTCTGAGTCCACACGCCCGTTTTCTGTCAATTCCCCAACTGGAGGTTCAGCGCCAACGCCTATATTGACGCTTGCAGGCTCGACTCACCAAACTACACAGTATTCAAGGGTGCAATGGGCTATACCCGGTGGGAGTAGCACAGAAGGAGTTATGATTGGAAGTAGTACCGCTGGATCGTCCACGGAAGGGAGGATGACTGCAGAAGGAGGCGATGCCGCAACATCTAATTTAACGACTAGTTCGCTCTCGACTCCAGTCATCGATCCTGCTTTAGCTAGCTTAGGTGCATTATCGTCGGTGCCTGGTACGCCGAAGCATGATGGGGTTGTTGGCTTGACTTTACCAACCAGAGGGCCACCGCAGCCAGCGTCTGGTCCTGCCCGTTTGGGTTTTGGTGGTGTTGAGGAAGATGTGGAGGTCGACGATGAAGTATTGCCTGCGATGGCAGATGACGATTATTCGGCACAACTTTCATGGCAAAGTCAGTCAAAAGATAATTTAAAGTGCGTATACGAAGTTATTATTTTTGTCTGGTAGTTCTTCAACCTCTGTTCTCCCTAGAGTGCTGATGGACAACTTCAGTCCAGCACAATATGACCGCTTTGAGGCTTACCGGCGGCATGCACTCCCAAAGCAAGCGGTTAGAAAGGTATAGTCTTACTTACTCACCGGAAGAAGGCTCGGTATCATTCCCAATCTAGGTAATTCAACAAACTCTCGGGCATCAAGTTTCGCAACCCGTTGCACAAATCATTGCTGGGTTTGCGAAAGTCTTCGTAGGAGAGATGATTGAGAAAGGTAGGCTGATTGCAAACGTTCGAACTGGAATGTTTCATTTTCTGGACGTGCAATAGCTCGTGCAGTCCAAACGCGCCGTGGTGAATTAGGACCTCTTTCACCAGATCATCTCCGGGAAGCCTACCGCGCTTACCAAGCAGAAACAGGGCATGTAGGAGCTGCCCGACCTTTGCGATCCAAGAGACTTTTTGTCAGATGATAAATGACCTCGTTCAATTTTAAAATCTTATTAGGTGTTTGTGGGTCAGAGATCAAGTACATTCATCTTTAATCCTGCATACTGGTTGGGACTTATTGCGCAACATTGTAGAACCTCTCAGATGACAGAGCGGTTTAGTGTTGCTATTTCAAGTTATAAACGGTCTTGCACAGCTGTGTTGGCCAAATCTTTGTCAACTTGCAGTTGGCAACAGACTGTGATGGCTTGAGTCAATACCCTCTTAGATCTTGTTTTCTACAGACTCAGATTTTGAAGCATTAGATGAGCTCTATAACTTTTAAAATTTGGATAGAGACCATGAAAATTTGTGAGCACATAGTCTAGGTACATGTCATTGTGATTGCAACATTTTGTCTAATAAAAGAATGGCTGCCTCCAAAGATATGCATTATTTTGATGAGATCAAGCCAAAATTTGAACTCAGGCTTCTCGGGGATGTTGCAGAAGCTGGCTTCTTCCACAGCTTGACAGCAACTTGCAAAGCACTTCAGTGGTGAAAGATCTATGTATTTTATATAAAGATAATAGGTGTAAAAGTATTACTGGTACACAGAGAAAGTAAGACACAGCAAATACTATTATTTTTTATGCGAAAACTGATGCTATCACCAGCTTATGCAACATCCCCAAGAAGCCCCATTTGTTTTTGTTTACAGTTTTGATCCCATCAAGCAAAACGCGAGAGAGGGGCTGCTTTTAGGAGCCTTGCAATTTGTCTAATATTTCAGTCACAAACACGTTTTCGGCTAACCGACGACGGCGACCAGACCGAATTGTCCGCGTAGCACGTCGACAGGTCCGCTGATGCCAAATCTATTTATTCTCTACTCTGCAACCTCATCCTTTCCCCCTGACCACAGGGACCCATTCAGACATGATTTTGAATATACCTGAAATCCTCTTTATCGGCGCCGATAATATCTTGGAGCGCCTTCATCATTTCCACTTCACACCTCTGCATGCAATTGTGGGCGGAGTAGTTGCCTGGGTGGCCACCGTTCGACTCCTTCGTTGGAGACACTACAATGCGATTCACCGCAAGTATGGACAAAAGTGGGACAATGGGCGAGGAATAATTACCCCAGAGGAGGCGCAGAAAGTCTGCCATTTGTCGATGCACTACGACATGCCACTCCTTCTCAATTATTCCATTTCCTTTGCGCTATTCAAGACGTATGCCATTGTGAGTTTGTATTGAAAATCATAAAGTTTTGCTTCGATTTACCGTGCATTTTTCTGCGTCCCTTAGCCAACAATTTCTAGACTCTTGGTTGCGACGAAGCAGTTCAGTTCTAAAGAAACTGTTTCGCGCCGTTATGCTGATGTATGCTTCTCTTTACTGGGTTATTATTCCGTATTGAATGTGATCTCACCAGACAGAGATTCTTATCTGTATGTGATGTCCGACATATACGAATGCTTACTAACTATATTATTTACTCTGCGTAGCAACATGGTTCACTTGTCCCATTTCTGGTTTCGTTGACTCAGAGTTCGCAAGGGAAAATAAACTCAAGGGTGAAGATGCTCGGCCTGCAGAGGACCCAAGAGCTATGATTGCAGTTGCGAGGGTAAATTGGTTGCATTCACATTATAAGATTGTTCGTATCAACTACTCTTCCTTGTCGGCAACATTTTCTGAGGGGTCGTCTAATTATGCAGTCGAATGACGATTTTCTGTATACATTGTGTTTATTCATCACAGAACCAGCCGTACGTCCCTTTATTTTTGCTCTTTATGTTTTATCCAATTAATCTATTACAGGCTTGGGCTCAGGCTTACGGCTGGCGAGAGCTCTCTCCCCTCGAAAAGCACTGTTTCTATATTTTTTGGTTGGAAATTGGGAAGAGGATGAACATTCAGAATATACCAGAATCTTTCGATGCAACGTACGCCCATAGCAAGGTAATGCAACATGGTTGTTGTCCTGGACTTCTTTCCAATGATTTTTAGCAATATGAGCAAAAGTACATGGTTCCTGCAAAGTCGAATCACGACACTGCAGTCCACACTCTCAACGAGCTTTTGGCTGCAGCGCCCCAAGCATTTGGTTTAAAGAACTTTGGTCAGAGGATCGCAATTTCTCTGATGGACGACATCGTTCGAAAGGCCATGATGTGGGTCAGATGCCTTGCATTCAACCACTGTATCTAATGTGATGGTCCGTTTCAGATACCCAGAACAACCGTGGACCATCCATGCGATCAAATTTGTCACCTTGAAACTGGCTGCGTTCATTCAGGGGTGGCTCCTCTTCCCTCGTCATATAGCTAAGTTGACTGTGGATACAAGCACTAAGACTCACTTCGAACCTGGAGTGTGTCCTCGGATGTATCCCACTAAGTGCGTTCGTTATCTTCTAAACGCGTCAATCACTGATTGTTGGTTTTAGATGGACGGCTACGCCCTGGTATCGGGCTGAAGCTACTGGACTCGGGCATTATCGTGACAAGCTGTTGGTCGCGATCGGATGGTTCAATGCGATGCCTGGACCCGAGTACGTTTTTTTTAGGATCTATGCCGGCTTTTTCCTTACTTTCACCTTGCCTTTTTAAAGTCTAAAGAGTGGTGGTTATAGACTTGAGGAGATAGTACGTGCATTCTACCATACTTGCACACCTATTATTCTAATCGACTTATACACACAGGGACCCTCTAAATTTGAGAACAGTATGTGTCGTACACTTGATTCAAGACAATGGCGACTCACCACTCTTCAGGTGCTCATGAAGAGATCCTTCAGGCAGCAGCAGAGCTGCAAGGGTGTCCTGTTGTGGGGCCATGGTCCCTTGATGGAAGACCCCAGAATGCCTGAGCAATTGTGGTTCCAATTCTTAAATGTTTTTTTACTGGTATACATGTTGCTTGCATCTTGTTTTTGTGTATCAGGATTCTCATATTGTTCTCGTGCTTGTAATACGACAATAAATCGATATACATTATGCTTGTGTATATTGCTTCAACAGTATTTTTGACGTGATCCGCAGTACACACGAGTCGTCGCGTGGCATCTGCGTTGACAACGCAGATCTTCCGAGTGTTTGCCGTGACGGTATTTATTGTTCTATTGGTTTTTAGCGGAAGCTCGCTTGAAAATACTTATAAAAGAGTATGTTTTGTACTTTGATTTCAGATTCTAGTAGACTGAACCCGTCGTTGGTTCGTTGCCAACTGTGGTATTCCGACCTCATCCATCATTCGTCACACCCAATTTTTCCTCGATTTATCCGATTTTCTGAATCACGTGGGAAAATCACGTGTTGGCCCGAATCGATTAAAATGGCCTAAATGAGGGTGAGACGTTTCAAGAATGAGAGTTGCATAAGTTGATAGCTGTCGAAGGATGCAGGAAGCCTGCTGGTGTCAGAAGTTCGACAAACTGTTGGTCGAACACGTCGCAACTTGAACGTTGAACGGTTGTCATGTCACACAGCCTAGGCCGTCAGTCGCTTGCATTATATGCTAAATTTACAGTCATTTGGCTAGGCTCGTGACCAGCCGCTTCGGATTAAAACTCCGCTACGCTTCATTGTCGCAATTTTTTTAACTTCCCACGGGGGGGTCCTCCTAAATCGCGTTCGTTCCTGTGCAGATGACAACATTCTATCGTTTGGCGGCACCATCAACTTTGCAGACTCCTTAAAATTGCGGATACTGTTTCATTGGAAAATACAAGGAAACCCTCAAGACTGAGAGGTGTTATTTAACCCCGAGATAAGCATTGAATGTGCCATCATTCGGATAAATTTGCCAAGATGGATGTTTCCCATGTCATTTTAGAAGGTACCTGCCATGAGAGTCGAGACCTATATGCAGTAAATCGGCGAGTGGCTTGGTAGGATCTAGGTACCATTATATATACTGGCCGTCACAGGGCCATTTTTCACAGTTAAATTTTCCGAGAAGCTTATTAAAATTACCAAATATAGTAGGTGGCTGAATTCGAAATTTCACTCGCACCCTAGGATTGGAATGGGACAGTACTTCCACTCTGAAAATGATTGCGTGTGTTTTGGAGATGCAGTCTAACTCATAGGCAAAGGTTCGGATTTACCAAGCTTCAATGGGGTTATAGAAAATTATCAATATTGCATTCTTCGACCCCTCAAGTTTGCCGGGTTGATCCCCAGCTGTTACCCTATTGCTGCAAAGAGAAAATGAAATTATGGTAAACTGATGAACACCTTTACACTCCATGGGACTTAGGAGGACCAGCGAACTCCTGAAACTGTTCACACGGCGTATGATTTATAGACCCGTCGGCGAAAGATTCGTATGTGCCCGTCTCTGTGAGTTCCTGCTCCTTTGATCTCTTGTAGGGTTTGACTTATCGCGACAACGACAGAGGCGACCTTTTTTATTGTCATGTCAGCAACAGGGGTCGTCCTCCCCAACCCAAATACGCCGATGGCATATTTGCCGCCTGCAGCAGCTAAAGCAGTGGCAATGCAGACCTATGTAACTATTGGGTCATTAGCTGTGAGTTTGTTCGTTTTCAAAAGAGATTAGAGGATTATTTCCATTGTGCAGGTTTTGATATGGGATGTACTCTTGCACCTTCATGAAGATTATAAGTTGATAACGCAGCATCGAATTAACTTCACCTTTGTCATATATTGTATCACGAGGTAAGGTGAAGTTATGCTCTTACATGCTGATCACTGAAAGGGAGTACAGGATATCATCCGTTGCCTATATGTTGGCCCTAAGTATTTATGCAAGTAAGTTCTGTTGTCACGATCTTCGAACTAATGGTAAGAACTCTACCATTAGCTGTACCGGTTGGCAACTGCTTGAACGTCATACGCGGCATACATTCGATTTATCCTCTCACTGTCCCAACAACTGTCCTGCTATTCGTCTTTCGCGTTTGTGCCCTCTTCAACAACAACAAATTTGTCGTTGTCTTTTTCTCTCTTTCTTGGCTTGCTGTCCTTGCCAGCAGCTTCACGCTGCCAATTGGAGCTCAAGCCGTGGCGATTGGTAACACGAACTACTGCGCTTCAGGTGCTGGGAAGCCATTCACGAGGGTGGTTACGTTCGTCCCTTTCGTGCACGAAACTTTGGTCTTTTTCGCGACATCTTGGGCGTTTATGCGTAGGTCATATGTGGATGTCAACGTCAAGAACGGAGTCAAGGTGATGATATTGGGAAGGCATCTCCCAGCATTTTCAAAATCGATTTTGCATGACGGACAAGCTTACTACCTGTAAATAATTTTTTCCTTCAACGATTGTAGGATGCTAATTCGTCCATAAGGGGTTGCTATGTATTTGCCCTCGTGTACAATGTGCTGTACTACACTAGTTCCAACCGCATCGTCGTCGTCTTGTTCGGTTCACCTACATTCGTTCTGGTAAACAACATGTCGTGCTACGTCTACAGAAATGTCCGGATCGGATTATATAGGGAACATCTGTCGCGCCACGGACCGCTAACAGGCTCAACCACGTCGTCAGGCGAACCACGCCAAGTTCAAACATTCAAATTGGTCAATACCAAGACAAATTTTAGGGTCGATCTGCAAAATGCAAAGGCGGAGCTTGATGATGACAATCAGGGAAAGTTCAGTCGGATAGAGGGTAATGCTGTCGAGATTAGGGATCTTGAGGGCTGTCCCTCGATGCCAACTGGGTCACGATAGAATGTACACATACCAGGACACACTTTTATTGACTGGATTATACCAAATGTCTTTTGTAATAAAACACTGCTGATATTGACGTTGCGAGTTTTGTAACCATTATGCCAGGTAAACTGTGAACACGAAGTGAACGCTGAACTGCCTGGACTACAGAATCAGACATGCTTATGGGTCCCAGGGTAAATTGGTAAAATAATTAAAATGAAATTCACTGGGCATTCTAGCATTGCATGTTGCTTAGCACGTTTTCTTCAGTTTCCCTTGTTACATAACTACTACACAGATGCTCGCCATTCAAGTTCGTGGAAGTCTTCAACTGAGGCCCGGCCTCGTCTATGCCTGCAGAAATCTGTCCCCTCGTTCCAGATCATTTGAACTACATAGTCCAAGGCATGAAGTCCTTGCGTCGTTTTCAAAGTTTCCAAGATTTCAAATCACCAGCATTGCAGCTCATCGTACAGGAAAATATAAACTCGGAGTTTACATTAATACGACAGCCCCGCACTTCAATTCCCGTGGTTGTGGTTCATCGTATTTCGTCTCAACATGCCAAGGGAAGTTGTGTGCTTATCGGCCCAGACGCCCAACGACATACATACCGTGTATGGCCGGTTTTCAGAAGAATCAAGGTGTTGCGGGTTTGAGTAAAGAATGCCATAAAAGGCAACGAAGCAATCCTTGTGATCCTCAACATTGCAAATGCCTCACAGCTTTCATGAAATATTGCCATCCAACCACCTCGAAGACTTTCTTCCCTGTGACCAGGACGGCTTGTTACTGCAAAAATTATGCGGGCACTGCTGAAATACAATTTCCTTTTCTGTAGGGACTTGCAGCACAGGCCTGATGGCTGTGGTTGAACTGGTCGGTCTGGACTCTGAGCCGGCGTTTACGGGCTGACGCACAATGAACCGTTGGTAGCGGAGCAATGCTGTCGACTTTTAGATAGGAATCCAGTGCTCAAGCCTCAAAAATCTGAGGTACTTTACTACTCCGCACGGTTTCAGGCTGGTTCTGACGGCGCCAACAATGAATTATCAAGGCGACTATGTGAAAGCCAAAACCAAGCCTAGCAACGATGATATATACTCGCCAGTCTCGATTTCCATGTATCAGGGATTCGATTCGACAACGACGAAACCGACTGAAGATTCACGGTACCTAACTCGAACGCCAAGTCCAACACCTAGTGAACTCAGGGAAATGAACACGGGAGCGATTGATTGGAAAACGGTCACTTCCCGGGAATTCTGGTTCAGAAAGGAGTGGATATGTGGGCTGATCTCTATTTACCTCTTTGATGAAAAGCTGAAGGGGTTTGATAAGGGTACTATGTGATTCTGGTCGTGGCGGTAGTGCTTGTTGCTCTGATGACTGTTTACCATGTTCAAATTGTTCATTGGTTAACGCCTGTGGCAACCTGGTTAAGAGACCAGTGAGCCCTTGACTACCCTTGACCTCCCCTTTACTAATCTCATTGCTCTCAGGTTTAAGTTCGGATGGCTTGTTCCAATTGCAGTGTTGTTTGTAATATCATTTCCACCAGTGCGTTGCGTTGTCTCTTATTATTCACTCAGACCCTCACTCGTGTCTATAGCTCTTTGGTCATGAAATTGTTGCTGTGTTGTGTGGTCTCGTGTGGGGTTTATGGATTGGTTTCGCTATCGTGGCCGCCGGGACCTTCATCGGTGAAGTCGGGAACTTCTAGTAAGTTATCCTGCTGGTTAATTAAATTACAAAATTCATTTTTAAAGCACAGCGCGTTTAAGTATTGTTGTCGTGCTCGAGGAGAAAAGCTTGAGAGGACAAACATATTTTACGCTTGCCTGGCACGGGTTGTCCGGGATGGCGGGTTTAAAATTGCTCTTATCGCCCGGCTGAGTGCCATCCCTGGTCACTGTAAGGCTGTGCTATACATTGTTTTTGTATCTAATTCTTTTCGCAGTTACTACTGCGGTCTTCTCGGCATGTGGCATGGGTATCATCGTATTTTCCCTTGCTGCGATCTTATCTATGCCAAAGCAGTTCATCACTGTTTATCTGGGCGTTATTTTGGAGCAAAGTGCTACTGGTAAGCAAGTCAAACATTGGAATTGGTTTTCTCCGCTGACGGCTGAATTTGCAGGTACAACCGACGCAAAGAGTCGTCTTATCAGTAATATTGTCCTTGCTATAACCATACTCATCACAGTTTTGGCCATGTGGTATATAATATATGCGATGAACAAAGTCAAACCACAAGTAATCTATGATAGGCGGAAAGCACGGTAATGCCCCGCCTTATTTCACCCATTTCTAGCGCTAATGAGACAGCTTTGACTTTCAGGCAAGCCAAGGTAGCTCGTGTTTCCTTTTCGCCCTACGCTGCCCCATCTTCGTCCTCAACAGACATCTTCAATCCCGGCAGTTCACAATACGATATTCCGTTAAAGGACTCGACCCATCAACATTGGGATGATCAGGGAAAAGCAGTCGGATTTGTCCCTAACCCGAACTTCATCTTCGCGCCGAAACCGAAGGTGCACGAAGTCACATCCCTCCCTCTCCGTGACTCAAAAGACGAAGAAGACGTCGACAATGCGTTGGAGACGGGATCCCCTTCTCATCGATTTCCGCCAGGTCTTTAAGCTCCTTGAAAAGCCTATACCCATGCCACTTTCGGTTTTCTTTCCACTTTTCTCATAACTCTTGAGTGATAAATATGGGAGAAGTTACCCGCGAGCTTGCAGCTTTAAAAACATACTCTCTCCTTTGCCAATTTTTTCTTCTGATGACAGGACACTTAGCGGAAAAACCCATTCCCGTAAACTATCTATTAGTATAGTCATTTCTTTTCCATCAACACAGACTATGAGTATCACTGACCTGTATGATTATTTTTTTGCTACCGTCATGCAGATACCCCATTTGTTTCAGTGGTAGGAAAATAGACCCGAAAGTAAGATAGCCGAAATTCCAGAGCGTGTGCCGGGACCACTTTGTTTTGTGATTTTTATATCTATTCTCATCACCAGCGAGTGGCTCAAATCGTTCCCTTGCAGACTTGGCTGGGCTCTCCGTCAAGTCTACATTTCTTTCACCATGGAGCTCGACGATGGCAGGTCGAAGAGCATCCCCACATCTGTCGCTGAAGAGCTCGTTTTGGCGACACACGATCAGATTTCAGATAGTTCCACGGCTTGTACCCGCTCGGCCTCTACTCCAACGCCCTTTCCAGTATCTATAGTCGCTGAAGCTATAGTAACAACGCCTGTGGCGTCTACTGACGTCGATCAACTGGGATTACCTATCGTGCAAGATCTTCCAAGACCTTTCGACACTGTTTCCAACGATCTTGCCGCACTCGGTGCCCTGTCTATCGATGATTTCTTGTCAAACGTGACATCGTCCACCACCGTATTTGATGTGAGCTTTTACGTCCAGTTGCCGGAAGCTCCAGTATCATCGGAAAAAGATAAAGACTATGAAAAGGATGGGGAGGCTACAGACGGTGCAGTGGCATCTGATAGGAATGGGCAGGCAAAAGCTGACGAACAGAGAGCAATGAGAAATATGATAGCCGTGTTACATGAAGCTAGTCATAAGGTATTTGGGTCTTCGGATTGTTTGAAGTTCGAGTATATGGAGGAGGATGCGAAGAGTTCGTACCTTTTCATTTTGAGCTTTACGGGCAAGTCATTTGACTTGTCGAACTTTTTTTTACTTTTCATTTCAGATAAACAGTGCATATTAACCATTACACGTCCATACGGTGCCACAAGATCATATAAATCTGACCATAAAGCCGGGTTCAGCCGTAGACAAGACGCACGCATGCAAGCTGCGAAGATTGCCATTGAAATGGGGGCCGTTGACTTCATCATCTCGGGTGACGCGGATGCCTTAAAAGCAAAGAAGGGGTTGCTTCTCAATCCTTTTAATGTCGAAATTGACAATACTACGAGCGAGATTACGCCTGGGATGTCCTGGTACACGGAAGAGGAGGAACCTCTGAGGTTAATTGAGGATACTTGTGTAGAGTGGCGAGCGGGGAAAGTCAAGCCGCATTGGGTGACTTACAATGACTCAAAGAACAAGAAGAGTAAGTTTGCAGTGTTTAGAGAGGTCGTCCGTTCTCTCATTCACACTGCATAGAACATGGTGCAGCTTTGCGGATATCTCTTAACGCGCACGTCTTCCGTGCTTATTCTGTTGATCCTGTCTACAGCTATCAAAGGCTAGCCAAAGTCGCATGCGCTCGAGCTGCTGTTGAAGAAGGCGTCATTGAATTCATTAAATACGGTAATGGCCAGACGCATCCCTCCAAAATTATCGAGAATTCGGAGGAGCCATTGGACACTGCTCGTGAACTCACTCCTCCACCACCACCAAGAGGGACAACTCTCCAGGAGTTTTTCGAGACACTTCCACGGCCTTTCCCGGAAGAGATCGGGGAAGTGACCGCGAATGAGTTTAATGCACCTGCTTGGCTAAATCTCATATTACATTCTGCAAGAGGCGGAAGATTATTTTCAAGTTATACGCCGGTTGTTGACGGCGTACGACATCGTTGGTGACTTTTTTCTCTGTTATACCGCCTTTATGACCATCCCTTTCTTCAGTGCACGGGTGCATACTTCGTATACAGAGACCCGGTGAAACGAGGACATACCTCGTCGATCCACAATTTCCAAAGCGGACGGAAGCGAGGTCTGCAGTTTGCCTGTTGGCCATGTCCCAAGGCGTTGGAAATTACATTCGCGAGCTGAAAGAGGAAGCTGAGAACAAACTTCCGGCCGACAGAAGAAAATTAGCGAACGAGAAAATACTTCAGACTCTGTCTTATGAATGCAGCAAGGTGAAACCAGGAAATCGACTTGTATTTATTTATGCAACAGAGAGAGATGGTGTGTGCTGATCCTCGTGTTGTCTTTCGAAGCACGCTCTAATGAACTTACACAGCCTTTGGTTGCACCCTCAAAGCAGATGTTTCTTCGAGGGAGCCAGACGTACGGGAGTACACCGTGAACACGGAATATCGTAATAAGGCTGATGCCAAGGCTGCAGTTGCATGTCTTGCAGCAGAACAAGGCCTCGTCGATCTTCTGCGATTCAGAGGTGGACCCCTTCCTTCTGACTATACACCCTTTTGGGAAGCACAGACAAATGGAAATGGAGACTATTATGTCGCGAAACGAAAGGATCGTGACCGTGACTTTGATGAAGGGCAGGACCGTAAAAGAAGAAAAGGTAATTTCAGAGATAGGGATGGTACTTTCGACGTGGGCAGTAGTGCTCCGTCAAATTTCCGTTCTAAAGTGAAGATTGAGCCACCGTCGGATGGCGCACTTGTGTATCGCAAGCACTATTTGTCTCAGCCGCCGACGGGTCCCTCTGCAAAAAACGGCTGGAGGAGACCTCGTTTAGCTGGACCCAGTGGCCCTGGTTCCACCAACGCATATTTTTCAGCGTCGCAGACGGTGGGGCAGGACCAGTCTGAATACAAGAATACAAGTATGTCAAACAGACCTTATTCCCGTGACCAGACTGCACATCCTCCCACTGCTCCTCGTGCTTTTGCCAAGGCAAACGCTCACCGAAGTCATGGTGATCAAAAGGTTTATGCAGCCAGCAATCAGTCTCAGACTTCTCATCCTTATCAGCCACCACTGTATAGTGCGCCAACTACTCCTTTACATTCGAGACCGGACCACTATTCTCGATTTGACCCGCAGAATCGACCTGAACCTTATGTTCAGTCGAACTCTTATTATCACCCAGATAACCGTATTCAACCAACGACTCACTCTTCGCCTATCTCGTACCCACCTGATTGTTATGCACAGCCAGATCCCTATGGATCTTCGTATTCCGCTTATCCTCCACCCGTTGTTGGCCAGTATCCAAGCGTTGCTTATATCAACTCGCCACCACTGGTTCCATCCTCCCATCCTTATGCATACTATGGTCCACCTGCACCACCCCCTCTTTCGATCTCTACATCTGCGCCATATGGCCATTATGCGCATCCCCACCACTATCCTCCTCAGTATCCCAATGGACACTACGTATCTTATCCTCCACATTCCCCACCCCACCAAACACACTATTCTTCATATTCCCCTTCAATGCCGCCTATATATCCACCAGCACCTCTGTCAAACCCTCCAACATCATCATACCCTCCAACATTTCGCTTGCCATATTCCCCACCATATTCTCCGCATCAGGATGCGTATTCCCAATCACCAGGGTCTCCTTCACAATTGCTTCCTCGTGGAATCCATTGTTCATCTTGTGGTTTCAATCACCCAGCTAATCATCAACAGCATCTTAATCACGCGCAAGCTCAACATTGTCGGAACAGCCATCAAAGGGGTAAATCGCGGGAGAGATGCAAGAAGGATCGATCTTCTGTTGGTACGTTTTCTCATTTGAAATATACGATCATGGGCTCAGCCCCATGATTTAGGACCATCAAAAGAGGAATCTCATGTGCGGGAAGGGTCTGATAGTCGAGTCAAGCAGGAACCACTTGACGATGCAAAAATTCTGTCAACATTGGCGGAGACACCACCTCCTTCAAATCTTGCCGCTCTTTATGGTGAGCATTTCGTGTGTCTTGTTTTTGCTACCTTACATGCTTGAAATAGAATATTGCCGAAAAAGAAGCATTGCAAGACCGCAATTCATGTTTGAAGCTGTCAAAGATAAAGATGGCGCGAAACAGATCAAGGTTTGGGCTGAACAAAATTCTCAGCGTTTTGAGTTGCCGACCTTATTCTCTAATTACGAGGACGGTCGTGAGAAGCTTGCGAAAAGAGTTTTGAACTGGTTGCTTTTACCTGTTGCCACAGATCAGTAGTGTAACGATGTAACAGCTGACACGTGTGATCGTCACGCATCCGTTTTATACGTTGCAATCTCAACAAGGACGATTACTTGAGGCACCTCATTGTCCTTTAATACGCGTCAGCTATGTCCCAGGAGCCTGAAGATGTTAAACCGAAGCTTAATCTCACAATCACTTGCATTGATCAACGTGAGACTTAGGGCTCTCGCGCGACGCGACGTCTGATCTCATCTTTGAAGAAATTACCGTGAAAGTGAAATCAAATATGAAATTTAGTAAGATATTTGGAGCTGCTGCTGTATGTTATCTCCCTATAAGTGCCATTTGGAAACTAAATGACACGAATGCAGGAACGTTTCGGCAAAGATGTAGGTACGTTGTTAAATTTTTGCTTTTTTGGAATGACTGTTCATTTTTTTTGGTATACGATCCGAATACACAGAATCCTTGAGATTTACATATGATGGGGACCGCATCCAACCAAATGACACGCCCGCGGGAGTGAGTGATTGAGTACATTCATTCTGTTTTTGATTAACGCCATTTTCAGCTGGAAATGAAAGACGGTGACATGGTAGAAGTATTTCTGGAGCAGGTAAGGTTCTCTTTTTTACTCTTATTGCTGGGGAACTTATCTCCTCTAACTTAATGCACTAGCTTGGTGGAGCTTTTTGTGTTCATCCCCACCATCAAAAAGTTTCGTTTGTGTGATTTTTCTAGTATCTCAAGGCCAACAACCTTAATTGGTAAATTTTTTCTATTTTATGATTTTGTATTGATTGACTGCTACTGGTACAGTCGGTACAATACCCCTTCAAGGATTGTACGTTTTGTTACAACAAGTGCATGTACTTTAATTGGATATCCGATAATTTATTTTTATCACGTGACTCGAACTATCATTGTACTATGTCCCTTTCACCGTTATAACGAATCTCATGCCGTTCTCCAATGAATACAGGCATAGGTTATTTGGATGGTTAAGTTATGCCTTTGCCAGGTAAATTTTACTCATCAATGTAAGATATTCATATCTCAAGTAGACTTTTCAGCGAAGTTTTTGTCATAGTCTCTTTGACGCTCTTTCTTCCAATATGCCTGGAACAATTTGCAAGAGATAATGGGTTTTTGCTTCCTGACAAGATTCTTCCGTGCTTTCCTAGACTCGAGCATGGGAAAGGAGCTTCTTCAGATAGTGCTGAAGCTGTGCGGTGTGTTGTAAAGGTTGGTTGGGTATGGATAGATACTGCGAGTTATAGGTTCGTCTAGTGACATATACATTGCAAATATCTGAAATTTGGTCAGTTTATACACCTATTCGATTTCTGTTGCTCTTCAGGCACTCGTTGTCATTTCTATGGGTGGCATTGCTGACCATCGTGAGCAATTGGTGGTTTTTTTAACGCATTGAATTAGTTTGAATGTTTTATTAGCTCCTCATCGGAAGGTTTTGCTTCTCGGCTTCGCACTATTTGGATCCATTGCCGCAACGCTTTTCCTATTCCTTCCTTCTTCGTCACCTGTGTGGTATCTCTCTTCGTTCCTGGCTATTGCTGCGAATGTTGGCTTTGGCGCTTCCGTTGTGGCTATGAACGCTTATCTTCCTTCCCTAGCCCAAACCGCACCAGACGTGGTTGACTTGCGACGTCAGTTAGAGGACTATGATGCATCTGGCGCTGGCATATGGAACGGGATTGATATTGATACCAACGTCGATAGTCCTTCTGCCCCTCTGCTTCAAAATTCTATCCAAAACGTTTCTGATAAAAGGAAGGAAATGGAAGTGCAATACCAAGCCGTGTTGGCACGAGAAACTTCCCGTATCTCATCTCTTGGAATTGCTCTGGGATACGTCGCTGGGATTCTTCTTCTTGTCGTGGCTTTGGTTCCGGTGACGAAGCTGAATGGTTCAACATTCGCCCTTCGGTTGGCAATCGGCTTGAGCGGGGTTTGGTGGGCTCTTTTCACAATTCCAGCTGCACTCTTCCTTTCCAGTTCTCCTGCAGAATACAGGGAAGAAGATATAGTTGGCAAGAAGGACTGGAATGTCGGAACGCAAATTACTTCTGCGTGGATCAGGCTCGTAAACACGTTCCGCTGGACAGAGATCAAGAAGTTGAGGAATACATTCAAGTTCCTTGCGGCTTGGTTTCTCCTTTCCGACGGTAAGATAAATATCAAGTCTTTGAACGATGTTAACCCACATTTTCTTCAAATTAGGATTTACAACAATTACTTCCACCGCCCTACTATTCGGCAAAACGACATTACACATGTCATCTTCGGCTCTTATCCTTGTTGGTGTGATCTCGCCTCTTTCAGGTATCATTGGCTCCTTGGTTTGGCCCATCGTCCAGCGAAGATATCAATGGTCATCTCTAAAAATACTCGTCATCCTCGTCGTTATGGCTAGTGTGATACCGGCCTACGGCTGCCTTGGATTTATCACTCAAGGAAAGACCAGGTTTGGTGGCCTTACAACTCCAGAAGAGATGTTTGTTCTTGCAGCGTATTTTGGTGAGCTGGGATCAGTGGATCAGTTCGAGTATTCACTCAACGTTGAGCTTCATAGGTTCGGTATATGGTGCCTTTCAAGGTTATGCGAGAGCGTATTACGCAGAGTTGCTGCCTCCGGGAGAAGAAGCGAGGTGGTACGGGTTATATTCCATAACGGACAAGGTAAACTTGATTTGTTGTTTTTAATCTTTGAGCATCTTGTAATGACCCTTGACATTCACAAGTCGAGCTCCTTCATCGGCCCTCTTGTGGTTGGCTTGATTTCGGATATCACAGGCAACATCCGCTTTTCGTTCTTTTTCCTCGTGTTCATGATCTGGGCGGCCTTGCCAATACTCGTAAATATTGATACTGATAAGGGTTGGCAAGATGCCCAAGAGTATCGACACTAACCATCGCGTGGGCCTTGATGGTTGTCCAAGTTTGGAAGGTTTTGCAGGTATAATATTTGCTGGACAGTTTCTACTTTGTTTCCTTTCTTGCCACAATACACATATGCGTATCCCAATGCATTCAGTAGACATAGTTAAATGAATTGCACAATACAAATAATAGTGCCCGTGGCGGCTTGTACTTCTACGTAGCATATACTTGCGAATAGGGGACACGTCAAAAATTGGTGAACACAGCCTCGGCGAGATCTGACAATACAACGAATGGTGTCAACCTTATAATTTTCATTCTTTCTTTTGACGTTGCACTTGGAATGCCTCGAGGCCCTTTAAGCGCTCAGTCAAAGTGGGATGTGAGTGGTGATATGCGGAGTACCTACACCAAATCAGTTAATGTGCATTCCGAAAAGAGAAAGAGAAAAGTTACAGCCAATCAACCCAAACTGTCGAGAGATTCTTGACGTGCAAAGTGATTAACGCGCGGCCCAACCTATCTCCTACATCGGCCATCTTTTCATCCTTCAACTGATCCTGCAGTTCAACTGCGAACTTGTCGGCTTGGAACTCGAATCGTCTACTGATGGCATTCATGCCGATGCCTACGATCGCTTCGACGGGAGTCAGGATCATCTGGAAGAGGAGGAATGCAACAACAGTGGGCGGTTGGGTGGCAACTTTTTTGGAAAAATCAAACGAGCGGAGCAAGGGGGGTGCGTGTAGAAAGGCAGGGAATAGGGCAAGGATAGTAAAGATGTGGAATTGAGAGATGGCCATGAATTTAGTTGAGTGGTGATAATACCAGTGGCCAAGCTCATGGGCTAGATAAAGAAGAGTCAAATCATTTATAAATATGATGAAGAAGATACAAAATCGTACCAAGAACGGCCTCGACTTCTTCAGGCTTGCTCTGTTGAATGAGGGTGTCAAAGATCACGATATGTTTAGCCTAACAACATAAGTAATCTGCATCATATAGAAATAGGAATTGAGCGGAAACTTACCCAAGGAAGACCGAAGAAGTATGCATTACTGTGAGAGCTGCGTTTTGATCCATCTATTTCGTACAGGTGCTTCAAAGGGAATTTGAGCTTGCCAGCTAAGCCTTCAATTCTGTTCCTCAAGTCACCTTCCGCAAGGGGCGACAGCTTGTTAAAGAGCGGCTGGATGACGGTTGGATAAACAACAACCATGATAAGTTGGAAGGAGATCCTGTCTCTGCATGTTTAGCGATAAAGTCATCAATAACAAAGTGACTCACATGAGGGCCATCAGCCAAGGTACGAAGCGATCTCCAGCCCATTTAAAGATGGAGAGAAAAACAGCAAGGAAAGGAGCTCCAAAAATGAATGCAACTACCCAAGTCTTGATTAAATCAGTGATGAAGAGCAAAGGGGTGGTTTTGTTGAATCCATGTTTCTCCTCTAACACAAACGTGCTGTAGACTTGCAACGGAAGAGTTGGGATGGAAGAAAGAATAAACAGGATAAACACAAAAGCTATAGATTGAAGAATCTACGAAAGAAGTAGATGAGAGGTTTGAGTCAGACTTGGACTAGGCAATAAATATACCTCGTATTCTGGTCCGTATCCTCCTTTCGCAATCAACCATCCTCCTGCAGTCCATGACCAAGAATAAAAGCCGTATTGCAGCATAACAGAGTCCAGTATTTGCTTGTAGAGCCCAGAGAACAATGCAAATTTAGCCTTGTCCTTCCCATAATTCTGAGACTTTTCAAAGACACCAGGTTCGAAGTGCTCTTTCAGTGAAGCTGGGGGTTCCTTTTTAGAGTATAAAGGATATTGACGGATCCTTGATATTTTTTTGAATGAACCTATCAGAATACAGAGAGGGGATGGGCGCCGAATTGGAATCACTCACAAAAGGTAGGACTCAAAAAGAGTAACACCCCATGAGAAACTCTGAACATGAGCCTTCCAATTGATAGGCTCAATCGCAACAAAGGCCAACTGTTTCTGTATTTTGTAGAGTTGAGAGTGAAGGAGGTCCATGGTGGATTTGAGAAAGATGGTGTTACCGTTAATTGACGCCAGTCGCGACCGTCGACGTGGCGCTTTCGGTTATCTACACAGCCACGTCAGTGAACGACTGGGTTTCGAATCCATCCAGGTTCAATGATTAAAAGTAGAAAAAACTTGAATAACCAAAAATACATTACAATTTACAAAACATTTCCGAGAAAAGAATTACAACCCTAGAGTAAATGCGAAAACGAAGGAATAACAATTTAAAAAAATATAGTATCAATGTTCAAACTTTTACATTGTGACAGTAGTTCCCTGGAAGATGTTCCATGAAGGGACAAATGGTGGAAACGCCATGTTGGTAGTGTTCACATAGGGCACAGTTGGTGACAGGTTAGGAGGTGGAGAAGGCGAACCCTCCGGCCACGAGAAGCTACTCGAGAAGTGAGCAGAGGCCACTCGTCGGTAAAAAAAACAATGACATACCCTGGCATCATCACATTAGACCACCATGATGGACTCGTAATAGCCTGCATCGTAGCAAGCATCTCCGCCTCAGAGATATCACCGATTCCGTCCATCATTATGTCAATGTCCCCAAGCATAAATGTTGTCGTACCATCTGCCAGAGGCGCTTGGGGCAGTGTCGTAGTGTTTACAGCCTGTGTTACATTGTGTGTTCCCTGACCAGTATTTTGCTGCCCACTTTGGCTACTCTGAGTAGAAGGACCGGCAGATGGCATATACCCAGATGTTCCTTGTGGTGTACCCGACGAAGGTTGATTTTGTGGTGGGAGGTTCGTCTGCAGCCGCCCAGTACCAGCTCCATCTCGTCGATGTCGAGAGAGAAGGCTCGCCAGGAATCGTGCATAGAGCTTGGGAGTATGTCTGTCATCAATAGCAATTTTTGGCGAGCTCAGCGTATGAATCAGGCGTCCAATCAATTCAAAAATCTCGTTTTCCTGTTCTTTGAGTAAGAACGAAGAAAATTCGGGTTTGAGAAGTTTGAGAAGAAAGGCAGACGCAAAGGAAGCGAAGATGAAGTGGCCATCGGGTGCATATCGCATGTATCCACTGGGTGCGAGACTGTCTATCATGATTCTCACCACAGTCTTTGCGGCGTCCAAACACTAATTATAACATCAGAAAAAACCAATAGAAGAAATTGAAGCAAAACAAGAAACGTACCGTGTTGAAAAATAAAGGTATGGCATCGTGGAGACCTCGCCTAAATGCTTGTTGGAAACCAAAAGAGAACATGACAAGACGGGAATAGGCAACAAGACTTTTTTATCATAAAAAAAAACTTAACGCCGCATTGAGTGGCAAGACTGTCAAGGACCCACAATGGTAATAACAAGCAGCGGAAGACACAGCCAAGATCACGAGGATCGGAATCTTCCTTAAAACGTTTTGACCACTCTTGATGGTACGCTGTCAGTTGGGCATCGTGGGCGAGCGTGACACTTTTGAAATCAATGTTCTGACCAGGCGAAAATGAGTAAAAGGAATCTACAAAATAGTTATCAAATACCCTGTTAAGACCTGTGGGTTCATTGGGATCGCTGAATATCTCATCGTGGAACTTCTTAACGATCCGAAGAAGAGCCGTGTAAGCGCATAGGTGAATATCGTACTAATAAATCGTCAGGAGTAGATAGCAATAACACAATTTATAAACCAACCTGATGATTGTACTTCGATTTCTTGTACCAATCACTTGACTTACGGACGAGACTACAAAATTCCGGACGTCAGGACTAGAAAGGTAAAAATGTAATAAAAACGACTTACTAATCCTCCTTGATCGTCGACGGTTTGCCAAACTGAGTTGCCGTCGACCTATCGAGGTTGAAGCAAATCAACCATACCCGCCTTCTATTCAACATTTCACGTTCCTGTTTTTCTGTTTGGGGCTTCACGGTGGACACTTGATGGAGGTTGAGGTCTGTGGCAAGTCTGAAAACGACAGAAGGGAGGAAATTCGTTAATCAACCATAAACGCACATATTAAGGAACTGTACCTTGTCGCCAAACCAGCATAAAGCCAACTCCGGTCTTCTTCCCATCTGCGTGCCGGGACAGCAAAAATGCTCATGAGAATGTAAGCTTGACAGAGCTCAACGGATTTCCATCCATCCGTCAGAGCGTTTGCAGCAGAGTGTTTTGCAAAGTGCATAGCGATCGGGTATATTTCCGACTTCTCTTTATAATATCTCGAACAAATAGCACAAACTACAAATGTCAGCATTAATACTTCATGTTTTGTAAGGTGGAGCGAAAACGACTTGCCGACTGTGAACAAAAAAGGACATCTCGCAAACGTTGACGTAGGAGTGTGAAGTTCAGGATCGAGAAGAGAGATGAAAGGCTGAATGTCAGATGTCACTAATTTTACTCTCAAAGAGTTAATCCAAAATCGCGCACATTTATCCGTTCATAAAAGCTACAAATTTTATTTCAAACTCAGAGAACATCAATGTTAAATGACTGTTTGATGACGCACATTTGGAAAAGTTTCTCTACATCCTCGGCTTTTACGAGTCCGTGCACAAGGATATCGGGTGGACTGTGCTGTTCAATCAGAGTTGCTCTGATCCCCAAATCCGTAGCCGGTCCTGGAAGACAACAAAATGTTGAATAAAATTTACCAATAGACAAGAGTCAACCACAAATTCGTTACCCGGCATGAAATACGTCGCATTCGCTACTCCGATATTATCATCATTCAAATCTTCTTCCAAAAGTCCTGCAGCATCTTTCCCCGTATCCTTCTTTTTACCGGCCTTCTTCGTATTGCCTAAACTCAAATTGGCAATCAACCCGAGAGGTACCGTAGCATCCGGCAGCGCCGACTGGGAGTCTTCACCATCCAAATCGCCCAGTGGTTCTTCGTTTCCAGTTTGTTCCGTCTTAAATTGTGTCCCAACATCGCCTTGAGCCAAAGTTCGCTTGCCCTCCGAATCCCCGTCCGAGTCTTCACCGGCAGGATCTCGAATGTCAAGGAAAGCACGTGGGCTACCTGACTTGCCAACGTCATGGACACTGGTCTGTAGTCGTTCCAACCAGGACAGTACATTCGTGTTGTTCTGGTCGGAAGGTGAAGTTGCCATGCGATAAGACGCAATGGATAACGGAGTTGCGATATAAGGATTGTGAAGCTGAAAATCAGAAGTAATTATTTTTGTTGAGACTTTTGACTGAATAAGATAAGATAAGAAACTCAGAGACCTGCTTGAGGAGCGACTCGATGATCGCATCTTTCTGTCGAATCTGTGCAAGCAAATATTCTCGCTTGCTAGAAGACGAAGGAGAGAGGTCAGCGGACGAACATTCAGAAGACGCGATAGCCAAAGGAAGCATAGAGGGCGAAGGTGGGCTAAGAGGTGCTTCCATCGCTGAATCCATCCTTGCGTACACCAATCAACTTGGAAGACGAGAGACCTGGAGAATGTCAAGGAGAGAAATAGGTCCCAAAATACACGAGTCTTATAACCCATAACGGATGTTTCGATAAAAGCAGAGCCGCACCGGACCTCTCAGATAGCCATCAACCCAAACAGGACTTGAGAACCACACGTTTCTCCGAATGGTACAACTCCAGAGACTCAAGTGTAATCAATCATTTACATACACCTCGAGGTCCAATGCTGCGAGATTGCAGAGTTTGAACAGCAAAAATTATGTGATCCGACGTGCAGCATGCCAAATGAAAAAATGGAGGAAACAAAATAGACACTCACTTTGGCGCCGTTCTCGGCCGACGACCTTCCACAATACAGGGATGACCGCTAGCCTTACACCTCTTGCATATGTCCTCATCGGGAGGAAACTCACATCTCATCTGTAGTTCAGGACAATGATTGTCAGGGCCATTCGGTTAGACAAAACCGAACCCCAGACGGAACGCGCCAAGTTAAAGTTGAGATTAAGGCGAAAGTGAGATTGACAGTTCCCGGAAAAAAATATGCCAGATGACCGAAGAATGTAGTCAGCAAATTGTCGGAAAAATCGAGCAGGACGACGTGATCGGGACGGATGGATTGTAAGACCGCCAGCCCATTGAATTAACGGATCATTGAAGACAGAACGTTCAGACCGAGATGAGGCAAAAGCGTAGTTCCAGACAGGTCGAGTAAAAATAATAACAGGAGAATTGTGTTAGATGGAAGGGACGAGCACTTAAAAAAAACGTACCTTGAGTTTCTTGCAATGTTTGCAGGCGCCTGGACTGTAGAATATAAAATACCGATGATCGCAAGACAACGTTAACCCGTAATCAATTTGTCCATTTTCGTGGCGTCGGCGTCCGTAAAAGAGCGGAGGTTTGAACCAGGTTATAATTTTAGTAAAGAATTTCCACAGGGTCCCCAAACACGATGCGTTTCGAGAATGATAAAGGCAGTGTCCAACAAAAATGCAAACCGGCACAAAAATATACCGATAGGATTAACAACACCCCCGACAGCAGGAATGTATATTAGAACCACATTGTACGTTTTGTTTCGATGTGTTCAGGTTGGCAAAAGCGCCACAAGAGCCCGTTATGGGTAAGTCAGGGCGAGACAAATACGCCAAAATAACGCGTGAATTGATTACGTCATATCCATATCACGTCGGATAGGGGGAGACAGACAGCATATATGAGGAGTGTCGACAGGCAGCCAAGCGTAAAGCGATTTGGAAGGCGGCCATTTAGGAGTTCAATAAAGATATTATGGAACATATAAAAAAAAGATAGAATGAGTAAAAAATCAACAGAGAAGGTGCCCTGAAGCAAGAACGAAGTAAAAACTTACAGTCTTGTGCCTTTACGTCTTTTTCCTCCTTTTCCAACACCTCCAACAGTAATGCTGCCGGTCATACCCAAACCATCACCTTCGTCGCTATCCGAATCACTCCCATTTCCAGTATCCTGATTATCGTCTTCTCTAAGTCTCTTCCTCCCACTACTTTTTTCCATAGTCCGACTTGCTGTACCAGATTCGCTCCTTTTGGACGTGCTTGCCTGGTTCTGAGCAGAAGCAGATCGGTTTCCGGCTGCAGCTGCAGGCACGTTAGGGGCAGGAACCTGGGCCTGATAGAACGTCCCAGTATTACGACTTGAGGAAGCAGTCTGAGAATAGCGTGGTTCACTACTTGTCCACGAAACACCCGTTTGACCTGAAGGGGAAGCTGATGGATTCGCTTGAGAAGTCGAAGCATGTGATGTAGATGGTGGTGATTGTTGGACAACAAAACGTGTTTGAGGTTGCGTTTGCTGAAATTGGGAAGGTGGTTGTCTTGGAGGGTTTTGCTGCTTCGGCCGGGGTGCAATTGTACGCCGCGGGGCTGCAGGTCGAGGGGGTTGAAGTTGCTGCTGCTGAATTTGAGGCTGTTGTTGAGGGGCAGAATACGTTGCTTGAGGGTAGGTAGAGTCAGGGGTATTTGAAAATGAATGTGAAATCGACTCTGGAGTTGATGTATGGTACGACTGCGCTTGGTCGGGCGATGAAGAAGAGCTACCAGTTATGGATTGAAGATCGGGGTAGAAAGCGGAGAAAATGTCAGGCTGGGTTCGAAAGGTGGCACTGTTACCAACGACATCGAGCCCACCGACGTCAGATTGTGCGACGTGTCTCCCGCTCGAACCAACGTACTGGCTTGAAGGAGAATACTGCCCATGAGAAGAAGGTTCATAACCCCCCAGAGTCTGATGCAGCGGACGAGGTGCGTCCACGTTTCCTGTTTGATAAGAAGGATGAATAGTTATCTGCGGTACAGGCTGCTGGGATGTAAAAGCATCTAGCCATTGTTGATAATTCGTGTCCAATGCATTGTCATTAGGGTTGTAGAAGGTAGTTGTAGGGCCGATCATCGTCGATAAAGACGACGTAGGGAGTGTCGTTTCAAATTCAGTGGCGTCTACTCTGGCGTGCTGCTGCTGCTGCTGATAGTACCAGAGGTTGCCTTGACCAACCGCTGTACTATCAGAAATCCTCTGTTGTGGCCGCTCTGAAGACGAAGAGATTTTACCAACTTCCCTTTTCCTTTGGAAGACACTTACCTTGGGCAGAACCCGAAATCGAGCCAGAAGAGGCGGATTGGGTCTGCTGATTGTGTGGGTTCATGGAGGAACGCGCACCGGAGACAAATGGCAATTGGCTTATGTGGCGAGCGCTGGCTCGGTGTTAAATATACACGGGAATGTCCTTTCTGAAGAAGCGCAGATGTGAATTCGGCCTGTCAAGTCCGCTAATTTTTCTATCGGACTCCTTACGCGTCCGACAGGGGGGTATTTAAGCCCACCAGAAAAGGAGTCCCAAAGCCATTAGATGGACAAGACGGATCATGTCTTCTTTCAATCTAGTATCTCTGAACAGCAACAGGAGAATGAGCAGAGACTCGTTTTGCGTATCTGATTAAAACTAGGCTGACACATCAATAGGTGTTTCCTCAGGCTGTCACCTCTGACTCGGTGTTCCTCCAGTATACTAGATGGTCCATTTCATCCTTTAATCCATGGAGAACGGCAGTTGACAACGCATTCTTCAAATTGCAACATAGAATGGATTCAGTCTATTGTCGCATTATCATACCTAACTCCGCACCATTCGGCAAAGGCAGAACGTTTTCGATCTTGGCAAGGTTTGTGCCTGATTGTCCCGACTTAAATGAGCGACATGCGGTGAAACAAAAAATCATTATGCATAGCGAAGTCGTCGAAATAAAGTGGTCGTAAAATATGCGCGCGACGTAGTATACAATGTGGGTGCTATTAATAATACTCAAAAAATCCACAAGAAAAGAATTCGAGAAAGGGGTATCAAAACCGTTACACCCTCCAGGGTGCCCTTGCCCGTTCCTGTGGGACCTGCCTTCCTTTTACCTCCATAGCACGTGAAAATGCTAGATGGGGTCCATCCACCGAGTGCGAAGTGAGATGCAGATGTATCGTGTTCACGGGAGATTCCACCTTCAAGGCGCTGTCTTTCCGCGTGATAGCATTGCCAAAAAATAAAGGGTTGAACGAAAATCCCACGTACGGTTCAGGATCTAGCCTGCGTACTGGCGTCTTGTTGTTCACGGGTGTCCTGAGCGACGCCGATGATGTTGTCCTTCGAGGAATTCTCAACAGTGATGGCTTATCAGGCACAACCCGCGAAATCGAAATGCTTGCATCATCGAAAATGTACTTGCAGTTAGGAGAATATTGACCAGATCCTACAATTGTCGACGATGACAGATTTGATATTTCGTCGAAATCTGAGTCACCAGAAAGTGTCGACACATCGTCCTCTGTATGACCTGAAAGTTCTCCCCTAGGTTCTAAGCCATGATGTCGTTGAGTCCCGCTCAACCTAAGGTCATCTTCCACCTGATTCGAGAGCTCCTGCTCCAGAGTCCTTGCATCTACCGCAAGCTGAAGATGTTCTATCTCTCTAGACATCCTCCTATAGTCCATCTTCCACTCTTCTGCCATCTCCGCCATCTCCTTCTCATGCACAGCACGGAGCGACACAACACTCCTCTTATACTCATCCAATTCCACAAGAAGATCTTTCACAAACTCCTCCGTCAACCTCTCCTTCCTCACGTCTAGCACCATTTGCTTCGCCGCCCTTGTCACGGCCGCCACCCTAGACCGCTTAAGCTGCTCTCCCTCCTCCACCAAACGCTTAACCTCTCCTTGCAATTTCCACATCTTATTCGACAGCAACAGCCGATCACAAAACGCCCTAAACGCGCTCGACCCATTGGCCGTCTTCTCTGCCTCGAGCTTGCGCTGCAGAGTCTTGATTCGCTTCTGTTGCTTCCAAATACGGTTCTGTAGCAACAGCCGTTGACAGAAGTTCTCGAATGGCTTGCTCACCCCCTTGGCGCGAGGCTCGTGATCAGGCTCAGGCACTGCTGGGACATCCTGCTCCGGACTTGCAGAATCCAATGGGTTAGCCCCTTTCCGTACCTGGACGTTGCGGTAGACCTCGAGGCAATGACGATGATGGGCAAAGTTCCGCCGCTTCTCAAGCGTCCGGCAAAGCTGCTGCGAACGTGCCATCTCTGTTGAAAGGTTTGCCTCGAGTTGGGTGAAGTCTCCGAGGACTTTTCGTGCGCGGTGGTGTAACCGATGGACCTTCCCATCTGATTTCGATTGTAGACCCCCTTCATCGTCCTGTGGGAAGACAGCAGCGGGTGCCGGGCGATGTGATAATCGCACGACGACGTCAATGGCAAGGAGAACCAGGCAAGGAGGAAGAAGATAGATAAAAGGAGATGAAGACGGATCGACTGTGAGATTAGACAGCTGTTCTGCGAAGTAATCCTTCGCCCTTATCGTCTCCAGTTGAGTTTGGGACATCTTTCGCAGGAAGTTGCGACCAGAGAGCAAAGAGTGTTCCAAATCTGTGGTTCTTATAAAGTTAGAATATAACCGACCAAGTGCGGTGTTGCTAAGGAAGTTGTCAGACCCGATGCCGAGGTTAGCGACGAGGATGAGAGGAATAAGACAAGTATCGGGGTTGTCCGTACAATTTATAAAATACAAGGTGTCGGCTTTCGTGTTTCCATGCCGCATGGAAACCTCGAGTTCCTCTTGACATTGATTATCACGACTCATCTTATCGAATGTTTGAGGGTCCACATATACTCGAGGCAGCGTACAGCATTTTCTGCCTTGAGTTTTCCTCGAGGCATTGACTCACATGACCAATTTAGGACAAATAGGAGGAGCGTTTTAACAAACTTCTTGAAGAGCGACTGTAATCCGTTGAGACTTATCGTTCCTTTAACCATAAGGTTTAATTCAACTCGGGAGTGCTCCTGGTTGCGCAGATCCGAAAACTGCACGATAAGTTATAAATGTTAAGGCTCGTACTCGAACCGAAGTGAACACAATGTCGCAACTCCTTAGAGATTGAGTGACGTCGTAGAATCGTGTAAATCAAATATAATACCTACAACAAAGTGCTGTGAGCGAATAATGATTGCAATGAACGGTGACGTACAACTATACAGATCTGGAAGAAGTTTTGCTTGAAGTGAGCCCTGACACAGGGCCCTGTATAGGCTGGTCCACCTTGGTTCTTTTAACCTATCTCATGCTCTGCGAGAAGCTATATCGCACAAGTTCGATGAGCCTTCTAGACCAGAGATGCACGAACAAAGCACACCATATTTGGAATCCCATTCGAAATTGGGTAGACGTGCTTGCAGTTTGGACAAGACATCGAGCCTTCCTCGACATGAATCTAAAATATAATAATAATAATAATAATTTTTTGCGAAGAAGATTTGGAAGGGAACGATTAGATACCTCGAGCAGAACGTGATGCAAAATTTTAAGAAACTTTTCGTCATACATCTCGGGTTGTTCATGGGGAAGTGATGTATCTCCCAGCTTCAGGGGAAAGAAAGACGTGTCGGATTAGTTGATCTCATATAAGTCATGCACTCACCTGTCTTGCTATATCTACCAGTGCTTTCCACTCAATCTTGGGCATGAATCGTTCCAAAAATTCGGGATTGAACGCTGCCTCCCGGATTTCGAGTTGGACGTCGTTGAATTGAAGAGGGAAGTTGTTTGTGTTGCAGTCTTTTGCATGGCACGCCAGGAGGTTGTGGGTGATGAGTCGGACCATGGTTGAGTTCAACGTGCTCGTACGGAATCAAGGAGTCGGAAGACGATGATCAATAATGGTCAACAATTTTTATAAGAATGCGACCACCTTCGCCCTCAATACCTGAGAAAGAGTTTATATTCAACGCTTTGAAAGAATCTCTCAGGATAGATGGCCGTTCGATGCTCGAGATGCGGACACCAACTATCACTTTTGGCCCCGAGCTTGGCTGGGTCGAATGCTCATTTGGGAAAACGAGGTGCGCCTGTACATCGTTTTCTTTCAATCATTGAACCTCTTACGCATACATTTTACTCGATAGAGTCTTAGCTCAGGTAGATGCCAAAATGGTCAAACCCCAGACTGAGCGTCCCTTCGAGGGCACGATAACCATCCATTCCGAAATCTCACCTATGGCGTCCAGTGATTATGAACCAGGCCGGTAGGTATGTGAATTCATCTTTGTATCTTATATTCCAACGCGTTATGCTAGGCCTTCAGATGAAGAAGTGACGATCACTCGTATGTTAGATAAAGTGCTGAGAAGAAGCGATGCTGTTGATAAAGAGAGCTTGTGTATCTTGGCTGGGCAAAGAGTGTGTTTATTCTAGACACTTTATGCACTTCTAAAGCACCATTCTTCATATATAGGTTTGGCATATTCGCCTTACACTTCATTTCCTTGCGGATGCAGGGAATATGCTTGATTGTGCATGTCTAGCAGGGATTGTGGCGCTCAGGCACTTCCGAAGACCAGACGTCGAGGTCATTGGAGACGAAGTCATTGTGGCAAGTTTTTTTTGACGTCCGCTTTGAGCTAAGCGTCTGAACTATCAAATAGCATCGACCTACAGAACGTGCACCAGTCCCACTAGCAATCCATCATACCCCGTTTTGCTTCACGTTCGCCTTTTATCCAGACCCCGCAACTCCACCCGTCCTTGACCCCGGCCAACTTGAACAACGACTGAGCGCTGGTGTAGTCTCAATAGCGTTGAATGCCCATAAGGAGATTTGTGTCCTTCAAAAACTAGGAGGTGTACCTTTGGGCGTAGACGATATTCTACGACTCGTGGATATTGCTGTTATGAAGGCGAAAGAGATGAATGCGTTTGTGGAGGTGCGGTTACGGGAAGATTGGGCCGGTAGGAAGGTAGAGGTTAGATAGCCATTCTAGAAATGGAAAATGAGCTTCCATTTCTAGTAAGTTACAGGATCAAATTATATGTCTCATTGATGCAAAACCGTCACATCACGCAAGTTTCGATTATAAAAAGCGGTCCCGACTTTTGCACCTCTTAAATACCAACCCCATTCATCCCAGCTCAAAATGAACGATCCCGCCAAAGAGATAACTTCTGTCATCCTAGATCTTTGTGCCACTGACTCCCCGGACGTCCAGAAGGCTGCCCTGGAGAAGTACTTCACGCAAGACATCCAGTTTCGTCATCCTTTATGCTTTGTTAAGGCGGGTCCAAATTCGAGGAAGGAGTTCATTGGGGTCTTCCGGTAGGCTGACCCGATGGTCTAGACAGTCGAAAGGTGGTTGATTTTCATCCCCGTCCAGGTGTTATAAGGTTTTATCACCGCATGTAAACGTCAAGATTAACAACATAAGTAAGTCTGTCTGATCTCTCTTCTCCGTGACCATTGATCACTTTTTTTTGTTGTTGTTTAGCCTATGATGAGACCCAAGGCATCATGTATCTTGACATGGTCGAATGGTTTAGACTTTTCTTCCTACCGATTAAACCTATTCCATCTCCGTACGTATACATTTATTTAACGACTCGAGAGTACAGTGAATAATCTAATCCTTTATAGCATTACGACCAGGTTAAAGCTGCGTAAGGTGGATGGTTTGTACTACATCTCTGAGCAGGAGGATTTCTTCCATACAAACGTAAGATATTTCATATTCCGCCAAGCAGAACATTGCTGAATACCCTCCTAATTTAATAAGGACATGGCGGGACTAATTCTGCCTTATTTGAAGCCAATTGCTACGTTCGGGTTGGTGATGGGCACGTTAGCTTGCAACGTGCTGACAGCTGCCGCCGAAACTTTTGGTGTTTGGTGCCCGTCCACGGCGAATGGTCAAGCAAACGGAAATTCTAAGCGCGACTAGTAATAACCTGTAATAATTAAATTTACAGGATGTATTTGTATCCAACAAACTTGTATCAAGCACGTGGATTACGTCATTTCAGCAGTGATGCAACGTGAACGCATCATGGCGGCGAAAGACGCTGGCGAGGGCAACCAGTTCTTGTCATTCTTTCGTTTCCATGAACGATCCGGTCAGAGAGATAAGCTCGGTGATATACCAGTTGGCCGCGACAAACTCGCCCGACGTCCAGAAGGCCACATTGGAGAAGTATATGACTGCCGATGTGGGCTTCCGCCATCCTGTTTGCGAAGTCAAGCCAGGGCCAAATTCACGGGATAAAGTGCTTGGTATATACCAGTATGCATTGACAGTTTATTGGTGAAAGTAATATGTCAATCGGAGAATAGGTGGTACCGCGTGATATCCCCGCGGATCGACCTCCGTGTTGAGAGCATTGGTGAGTTATGTTCTTCTTGAAGTACCAAACAAGCTGAAAAGGGCATATATAGCATTTGATCCTTTCAAGGAAGTTTTATACGTTGAGATCGTCCAGTGGTTCAAGCTTTTTATTTTGCCAGAGTCTTTTCAGGCTGCACCCGCACGGCATGGATTTTCTTCTCTATTGTAAATTCCCTGATTGATATCTGGACAGTCTCACGACTCGGCTGAAGCTTCGTAAGGTCGACAAATTGTACTACATTGCAGAACAAGAGGATTTTTATCATCCTACAGTATGTTGTCACTTAAAGATGTATATTTCTTGCCCTTACATAAGAGCCCCGTTATTAGGATTTTGCTGCCCTTCTTTTCCCAATCAGCGCTCATTTTGTTAGAGCTGCGTTGTATGCAAACGCAATCTTGACCAACGTTTTGGTGAAAGGAGCCAATCTCCTTGGTTATTGGAAACCGAGAGATGAAACCGAACCGATAACCAGTGACGTGGGGCTTTACGACAACGACAAGGAGGCTTGAGAATGAGAGGACTTATACTTCTAATGCCTTATTTAAATTCAATTGTTGATTGCTTTGTCTGATCAATATCTGATCAACTTCTTCATCAATGATATCGTACCCCCATGGGAACGACAAGGACCACCCCCGTTTTTGGGAATAATCCCCTGTTTAGAGCTGGAGTCGAGCGATCGCAGACTAATTAAGTAATCAGTTGTTTCTTCCACCCATCATCTCAACGAATATGAAGAAGTTCAATTTGAGGAACCATGTAATACCTTCGTAAAATTTCTACACGTTTACCTAACTGATATGGACATTTACTAGCGCTACTTTCCAACGTATTCCAACCTCCCCGGTTCCAACGATCTCGACTTAAGCTACTATGACGATCCCTTTGGTACAGGTTGTTATGGACCCACCAAACACTGGTGTCTGCTGGTCGAAATCGAACCAATCTTGTACTTCCGGCCCATGTTTATGGTCAAAGACAAAACAGGCAAAACGTTTATGGTCGCGTTTTACCCCGACAATGGCCATGAGTTGCCGAAGGATTTATTGAAGCATGCAAAAGCTGGGAATACGATGAGCATCATGTATGCGGAGCAACATTTCTTCGTGGATGGGCAGCAAGGAATTAGATTGGAAGATGATGATGTGGATAGAGTTAAGGTGAGCTGGTCGTCGTCATGTATCTGCAGACGCATAATTGACCACTTCGCTGTACATTACAGACATATCCTTGTAGTTTGGATACGTTCATTGGACTTGGGGATCGTGTTAACGGTCTAGTAGGAAGCAAGAAGTGTAAGGCGTGCGGCACCGACGCACTTTCCCAGTGTTCGACTTGCAACGTCAAGTATTGTGACAAGGTAAATCTTCAATGATTTCTTTTGGATCAGTCTCACTTGGCTCTCATCCAGCAATGTCAATTAAAGGACTGGACCCAACATCATAAAAAGGAATGTCTCGCCCTCAAGCAGCTTTTTGACTGGAAGAGTCGTAACTGGGGGTTGTTCAGGGACGCTTACTGGTTCTAGTTGTGTCCTATAACTCGTCGCAAAGGAGGCTTTCTAATCGTAAAGAATTATTTCACGATTTTCCATATTCTCTTTTAGTATATCCTGGGTTGAATATTCCACAGGATACTTGTCTAAGTAAAGAAAAACATCGTATGAACTCATACATATCACCTCCCGCTTGTGTGCCAGTGGCCAGGAAAGTGAGAAAAAGTGATAACGTATTTGTTGCCGCTGTAGAGAATAAATACGGAAGATGAAGAGCAGGGTGGTAGTTGGAAGGGTCAAAGGGAAAAGCATAAAAACGACTTTGGTGCTTTTGCACTCGTTAATGGGAGCAGCTAACAGGAGAGAAATTAATTCAGCCTTTAACATCTAACATTTTACATTAGTGGCACCCAAAGCAAAGGCGAGAGTCGACCCATTTCCTCAGTCTTCATCTTAGGTTCTGTACCCACCTTGAGATACATAAGCAATAACAGAAACTTGAATATTGATTTGATATTGTGTTAGTATTAGTTCATAATCCTGAGGGAGATATCCCAGACTTCGGATGCGGTTATCTCTTGTGATAACTATGAAGATGAACAATAACAACCTTGAAAATGCATACTTTAAGAAGACGAACTTGATAGCGAGGTTTATTAGTGTTGCCGGAAGCTATTGCTGTGTGGATCTGGATCCGAAGTTACAAAAATCCCGAAGTATCGGATGGCATAAGGTATCCTCATCATTTAAAGTGTGATAAGAATTCCATTTGCAGTACATAGTACAACTGTATGCCATGTGTTGACTATACATGTCTACCTCTTATGAATGGGTTCCAACTCACACATCTCCACTTGATTGCCTCCGTCATCGTTTGCTTGATCTATACTGTGCAGTATACTTTGAGGATCATCGAAAGTCGTCGCAAGGGCCCGACTACTGCGGGAATGACCCGGCTGTTGAGGTGGACCTAGCGCCTTGTCGATAGCAGATGTGTTAATCGAGTTTTCTATGTAAGTTCCGAGGCGAATATTGCGATAAATATAGCACGACATGTTGTTCAACACAGCGAATGCAGGCCAGGCTAGGAGCATTGACAAGCTTGATGGGACCCGATCGTAAAAAGTCACGGAGAATACTAGAAAGGATATTAGCGAAACCCTGGAAAGTCGGTTAGTAGTTTTTTCACATTCAAAAGATTGAAAAAAAAGACGCACAAATAGTAAGCCTGGCCGTTATGTAAAATTGACCTAGAAAATGCCGGAAGAAAATTTCCCATCACCATTACCCTGAACCCGTTCGTAAGATTGATGTCTGTGAACGAATTTTGCAGAAACGCCCATGAAGTTGCCAGGAATACAAGAGTCTCATGGATGACAGGGTAGACAATGGCGAACGATGTGCATGCGTCTGGCTTAGTCGGAACGCAGTACTTCGTGATACCAATTTTTACGGCATTAGAGCCAATTGGCACAGTAAAGGAGGAACCCAGGACAATAAGCCAGGAAATGGAGGAAAAGGCAACGACATATTGATTGTTGTTGTAGAGAGCACAGACACGGAAGACGAAAAGGAGATTCGTACTTGGGATGGCGATAGGCAAAATCATATGAATGCGTCGGAAGATATTGCAGTCGTCAATGGGAGAAGCTAAAAAGGGAAATATGTTCAGGATTACTAAAAGAAAGAATCACGGTGTTGTCTACTAACTCTTCGCAATAGCGACGCCTAAAACATAGGTGAAAGTCGACAACCTGCGACTTGTTTCGGTTTTCATCTCAGGCAGAGTATCTGTACCCACCTTGAGATACAGTAAACAACCATAGAGATATTGATTCGATATCGCATTAGTAGTTCATAATCCTGAGGGAGATGAAGGATAATATCCCACAGTAGTACCTGGGTATCAGATGCGTTTGTCTCTTGTGATAACTATAAGACAGGAAGACAGACGAACTTACTGCTAACGACCAAATGGTCCCATATATGTCATATCGTATTAACCCTTCCGCTGCTGACGGCAAAAAGGCCATTGGTGTGTACGGGTTGGGCAGCTGGTAACTAGTACTTGCGTTCGACATGGAGACGAAACTCTATGTCCAGTGTCGGTGATATACAGTAATACTAGCTTGACAATTTGTCCCACGAATTGATTGAATGCACAGCACTTAGTAGCGGGCTTTGCCGATGGTCATTTATTCAAATCATTGTTCTGCATTCTTGAATCGAGATTTCCACATGTGACAGGATGTAGTGTTTGCGGATTCCACAAAGGACAGGTATTGGAAAATCTCAACCTCATTTTGGACCATCCTCAAATTTAGTTCAACAAATTCAAATTGCTTGTACTAATATACCTACCTAATCTTGGGGCAAGGTACTTCTTATCTCGCTGCAGATATGAGTTTTTGACAGTAAAAAGCCTTGGTGGTGTACGCAATCTCAGACCCCACGGCAGCACCTTGGGGTTATCCACATCACACCGAATTTAATACCATTTTAAACAAGCAGCATTTGAGCAACTCTACACAAAATTTAGAGGTGGCTCGCCCCGATATTTAATTGATTTGACATTGCATTCAAGATTCGAACAAGATAATACATACAGTAATTTTCTAACATGACAGAGCCGGGACTGGCGCCGCTATGGGATTTTTATGGACTCGATCCCCTTTCACACACACACCGAGCTCAAAACATAATATTAAATTATGTTGGGTGTCTCGTGCTCACCCTCCTTGTTCGTGTTTCCTTCATATCAACACAGCGAGGAGGGTTCAAAACCCTCCCTGTTTGTGTTTCTTTTATTCCCCAAGTGACAGAGAGGGTTTAACACCCTCTTTTTGTGTTTCTCTTATTTCTGAGCAATGAGAAGAGTGTGAACCCTCCCTGTTTGTGTTTCTCTCATTTCCAAAAACCAGGGTTCAAACCCTTCTCGTTTGTGTTTTTGTACATAGTAGATAGTAATATATATATGTATATTTAATTTATGCTATACCCTTCAAAAACCCGCCACCCACTGTAGTCCTCAGGATACAAATTAACACTATATTGGCCACGTCCTAACCTGCGGCTTTCAGGCCAAGCCGGTCCAGAACAGCATGGCAAGTAGCCTCTAGATGAAAAAAAAGATACGAAATGGCATGTGCTGCTTGCATAGCATTAAAAACTCCATAGGTAAAATGTAGTAAATAAACATTATCCCTGAAGTCCGTCATGAGTTGGACGATGTACGAATGGATTCCATCTCATACTGATCACCTCTCACCTGATTACCAATGTCGCCTTGATCTACAGTGCGCGAAGTCTGAATATAAACACCAAAACTTGTCTCGGGTCTACTGCCGCTCAAATTCGTAGAGCGACCCTGCTGAGTCGGACGTGTGGCTGGTACCCTTAGCGCCTTGTTAATGGCAGATGTGCGAATCGAATCATCTCTGTAGTATCCGAGGCGCATATTACGATAGATATGACACGACATGTTGCTTAGGCAAGCAAATGCAGGCACGGACAAGACGGTTGAAACAGCTCGTGGGATGTTGTGGTTGTAGAATGCCACAAAGTATGTGAGATAAGCAGGGTAGCCCTAAAAAGGAGGACCAGTTATTGTCGTACATTCCCGATACGAAGAACAAGAAACTCACAAGTAGTAAGCCTGGCCATCGTGTAAGATGGACTTGGAAAATGCTGGAAGGAATTTTCCCAACACCATGACCCTGAACCCGTTAGTGACATTGGTGTCCGTATAAGAACTTTGTAGAAAGGCCCATGAGGTTGCCAGGAATATGATAGTCTCGTGGATAGGAAAGTAAATAATACCGAACGACACAAGCGACTTCACCTGTGGGCTGCAGTACTCGGTGATACCAATATGTATGGCCGTAGTGGCGAACGGCACAGTAACGCAAGAGACCACCAAAACGAGCCAGGAAAGGGGAAAAAAAGTAACGACGTATGGGTTGTTGTTGTAGAGAGCACAGGCACGGAAGACGACTAGAAGGGTCATACTTGGGACAGTGAAAGGAAAAACCATAGCAATACGTTTGAAAGTTTTGCAGTTGTGAATGGGAGAGGCTAGCAGGGAATATTGAATTCAGGAATGAGAGCCTTGGGATTACTAACTTTGAAAGACAGCCAGGCCTAAAAGGTAAATGAGAATTGACAACCTGTAACCCTAGTCTCCATCTTAGGTAAAGTAGATATGTACCCACCTTGCAATGCAGTAGACAGTCATAGAAATGTTGATTCAATATTGTGTTAGTAGTTCATAGTCCCGAAGGACTCTAATATCCCATAGTATCGCCTAGGTTTCCGATGCATTGAAATCTCGTGATGACTTATGAAGACTTATGAAGACAAAGGAGCTTACTCCTACCGACCAGATGGTCCCCAAAGAGTTATATAGTACTAGATTAGCGACGTCTGGCGGCAAAAAGGCCATTAGTGTGTACGGATTGAGTAGCTGAGCATGGGTTGCGTTCACAACAGACGCCATGGATCTTTAAGCTTTAAGTCCAGCGTTGTGACTGTCTGGAAGCTCGACGATGGACATTAATGTTACTGTTTATGCATTATGTCTCGGCGGTTCCCATGTTGAATTTGAATTTCTCGGCAACTCCTATGATTGCCGCCTGTAAATTCGGAAGCAAATAATTTTGTACTACTTACTCGAGGCATATCTAAATAACTAAAGAGAGAGAATACAACCTTCAAGGCGATCAATTTTTTAACTAATTAATTATCGATATGCCGAATCGCTGATCTATCCTGACAATCACCCCCAAATTGGCTAGTTTCGTTTGTTCTCGCTGCATCGCAACTTACATGCAAATCTATTTCATGTTGAAATGAAGAGTGAAAATAGCATGGTTGCAGTCACGTAGGTACGTGTGATCTACGGATAGTTTCACAGAAAAAATTGCGACAGAGTCTGCAGACCGTGAGCATATCCAGGTACGACTTTGAAGACAAGGAAGAGCGAGACTGGTTTGAGAAGTAGTCAGTGGCGATCAGTCAAGTCGTGACCAGTTTCTGATTTGTACTTACGCGTCTGCTTACCAAAGTTCATAAAACTGCTAGATTTTGCAAGTCCACCTCCCCATGCCACGGTCAAATCTTACCTTAGGTCTGCCTACAAGAGCCTCACGAGGTAGCTCCAATTACCAACGCTCCGACTACATTGATGGAATGGGCGGTCCTTATTATCAATACTCCTGACCCCGCCCGGAAGGTCTAGTTTTTGAAATCATCACGATAGCTTTCACAACGGCACTCATGCACAAGGTGCAGGAACACGACACCCCAACTTTTTAGGACAGGTAAACTCACAAATATCGGGCATAACTCCAAAACTTCCAGACGTACCTCCAATGTCCATGCTGCAAAATACGGTCGAAAATGAAGAGCAGGGCGTCATGTTGCAAACCTTTGCCAAGATCAAGCAGTGTGCGTAAGTGGTTCTTCGTACTCCAGGTTCTTTGTTAGGATTGACCTTGCGTGAGTTTGACATTCGCATGGACGATGCTTGAGTGATTGACATACCCCATTCCCCCTGCATTCTTTTCGGATTTCACAAAGATGGTTCTTGATAAATCAAAACATTTGTGGGTTTGTCGTTTCCTGTCTAAGCGAGACTTGAGTGATCCTACTCCGTTTCTAGTTCCTTGTAGTTACGCTATTTCGACCTCGATGCCATACCGCAGCTTACCTGCCCACGCACCGTTCTGGGATTCGACTACAACCGTTGAACCACGTCCAACTCATTCCGTGCGCGCCTCGCGATCATCCACCTCGTACACGAGGCTCGCGGGCTGGACGTCAATCCTGCCACTATCGAGCGTTTCCGAAGAGCAGAAAGTCATGGAGATTATCCACGCAGACGAGATCACTCATGTAACGGCGGGACACAGATGGTTTACTTGGATATGCGCGGAAGAAGAGATAGACCCTATTGCTACCTTCCAAGAGGATGTGAAGAAAGGGTGTATAGAACCAGACATATGATTTGATGAAAGTGCCGTGTGTTGTCAGCGACGTCAGCGTAAGATATGAATAATACAGTTGTACGTCAGCCTGGAGGGCCATACCCCTAGCGGAGCAATAGCGCTAATCCCTAGCAGTACGGAAAAAGTTCAGACATATCTGGCCAAAAGAATGCCAACCACCACAAATAATTCAACGCCTAGAAAGGAAGATAAAGATTATGTAACATTTTAGTCCAACCTTGGAAATACCTCCTTCTCGCCCGAACCATCTACGTCGTAGGAATTCTGTAAGTACGCTGCTACGAACGTGTAATTATTGGTCTTTATTGGACTTTCATGACCGGCTGCTTAATCCTGAGTGTTTTAGTTCAAGTGTTTTTTCCACAACTGCCTCCCAATTGGAAAACATCCATCGTCAAGTATGCGATCCCTTCTGCAAATGCACGGGCCCCGGAGAGTGCCCTCGGCCAACATTATGTTAAGACGCCCATCGCAACTGGGCGCATCAATTCTTCCTCAGACATATCTTGCTTCCCAAAACATTTTCTCACAGAATGTCCCCTTTTGACTCCGGGATTTATATATATATGATTCGGAACGAAGGACAATCCGTTTTATTCCTCTCACTGTCATTTCGTTTATCCTTCTCGACTTTCTATGGCGACATGTTTTTTAAGGCCGGTTTCTCTGCTCACCGGACTTTGCTGCCTTCTCCTGACACTCGTAGTCGACGCGCAGTATACATCGTCGTTGCCCGAACCGATTCCTTTAATTCATAAATCGCCCTATTTCAATGCTTGGATTCGTGCGGATGCCAATTTATCCACGCCAGAGGACAGGTGGCCAATCTTTTTCAATGGACATGTACGCTTCCCTTAAAAAGGTCAAGAGACAAACGATTCAACCGACATACAGAATTTCGGCTGGATGATTAATTTGCGTGTCGACAGTACTGCATATCTCGTGCAAGGTGTAATTTATGTAAATCATACTGCAGCTAAAACTGTTGGAACATATATTACGCCCACGCGTACAATTTTTACCATTGATGCGGGCCCGGTGAGGGTTAACTTGACCTATCTTACTCCAATCGAGGTGAGTTTGCAATTTGTTCGATCTGCAATTTTTAACCCGATCATTCAAGCTAAATGATTGGGCACGCCACTCCTTGCCGTTTGCCTACTTAGCTCTCGACCTCTGGTCAACAGATGGCAGCCCCCACGCTGTTCAACTTTACTCCGATGTCACTGGCGGTAAGATCTTCATTCCCCTTGTCTACTTCTCCACCCTGGTATACTGAATTCATTTTAGAATTTGTATCCTCAAACTCCTCCAATAGGATTATCTGGACCACCATTCCAACGTCCAAATCCATTTATCATAAAATTCAACAAAGCACTATTCAACCTTTCACCGAGAACAATGATATGTCGGAGGATGGCACACAGTACCTAGCTTTCGGGGTGGTGAGTGCACTCCACAACCATATCCTCGTTCTTTTTGGCCTTTAACCGACCTACAACACTTGCAGACTGAAGGAGTTGCAGTGACATGGCAAACCGGCGTCTCAGAAATATCCCGCCAGCGCTTTGCCACCACGGGTAAACTGGCCAATTCATCTGATACGAACTATCGCCCGATCAGCAGTGATGTTACGACGGCTCTCGCCATGGATTTAGGTAATATGACCCGAACTGCGAGCCCGCTGGTTCTTGCGTTGGGATTAGTCAGGGATCCAGTTATGACATACACGAAGAGTGGAGGAATACCTCAGAGTAGGAGTTCGTTATGGGTTACACGTTGGGCCAATGCAGGAGACGCAGTAAGTATCCAAATATTTGCTTCTTGGATAAGTTTATTTTTAGCAAGAAACATTCTAGATTGATGATTTCCTCGCAAGCTTTCCATCTGCTCTTTCTCGTGCAATTTCTCTCGACAACAAAATTGCATCCGACACCTTCACTGTTTCTGACAGATTCAAACTTCCAGGCCTCACCGTAAATTTGACGGACTTGGTTGCATTGAATCTCCGACAAACAATTGGTTCTCTCGAATTCACGACGTCGGGATCATTTGATGAGACCTCAAAAACGGACCAGTTGAGAGTGTTCATGAAGGATGTGGGGAGCTCCAGGTGCGTTCATTTCGTGTAAAAATCTCGTTTGGATTCACAGATTTCTCCCAATTATTTGTTACTTCTGATTTCGACCAACGACAGGCGCGTTAATCCAGTGGAAACTATTTATGCTTCCTTTCCAGCTTTTCTCTACCTCAACACGTCGCTCGCGGGCAATCTACTTGAGTCCCTTTTGGAGATTCAGGATGCTCCAACAACCGACAATAAGGGCTATGCAGCTCCGGACTTAGGTATGTAATTGCGTAGGTACAAGGGAGTCAAAACTTCTACTCCGGTACAGGGAACAACTGGCCGAATGTTACTGGCAACAACACAGATCAGTCGCTTTTGGGTGTTGAGAGTAAGTTTCTTTTCGTCTATTCTCTATCCCCTCTAACCTTGATCTTAAATAGACTGTGGTTCGATGCTCGTTATGGCACTAGCGCATGCCCAAAAGTCGGGTGATGGAAGGCTTATATACACCTACTACAATCTCCTGCGCAAGTGGGCTGATTTCTTGGTAACGAATTCGCTTCAACGAAGTTCATAGTTTGTTATTTCTCTGTTTCCACCATTCCAGATGTCAGATTATCTGATGTTCCTTTTAAGCATTTCGGCGGATGGACTGGTTGCAACGTCAAATCTGGCACTCAAGGGTATTACAGGGATTTATGCTATGGGGAAAATCAACAAGGTGTTGGAATCGAGCGGGGCCGACCCTAGTAAAACGTCATATTATTTAGTGAGTTTTCCCGTCGTTCTTTCTCACCTCAAGCTGATTTGGACAAACAAGGATACGGCCAAAAACTACTCTCAACAATGGCAGACCCTTTCGTTCTCTGCTGACCATGTTATGTCTACATACGGTAACAATACATCATGGGGTTTATTATACAATCTCTTCGCACCAAGATTGATTGGCGCGGATATTTTCCCAGAACAGGTGAGCCAGTTTAGATGTCGATTATATGGAACAATTATATATAGGTCATTGTAGATTTATACGACGCAGGCCTCGTGGTATGCTAGTCGGAGTGTGCAAGGTATGTTTTTTCTTGCAAATGGAAGATATGCCGTCTAATGTCTAACGCGACAGCACAACCATTTGGACTATCATACGACAGTAGCCAGCCTTTTATCGCTAAAGCTCGTATGTCTTTTTTAAAGAATGTAATCTGGCTGATCATTTATATGGAGCCGGAAATTTTAGATTGGACGCTTCTATCTGCTGGTAGCATCTTTAACGCTACGACCAATAGTGGGAGGGATGCCTTGATCAACATGGCACACATGAGGGCTTTTACAAACCCAGGGTGGGAGCCAAATCCATCAACGTATGTGGTTGATAATGGCTTGCCAAACTTTGGCACTGCAAGTCCTTCAATGGGGGCGGCTTTTGTTTTCCTCGCTTTAAAGTGAGCGTTTTCTCTCGTGTTTTTAGATCGTGTTGATGGAGATTCTCTAGTTTACCAGATGTTGTGCCGATAAAGTTACCATCCGGTTCGATCAGCAGCTCTCGTCCAAATAAGAAATTTGGCGCCATTATTGGCGGGGTAATAGGGGCGCTTATATTTTTTTTCTTCCTCGTGTTCGTGTTCGTCTTCCTTTATCGACGGAGAAAGGAAGAGAGGAAGAAGGTCCCTATCAGTCCATTCAGGAACGAGGATAGCCCCGCTGAGAGGGAACGCATGAGTGGAAAGCTCCCGTCTGTTGTCGAACAATTTAAGTCAAATTGGGGAGTTGAGAAGGCTTCTGAGTCTAACAACTCTGGTAGCAGCGGCAGCAGGAATCAGGGAGAGACAGACACTCATACGCAGGATGAGGGTTTGAGAAGGGAAGTTGCACAACTGAGGGTGGAGAACGAGGTGTTACGGGACCAGATGCAGGAAAGTCGTGTGGTACATTGTGATGCAGGAGACGTACCTGACGAGCCGCCGCCTTCATATGTTGCCTCCTGATGCTCGAGTTATGCATATACTGTGTGCATGAAATTTAGAAGATACCCTGTTGAGGCATGTTGTGAGATGCGAAACCTGATGTTGACGGAATTTTGGATATAGATGTAACACTATTATACCAATAGTAAAATTTATCCCTAATATAATGTGATCGAAATTGTTTATATATCAAGTCTGAAGATACCCATCACTTCGTATACTAATAGCCAACAGCTAGATAATCCGAAAATCAAATACACTATCCTTCAAATGGTTTATCTGGAGTCAGTTTCAATTCACTTGCTCCTTTTTATGATAATACGATTAAGCATTTAGAATCGCACCATTGAAATCGTTGTTCACACACTTCCGCTTCCTTCTAACACTGCGGTCGGAAGAAGGGCGCTACCATTCCTTGATTCTTTTTAGGCTTAGTTCTGATTGTGATGAATCCAATGTTAGAACCGCCATACAAACCGATTCTACCACTGTTTATAATTCGCAACACCAGCAAATCTATGTCATGGAGTCAAGTTGTCCGCACCTAGGTGCAGATCTATCCCACGCCGAGATCGAAGAGTGTGAAGATAGCGTGGTTGCAGTCTGCCCGTGGCACAGGTACGTGTGATCTGCAGGTACTTTAGCAGAAAACATGCCAAGAAAGTCTGAGGGCAATCGCATATTCAGGTACGACTTTGACTTGAAGACAGGGAAGAGCGAGACTGGTTTGAGAGCTTGCACATATGCAGTCCAACTCAGAACCGACCCAGAAAGTGGTGTAGAGAAGGTGTACATGGAAACCCCTGAAGGTGGGAGTCACTGGCGATTGGTCGAGTTGCGACCAGTTTCTGAAGGTGGTTTTGATTTGTATTTACGCATCTGCTTACCAAAGTTCATAAAACAACATGATTTTACTGCTAGATTTTGCGGATCCACCTCCCCATACCACGGTCAAGATCTTACCTCAGGTTATGCCTACACCAGATCCTCGTGAGGCAGAGTCAGTAGTTCCAATTACCAATGTGCCGACTACATTGATGGAATGGGCGGTCCTTATTCTCAATACCTCTGACCCCACCCTGAAGGTCTAGTTTTTGAAATCATCATCGTGACTTTCATAACGGCACTCACGCGCAAAGTGCAGGTAGAACGAACAAGGCACGCTGTACAACTTTTTAGGACAGGGAAACTCACAAATATTGGGCATAAATCGAGGAAAGCTCCAATACCTCCAAACGTACCTCCAAGAGAGCAATACATGTTGAAAAATACGGTAGAACCATCGAAAGTGAAGAACAGAAAAAACAGGGGTGTCATGTTGCATGCTCTTGCCAACATCGAGCAGTGGGCGTAAGTGCCTCTTCAGTGTTTGCAACCGTATGTACTGAAGGTCCTTTGTTAGGATTGACCTTGCGTAAGTTTGTGATTCACATAGATTACGCTTGGTCAATTAACACTCCCCCGAGATGGGATATCATAGCGCGGTTTGGTCCACGGTACCCTAATCTTCCCCCAGCATTCTTTTCGGATTTCACAAAGATGGCTCTCGATGAATCAAAGCACTTGTGGGTTTGCCGTTTCCTGTCCAAGCAAGTCTTGAGTGAAATTCTGTTTGTAGTTCCTTATTGACATCAAGACTGGCCGCTATCTCGCCAACAACGCCATACGGCAGCTTACCTGTCCACGCATCGCTCTGGGATTCAGCTACGACCACGTCTAACTCCTTCCGTGCGCGCCTCGCGATCATCCATCTCGTACACGAGGCTCGCGGGCTGGACGTCAATCCTGCCACTATCGAGCGTTTCCGAAGAGCAGGGGACATCGAGACAGTAAAAGTCATGGAGATTATCCACGCAGACGAGGTCACTCATGTAACGGCGGGACACAGATGGTTTACTTGGATATGCGCGGAAGAAGAGATTGACCCTATTGCTACTTTCCGAGAGGAGGTGAAGAAGGGGTGGAGAGGGGATATCAAGGGGCCATTTAACGTAGGAGATAGAGAAAAGGCTGGCTTGACACCGCAATTCTACGAGAACCTGAGGGGCGAGATGTCCGAGCCGTTGGCACAGAAACCAGATACAGATGATTTGGTCAAATCGCTGTGTGCTGTTAGTGTCGGATATGAGCAATAAGGTTGTAGGATTTCAGCATGTGTCTGAAGGCTATATTTAGACTTTCAAGGTGGGCAACTGTACTTTGTGCTTTACCTTCCAGGTTATTGCCCATTATCCTATTCGTTGCATAAACCTCATTCTTGTTGTATTATTCTGTGACAGTAACATCTGAAGTTGTGCATCTACGTTGTGGGTTTATGTTAAAAATTCTGAAAGTATGCTACTACGGACGTGTAATTGGTCAATGAAGGATTATTGGACTTTCATGACCGAGTCGATTCGGGCTTTCTGTATTTTCTTCCTTAGATGTACCCAGATAGGGAAGCCGCAAAGCAAGGTAGCTCCCACATACTCGAGCTGTAAAAATGCTTCGTCAACCCATTCAAGAATGAAACGAAAGTCCACTCACCCCTACGACAAATCCTGTAGAGTGCTTCCAACAAAGGTGGAACGTGTATAGCGACTCAAGGACATGCAGACTAATAATAGTCCAGAATAAGAACGAGATGGCAAGCGTCCCGAGCAGGGAGTATACAAGGTTGGCAAGCCCAGCAAAAGGCGAAGGCGTTCCAGCGAGAAAGTAGAGATATGTGTGGAAGACCGTGAGCAGAAATCCACCATATGCATTGGTGGAAAAGTCAAAGGCTGTGATTTTTGGAGCTTTTATCTAGGAGTAAATGATAAATCAGAGGGAAAATAAATCAAGGAGATAACTACGAACCATACCAAGACCTTGTTGCGCCAGAGCCTTCATTTCCAATAATCTTGGCTTGACATCTTCGTATCCGTTCAAAGGAGGCTGAATGGCTACAGTAACAACTTTCTTCTCGCCATCATTTAAGATGCACGTCAGAGTCATGCTCTGGTTGTTGCTGTCTCGGTGAGTGTCCTCATTTCCTTTCCAACATGTAGCAAATGCATACCTTGCAGTCAATAGCAGTCATCTCAGCACTCTTCACAGACTCCTGAACCCTTCCAAACCACTTTGCGTATGCAACGAGGGTGTCCGGGTGGTTGGACATATACATGCAGAGGAAACCAGACTTCTCAGCAACGGAGTCGGTCATTGTTCAGAGTCAAGTTCGTTGCTGGAACTTTCGTCACCTTGCAATATCACTGGAATTTTCCGAACAGTTCCCCAGTGGGCCAGTCCTAAAATTGTCCATCGAAGACTCCACCTTTGCCCATCACCATTTGTTGTGCCCTGAGACGAGCGGGCATGCCATTGGGTATTACTGGAAATGATATTCCTGAAGAAGTTTGGGGTCTTATTGCATCCTATCTGCCAGAAGAAGAAACTCCAACACTGATTTCAGTTAATCGGGCATTCTTCAATTTCGTGCATGGGAAGTATCAGGAGGTGAGGTGGACAAAGCTGGACTTGAAGTTTGTCGACCTGTTGTTCCGCTTGCAGTAAGTGTTCACGATGATCTCAAATAACACTTCGTAATCAGCTACCAGGAGTCCAATAATAGCGGCTCATGTCCAAAGACTACATATTCGTCCATGGTTTGTGGACCATCTGCTGAAACGAGATGCACCTTTTTCTCCCGAACCAAAGCGGTCATCTCATGGACTTCTGTCTCTTTTTGACAATCTCTTCTCCTGTCAAAAGCGGCAGCACCCGAAGTCACTTGCTGGTAATAAGAAAGTGCCACTTGCAAGGCAAATCGATCGACAAATATTCATCGAAAGAAATTATCAACGAGATGATTGTTGCTATCGAAGGGATGGTGAATATCGTAGAACTCCATTTTGAGTGGAGAGATCTGCCGCTGAACAAGGATACCGAAATGTTCTTAACGTCCAAGGACGGTTCGATGGGAGTCTCCGGAAGTTGGTCTTGCAAGCACAAATTATCTAATTCAAGGAACTTCTGGCAATCTCAAAATTTGCCAACCTAGATTTTCATTTCGATTATCAGCCCGACAATTCCTCTCGTAGAGGCAAGGCGGGAGAGCATGTCCGAGAGAAGCTCAAGGTCTAATGGAAACTATCCTCCCCTTCATACAACATCGCAAAGCTATGCTACGTTCGTTATCAGTCATCCTCTTCGACTGTAGACCTCTCTAATTCTTCACCGCCTTGCCATCGATGTCATCCTTACGACGATTTGACGTTGACCTTGACTTCGAAAAAGATCACCTTTCTGATCCATTGGGCATCCTTAGCATTTTAATTCACCATTCTCACACCCTCTTCCATGTTCAATTCAAAATGGCCAGCTCTGCTCCCACTCATGATCAAAATCCTGCTTTGCGGAAAAGGGAAAACTGGGAGTCCGTGAACGATAGGCTTCTTGCCAACCCATCGTGCCTAAATGGCTTAATCTCATTGGAAATTCCTTACATCTCACTGATGAAGACCATACCGCTCGTTAGACGTTCTTCCGACAGTCTAACGAGACTCTGCTTAACTGATCACTTTCTTTTCCCCGGGCCAAACCAGGTATCAGTGGTGGTTGGCCTCTTCTACTCTCGGCCTTTCGAGCTGCAACACCTTCATTTGCAGGTGGATCACTTTCAGTGTTCCCTTTCCCGGCCTCTTTCATGTCGTCTTTCTCTCTTGTCCTTGTCTATCGCAAGTGGTATGGTCCACCGAACGAAGTGGGTTCACCTCTTGATGACTTGCTAACCATCCTTCCGCTGATACGTTTTCTAAGTTAATATCAACCAAGGACATGGAATTTTTCCCATTCAAAGATTGGAAACTGGATGATATAGGAATATACGAAGGACGGTACAAACCATCGCAAATTGAAGCCTTGTAAATGAGTCATTTCAGCTTCAACACCGACATGCAAATGTTTCTCGGGCCGTTCCTAGTATAACCCGGTGGAAAGGGTTTCGTCATGGTCAAAGTTCGAAGGCCCTTAGTTATGCCGAGTAAAAATGGAGATGCTTAGAGTTGATATTATCCTAATCGATTTTAACATATCTCCGATCGGCGATGAGCGACCCTCGTCATTGAAGACGAGATAGACCACCGACAATTCCTAAAAATTATTTGCTACAAAAATAAATATCACAGCACTAATTTTAGGGAGTTTTGAGAATCTTACAAGAGATACAAGAGAACAGGACAAGAGGTGACTTGAGGGAAAAATTAGGACTCATCTCCAGAACTCTGATCCTCGTCAGCCTTTGAAGCCGCGTCATGTTTGCCATTCTCGTCCATGTCCACGTCCACGTCTTCATGTGCTCTTGGCTTTGGCGCGGGTGTCTCGGCCTCCTTTTTCCTTTGTGCCTCCTTCCAAGCATGTGCAATCTGCAGGAATTTGAACGAGGTGGGATTGCTTTCCTTCTCGTCGTCAGGAAATACGAAGACGTGTTCTGAAAAAAAGGCGAGTGAGCACTCAGAAGGACTAAAATCTAGTCTGAAAAGCTTACCTTCAACCATCTGTCCGTTTTCTTGGTCCACACGCCTTCGCTTGCTGATAATCGGCTTCATGGCCTCCACCTTTGTGACGTCATCTGCGGTACCATGTTGTTCTTCGAACGTTTTCCACACTTCAAGCAGGGCCACACGCTAGAGGAGTTTGAGTCAAGAGCCTGAGCTTTTCGAAAAGTAATGTAAGAATCACCTCATCGATCAACTTTTTACTCTTGAGATCATTATACGCCCTTCGGAAAACTGTCCTTGCTTTACCAGAATCCCCGGGTACCATTTTCACCTCCGCTTCTTCCTCTGCTTCTTCCTCTTCCTCTTCCCTCTCTTCTCTCGGAACGGGAACCGCCTCACCCTCGAACAGTGCGTAAGCAATCCATACCTTTACATGCCCACTTAGCTGGATGAGACGCTCATAAAGCTCTCTTGCACGCTCTCGCTCGCCCTCTGCAATCTCAAGGTCTATGTAAGCCTTCCATAGAACTTCTGGCATGGCAAGTTGCGGCTGTGAGACACCAAGTTCGAAAATTGCACGTGTTCGAGAGAAGTCCTGCAGTTGTGCCTCGAGCTCTGCCCAGCGGATCCAAGCCGAAGAGTTGGACGGATCATACTGAGAATGAAACGAGGCACAGGTATCAGTAAAGCCAAGGATGATGGATAAAGAACATACTTCAATGTACCTCTCGTATAAAGTCCGAACGCGGTGGAATTCACGGAGCTACATGGAGAATCAAAATGAGATGCAAAGAAACGAATGACAATAAAAAGTCATACCTCTATTTCAAGTTCAATGTACTTCTTGAACAAACCCTCCTTAGGACACATGCCGATAGCGGTGCCAAAAATCTTTCGAGTAGCAGGTAAATCCAAACGACGAAGCTCAAATTTTGCGAATAAAGCCCAGAGTTTGGCAAACGTGAACCGTTTATGGGGCACCAGCTGGATCGCAGTTCGATAAACCTGCCGTGCTCTGGCATAATCCTGAAAAGTCTGAATGAAGTCTTTGCCTGGTTTTCAAATGATCCATGAACATACCTTGGTTTCAATTTCCTCGAACAAAGCGTAATCCAGCCATAGGAAAATGTACCTCCGCCAGTGCCTCTTCTCATCGCCCGGTGGGACATGAGCTACGGCCCGTTCGTAGACTTCTCTTACACGACCGATGGCAGCCCGTATTTCTTCCTCCGTGCTGCCTTCGCGCCTCAGGTCCCGTAGCGCAGTTTCTTCGAGGCGCGTGTAATCAAACCACGCGTCATAATTCAGCCCATCTTGTTTAACCTCCTCTTCATATTGAATCCGACGCTTCGCGAAAACGGTTGATTCAAGAGTGGTCTGCGTGCCGAACTGCTTTTCAAATTTCGTGTAAGAAGCATACAGGCCAGCAGACTTTGATCGGGGAATACGGGAGAGGGCAAACTATAGTAGCTATTTTTTTAGACTGGAAATATAAAAGGAAATCATCCAGCTGACCTTGTAGATCACCCGCGCACGTTCGAATTCCTTCAGTCGTGTCTCCATTTTTGCAAAAGCAGCAAAAACAGCTTGAGCCCTCTCCACTTGTTCCTCATCGTCTCCAAAGAATTCGAGAGCAGTTTGGAAAACCTCCCGTGCTTTATCTGTCCTTCCTCTTTCTTCCTCAAACTTTGCCCACTTGACCCATACTCTCGGCTCCGGTCGAATCGCTACCCATCGCTCATAGATAGCACTTGCTCTGTCCAACTCTTGATATCTTTCTTCTAGCTTGATATAAGCCTGCCATGCCTTGTCCTCCGGTTCCCATTGCATCCACCTCTCAAATACCTGTCTAACGCCAGGAACATTCTCCAGCAGCTCTTCCACCCAAACATACTTATACCATAGTTGGTCAATCCGGGGAAGGAGGGTGACAGCTCTATCAAAGAGGTTGCGTGCATGTTGTACATTGCGTGCCTTCAATTCCATTTCGGAGTAGGAGAGCCATAGTTTGATGGAGCTTGGGTCGACATCGAGTGCACGCTCAAAGATTGACCGACCGCGGGCGAATTCATTCTGAGAAGCCTGTGGAAAAAAAGTAAACCTGAGGATGAGAGTGGCAGGGAAACTGAACATACCTCCCAATTGGCATATTGAAGCCATTCCTTACTGAAAGGATAAATCAAATATCTCTTCCACCAGCAAAACACGCAGAAACGTACATATTGCCTCTTGTTCTTCGTATCCGCTCCTCGAATTCTTTCCGCTTTCTTCCACGATATTCATGAAGTTCTTCAAAGTCTTCAACGCGTTGTCTCGGTGCGCGGAACGCGGGCTCTTGTTTCTCTTGAGCCTGTATAGATACTGAGAATTCCACATCTCTGTAATCAGGATAGTCAGAGGTATACCTCACGAAGAAGTTGTTCCGCTGTAACCTTGAAGCAAATTTAGAGCTTGTGTAGAGCGATAGCAAAGGAAACGTACTTGAATAGCAGCCGGCGCACGATTTTTGATTCTAAAAGTGCAAGAAATCAGAGAAATACAATAAGTATTTATTTGTTCATACTTTGGTGCACGACCGTCCTCCATTTGAACGCCGAGTAGTAAATGTGGTGGAAGGAGGTTAAACAAGCGGAAAACGGGCCGTTCGCATCGAAATGTGACAGAAGTCACTGTCGAATATTTTGTCCTTAGTTTAAATGTAGGCTTGTTTCTTTGCACATAACTTGGTGTTAGCCATTGATTCTCTCTTCGTAGACCGTCTCTCGTTGTGTAAAGTAAGTATATCATGTAAAAATATTACAGGCATTTGCAAACGCGGAATGGCAAATTTGGGTTTGTCCACACTGATAACATTCTTACCTCACTTTCGTCGAGCCGCAGTGTCTAGGTTATTGTAGGCCTCCTCCACCTGGTCATCCAATCCTGGCGACAATCATCCGTGTAAGCAGGTAATTACTTGGCAGAATTTTTCTGGAGCGACACTAGAAATTTTTAGTACACGTTTTAAAGGATACTAACAAAAGGAACTACTTTTCAGGCCAAAGTTTACTTTTTCACAGATAGTTAGTTCTCTTCCTCACAGAAATGCGTTCACATTGTGGCCCACCGACGTCAGCATTGCCCGCTCGCCGAGCGGCGCGCCACTTGTTGTTCATCCTGCGCGAACCCGTGTCAGTACTTTCCCGACATTTGTACTGCAAGGCGACGCTGTGTGACATGTTACGCACATATTCTCCGTGAAGGAGTGCAAGGCTGTGTTGCATTTTATTGCTTATATCCTCACAACGTTATGACTGCGGTGATTGTTCTTGACTCTACCACCTAACCCACGCAAGCTGAATGTAAAATGAGTGGCGACGACCTGCCCAACGAAATCTGGTGGCTCATAGCAGATTTTCTACCAGACAAGGCACTGCACCAGATGATGTCAGTGCATCGGGTATTCTTTCACGTTGCTCTTGGTCGTAAATATAAAGAGGTGAGGTGGACAAAACCCGACGAGACCTTCGTATACTGGTTGACTCGCCTGCAGTAAGCTATATCTATTCCGAGTCGTTCTTGTCTACTGCAACTCATTTCACCTTGTGTTAGGAGTCCGATTATCTCAAGATACGTTCGCAAACTCTACATACGCACCTGGTTTATCGCCTTCCTGCTGAAGCAGGATACTCTTTATTGGCAGAACACAATCTCCACCAAATTTGTGAATGTGCTATATTCCATATTTTCATCTTGGAAAAGCTTTCTCGGCCTCAATGACTCTGAGAACGGATGGACTGGCGAACGCTTGCTAGTACAGCCCGCGAACCAACTTTCCTCGCTGCAAGTGATTCGCTTCATGATCACGGCCATTGGAGGGATGACGAACGTCAGGGAATTCCACTTTGAGTGGACTGATCTGCCGTTCATGACAGATACGAAGCTGCTGTTAGAGTCCATGGGCGTCGCTTTTGGACAGAACCTGCGAAAGCTTATCCTGCATGCGCATATCTCAAATTTCAAGGAACTAGACGGAATTACTGGCTGTATTTGCGGTCTCGACGATTTGGAGTTGCATTTCGACTACGCATCCAAAACATCCTCTTCCATCACGAACGACGGCGATCCCGACAATGACCAATTTGAACACCAAGAACTAATTGGTACTGTTCTTCCATTCATTGAAAAGTCCGGAAAACATCTACAGTCTTTATTAGTTTGTTCTTCCTCCTCCGTCGATCTGTCTGATTTCTTTGCTTCCCTTCCTTCCATGCCCCTCCTTCAACGATTTGGGGTTCGCATCTCTTTCGAGAAGCCCCATCTTTCTGACCCGTCTCGCCTCGTGGCTTATCTGAAGAAACATTCATCTACCCTGCGTCACATCCAGCTTTCTCCTAATCTACCTTATTCTAAAACGGGCATGCTGCAACACCGGAAAAGGGAAATTTGGGATCCTATCAACGATATACTTGTTGCTGATAGGGCACTTCTCTCCAACCTGGATTCTCTCGACATTCCGTTTGTCTCCCTTGCGAAAACACTCCCTCTCCTCCAACGTTCTGCCAATACACTGACAAGTCTTTCTCTGATGAATCATACCTTCTCATCAGACGAAGTCGTGGGCGTTCTTTCTCTCTTTTCTCATCGTAAGCCAGGGCTTCAGACCTTGTATATGGACTTGGAGAGCTTCTAAAGACGATTGAGGTTGCATAAACATTTATTAGGACTAATCTATCATTACATGGACTATACCTCTCATACACCTGGACCATTGCATATCATTAAAGCTGCCCGGACATAACTTTATCAATTGCATGGACTACACGATAGTTACTCAATACATACCTGATGAGTAGTGATTTTTCTGACTGGTATTTATCCTCGGCATAGATAAAACATCAACGTTGGAATTTCATTGAAAGTAGAAAGCAACTGCAGAATGATAGTACTACAATTCAAAATTCTTGCGTTTTACATGGAAATATGTCTAACTTTTTTATCACCGTCTACCTTTGACTCCTCCGTCTTATTTGGATCAAGCAGATCCAACTCCACAACATACCCCCCACCTGTCTTATTATGCACTTCTGAATCAACTTTTGATCCTTCTAAATCGATACCATAACTCGTCTCGGTAACTTGTGCCGACGTGTTTGTAGCACTAGCAGTCGATCTGAAAACAAGTTCTGACCGTGCCTGGTCCGGCTGGCCATTATGCCTGGTCTTATTGATGGCAGTTGTCCGGATGGTTTCATCTCTGTAGAACTTGAATCGAATGTTGCGATAGACGTAGCAAGTCATGTTGTTTACCAAAACGAAGTTTGGTATACCGACAATGGACGTCCAGACAAGCGGAACGCTTGGGGTGTAGAAAAAAACTAGGAGGAGGATTTTGAGGATGTGCGTGGCCCTGCAAAGATATTAGTCTTGAAAGTGAGTTAAAGGGCAATCTAATCACAGATAGTAAGCCTGCCCGTCACGCAAAAGGTTCTTGGAGAAGGAAGGGAGATGCTTTCCAATGAGTACAACCATGAGTCCATTTTGAATAGTGACATCTTTGTAAGAATTCCTCATCAGGGCGACAGACGTCGCAAAAAATACCATGGTGTCATTCAAAAGCGTCAATATCATGTTGATACCGATATATTTTGCCAAATGTGTTTGGATGCAATATTTGGTAGTGCCGATATTTGTCGCTGCGGCTCCTATAGGCAAAGTGACGGAGCTCACGAAGACGCTAAGCCAAGAGAGGGTGAAGAAGGCAATGACATATTTGTTGTTGTTGTAAAGAGCGCTGACACGAAAAACGAAAAGTAAAATGGTGACAGGCACGGTAAGGGGATACAGGGCTTGCAGGCGGTGGAGAATTGTGCAGTCCCCAACGGGAGCAGCTGAAGAACGTGCTCAGAATGTGGTTTTAGGACTGAAAGGATGAGAGCAGAACCAACTTTGGACGATGACAAAACCTCCTAGGTAGATTAGAGTTATGATCCTATATACGACTTGGTCAACGCCTACGTTCAGAAAGTGTCGACCAAAACACACCTTGAAAAGCAATAAATGACAAAGGAAAAACTAATCCGATATTTCGTCAGGAGGTCATAGTCCTGAGGTAGGTGCAGGATAATATCCCAAATGAGAACCTAGAAGCAATTCCACATGGGCTTTCTTGTTACTATCGACAAGAACAGGTAAAACTTACCGCTAGTGACCCCACGAGAACATAAAGGGCGATGGTGACATCCCGCGCAAGGTCAGGCGTGAAAAACGCCATCGGGGTGTATGGATTGGGGAGTTGAACGGTCGCATTTGATGCGGCCGACATCGCGCGCGCACCTTGGCCAGAAGAAATTACTGCGATGCCTCTCACTCAGCACAGTGCGAGACTACGAGCAAGACTGAGAAATGAATGGAAAATGTAGTCGGAGAAATCCGAACTTTTGACAAGAAACATATGCAAGTGGGGCTTCTTGAACTATATATGAACGGTCAAATCAGATTGCGTCGGGTCCGGAAAGCCATTCCCTTGAGAATTCTAATTTCAAACATAGCGTGTCAGTAACCTGTTAGTAACGTTAGTGACACTAGAAAATAAGTTTGAACCTCAAATGTTAGTAACATTGTTAGAAATTCACAGCCAATTTCTCACCAAGTTAATCAGATTTTCTCGGCTATGTTAGAGCGCCGTATGGACCCATTCATAGTCGATACCGTCAAGCTTGGGATCAAGTTTTCAACGATACAATTCAAAATTGTGAAAGGAGATTTCGGCACTTCAACAACCTATCTCGTGTAATTTTTGACTGGAAGAACGTAACTACTTTGCGGTAAACCTTGAATGCGAAACCCTGTCAGTCACCACTGCGGCGGTTTGTCAGGCTCTTCCCAAGTTTGATGGCTTCTGAATATCCAAGGAAACCAACGGCAAAAGGGAGCGGTATTTGACATCTGAGAATAATAAAAATGATATGGGCATTGGAATCGTATGGCTTATGGCAGATCTGAGATAACCCATCACTTGGAAAAACTTCCGGATCACGTGAACTGACCTAGATCAATTTCAGGAATGATCCGAAAACACGTGTCGTCCTCGGCCCGAATGCCAACTGCCTTTGACAAAATCTATTTTCTCAGCTTTGCTTACTGGTACTCTGGTATGTTATTAGACTGAGATTCAGGACTGGTTTTTTTTCTCTTCAGACATTTTCCCACCAAATAAAGTCCTAAAGGGTTTCCTGTTTCAAGGCGTATATGACAGCCGACCATCGAGATGGGCACCACATAACTTTTTGAATTCACAGCTTGTTATAAGGGCTACCAAAAATATCTGTTTGAATACTAAAATGGCGGAGCGATCGAGCCAGATAATAATTTTAAAATCATATACAATAAATGTATGACTATGCAGAGCGTCGACGATAAGTGGTTGATCCAGACGAAACAGATACGAATGACCAGAGATATCGACCTAACAGTGATCAAATTTTTTTCATTATTTGTAGGATAACCTAGACTGAAAGGGCGAGCGACAATCTGTGATCGAATTATAGATGGCTTTCATTTATGTACGGTGTAGATGTGCCTTGGAGTGGAATCGGTCATCTCAAGTCGTTCGGTAAGAAAACAATTATCTTAGTAGTTCTCAATGCGGCGAAGTCAGATCAACTAGAAAGAAACGAGCGTTAAAATTGGGGGACGAGGAAGCGAGACTCAAGCAACATTGTGTCTTCAGAACGAAAGGAAAAGTCAAAGATGAAAATTAACCTAATGCTCGCGTATACCTCGAATACAGAAATGACCATTACCACAGTCAATCAGGAACACGATGAGAGTAAAAGAGAGTTTGCCAAGCTGAAAGATACGTCATGGCACAAACATATGCCTTTTGTCTACCATGAAAGAATGTAAACATATGCATTAGATCAGAGATGAAGGTTAGATTAATTTACCTTTAAACCTGGACGTTAGCACTAGAAATACTCAGTAACCCCATCGAAAATCCAATTTCAGTGAAGGAACTTACCTAAATGTTCCAATGACGTTTCCTGGTGGAGAGTATTCACAAACTATGAACTTCGTAGGCTACGTGGAGAAATACGTGAATGGACTTCCTTGAATCAGGAAGGGTTCGACATACCCCATATTTCGCTAGATCAAATATGTTGCTGTTATTGCAAACTTGAAGAGCACACCCAACTTGTGTGGTTCCCTTCCAGACAACTTGAGTGAAATGGGATGGTACAGGGTTTTGGGGGTTGTACTCGGCTGAGCACACACAAGTTCTTAAATCTTCTTTTGCAGGTTTTAGCATAAAATGCACGTACAAACTTCATCTGTCCAAGACTTGACAGCAGCAGCGATATCGTAAGAGCTACCAGTGCCAGCAGCCAGGTTTTCTGTGGCAATCATAAGCCAAACTCTTTAACCAAGAGTTGCAAACCTTACCTCCATACCTGCCAAGTGTACCGCCGGAATGAACAAAATTGCAAGGAGCAGCCCACTGTTGAGCCTTGCTAGCTAGCAGATCACTCCAAGCCAATGCCACTGCACCATGCCGCGCCCGTACCGTATTATGAGCACTGAGATAGGCCTGGACATCCTGAGCAGAAGTGCTTTGTCTGGCGACATGTGGAGTGGCAAGGCCGCTTTGGAGCAGAGAGAGCATGGCCGTAAGGCAAACCAAAATGCTCAAGCAAGTCATGTTAAATTCGGGCTTTATTTGAAAAAACGCAGGTATAGGAATGGGCTTGCGATCCGGATATGTTGGAGTAGGTGAGGCAGGAATGTGTTTATATAGCCGGAGTATGTGGCTGTGGAATAGATTAAATGGAAATTACTTAAGGGGCGACTCGGACGGTGAATGTCCATCATGTGCTTATCGGGTTTCTATGAGACTGAACACCCATCACTGTGGGAGTGTACAGTGATGTTGCGCTGAGATGGCTGCGGATGAATGAGTATGATTTAGAGACGTGTCGCTTCTTCAGAAAAGTGTGGAATGCATAATCATGCATTTTGTCCAGGCCCGCTGCAAGCCAAATCGACAAGATTTGACTATGGAAAACTTAAAGGGCATATGAATGACCTGAACAAAATTTCTTGGATCCCGATTGCCTGCGAGCGCTTATTTTTCCTGAGAAGTGATGCGCTAATCGAAGATGATGGTATCTATCTTTATCTAATTCCCTAGTGAATGCTAACGCTTACTTCGGTTATCTCCGAACAGTCTCATTGAATGAGGTTTAAGCAATCGAATTCTTGAGGATATCAGTACTCACCGTGTGGTAGGGCTCTTCAACCTGAGCCTGCTGCTGAACTACACTGTCCCGATGTTCAGAGCTCTGATGGCCTTGGCTGATACAGATCTTAGTTTCCATCACAGTAGATCTTTCGCATTAATATCGCTTGACAAGATTCTTCACAAGACATATCCTAGAGAATAATCCTGAAAACTTTCGACACTGAATCCTCACTTAAACATTATCTAGACATTTATTTGGTGGGTGGCGCCATCTGGTTGCAGTCGTCTGGACGTTCAAAGACTCTGCTGGTATTCGCCGTGTATATTAGTATAGTGGCACAGAGGTACTTAAAGTGCTGTTCCTACAGCAATTTTCACAGCAGGTTAGAGAATTGGGCTAGGCGTGTTATATACGGGTACTTCCATAGACAGGGAGTGACAGACCTTGGGGTGGAACGAACGAACGAAAATCGCAGATGCAAGCACTTTTTTCCGTCCTGGAAATGCCAACTGACTTCTATTTACAATAAAATTTTCTGCCCTGACTAAATCTCTCGACTGAAGGGCCCCCGTTACAGGACGTGGAAATAGTTTCTCATGAGCCATTTCATCGGGACATCTAAGACAAGTTAAACATTCAAATCTAGTTCTCATGGTGTATGCTTTACCATTTCAGAAACATCCTTTCCAATTCGCAACAACAAAGAGCAATGAAAGCATCAGCACAAAATCATCCAGCATTCTTTCTAACGGAAAGACTTCCATAATATATACTTACCTTTTGCACAAATTAAACCCGATAAGGTCGTCTCCCTATCGGGACCGCCACGACCTCACTAAGGAGGATATGAACGGGATTCTTGAATGTCAAAAGAAATCACATCAGGACTGAAGAAGAACAAGAGCAGAGCGAGAGAGCATAAGTCCTTCATCCTACCAGTCGGCGTCCTGCTAATTACCATACCACATTTGTTCTTTGCAAAATCCACTGCAAAGGCCAATCATGTCACTGGATCAATTATCAACCTCAAATACAAGCCAAGGGCTTGAGGCATCCCAAACGACGACGCATTGGCCAAAATAATCTCGTTTTAGAGAACACCCTTTGGGCGTAGGTAGTTGGAGTTGCCCGGCTTGCTTTCTGTCGTCATCGACAACCGTATCCTACCATTTTTGACCTTAATTTGATTGTCTCCATTAGCCGATTTTAACGCGCACAAGATCCTGAAGATTGGCTGGGTAGTTTGCGAGTTATGAGCAAAATAGTGGTATATTGCGAGTTCTCGTTGCAGCAAGATGATAGCACTCCGACAAGTTTGCGGCTCCAAGCGTTGGTCGGAGCAATATAATAAAGGCACGGTAGGGCCGGCAAGCGGCAATGCCCACAACCTTAAGCGCTCCATAAGTCATATATATTCGTAGTTATAATGCAGTTATGTAAAAGGTTGCTGCGTTATTTTACATAAATAAAAAGTCTATACGAGTAAACATAAAAAACAAATTGTAGAATAAGATAAGAACTTGATTAGTAATTTATGTGTACATTTCTCAAAGTGGCAGAAGCTGGTGTATCGGCGAGCAGGAAAGACATGCTGAAAAGGTTATGCACACAAAAAGATGTAGAAGAACAGTGGACACTGTCATGTTGAAAATCGGCTGAGTAAAACTTGTAATGCCATTTCTGTTGATGGAGTCCAGCCATGACGTCATTCCAGGTCCTTAGTCTGACAAAGCGACATGGTCCGAAACTTGCTGTTTGACACAGTTTGGTTGCAAAAGTCGAACTGTCTTTGTTAGCAATCAATGTTTTGAGTGGCATATAATTTCTATGGGGTGATGTCGATACAGACGGTTGTCGATTATGCCAATGATTCTATGACAAGAGAGTAGGACGATCACAGGAAACAGGACGTTTTGTAATATCCCAGCCAAGTATGACGTCACATCGTTATACCCCCTCAACCTTCCAAAGAATCTCGGAATCCAGAATTCCGGGAGTCCGGCTCACGTGTCCAGACTCTGCGCGTCGCGCGAGTTCAGTTCAATGCAAGCCTTTAGTTCTGTTCAATCTCACATCACTAGTGAACAATGCCGTTTGTTGAAGACCACATCAGGAATTTGACAAATGCCTTAAGTGACTTAAACTGTCTTAAATGACCTTTACTGACTTAAATACCTTAAATGTCTTGAGTTCCAAGGCAACAAAAAGGCATTTAAGATGGTACAAGGAGTTTTAAGAACATCAAGTCATTTGCAAGGCATAATTCTGTTATGTAAGTAAAACTTTCTGGTGTTTAAGTGTTTAAGGCATTAAAGGCATCAAAGGCATTAAAGGCTGAAATTATATATGATATACAAAACATGTTAAGAAGATGGTACAAGGAGTTTTAAGAACATCAAGTCATTTGCAAGGCATAATTCTGTTATGTAAGTAAAACTTTCAAGTGTTTAAGTGTTTAAGGCATTAAAGGCATCAAAGACATTAAAGGCTGAAATTATATATGATATACAAAACATGTTAAGAAGCTACTACTAGAAGATTATGTAAGCAGTCACATATCAGCAATGGCACGGGACGGGGTAGGGGGTAACCCATGCGGGTCAC
>QDKV01005387.1_pt1 | contig 93068 bp, 101 predicted proteins | sample 1861101 | NCBI WGS metagenome assembly QDKV01 (sample SAMN04275158, study PRJNA302643) | Fungus metagenome, whole genome shotgun sequencing project. | isolation source: fruitbody | host: Mallocybe terrigena | place: Sweden | collected 2013
TTATGGGAAGATTGTGCGTTGTTGTGGAACCCGGGGGATTTTGCAAAAAAGTTTGCAACTCCCTAAACATGATAGTATGTCACGTCATGAAAGGTGATCTCTGTCGCACAATGCAGCGTTGTGGCTGCAAGATTGCACTTTCTGACATACCCGTCGCAGTGGCATTTTTTCTTGAAACAAACCTTCATTTAGATGGCAGGCACTTCCGGGGCACTACGGAGCATCAAATATGATCGTCTTACCGCTTGTGTAGTGAACTTTCGCTTTCTAAGGCTTCGGTATGGTCAAACAACAACAGCAGCTGCTTCTCTAGCCAATCATCTACCGACCGTGGAATGTCTGGCTAATGTAGTGACTTGACTCATCACGAACATTGATCGAACTGGCTGCAATGTAAAATCAAACAAGACAGAGATGAACTCTTCTTCATAGCCCAACCCGGGAAGGACCAGGAGAGTTACCAAAGACCGACTCGGTGCTCAAATCGTTATCAAAGCCATACCCTCTATGAAATTCAGGTCCAATCTTCGTTAGGACGGACGGACGGCTTCCTTTTCGGAACGGTGTCTACTTATAAACTGTTCGATGAAACTAGAGGTTCGACTTGCCACGTTGGGATTGTCGTTAGACTGTTTACGAGGTTGCATGGGGGTTTTAGTGGTCTATTTTGAATGATTACGCAGCGTGGCCGAAGAACCCCACTGGTGGACGGGGCGTGGCATAGTGTTCAACACACTTGTTTATTTGCCCCGATCATGGGCTTATTTGTTGAAAAGATAACTGTGTTAGTCGATCCAAATTCAAGTCGGTGGGGTTGTATCGAGCCAAGTCAGCTACTGTTCCAGTCATTGTGTATCTTCCGACGTCGTTGTCTACATCAAAAATTAGGACGCTCGGACGAGGAAATCTCCGACGCCCTGATCATCATTGAGACAGTAAGTATTTCGTTTTAGTTTTTAATCTGAGGCATTGTCAATGCCAATTGGAGCTTATCAACTCCTTAATTAAGGGTCATCCCAATCTTGTAACAATCTCTGCCAGTCAATGAGTGGGATATATGGTTTATGCAAGTTTTTCGCATGGAGAACTCGATCTATTGTTATCTGAAACGACTTTGGTTATTTGAATTAACGTGCCATAGGGTATTGTTGCATATGCACCCCTTATATGTTTTTGCATCAAGCCAGGCCAAAGAGCACAAATCGTTGCGGCTTAGTGGTTTTTTTTTCCCGTGTTTCGTTTCTGCCATGTGGAGGTATTATATTATAGTCAGAAACTAGCTTACAAGCAATGAAGTAATAAAGGAAGGGCATGTTCCTTCGATATGAATTAACACGCTTCAAAGTGTGATCCTTGGTTGGCGGGCACTGGTAGGCGCCCATCGAAGGTTCCCGCGACTTGGACAGTCATAACGTCACTGCTAGGGCAACCGTGTGGACTCCGTGCTGGGCGTCAAAATGAATCAGTCAATGACCATGTGGAGTATGACATATACTTCATTTTGAATCAGTTCGCCGTTGGTAAAGATAAAATCGAATCAGGAATTCAGGCCCGTGGTACGAGTCATTTTATTTCTGTAACAGGAGTAAGAATTGATAAACGATTATTATAACTTTTTGATTTGATTCCTTATAATGAGTTCAACAGATAGTCCGACCTAGTTTATAATGAGCGAGTGGAATGGGTTAGTCCATAACTTTATGATGCAAAGAGGAGGGGAAAATGAGCGTCGAGTATGAAATCGCGAAGAAAAAAAAACCACAACAAGAAGACCAGGAGAAAATATTTTGTACATGCAGGCCCAAAAGAGTGTTTATCCCGAGTTGAAAAGGTCAGATTTTGAAAATGTTATTGTTTCTTTTAGAGTCTGTGAGAGGTTCCCCGTCTGCAGTGAAAAGTAAGGAGGTGATGGTACAAGTTCAAAAGGAAGGAAGGAAAAGGGAAAGACATGGGATAAATTAAGGAGGAAGATTATATTTCAAACAGTCGGAAAGCCCAAAAGAGTTACGGTAGTGGAAACAAAGAAGAATAAAGGCATAGGAATGAGACGGGGTGAAAGGGGTCCAAAGGAACGGTGATCAATTTTTTTTTTCTTCAGACTTCGATTCGTTTGAGAACTGTCATCAAACCGGGAATTCCTATGGCGTGTTCGAGAGAGATGGGTCTGCCAGGGTTTCTGGCTGGTGAATTCGTGGCGGATGCAACGTATCGGATCTAAAGACACAGTTAAAGCAAGGTTGTGCAAATGGTGAAGCCAAAAGTATGACATACATGTACTTTGTAAATTCCGTCAGGATGAGGCTTAGGTCCGGTGATAGTGCATTCCCATCTGAAAAGATAAGGATTCGGAATTGAGAATGGGAAAAAAAGGGATACGCACTGCTCATTCGTCAAAGTATCAGCTCCGAGGGCTTCTATCCTTTCCTGCAACGCAGATCTCGTTGCTACAAGGAGAGGAACTACATTCACTCCACCAGCACAAACATAACTCTCTGCAAACTCCACTGGTAGACCCGGCTGGTCAGGCGTCACGACACGCTCCACACAAGGGTGTGTCTTTGGCTCTCCAGAAGTGACGACAATCTGGCCTGGTTTCGTCTGTGGTTGAGGCTGTTGATGTTGTTGCTGTTGTCTGCTTTCAATGCTGTTCTCAAACCGACGGACACGTATGAACAAGTTGGCAACACCAGCCATACCGAGACGAGACCTTCGATTGGAGATTGGTGAGCCCTCTGCCGATGATTCAGAGGTTGAGCGGTGGGTACGCGGTGAGCGGAGCATTTTTGAATGAGTGTATGTATGTAGGGTGCGGGGTCTACAGGAGGGCGAGAATTCGGTCTTATGTATGTGAGAATCTGAATTTCACGAGGGGTCGGAGTCCGGATGTTATAACCTAAGCCTTTTTTGGAAGTCACAATAAGGATCGGTGCGTTGGGTCATGAAATCCTTTACTAAAAAAGCGAGGCAAACACGCACCGCCGAACAAGGCGGCTAGGAACGAACCTATGGACAACCTTTTCGACAGCCAAAAAGTAGTGCATTGAAGGGAGCGAAAAATAGCCAACCACGCTCTGAGTCAGCCAAGTCTTCTGGGCAGCTCATCAATGTGACGATCCGTCATAAACGGGCTCCGATCTAACCAATCACAACTCTGTATTCGCTGACAAGGAATTGGACACGTTCCAAACAACAGAAACGTTTCACCAATCCCTTGATGGTGTTTCAACAACATTACTTCTTTGCAGCTATCAGTGGGAGATATCAGTAAATTTACTACAGTTTTTTGTCTCAAGAAAGGTATTTCGGAACCAAAAGGTTGAATCCGCGTGGTTGTAGTTAACTTACGGGCAAAAGTTGTGAAACATTTGGAGTCAAAGTACGCCGATTTCAAACACTAGTAACTGTGAAAATAGCACGTATGCCAGATTAGTGAAGAACCGTAGGAGTTAAAGTTGAATTAGGATATCGTGGATATATACTGTGCGCGTGGAGGGAAGCTCTGGGTGATTGTCCTGAATGCCCATCTATAAGGTGTTGCATTATGCGAAAGTGTACTTCACTAGGCATTTGAAACGTTCAGCGTCTTTGTTTTCCAATACATCCATGTCCCAGCGAGCAAGCCAGGATCAGGAGGAATCCGAGGATTAAGATCGCGAAAGGCAGTTACGGGTACCGATTACACTTCTTCCCTAGCAGGTGGTTTTTATTTGGAGCTCAGAACCTACTCGGTGACAGAATCCCGCGAGTTTGGGAGGGAATAAACCCGAAGACTGTGAAGTCGGAAACAGAAAGCCGTAAAAATGGCATATCCGCTGACGTAACATTTCATTTTCCACAACAGTCGCTATCTCCCTTTCCCTCAATAACAATGGTACGCTCCCTTTATTCCAATGTTTTAGAGCTGAGAGGTTCAACCTCAGATCATCCCGGTACGATGTTTTACCTGTGGCAAGGTTATTGGAGACAAATGGAATGATTATTTGGAGCTATTAGCGAGGGATATGAGTGAAGGGTACGTGGACAGTTTCTGTTCTTTTCCTCCTTACCTTCGTGACCTTTTTTGGTAACAGAGATGCGCTGGATGAACTCCAACTAAAACGGTACTGCTGTCGGCGAATGGTCCTAACGCACGTAGATTTGATCGAAAAACTGCTTCATTACAATCGTGTGTTGTGTTATTTTCTGTCCACTTTGCATGTTATCTCATCTCTTATCTAGCTATGGAACGTACAAAGGACAAAGCCAACTTCTTGTGAAAAAAAGCGGCCTGGGCTATTTCATTCAGGAGGATCACATGCATTTCGCTCAATACAAAAATGTCAGTGGCGCTCAATTTTTCCGATTATTTGACTGGGTCTTGGCTAAACAAGGACGCGGCAATTCGTCTTCTCCGAACCCGAACAAAAGGACTCGATTGAAGCCTATTTAGTTTTCCTTTCAATGTATCTAAACCTACTCTCAAACATCTCCGTTTTGAATTCATTTTCTTGGGGCAAGATTAAGGTTTTTAAGCCATGCTGCATCAGTCTCGACCACCCATAAGTTCAAATCTATGGAAGAGCCTTTTTGAAATGTAAATAATTATTTGCAGCAGAACACACCACATTGATGTGATCGTCTAGATTTATGCAGTAGACTTAAAGTTCTGATCTGCACAGAAGAGAGGGGTTATGTTAAGAGGGTTCAAGGATACAAGTGGGGGATTAGTGTAAAATTGGAGTGTTTGCACAAAAGCTAATGTTAGAGTCGAAATCTTTCAGTTCACAAGAAGCATCTTCGCGGGATCTTCTAGATATCCTTTCAATTTCACTGCAAAGAGAGAAAAAGAACAAGATAAGGCGGTCAGGTTTATCCAAAAACCTTACGTCAAAACTACTCACCAAGGAAAGTTACCGCTTCCCTTCCGTCCAATAATCTGTGGTCATACGTTAAAGCGACGATCATAATGGGGCGAATAACAATTTGACCGTCGACGACGACGGCACGATCTTTAGTTGCGTGCATGCCTAGCACAGCGGCTTGCGGGAGGTTAATGATGGGCGTGCCGAACAAAGATCCAAACACGCCTCCATTTGAGCTGTAAGTAAAATGAAACGATTGAGAAATTATTCATAAAAAAGTGAAAGAAAAAAAAGATCAAGAGCAAGAAATGATGGAAGGATACGAAACACATACATGGTGAACGTCCCACCGGCCATATCTTCTAGCGTCAACTTTCCATCCCGCGCCTTCCTACCAAGCGCCGCGATCTCTTTCTCAATTTCCAAAACACTCATGCCTTCCGCATTTCTCAACACAGGCGTCACCAATCCCTTGGGCGTCGCCACCGCAACGCTCAAGTCAACAAAGTCCCTATACACAATCTCCTCACCCTCAATGCTCGCATTCGCCATTGGGATCTCTTTCAACGCAAGAACAGACGCACGCGCAAAGAAGGACATGAATCCTAGCTTGACGCCGTGCTCAGACTGGATGTTTTCCTTGTATTTCTTGCGGAGCGAAACAAGCGCAGACATGTCGATCTCGTTGAAGGTCGTCAGTGAGGCCGCTGCGTTTTGTGATTGTTTGAGCCGTTCGGCGATGCGTAGACGCATGCGGTTCATTTTTACCTGGATTAAAAACAGGGTCTTCAGCAGGGGAAATAAAGGTCTCAAGGACAGAAAACACACCCGTGTTTCATTCCTATTGCCTGGAAGACCGCTGACAGCTGGAGAAACGTCTTTCTTCTCTTCCTTCTTGGAAAATTTCTCTACCTCCTTCTTGGGTGTCTTTGCTTCTTTCGGTTTGGGTGGGTTGACCGGCTCCGCTTTTATATCACTGGCAGAAGGTTTAGGCGGTTCCGGAAGCTTCTTGTCTACCTGTTGGTCTACAGGCTCAGCGGGGTCTTTTTGTGATGATTTGGGCTCCTCTTTTTGAGGGGGAGGCGCTGAAGATTCCGAAGAAGCTGGATATGAGGAAAGGGATGCCAATGAGTTGAGCAAGTGGTGAAAGTGAAATACAAATGTTCGACATACATTCACCAGCAAAATCACCTGGTTCGATAATGAAAAGATCTTGTCCTACGGTTACTGTGTCCTCTTCTCCCGCTAGAAGTTTGACGATCTTGCCGGCTTGGGGAGCGTTGACAGAGACGTCGATCTATCAACGTGGTAGAAGAAATTGAAAACACCAAGCTGTCAGACAAACAAGGCCTTTTTTTTGAAATGTGAGCAAAAGAAAAAATGAAAGACCTTGTCAGTTTCGATAGTAGCCACTTCCTCGTCAGCTGCAACGATGTCTCCCTCCTTTTTTGACCAGGTTTTCAGTGTACCCTCGCTGATGGACTCGGCCATTTGCGGGACTTTAACGGTCTCGGCTACGTTTCATTTAATAACCTTTGCAAGAAAACAATACGAATAAACGCACCTTGCAAGAGACGGCTTGAATGAAATTGGGCTATTCTTGCTTTTGTACTGGGACGACGACGTCAGACAAGAGGATCCTGACTATGAACATAATTTGGACCCACAGCAACGCAGACGCATCCCGGAGATGTCTAGGAAGCAGAAGCCCACGACTGCGGGCAAGAGTGATGACACGTTTTGAGAGCATTTTGAAACGGATGGTTTTGACTGAGTAGCCAAATCCAGTCTAGTGCTTCCATGAGGGGTCATTTGTTTGATTGTATTTGCAACTGAGGTTATTGCCTTCTTCTCACAATCTTTTCGGACAAGGAGTCCGACGAAGACGATGGCTTTGAGGCTTCTGACTTCGAGGTATATGCACTCCAGGTTCTGGCTGATATCACAAAAATGGATTGTTGTGCTTGATATTGACAAACGATAATCGCAAATGTCGACATTATCGATCACCGGTTTCCTCTCCCGAAACTTTCGGTCGGTTCGGTTCTCTACTACGACCATCATGTCTTCCCGTCAACAACCTCTTCTTGTCGCCGTTGTTGGCGTTGGGCTGGTTGGCTCCGAATTCATTCGCCAACTCCTGTCTATACCCCCTCAATCCTCCCCATTCAAACTTATCTCGCTCACTTCATCTTCACGAACGCTCTTCGCAGGAAAAGATAATCCCATCACAGCCGATAAACTTTCGGAGTGGAAATCTACACTGGCTTCTTCGAATGCTGCTCCCGATCTCAAGCAGCTCACCGCACAGCTCTCGTCTTTGGTGAAGGAGAAAGAGAGTGTAGCGTTGGTCGATAATACCTCATCAGATGAAGTGGCTTCTTACTACCCTGCCTGGCTGGGAGAGGGTATTCATGTCGTAACGCCGAACAAGAAGGCGTTCTCAGGAAAGAAGGAATTATACGAGGGAATTCTAAAAGCGACCAAGGAGACTAACGCAAAATTTTTCAACGAGTCAACAGTGGGTGCAGGCTTGCCAGTTATTGCCCCGTTGAAAGAGTTGTTAGCCACAGGCGACAAGGTGACTTTTGATTCTTGCAAATTCCGTTCGTACGGCGAGATCAATCGGATTTAGATCATAAAAATCGAAGGCGTCTTTTCTGGCACCATGTCCTACATCTTTAACGAATTCTCTACAGGGAAATCTAACGGCCCTGCCTTCTCATCTGTTGTCTCTACCGCCCGAGAAAAGGGTTACACTGTACGTTCTTGATACCGTTATCCAAGCTCTCGATCTCATCCCCCGGATTTCCAAATCAGGAACCCCACCCAGCGGACGATCTGAACGGGTACGACGTCGCCCGCAAACTGACCATCCTATCTCGTCTCATCTCCTACGCCTCCCCCACTGCTCTCCCATCCCTTGAATCCTTCCTCTCCGTCCAAACCGCTTCCCTCATCCCTCCCCTGCTCGAAAACATTCCCACAGGAGACGAATTCCTCAAACGACTTCCCGAATATGACACAGAGTTTGCAAAACTTAGGGAAGACGCGAGTAACGAAGGAAACGTCCTCCGATTTGTGGGGATAGTTGATGTGAAGAAGGGTGTCGTTAAGGCTGGTCTGGAAAAGTAAGGTTTTCTTTATTGTTGTGTTTTTGTTATATTATTGATACCGCAATATTTGGTTGAATCGTTAGATATCCTTTGACGCATCCGTTCGCCACGTCTTTAGGTGGTTCGGATAATATTGTCATGTTCCACACTGAGCGGTACAGTCCGCGACCGTTGATTATTCAAGGGGCTGGGGCCGGAGCGGCGGTGACTGCTATGGGAGTCTTGGGTGATTTGTTGAAATTAGTTTAAGACGAATGGGTGAGAAATAAAATCCTCAGATGAAATATAAATAAGCCCAGTAGTCGCCCCAACGCGTCGTCGAAGTGGACGGAAATATAACAATCAGCAATTAATTATTTGTTAATCACTTCCTGGTCTCGAATTTCATTTGGAATTTGAATGACACCAAATTCTTTCCTGTCCTGCTTTGTCCGTCTTGTATGTTCCTGGTCCTGAACCGTATCAGTTCAAGAATTGTCGCAGGCCAGCCCGACAGAAAAACTTCCGATTGTCATGGGGCGTCTTAAACGCATATAAACGCCTTGTGAAAGAAAGACTGCACTTCCTCTCTCCACAAACTGTCACCCTCGATTCTCCGTCGGCACCCACTGGCGGCCACGAGCGCCTAAACTTCAAGATCGATGATGCGAATTGCATTCCAATATGTAGACTGTCTAAATTTGCTCTTCGTACCTTTGTCAGGTTGGCTTTTCTTTCGGATGTTCAAGATTTTGAATGACTGCAATCCATTGTTATTAGTCCACACCCTCGAACTCTGGATGCACGGCTCCGAGAAGTCAACTTTTCACTCAATGAGGCCCGCACCTCCTCGCCATGTTACGCCTGCACCCTAGATCTCTAATTGGACGATGAAGTCAACTAATGTGGTTGGTTCACACCCTCGAACTCTGGATACGGGAGAAGTCAACTTTCACTCAATGAGGCTCACCTCCTCGCTATGTTACGCCTGCACCCCAGATCTCTAAATGGACGATGTTGTAAAACTAATGTGGTTGGTTCACACCCTCGAACTCTGGATGCACGGGAGAAGTCAACTTTTCAAGACAGTACGGGTTGAAGGTGGCACAGGGACAAGAAATGTGACTAATTTGATTGCGGACCCATTCTAAGTCGGAATCGTATGAACCAACCAAATGGCATTAGTTTGGCAATACAGACTTCATCGTCCATTTAGAGCAGGCGAGGAGGTACTGAGGCAATGATAATCGGGCAGAGTATAAATACGTCTTGATACGTCCTCAATCAACATTCCACATTCCTCTACAAACACAGCAGAATTCAATCATGTCCATAAAACCTGGTATCTATATAATCACCACCAAGACTGATGATCGTCCTGTTAGTCGTAACTTTGCTGAGGACTTTTCCCTTAACCCCAAGGAGGTCTTCGCCCTCCCCAAGGATCTTTTACCTAAACTTTTAAAGGTACAGCCGCAATCATAAAACTTTATGTAACTCACTGATGATCCACTAGTGGACGTTCAGATTGCTGAATAACGGCAATTATATCCTGAGTGTGCCAGTGGATGCTCCCACTGCCAATATCAATGGTCTACTTTTTGCTGTCCTTGGAGACTTGAAACCAGACCCAACTGAATGGAAAATTGAACCACAATTCCATCATGGTCCAAACACTTATACGTAAAGTCTTTTTTGTTTCCGCCAAGGAACACTCGGATAACACCTCCAATATTCACTTTAGCATTGTTGAAGCGAAGGCGCCAGTCAATGGATGGCTCGTCCCCTTTGATGCGATTGACAAGCCCGAGACACAAGTGAGTAGATTTATCAACCTACGATGAGGAATTACTCATAAATTTACATTTCAAGATTGCTATCCAGCCTCTCATTGTTCAATTTAGCGACCCCCCGCAGTACCCTCCCAACCAGCTCTTTGTGATTACCCCGGCTGCGTAATGATACATAGCTGTACTATGTTCAAAGCTAAATCATGTACAATATTTCTTGATGAACTTGAATCTGTTCGTCAAAAGAATGAAGCTGTCTCTAGTGACCTTGTGCTGGCTGTTTTAGAGTAAAACAACTGGGCTGTTCTCCATCTTCTCATACGCTGTAACTCGTCATGGCCTAGAGGAAAGGAAAGATGAAGACCTTAAGTGCAGCTCCAGCATGTCGATCCACACTTCTCAAAACTTGTCGCAGAAGATTCCGAAAGTGGGGGGTCAAAATTGGCAAGATTAGACTTGAAGGAGGCAGTCAAGGCCTCAGGCCTTGACTGTGGAAGTTACACCAGGCTGGTGTAACTTCCAGTGGGTATGACTGTGTTCCCCTGTTTTAACCTCTGCATTGCTGTATAGCACTTGGCTCAGTGCGGAGCACCTATTTATAGGATGAGTTCTTTTGAGCTGCATTTCAATGGGGTCCTTCATTGTATTGCTCTCGTTTTACTTATTGCTATTGTTATTGCCTATACTAGAAGTGACTTGCATAGCCCACTGCATCTTCAGCAGATACAGCCTTCATGATCTCCTTCAATTCAAAAAATCATTCCGTCAACTTCACAGTTGCAAGGAAATGCCTGCCAGATTATCTTGAACCTATTCAATTTATATTGAAAACTGACACTCCTTGACTTCTGCATTCCATATATCGAATAAGAATCTGAGGTGAACTAACACAAGGGTGAAACAGGCGTCGTAGAATTTACAAGCGTGCATTTGTCGTCTTTCCATCCCTAGGAGACATCCTCAAGTCTATCGGATCCAGAGGCGGAGTTATCCCCCAACCTGCAGGCTCGTGACCATCGAACGCCCAGTTGCTGCCTCTAATGATGAGAAGAATCTGATCCGTGCCTTGTGTTATCCGGCGTTGATAGGTTGTCTTCGTCTGTTTTGGCTCCTTCCAATGTTGGGTTGTTGATTCCCAGTTTCTCCTCCAGTCGTTTTAGCAGCACACCGGTGCAACTTTCCAAAGACTGTGCCTCCCTTTCCGTGGCGTCTGCACATCCTCCCCACCTGATCTTCAAGTTTTCATCAACAAGGTAAACATACCCTACTTTGCTATTTGTCAGTCCCATTGGATCACGGAGATATTCCAGGTTTTGGTTCGAAATGAGGTAGTTTTTTTGCAGTTCGGATGGTACGGATGAGCGAAGGGAATTCGAGAAAAGTTTAACAAGGAAGGATTTCAGTAGGTTTTCCTGTAGGTTGATTTGAATGTATTGGAAGAGAGGATGGAGGGAGTATCGTGCGTAGGTATTGTTTGTAAAGCTTTGAGCGTGAGTCTGAAACGAAGAGCTATAGGGACGTTGAGCAATAAAAGAGGCGACGAAGACTAACCTCTGATATACGAGTCCCAAGCATGGCAAGGACAGAAATTTTGCCGGCTAGTAGAATCGTCGTGTCTTTCCGCACACTATCAATTAGGCCTTTTCCGTGAATATTTGGGAGGAACAGGGCTTTCTAATTCAAACATAAAACACTCTATGCCAAAATTTCGAACTGAATAGAAACATACATCCTCTTTTATGAGCACTCTAGGAGCTATCCACGTCTTTCCTCCATGTTTACGTGTCATGTTCAAATCATGAAAATAGCCCTTTCCTGCCTCCTTAATCCTGTACTTTAAGGTTATTGAGTTGTCAGATAGGTTATGCGGTACACGCACAAATGCCTCCGTTGTGCCATGCGAGCCTCTTGGTCCAGGAGATCCTTCAACTTCTCCGTTCGCGTTCTTTCCACGGTTGTGGGCCGCTGCTTTACACCTAACGGCCGATTCAAAGGTGGGAGTGGATCAGCCGTGCATAACTTTGTCGTCGTTGCAAATGACCTGTGCAGATATCGTGGATACCTGGGTTGAGTCCATGGAAAGTGGTGCTGTGCCAGTCGCGTGGTCATTGATGACTTTGATAAAATTTCCCAAATGTAGTATACAATGTCACGTGGCAAACGGTCTTCTCCACGTTTGCAGCGCTTATTTGGACATTGAAATATGGAAATCGACGAGTCTTCGAGAGAAAACGACTCCTGGAGGATAAGATAGCAGCCGTTGAGAGAGTGATTTAGACGTTTGAGATTACAGAGAATGGGAATTGACGAAGACAACGACTTGCGTACTCTCTCTTTCTCCCCTTGAGATCAGGGGCAGCATTCGAAACAGCCGTCTTTCACGCAGTCAGCCTTCAAAACACATACCGTAGCAGGTCCTGGTCAAGTTCAACCAAGATTTCATTAAGAAAAGCCATGTTCCAAGGGTTTATCTAAAGCAGAATGGAAAAAGCAACATAATAAGACATCCGAAAACCAGCACTATACCACGAAAAAAAAAACAACAACAATATAATGGACGGTATACAGAGAGAACTAGCCGCAAACTAGGTCACCACTTTTTCGCTTTGGTCGCCATCGACGATTATACGGCGCCTTCCACCATCGGCATTGAGTGTCAGCATGGGATTGGGCATTTCTGTGCCAGGCTTCCATGGGTCCCATAGACCCCTGAGCGCATCTGTATTCAAAAAAAGTGCAGCTAAATTTGGGCTGACCATCCAAGTTGAACGATACTTGGCAAAAAAGACTAGATCCACAGCAATCGCGAGTAAGTGAAAAGCAACCCATAGCCAAACTCTCCATTTCATGACAGAGGCCTGGGTCATTTGTATAGATAACTGGACATCCGTTGAAACTGAAGGTTCCCCAAACGAGCTTGTGAGGGCATTCCAAGCCGATTGGTACGTTCGCGACAGGAACTCTGCGGCGTGGTCTTGCTTTCTTGCAATTGGTGGATCTGCCCAGCCTGTCGCCATCAGATTCCTGCCCACATATGGAGCAATGGCAAGGGCTTCTGCTGTTAGTGGATCAGGAATGAGGGTAAGCTCGGAAGCACTTCTTTGGATCACCGCGGGCGAGACCGATGTGCAATTATCACAGCGAGCTACGCCCGCCCGATAAGTCACATTGGCAAATACGAAACACTCCTCGCCAGTGCTCGTCGTGTAATGGTATCGACCAACGTCCGATGGAATGGTGTCGTCTACGTTGTCGCATCCAGGCAACCGGAGGCTAAGAATGCGTGTTTCAGCTACGGTGGTAGGATCGGTCATGTTGGTATTGGTCAGTGGACCCCAAGCGGTATCTGGAATGAGACCCAACCAGCCATTACGTGTGAGGTATGGGCTGTAAACCGTGTAGTTGGATAAAACAGTCTTCTGTTGTGGCGTCAGAGTAGAATTCGGGTCTTGGATCCATTGGAAGAGGTCGACAACGAAAAATGGGACTGTAAGGGTCTGTAAGGTGGATCCGATAGGAAGAAGATCTCCACCTTGTAGAACACGGGTCATCATTGTTGAGTTGTTGCCGGTAGTGCCCCAGGTAACGTCACCCATAGCCGCAGATGTGGCTACAACCTCACTCATGGTACCTGTATTTTGCCTGTAATCTTGTAGTGAGAGTCCAGGGACGTTACGAGGGATACGCTGGAAAGGCCTGTCGCTCGAAACGAAACCAAGGATAGGTTGCCAAGTAACCGATCCGGCAAGGATTGGCGAGGCGTAATCCAAAGAAAATCTGGCGAGCAGAAGGAGTTGAAATACGAAGAAGTACCGTTTCGAAGCGAGATGATTTGGAAGAAGTGGCTTAGAAAAACTGTCCTCTATGATACGCTTGACCCCCTTCAACGAGATACCTCCTCGATCCATGAAAAGAAAAGAACAGCGCCATAGCATCCCTCCAAACCTCCACGCACTAACAGTGCGTGTTATAGTGGCGAAATAGCCTATGATTGTTATGATATCCGATTGGAGAACAGCGTAGCCGGGTCGAAGAAAGGTCGTTCCGTCAGCTCGTGTGACTGGTATGCGGTGGCTACTACCCGGATAGAATTGATGTCCATTGATCAGGAAGACAAAGACGACAGAGGCAACAATCATCAGTATGTGAATCGCATATGGGAAAAATTGTTTGAGCCTATGTAATAAGACTATAAATTATATGGTTTAATGAAGAGGACGCTATAGGGTACCTTCTCCAGGTGGGGAGCTATGATGGTCCACTGGCGCGTCCGAATTTAGAGTCGGGACGATTGAATCGACTGGATAATCATTCGAAGTTTGCGCTGGGACTATCTCAGCCATCCGTTAGACAGAGGTCTAGAAAGTTAACATACGTTTATCTTGAAAGCTTGAGCTTGAGGCCACGTTCGTGGCGTGTGGTGGGCGAGGATCCATCTATTGGAGTGCTGCAGCCAAAAGTCGGGCTTATAAAATACCTGTCGATTGTCCCTTATGTATTGTTCATTTCCATGGGCCTGGGCACAATACGCATCGAGATTTCGATTATATTCAAAACGCAGCAATGAATGTGGTCCGCTCATGACTGCTTCAAAGGTTTCTTCCACGATGCATTAACCATACCAATTTTGGTCCGGCTCCGCTTGTCATGGGGTTATCCTCCACGTTTTTCAAACAGCTGTTCTCTTTTCGCCTTGCGCGCCTTTATTTTTGAATTTGAGGTTACCGCAACCCACTATATTTGACTGATACCGGGGCTCTGGTTAAGCGGTTATTATTAGACTTGGCTCTAAGCGGCGACCAACATATCGTTGTGCATAATTTGAGTTGCCATGCAGTAAGAGGAATGTAACACTTCATCAAGTTGCGATTCCTGGGATGCCCGCCCTGTTGTCGGAAGGACCAGCTCTGGTTCTATCCATGAAACTGACCTATTCCCACGCCGTTTTCCAATGTTATCTTACATTGCTGATGGGTGCGATTACTTTTCCACTAAATATCCTGCGAAAAGCGCTTTAGTCGAGCACGAAACCACCCTGTGGTACTTCTGGCAAGCCAGTCGGATATGTTCAGTACACTTCGCTTGAAAAAAATGGCACGTTCTGATTACCGGCCTCTATGTGGAAGCTACCCATCGCCACCGCGGTTTTGGACGTGCCCTTGTCCTTTCGGTGGTTGCTCGAATGTGGCGCTGTCAAGAAATTTGGGTATCGGTTCAGGAAGAGAACCATGGAGCTTCGTCGCTTTATCTTCAGTGCGGTTTTGCGAAGAGAGAAAAGCACTGGAACTTTTCCATGAGGACTGTCATATCTGGTTGCGTGTCATCGTTTCTTCCGCGTTCTTCCCTCCAATCTTTGTGTGTTTTAGAACTCTAGGTCATGATTTTCAACGACTGTTTGTGACTTCTCTATCGTCGTTCCTTGATGGGTCATCCTGCATTTGACACTTTGGCTGATAGCTGGATAACAGAGTCGAGCCTCGCCAGCCGTGATCTGTATGCTCAGTACCGCCTATGGCGAGGCCTGAACGTGCTCGCACGCTGTTCATGACGATCACCAGAACTCATCGCATATCCGTCGCGATTTCCGCCCAAAGCCCACACATTCCCCCAGAACCTGACCCTTCCCCAATTTGTTGCTTTATCGGACCTTTAACGCCACTCGGTTCCTTTTATCGTAAACGGCCCTTTTAGATATCCTCCTGCAGACCCACCAGACCCGAGTTGTTACTTTTTAGTACCCACTTAGGCATTTATTGTTGTAGGACAGTCTTATTCATGTAACAATAAACACCTTTGTTTAGGGATATATGGAAATTACAAGTTTGTCAATAGACGCCCTTTCTTTATAAGGGAGCCTCTTTGGCGGTTGCATGCCCTGCCGCACCAATGACCGAGTCCGGACTATGGTTGTGATCAATATTCAATTATGCCCTCAGTGTTATCACCCTCTCCATTTTCTCCTACACTAAATGGTAGTGGTAAATAGAATACACCGAATTCTGAGTCACGGTACCCAATATCTGCCAGGTCGCTTCGACCTTCGCCATGAGTCTTCATCGTTGTCCCCGGCCTAGTTCTTGCATAGATGTCAAATCCAAGAAAATGAACGAGATGTGTCTACCGGGATCATACTTAATATATTTACTCCCAGCTTCCACAATAGTTGACCTTTACATCTTTGTCGACGGCCTGTAAAATCCTAGGGACGAGCTACGATCAATTGCACTCCTCTGCTTGTTCAGATTGGCTGGGAACAAGCTCTGGCAAAACATTTGACTTGAGAAGACTGGTGAACATGGCTTTGAACCACCACCGAAAAGACACGATCGTGCGCTTCCTCCAAAAGTCATAATTGATCGCGCAGCGTTGCAGAACTGTTCGCACCGTGGGTCAACAACGATTCTTGATCACGTTGTCATCAAATATAAAAAACCTCGGTTCAGTTACTATTAGGTGATGGTTAACCGTCCTCAACTGTTCCGAACTTTAACTGCAGCCTTAACTAGAACTCGTAACTTTGCTCACAACACTGATTGAGCGAAAGATCCAGCTCTTGAATGCGACTTTCTCCGAAACAGGATTCTTACTTTCGTTTTGAGAAATTTCGCACAAGCCGTGGCTGCGACCTTGCCATCCGGTGGTAATTCTGTGGTTATCGTCTTGAGTGCTATGATAGCGTAATTACACAATAGTGGATTAAATTCGTAACCCAAGCCAGATAATTTTATCCAAAAAAGCACATGGACAATCGTGGGACTACGCTGAATATAATTGTCAATTACTTCTTGTTCTACCCACGTTGGCAACACCAGACCCTCTTTCCAGTCGTTCTCTGAACCTGAGCGCCCTTCATTTTTATCTATCTTTTTATTTTGCTCGTGCTTAAGCGCCTTCGGCATTTCTCTTGATTGTTCCCTTTTAGCAATGGCCAATCGCTCTCGCAACCCCTCTGATTTTTTCCCTCCAAGTGCCAATGCTTCAACCTCTAGTCTGATTTCCAAGCCGCGGAGCGGCATTTTAATACCATCATCGCAAGCAAATGATTCGCGCATGCCAAGTCCTGCAAGTCTAAAAGGACGGTCCTCTATTCCTGTAAGCGTTTCCCCCCTTTGCCAGTGCAAAAAATAACTGCGCATCCCAGCATTCACTTTCTGACAAGGTACTTCCCCCTTTTTTTGAACCTCATCGCGGGTCATGTATGCCCAGCCGTCTTTTTTTAGTACTCCCTCTCGCCTTCGCCAGCTTTATGGGGGATGCCACTCCTGATAACCGACAAAGAGCCTGACGATTACCTCCACAACCCAGACCCACGTCGAGATAGAATGAATGACCGTGGTGGATCAGTATTCACGGTTCGTGGCATGGGGAATTTGGGTTGTTTGATAATTCTAGCCGCAGGATTTCTGGTCCTCTTGTAAGTTTGCTTTCGACCTCTGTTTACGAACTGGACTGACAAACTTCACAACCAGCGCGGGTGGGTCAACTGTTCTAGCAGATCTATTTTAGGATGTTCATCGTTCCTCTGTAAAGGTTATCCATTGATAACACACTTTACTGAGAAAACATTGTCGACACAAGGGGGCTTCAACATTGGCGGAATTAATGCAACCGGGCAAATACCTGACATGTTGGGAAATTATGGTCTCGTTGACAAAGACACCCCTCAAGACGCATATACAATCAAGTCGTATATGGATGATTCGGAGATGGTTCTTGTTTTCTCGGACGAGTTCAATCGAGACGACAGAACGTTTTATCCTGGTGACGATCCTTTCTGGGAAGCAGTTGATATGCATTATTGGGGAACTGTGAGTCGTTCTTTAGTTTTTTTTATCAATACATTTGAATTGAATGATTGCAAAGAACAATTTGGAATGGTACGACCCCATTCAAGGTATTGCACTTCCTTGTTTTGTTTAGAGGTTTAATTTCCCATAATCGTGGATTAGCGACTACAAAAGCAGGGAAGCTTCAGCTGAAAATGGAAATAAGAACTGACCCTCAAAATAATCACAACATGAAATACCGGTCTGCAATGGTATCTTGATATACTTCTCTAATGCCGCGCGATTAACTCATCTTTTGACGTAGATCCAGTCCTGGTAAATATTTTGAAAAAGAGCTGGGTGTAATCTAATATTTCTGTTAGGAATAAATTTTGTTTCACTGGTGGAATGATTCTGGGTAAGTTAAGATACCGCATACTTGTCTGTTTTGTGACGAAATATTTCCTATTAGCAAACGTTATGTTGCCAGGAAGCCCTACTATTGGGTATGTCAATGTTCTATACGACTAAAGTCAAGAAACTAATTTTGTTTGATTTTCAGCGGTCTGTGGCCTGCTATGTAAGCAACAGTATTGTTGGAATGTTGAGCAGCGTCCCTTGATGATTTATCACAGTTGGACAATGGGAAACTTGGGACGGGCTGGGTATGGAGCTACTGTCGAGGGCTTGGTAAGTTTCTTCTTTAGTTAAAGGTCTGCCTTCTGATGAAGTCTTGAAGTGGCCATATACATACGATGCATGTGATGTCGGAACACTTCCTAATCAAACTTATTCTGGACAGAGACGTCCTCTCGCGGCAGTTACTAACGGAGACGCGGGATATGGTGGTGTTTTGGTGAGTCCTCAGAGGACAGCATCCGCGTCTTCGATTTCTAACTGCCTTTAGTCTTACCTCCCCGGACAACGACTTTGTGCGTTCTTATACTTTTGGCGATTATTTTTATGTGCTAAATTTATGGTAGCTGCATGTACTTGTCCCGGAGAATCGCACCCTGGTCCGATGAGAAAGGACGGAACCTATGTTGGTCGCTCTGCTCCTGAAATTGATGTTCTAGAAGCCACAATCGTTGACGGTGTTTCTCTTGTATGTCCCCTATGACCCTTCAATTTAGCCACTTCCTGACCCTATTTAGGTGTCCATGTCATCTCAGTTTGCTCCTTTCAATGTGCGTCATATGACCTCGTTGGCATATCTCCGCTTAACGTCTGCATAGGCTCAATATACCTACGATACAACTAAGACAACGCTCTACGCTAATGACACCGAATTCAATACATATAAAGGCGGTACGTTTTTTTTTAAGTTGTCAGATAAGTGCCATTCTTGACTTGCCCTTAGGTGTCTTCCAGCAAACCGCATCTTGTGTTGGAAAAACAGACAATAACTGCTTTGAGATGACGGGGAAGTGCTTTTCGATCTATGGATTTGAATACAAACCTGGCTTCGACAACTCTTATATCACCTGGATCAACAGTGTCAGGGGATGGACAGTTTTTGGAAGCGCATTTGCAGCTGATGCTGAGACGGAGATCTCAGCTCGTTCAGTTCCTCAGGAGCCCATGGTGCGCCTCTCGGTGTCCTTTCATATGACGAAGTGTATCCTCAAAGTTATTCATTAGTATATCATTGCCAACTTGGGTATGGCCTTCCAGTTTACCCACATCGATGACAACATCGACACCGTTTTCCCTGCTACCATGGAAGTGGACTGGATTCGTGTCTATCAGCACAAGAATTCAATTAATATTGGTTGTGATCCAAAGGACTTCCCTACTCGGGCTTACATTGAAACGTGGGTTTTTATTCTTTCGCTATCATGTTGTCGGAATCGTTGATGGTTGTTTTGCTTTTCTTCCAGTTACAAGGAAGCTTATACAAATCCCAACTATACTGTTTGGAAGGAATATGGCCAGCCATGGCCGAAAAATAGGCTGGCTGGTGGCTGTAATTAAGAGAATCCAAATTTTGTTTTTTTCCTTCTTCTTGTATGTTGTAGGTCATTCTTTGGATTTCTTCTGTTCTTACCTTGTAATAGTTTCAATCGTTGCTGTTGTATATGAAGTTCACTGATGTGGTTTTAATTGAAATTTATCTACTGTCATGTGAGGGATAACGTAACAAATGTCGTGACAAGTCCATTTGCATTGTGGAGAACAACATCGACGACTATGGACATCGTAGGTGTTTATTTGTCGAAAATATTGGTTATGATTCTGACTGTAACCCCATAGGATGCCACGCAACCGGCGAGAAACTCTCCTTTCATCCATTTCTTCGACGTGACCAGCAATTTTCCATGGCAAGAGCCGCGTCCTGAACAAATTCGACTTCGGAGAGCCTTGTTGGATGACACGCTCATCTTTGATATTCTCTTGTCCTCTGGAGGAGTAGGAAATCCTTACGTCTTGTACCCGCCGGAAAATCCAGATGCGCTACAACGGCTGTTGGATGCCATCGAATCGTCAAACTACGACTCTTTGAAGAAGGATTGCTTAATTTACTTCTTGCTCAAGTGGCATCAGGATGGTCGAGAGAGGACTTTCCAAGAACAAAGGTGTATACCGCCGCAGTTTGTCGCGCTTGCGGACGCGTATTGGCATTTGGATACTGGTGTAAACGTACCGGTATGATAATTTCCTGCCTTGCTCGGGCACTTTTTTGTTTCCTTCTCTCATGGTTTTTGGCCCGCAACAGCGAGCAGTTGCGCTTCTTGCAGACGCCCGTCTAAACAGAGATTATGCGTCCAAGATTATACGTGCCATTTCTCTTTCGCCCGAACCAGCACCGCTCATCCGTCGGTATATCCAAACTGCGAAACCCCCGCTAGTTGAGCCTCCTGACATTGAGTGTTATGCATTGGCACTCGCAGACTTCAGTATATTGGATGCATGGCAGTTTTCCCGCACTTTCAACGAACGGGATCCGACTCGGACGCGTTTACTGCTAAAGATATTCGAATGGATCATTTCGCGTAAATATTTTCTTATTTTTTTTTGGTCTTGTTGCCTTATCGTCGACTGAATATTTTTATTCTCAACTAGCTGAACCGCGTCCCCATGCTCTCAAGCAATTGATTTCTCTACCCCTTTCGCCTTTTGAAGAAAACATTCTGAATGACTTTGTTCAAAAACCACCCGTCGTTGTCCCAACTTCATATGTTGTCATACTTCAGGATTTGATATGTGTTCGTCTACTACAATGCGGGAGATATAATGAAGCCATCAAACTCGACAGACTTTTTACCTCCACGACGCCCCAAAAACATTTAAACAGTACGCGCGACCGGTCCAACATGGTTCAGGACGTCTACAATGCCCTTCCAGCGGTCGAAAAGGCGTTGCTTGATCTGGAGCTTGACCCTACCACTCTTCCTCAGCAACCCCTTCCACCCAAACATCTATTCCCTGAAACAGAACGACGCCCGGCCGTAGCTGACCAGGACATGTCGTTATCACAATCTTGGGAAGAGGTTCGCGTTCCTGAGACGCTTGTGCCAAAATCGACACCTTTACGTGACGTACGGGTCCCACTAGTTACACCACGATTCGGTACAGAGACTACACCTAGAGCACCGCCTATCCTTCCTGTCAAAACTAATGGTCTTGGAAGCATATCAACGCCGAAAAAGAGCTTACCCCTCGCTGCTTCAGTGTTAAATTCAACCAAACCAAGACTAAGCGGGGTTGGGTCACGATTGTCATCCGGCACGTCCAATGCTATCACCTCACCTGCCAGTGGAATAAAATTTCCCTCTGCACCTCTTGGCTCTTCGCATGGTCCACATAATTTCATTTCGGCTTCCAGGCAACAAAACGCGTTCTATCAACCGCCCGTGAAATCTAATGGGGTCAAAAGAGCATTCGAAGATGACACCAACAAATCTCCTGATGCTCCCGAAATAGATGTCGACATGGATGTTGAACCGGGTGATGAGAGTTTTGGACAACAAGAAACGAAACAGGGACAGAAGAGTGATGAAGAGGAGAATCTGCTTCAATACTCTGTATTTGGGACGAAGAGCAGATCCCCGAAGAGGGTTGGGGAGGTGTCCAAGAAGAAGGCGAGGCAGAAAACGCCTCCCGGGTCATTTGGCATGGATGAGGAAGACACTAATGAGGACTTGGAGTCTGATCGGCAGAAGAAGACAGTCAAAACGCGGAGCGGCCGGCCAACACGAGCTACCCAGAAAACAGTGACCGCGACATCTTCAAAGCCACCGGCAAAGAGAGCCAGGCAGTCCAGCGATAAGGACCTAACGAGGAGCATACCTGGTGGGCTAATGGAAGAGGACGAAGATGAAGATAATGAGGAACAGGAAGATCAAATTGCACCGTTACCAGCGCGAAAATCTCGTCTTAGTCGTGCGAAGTCGTCGGCAGACACGGCTGATGAAATGGAGGGGGGTGTTAAGACACGGAGAAGGTCTTCTAGGCTGTCGGCTACTGGGAGTGGCGGAAGTAATCGAGGATTGTCACCAGAGTTGACTGTGGCACCAAAGGCAAGAAAGAGTGGAAAGACTACGAAGAAGAAGAGGTAGAGTGGATGCAGCGGTTCCATGTAGTCAATAATAATCGCTGTCGCTTTGTGCCTTGCACCTATTCACTATTTACTCAATAGTATAGTTGGTCTAGGCGTGAATATCGAGGGCTCTCTCTGGGCAGGTGATGACTGTAACAATGGCATATGTCCTCAGGTCTTGTTATCATGCGCGCCATTGCTTTCATAACAGAACGATTTTGCCCGGTTTTTGTTCTTGACATTTGTGGTATTGTAAAAGTTGACGGCTTTGCGCTGGTCGTGTTTCAAGAAACACCGAGGAGGGCAAGGCACACCTACTTTCTTCTCTGCCGTATCGAGCTGCTGAGTGAGTTTATCAATTTGGCGTCCCTTTTGGGCAACTAGAGTTAGACTTCATATCTACATGGTACATTTACAACCTGATCTCTGGAAAGCGAGTGAGCACTGCTGGTGTGTGGAAAACAAGGCTGACCAGCTCGATGTTTGGACTCCGTCGTTCGACAAATTCCTTCAATTTTTTGTTTGTGACATTCCGAAAAGTGAAATTGATTTACACAAAATTCTTACAACTTTCGCATAAGAGGCACAGAACAGACCAAGAACAGATAAAACCGACAGTGGAAATTATCTAGTGTGACAAAATGCATCAATGGTACAAAAACCTACATATGATTGACTAATCTCCAACCCTTTGGCAAAGTCGACAAAATTGGGGAACAAGATGCCCCAACCATCGATATCGCTCTTGAAGCCGTCCACGGCCTGTCGAATCGTAACCTGCTACGTGTTCGAGTCATGTATAAAATACGATCAATTATGTAATCACAGACCTCAAGAAGTAGCTGCACCAAGAACATGACTGCCGTCGGTATGCTTTGGGCCATACAAATACGACCCGCTTATAGAGAGCAGAAGGCATGCTCCAAGAACAAGAACTTCGTGTGTTGTGGGATCAATACCGGTTTCAGCTTGATAATTCAGGCCGCGTGCAACTGCGTCATAGAAGGCTGCAGAGTTACAAAGCTGGTGCTTCACAACAGCAGCAGAGATTAATATGGTGATGAGACATTCGAGGGGGTTACAGACGTATCTTCCACGTAACCGGCGACGGAAATTTCATTTGATTTTTGAGGTTGACCAGAGCACCTGCAAGTTTGTCAATCTGGGTAGGGGAATTTTCAATGAGCTCCAAGTAGATTATAATGAGGTCAGTGATAGTTGGCAGTTCAGGATGAGCACGTAAGCTCACGCAACTTTGGAGTGGGGTCTGGGAGATTGAAAGCATCCCGAAAGGCGTTTTCAGCATTTGGGAAAGACTCGGTCATTGTGGACTTGTGAGTGCTCGCCTGTGAGCAGAGGTCCCTTTGTGTGGGATGTCCGACTCTGAAGAAAGCGAAGAATCAAGATCCTTCAGGAGCTCAATGATCTGCGGTAGTCTGCGGTTCCATGTGCCGGTTAATGGTTAACCGGGCCCAATCTCGGGCGTTGCCGCCGTAGTTTAATGGTGACTACGGCGTAGTTACCAGGAGCTCAAAAGGAGAAATTTACTATAAATAGGTTTTAGATCTTATGTAAACTATATGTCACAGGAGTTCTTACTCCACTCACATTAATAATCTCGGATCGTCCGAATTTAAAGGTAACCATTTCTCTTTCTTCTCAGTACGACAATGCGTCTTTTAACATGCTCACTCCTTCTTCTACCGCTTTTTTTCCAACCAAAAGTCTTCTTTGCCTATGCTGCTACTTTCAACCTCGCCGATGATTATGCCGGACAATCCTTTTTTGACAAGTGGGATTTCTATGGATATTGGGATAATTTGACTCTGGGTTAGTTCGTGTTTCTCACCTGTTTACCTTGTTTCATGACAATGTTTCTATGCAGGAGACGTAAATTGGGTCACCAGAGCTAACGCAACGTCGAAGCAGCTCGCCTATGTGAATAGTGCTGGAAATGCAATCTTAAAGGTTTCCACAGACACTGTCGTATATGACAACAAGAGAGATGCAGTATGTCGTTAATGGCTGATCTTTGATACATTTCTTGACGTGTGTCTGTGCTCGAAGGTTCGCATTACGACTCAGCAGGAATACCCGGTTGGAACCATCTGGATAACCGACGTTGTTCATATGCCGTTTGGGTGTTCAGTAAGCTGGCGATTTTAACGATTATAGAATCCTTTGGGATGAATGAACCGCCTTTCTGGATAGGTATGGCCTGCTATCTGGACAAAAGGACATAACTGGCCAAACGATGGGGAAATTGAGTATGAAGCCCATTGTTGTTTTCGATATCAGTGTGTAATCAAGTCTATAGCATCCTGGAAGGTATCAACCTCAATACGAACAACCAAATGGCTCTCCATACTCTTTCCGGCTGCACCCATGTAGCCACGCCAAATCAGACCGGCCGATCTCTGGAAACTGACTGTTCTAAGGATGCTGGATGCACCGTTGCAGATTCTTCTACCACAAGTTATGGAGATGCGTTCAACAAAGCGGGCGGTGGTGTATGGGCAACTCAATTCACCGCTGATGCGTAAGTCCTTTTTCGATCGCCAACAGCAGGAATTTCCGCTAATCAATCAGTTACCTTGGATTAGGATCAAGTAAGACCTTTTGTATGTTATTAAATTATTCTTATTGATTCACGTGTTGTAATACAGCATCTGGTTTTGGACAGTATGTCCCTTTCCTTCCCTAAAGACTTTCATAATAACTTTCTCCTATAGCGAAGCACGATTCCTAGCTCAATAACCTCCTTGGCCGGGTCAAAATCACCCATCACCTCTCAAAGTGACTGGGGAACTCCCGCAGCAAATTACCCTTCAGGATCCAACTGTGACATCCAAACATCCTTCTCGCCTCAGAGCATGGTCATTGACATCACCCTCTGTGGCGTATGGGAAGTGCATTTTTTTTTTTATACAGCCCCCAAAACCTTCAACTCACAAATCGTACAGGGGAAGAAATCCGCAGTTTTATCAGCCGCAATGCGGCAGCAGGGGTCCTATCACGGGGGAGACGGCATGCGTGAGTGGGAAAATTAGCATCCGAGAGGAAAAAAAATACTCAGATCATTCCAGTACACCTATAATGTTCTTGGCAACGGAACCAACTATCAGGATGCGTACTTTGAGATCAAGTATGTTCGCGCTTACATTGATTCAACGGTCTCTCGACCGAGTTCGACGACTGCCAGTGGAAGCTCACCCTCAAATACCGGCTCGTCTGCTGAAGCGGCCGGCGTACCCACTGTCGCATCTTTCTTTTTCACAACAGCTATCATTGCTGTTGGAAGCATAATGGTCCCCTTGTTCTAAGTTCCTCCATAACCATTCTCTTGAACATACCATCATATCGTGAACTTTGTTGATTAGTCCTTTCTGGATGATATACGCCCTACCTATTACTTTTCAGCTTCGTGAAGATAATATCTCTTGATTATACACACGTCCGTTGAAACACTCCTTCATCCGTTCGATCTATTGGTATCTGTGCATTGCAGTGGCACAACAGTTGAAGCTGAAACTCATTCGATACGCGGAAGAACTCGATAATTAGTGGACTGACACTTTATGTGAATCCTCAATAATTTTAAATCATCGACACCTATTGTGGTAGAGAAGCGTACAGGTTCAACTAATGGTCCGACAGAACATCAGCAAACACACCCATGCTCTATTGCATTGCTTTCGTCTAATAACCACCAGTGGCGCCGTTGACCTTTACAAAAAACCGGTTAGCATTCAATAGCATGTGCCAGCTTGGGCGAACGAAGCAAGTAAGAATAGTAAAGCTTACCTTATCTTTCAGGGTAGAAAGGAATTGTTGATAGCTTGGAAGGACATCCGCCCGATCTTGGATAAGCATGCTCAAAGCCCACAGACGGAGAGGGGGTTCTCCATCATCCTTGACAATATACAAATGCGGGTGGTAAACACCTCTGCGCATCTCGCGAACCTTTTGGATGATGGCATTGACTCGTTCTGAGAAAGGATTTTCAAGGGGATGCAGAGTCGCCTATGAAGACGTAGAAATAAAAATGTCAAGTTATAATCCGTCTAGCTGCGAGAAGAGAACGCACCTTGCCACCGCGCAAGGCTTCGTAATTCGGCAAATCGAATACATCCTGCACAAGTTGAGGTACGGCGTCGCGGCCTACCCATAGGAAGATGGTCTGACCATCTTCGATAAGGAACAAACCATGTCTTTCCAGTCGTTCCGACGTGAGAGGGAGCGCAGGAGGAAGTACGACGCCTTGCTCGCCAATCGTCCCAGCTTCTGCTGGCATATTATGCAAAGAATAGAGCGTAGGATAGAGGTAAGGAATAAGAAGTTGTGAAGGTAAAGACGACAGAAGAGCTTGCGAGTAAGCGCGGATGTCAGGAGGTATCTGAGCGCTTTGGCGGATACCAACCTGGAATTTGGTGGAGTTTAATCTGAAAATCAGTTGTAGAGAAATAAGAGGCTCACGTTTTTCAGAAGTCCAAGCACAAGCACGGGCAACATCTTCATGTTATCAGAAATGGCTAGTTGTGCGCTAGCTCCAGCACCGCTCGATGTCATGCTAGTTTTGTACGCCACCAATATGTCGACAAGTCTCTGAAGAACATACTCCCGGCTGTCTTCCAATTTATGGGTGAGCGAACGTTCAACAGCTTTGTTTGCCAACAAGGTGGTAATCGCAATTTGGTCGGCGGAAGCATAGACCTCAGATAGGCTGGTGGTGGTCGGTAGGGCCAGAGTAACAACGCGGATGCGACGTTCACCTGCGTTATCGTTAAATTGATTTATACACTCCAGAAGGGACCAAAACGACTATACCATAGCAAGTGGTATGAAGGACGGCGCACTGGAAGACAACAAAAGGCGCAGTGAGAGCCTCCTCAATTTGTACTTCAATCGCATACGACTGATCTTGAGGAACCGCGGGCATAGCCAGAAGATCCGTCGAGCGAACAAAGAAATTGCCATGGAACGATGCCATGCGAAGTCCTGCGTGAACACCAACCATAGTTAGAATTACATTTAAAATCTGACATCTGGACGCACCTCGCGATGCACGGACACGCATAACAGCTTCCAACATGATAGGCTCTGCGAGAACTTTACCAAATTCGTGCGCGAACTTGTGTGCATCTTCCGTTCGGGCTGCGTTGAATGCAGGGTAGTAATACGTCTGTCCCGAGGTATAGTGAGGCAGATATGCTACGGAATAATAAGTAAAAAAATAAGAACAACTTGCTTTGCGAGATTATCATACCAAGACTAGCCACATCCTGATATGCAGAGCTGAAAAGAAACATGTCAACCGAAACTTGCGTTCTGGAGCATTCAATGGCAAAAGTTTTATAGAATGGGGAAGCTGCTTGTAGCAATGAAGATTCCTAAATGCAATAATGTCATCGTCCGTCCACAAGACAATAACCATCAAGCAAACCTTGGCGGTACCAAGGATTTTTGGGTCTTCTCGGTTCTTTAGAGCTCCTGCACCATGAGATGGAAGGCTAGACGAAAGGACTGTAATCTTGCCTCCAATAGGCGTCTAAAATAGAGGATTTACTTTCAGTCACCTGGAAATCTAATCTTAGCTTACCATGAGTTTGAACCCAGCCTGTAAAGCGGGACCAAGTGCACTTCCAATAATGCTATTCTCCTCGAACATAACGTTGATACGTCCCAAGAGAGCCTCTAAAGAAGCACGAGCCTCGGCAAGATTAACCAGCAAATCACTGGGTTTTGGCAAAAAGACGTCATCAATGTCAGAAACGACAAGCATTGACGAGTCGGTTGTTCCGGGCTAATTCAACGATTAGCAAGACAAAATGATAATGGAGAATTCAGAACTGACAGGTATAGAGAAGAAATATAAGGAAGTGTCATAACACACAATAGCAACTTTTGTCCTTTCACCTTCATCGGGGATGCGGTCAAGGTTCTCAAGGATTGTTCTGGTCGCAGTACCGACCATTCCTATACAATAATCAGGAGGCGTTGAAGTGGTTCTGGTTGTTCGAACTTACCGGACTGAACGGCGTTATGACTGACGTCAATTAAGAACACGTAGACTGCGGGTTGAGGAGGCCGGACCATGTATTCAGTAGGGGCTACAAATTCAACGCAAGATTGATTCAATTCATGACGAGCCCAACGATCTCCGGGTTGGTTGCGAACTTGGTCCCAGTCAAACAGCTGGGGAACCTCATTGGTCATGCTGCACATGCAGCATCTCCATCTGTATTTTCCGTTCCGTTAGTTCGATATCACACTTCAAGTTTAAATACACACCGATTGCCTCCGTCGATGAACTGAACATATGGATTGATGTAGGTCCTGCACCGACGACAGCGAGCAATAACGGTATCTGTGACGAGCGGAACCTGCTCTTCTCCTTCATTCAATGATCGGTAGGGGGTGAGGACGAGGGCCAAAGGAATTTTAGATTTGCTTTGCAAGGACGACGACGTAGGAATTGCGTTGACTGTACACCTAAAATAACTAGGATCAGCATTTGCAGTGGGGGAGGGAGATATGCATGAATTGGGTGGAAGCCGAATCTCTGGCGGTGGGACTTGAAGGTCGCGGGGGTCAGGCGGCGAGGTGAGGAGGTTGGTCGTGTAAAGTGACAACTGCTTTTGTCCCACTCCCATCTGGCCAAATTGATTGGCAAGGGCATCCATAGGTGCTTGACCATACTGGGCGGGCGTGGTGTAATCCGCTTCGGCCTGCCCATAGTAAGACGGTTGACCTGGAGCTTGTGAAGGTTGCCCCTGCTGAACTGCAAATTGCCCCTCTGTGGCGAGTCCAGGGGTAAATAGTTGGCCTCCTTGAGGCTGGGTTTGAAGCGTTGCAGCTGGTGCCCCGTAAACGGGGTCGGGAACGACATCTCCGCCATAGTAGGCCTGAGTTTGTCCAGCAGCATACTGCCGACGTTTACCATGATGGGTGGAAGGCACACCAACTACAGCAGCGTTTTCGAGTGCGTCATGACCCGCAGCAGGAGGCTCCCATTGGGTATGTCCGCTGGTGGTTTCTGTTTTCCATGTCAGTTAAATAATCAACAAAATGTATGATTCGGGGACGACCAATGAACAGATATCTCTGATGTGTCGCATCCCTGGAGTCGAATTAGCAGAATGTCAATAAGTTTCACAATAAAACAAACCATTCTGCAATCCAACCTGGAGGCAGTTGTGCGTTAGGAGTTGCCATGAACAAAAATGATAACGATTCCCAAAGGGTGCAGAAAAAAAGCGTTGCGACGACACGTCTATGCGGTAATTCGCCACGTCCTCCGACAATAAACAGGCTGCAGCCAAACAACGATGTTTTTGCTCAGAATTTATTACACTATGACGATACACATCGGTAAAAAGAAACTTGTCCAACGAATGTAAACTGATTTTTAAAATTAACAGTAAAAAAACATGGACACCAATTACAATAGACGACTACAACAACTGGAGAGACAAACCTACGCAGCAGCGGCTGGGGCATTCAAAGAGGTATAATCCTAAATTTAATCCATCAAGTTTTAGGCATGTCTCCTTTCAAGACGAACATGTCACCAACCTCCATCTCGGCATCAAGATCGGCAGCCGACTTAACAGGCCGCTCATTCTTGCGAATCCCACGGCGGCGGCGGCCACCAGTACCACCAGTCCTAAACAAAGTAAGTTACACTTATCATTGAAAGATCCTGCCAACCCACTTGGCGGCAACAGAAGCAACAGCCGCTTTTGCAGCAGGTGTAACTCGAGACGCCAATGGAAGGGGTTTTGAGGGGTCGACAACAAGTTCAATCCGCATGGGGCGTTCTAGAGGTTGACAGCAAAGGCAGAGGGCAAGGCAAGTCAGTCGATACGTCTGTTGAAAAAGACCTCAAAAAGGATAAACGATGCGCAAACCACCGAGTCGCCATCCTACAGCAAACCGATGTCTTTGTCTTTGTCTCTGAACCTTCTTTGTACTTGAACCACCAGCACAATTTGATGACAGTTGGTCTTTAAGCGAAGGACAGCCAAACCGAGTCCATGACAGACGATTCTCGTTGAGAAAGTGAGAAATTGCTCAACGTACTCAGACTCGCTCAATCTATCGGGGTTTCAGGCCCGCAATAAAGAGTTTTACATCGAGTCCAAAGCACAGGACTTGCAACCCGAATGGGAGGCAAAGCCCGAGAAAAGGTCTTGCCGCTCAACTGATGTACCAAGGTTAAAGACAGACAGCGAGCAAACGGTTTCACTGCAATAAGGAAGGTTACGCAGCAGGAAAGCTTCGATCCAAGGGAACGGTACAAGGAGGTGAGAGAGAGGCGGTACTAACTGCCATCGATGAGGCGATTGTTGTAAGACTGGAAAGCCTTGTTCCCATCGCCCTTCTTAGTGAAATTAACGGTTGCAACACCTTTAGAGCGACCGGCGGCATCGTAGCTGAGAAGGACATCCTTGACAGGACCGACTGTCTGGCCGAAAAAATCCTATATTTTTGTCATAAATTATGCCCGCCGTCAGCATAACTGGTTCACAAACCTTGATCTGAGCTTCGTTTACATCAGGAGGAAGATTTGAAACGATGATTTTTTCGGCCTTGCCAGTATCAGGGGCCGCAGCAGTGGCACGTGCCCTCTGCACAGGAGAGGCAGCAGGTTTTCCGAGAATTTGAGCACGGGCTGGAGCCCGTGTGGAGACTCGACGACCTGTACGACGACCTGACTTGGGCTTGGAGGAAATAATCTGTTAAAAATTCAGTGGTCAGACTGATACAATATAGTTGTACAGGCCGCAAACTAACTTCGTCAAGGGATTTGTCCATTGCTATTAGTGAGATTCGTACGGAAAATAAAGGTCGCGTCAACAGGAACAGACGATGATGGGAGAAAACAAAGAAGGGTTGTTTGACTTGTGTTGCCAACGGGCGCTATTAAACTGTCGGAGCTCAAAACGAATGCACTCCGATTGGAGCTACCACCTTTACTTGTCTCAGTGGATCTCTATTAAATTTTGGCTGCGATGTCGCGCGGTTTCGGAAGGGGTGGACGTGGTGGCAGAGGTGGTGGAAGGGGTGGATTTGGCGGTGCTAACAACCCCCCGCCTATGGGCCTTACCTTTGCCGATTTACAGAACTTGTCCAGGGAGGCAACTGTTTTGTACCCTGTGTGTTCTTTCAGAGCTTCTTTTCTTGTCATTGATAAACTAATTGAATAGCCCATGCGCATTCCCATTTTTTCTGAACCAAAAGAGGACGAGAAAAGTATTGTAGGACTTCAATTAGCATATGCCGAGAGAATGAGGAAATCACAGTATTATATCACAGAACGAACAAAATCTGATGGTTAGTCACGTCTTGTCTATCCGTTTCCTTGCTTAAAACGCGGTGGAATACAGAACTTGAGCGCTATTCGGATAAGTATAGACCATCTGTGCAAACTCGGCCGTCTCTAAAGCGTAAAGATCTTCACGAGCCGTTCTTCCCTAGGGAGATCTTGGATGACTACTTTAATCCAAAACGGAAGAGGAAAGGTACGTCTTCTGGAACAAAAAGAACAAAAAAGGCAGTGTAAAGCTCATTATTCGATAGCATCGCATGCCAAACGTACGAATGTCAAATTGAACCTCGATGACTTAGCGGAAGAAGGAGACGAACAGGTTTCACCAGCTTTTCATCACTCGCTTTTTGAAAATTTCATTGCTTATAGGAAAAGTCGTCCGATGAGAAGTCAGACGCTGGCACCCAAGCCGCAGAGTCAGATTACGATGTAGAAGAAGAATATGATAATGATTACGCAGAAAATTATTTCGATAACGGCGAAGGCGATGATATGGAGGATTTAGGCGGTGGAGGAGGTGGTGATGAAGGCGGTGGTACGTCTTAGTCCATCTTTCTCTACAACGCATCTCAACTCTCGTAACAGGGGACTATGATTAATCTGTGTGTTCACCAAGTAATTTATGGGCTATCTTATGACTCATCCGTTGGTGAAAAATGTAACAGGGCTTGTCAGCAAGCTGGCAGGATCCGAAGGAAAGTATTTCTCGTCCACAACATGTGGCGTCCCTTCATTCCGGAGTACTCATGGGAGCCGTGTTCGGATGGTGGTACGGATTTTAGTGCGTCTGGGTAATAGTTGGTGTTCCAACGGGCAAAATCCTTTCCTTGACAAACATTAAAAGGTTGCTCTTCAAATGGTCATCGACACAAAGGCAGCGCTCACCTAACTCGTCAGGATAGAGGGGGTTTAATTTGCAATTAAATTTGAGATTCAGAATGAACAATTGACTAAGGTCGTTCCCTATAATGCAGCAAGAATCATTCAAACGTGCTGGCCTCACGACAGGCTCATCACCATGAGTGTGAGGTGTCAACTTTGGATGTCTTCGCAGTGCATCAACTTCTCCAGTCATGCGGCTTTGCCGGTGAAAGTGACCCATTGCCAAAAAACCATTCCGAGAGATAAGGTGTGCTAAACTGCTAGTGCACCAGCAGATTTCTAGCTTTTCTGCAGCTGTCAAGTTAAAAGGTAAGAGGCGAACATTGGAGCATCCAAAACAACAGTCTGAACTGATAGGACCATCAAAAATTATTGTAGCAGAAATTTGTGGAAGTTAGCAAAATGCTACTAGTACTACACCTTGGGCAGACAGTCCGGATATGTCTGGTCATTTTATATTCTTCAAGACATAAGCCAATACATACACGATACAAAGCTTTACATAGCCCAATGACTGTATGGACAATAATACTACATTATACTTTAGAAGGCGTAGAAATTCTATATGGCCTACATAGGAAACATGTTTTTACTTGTAGTTATTTGGCTAAGCACCCATAATCATAACAAGCAATTTACTCAACATTTACTTCTCAAAAGACTGGCGATGGAGACTCCGAAGCGCTCAGGATCTTCGGTACCAAGTCCTACAGATGCAAAACGGTTAAAACTTGCGGTGCCACCACAAACCTATGGCGCTTCACCAGTCGACCCGGAAAATGCGCCAGGGAAACGGAGCGAACTTGACCCCGTTCCTTCAGGAGACATTGGCAACCTGCTCCCAGCTGAGGCGCCAACTGGGTCAGAAACGGGTTTAGGGAAAGTTCGGCAGTTGAAAGATGATGGAGATGACGAGGAAGGTGGAAATGGCGGACAAGGTGACGCGGATGTGTCTATGGCTGAAGGTGGAGACGAGGATGGAGACTCAGCAGACGACAATGATGATGAAGACCCTGCTCAGTTGGAAGCGACGCGCTTGCGGCTTGAGGAACAAGCGCGCAAGTACCTTGCTGCTCAGACGCACGAAGTGATCATCCCTTCTTATTCTGCCTGGTTTGACATGTCGAAAATACACCCCATCGAACGAAGAGCGCTTCCCGAATTTTTCAACTCACGAAATCGTAGCAAAACCCCTTCCATCTATAAGGATTACCGTGATTTTATGATCAACGCATATAGACTGCGTCCTACGGAATATCTCACCGTCACAGCTTGTCGGAGGAACTTGGCAGGCGATGTCTGTGCCATTATGCGCGTTCATGCATTTCTGGAACAGTGGGGACTGGTTAATTATCAGGTGCGCTAATTTATATTATCAGTGAATGTTTCTCAGAACTTCTTTACTAGATTGACCCAGAACAGAGGCCCGCTGCCCTGGCGCCTCCATTTACGGGCCACTTCCGTGCGATTCTTGACACTCCCCGTGGCCTTCAGTCAGTGCACCCCGGTACACGACCAAGTCCAGTAACAGGTGCGGGTATGAATGGATCCAAAATCCCTACTGCTCCCGCAGTGCTAGCATCCCTCGAACTCCGCCATTCCATTTACCAAACTACCGCAAAATCTTCGCGACCCATTGACGCTGCCGAAGCAAACAAGTTGGCTAATGGTGCCTCTGCCCCCGTAAAAGCCAACGGTTCTGGACTTCCATCCTCTAACGCCTCCCATGCGTGCGATACCTGTGGTGCCGATTGTACGTTGGTACGTTATCACTCTCTGAAAGACAAGAAGCTGGAAATTTGTGCTCCTTGTTACCTTGATGGCCGCTTCCCCTCAACCATGTATAGTGGCGATTTCGTCAAGCTGACTGCTAATGCTGCTGTGTCCGCTAGTGACGACTGGTCTGACCAGGAGATTCTTCTCCTTCTTGAAGGAGTCGAGATGTATGATGATGACTGGTCAAAAGTCGAGGAACACGTTGGAACGCGATCAGCACAGCAATGTATACGCAAGTTCTTGGAACTGCCAATTGAAGACCCATATCTTAGTACGGAAGGATCCATGGGGCCTCTTAGATTCGGCAGAATTCCCTTCGAGCAAGCAGACAACCCTGTGATGAGTGTTGTTGCCTTTTTGGCTGGTGTTGTTGGTCCAAGTGTCGCTGCCGAAGCTGCGAAAACAGCTTTGCATGAACTCACGGATGGGAAGACCGCGTCGTTGGAAGGCGAAAAGGGCCAGTCTTACGAATCTAGGAAAGCTGGCGAGGAAGACGTCAGAATGGATGAAGTTGGAAAGGAGGAACCTTCTACCGGAACCAGCAAATCAAATGAGGCAGCAACGAGTACGGCAGAAGGTGCCATGGATGGCGATGGCGACAGCTCCTCACAATCCCAAAAATCTAAACATAGCCTCCCGCACTCTAAGGTCGTTCGTGCTGCCGAACTAGCTCTCAAATCTTCCGCCAAGGCCGCCCAATCGCTTGCTGATGCCGAAGACGCCCAAATTCGAAGTACACTTGCGCAACTTATCAAACTTTCCCTTACCAAGCTTGAACTCAAAATGGCGCAATTTGAGGAGCTCGAGGAGATTCTTGAAGAAGAGAGGAAGGCGTTGGAAAGTGCACGGTTGGGATTGTTGAATGAACGGGTTGGAGTCAAGAAGATGTTGGACGCGGTTCGAGCTGAACTTGCGAGGAACGGTGTTGGACCTGGCATTGCGGTTGTTGTGCAGCAGCAGAATGCAATGGGCGCAATGGGTACCACAGGTCAGGGTACGGTTGTTAATGAAGTACAGCTGCAGAGTTTGCAGGGCGATGGTGCGCCTTTACCGGATGGGCAAACTTTGCTGTTGGGTTAGAGAATAGTGAGTCCAAACTCAATTGGAGAATAATCATGACCCCGGAGCGTTCTGTTCGTCTCATTGTCTTTTTTTGCTTTAGTCATCTTGTTGTTCTTATTACTTCTCTTGTCTTGAACAACTTTCTTTTTTTTGTCGAATGAATCTGATTACTTACCTTTGTTGTCAATTTCGGGTCTTTTAAGCATCTTTCCCCAAGTTTGCCATCCCTCCGTTTCAGGCGGATGCCAAGGCTCTTAAGCAGCCTTTCAAGATGTGAAGTTCACTGAAGAAAATGTTCGAAGTTGTGGACGCAGCTGTACGGGCCCACCAGTAATATCGAGAAAGCTCATTGTTCTAGTTCTTTTTTTGGACCAGTGAACTAGTGAAGTAGTGATCTTCACTTTTTTGGACAATATGGTTTTCCACATGTCCCGTCATGTTCGCGGCTTCGCACATCAAACGGGAAGGCGAGTGTCGTATGCTCCGATGTTCTTGCATGCTTTCTAGTGGCCTATTTTAATATCGGGAAGAGAGCGGTGAAATATTTATACTGAGAGCAACTTCCACGTTTGACTCGCAAATACAGCAGTAGCAACCATGACGCGCATGTCGAGTTTGTTAATCGCATTGACCTGGGCGCTGTCGCTCAGCTCTGCAGTCCATGGGAGTATCACGACTGATATCATGAAAGCCCTGGATCAAGCGGTGGACTGCAACTCGTGTCTTGCTCTGCTGATCATCCTTGATCTCCTCGCGCGTCTAGGTGACTCCGCTTTCATAAAGACTCTTATTACAATTTGCAAAAATTCAGAAGTACGTGGATTTGCAATTCTTCATGTGGGTTTTCGATGACGCTAGGCGGCTAGGCGGAAGACCCCGACGTCTGTGAAGGTACCATTGAGCAACAAGGCCCAATTATTGCGCACGACCTTCGTAAAGCCGGCGCATTTGGTCCATCAGCAATTCGACTTTGCAACTCACTCATTGGTCTCTGCCAACAACCAGCTGTAACTCCGTATACTGTTTCTTTTGGAAAGCCCGCTCCTGCATCACCAAAAGTCTGGTCTTCAACAGGAAAGATACCTTTCCAGGTTGTCCACTTCAGCGATGTGCACATTGACAGACACTATACTGTAAGCAAGATGTCTTCGAAATGTCTACCAAATTAGAATCTGATTTTGCGCATAGACCGGAGCAGAAGCCAATTGCACGAAACCCATTTGTTGCAGGAATTATGCTGACCATAGTGGTCCAGTGAGAATTGCGTCTGGGCCAATGGGAAGCCATGGTTGTGATACTCCCACCTCACTTGCCCACTCAATGATGCAGGCCGTGAAAGGGCAGAACACTAAATTCTCCATTTTCACAGGAGATGTTGTGGAAGGTAGTTCAATTTGTTTCGCTTGCAGAACCGTTTTGTTGAAAACTACACAGCTGCTGTATGGCTTGTCAATGAAGAGTGCGGCTAATCCATTTGGTTTGCGGTTGCCTAACTGGTCTTTAGGGAAGTAACTTTGGATCTTCGAACGTTTAACACCGAGCTGGCAACTTTGCTGGATTCTCCGGTATATCCTACTGTTGGTGAGAATCGTCGTTTAGAACCTATGAAATGACTTTGTAACAACCATCCTCCCATAGGTAACCAGTAAGTGCCATAACTCAGAGATAGTGACCCCATTGCCAAGAGCTGAACCTGTTGCCTATAGCGAGGTGGCACCAATCAACAGCTTCCCTAGAGACACATCGACGGACGTCTTAAGCAGTCAATGGGTTTTTGATACTCTAAGTCAAGGATGGAATGTAGATCTTTTATGCATTACCTCATTAATTTCCCTGACTTATAGCTTTGGTTCAGCCATGGATTGGATCTGCTAGCATATCGTCAGTTCAGCATATGTCCGGAAGTTACGCAACTCTCGTGCCAGGTACCAATCTCAAGATCATCTCACTGAACACGATATATTGGTACAAACACAAGTGAGCTTTACTGAAACGTTGGATTATTGGTCTCGGCTCTGATTCTAGTGATTTCGGTTTAGCTTTTATCTCTTTGACAGTGACGTGCACCAGTAAGCAATTAATTTCGGCCTTATGGTCATGCGTTTCTACTAAGAGAGTCAAGACCCGATCCAAACGGTATCTTGGCCTTTGTTGAGCGGGAGCTACAAGCCTCCGAAGATGCTGGACAGAGGGCTTGGATTACCGGCCATCTTCCACCAGGTAGTGTTGATGCCATTTTTGACCAGGTATACAGAGATTTTTTCCCTATCGCATAAGGCTGACTGGACTATTTTATATGTAGTCAAACTATTTTAATCAAATTGTCCAACGGTACAATAATACGATCGCCGCTCAGTTCTATGGCCATACTCATGCCGTACGAATCTTTCTGAAATATCTTCAAATCAGCTGGAACTCACCTACATACTGTCAAAGGACGAGTTTGAAATTGCATATTCGGACTACAGCAACCAGACTGCCAATACCGCGACCAGTGTGGCATACATTGCGCCTTCGTTGACGCCCAGAGGTAAGTGATGTGTTTATGCTAAACACATTCATATCACTCATTAACAAAATTTCAGACGCAAATCCTGCTTTCCGAGTCTACGACGTCGACCCCGATACATACGAGATCATGGATTCCCGTACTTTTATTTGTAAGTCAAATTTTTCTTTGCAGTCATAACGTTAGAAACCTTACAGCATCTCTACTGCTAGCCGACATGTCTGACCCGTCCTTCCAATCGGCTAGTAAGACTGTCTCCCTTCAATGAATCTTTGTTTTGCTAATGTTGTCATAGCATCTTGGAATCTGGAGTATAGCGCCCGCCATGTATACGGTGCAGCTATCGGCGGCTGGCCCGCCAACCAATCTCTGACACCAGCGTTCTGGCACAGAGTCACTGAAGCTTTCGTGTCCAATGACCTTCTGTTCCAACAATTCGTCTCCTTCATGACGCGTGGTTTCAATGTCTCCTCTTGTACAGACAGATGCAAAACAGACAAGATATGTGGTTTACGAGCTTTACGTGCGGAAAACGGCTGTGTGAGTTTCACAACGCAGCCTGCTCAATCCGTGATTGGTGTTTTTATTTTCGTTCTTTTAGCACGTTCCAGTTCCTGGATTCCATTTCCGTAGAGACAACGAGCAAGGGAATATACCACATTCAAATTGTGAAGCAATTAATCTACCCCATATCTTGGCTAAAATGGCCCACAATATTGTGAGCATTTTCCATTTCTCTGTCGTCTTTGAAGTCGAGGCTAAAGGTCATTAGAGAACACTTGGTGCAAATATCTCACTTTCATGAATGCTGCTATCCCAATGTTGTCCAATAGATACAGTCGGATATATCGATACCTCGTTATCATCAACCCCATAAGTTACATATATTCTATCGTTAGGATTGCCATGCAAATTGCAAGCGATTTTTTTTGTCGTCGCAAATGCGTTGCTTACTTGACTCTGGGTTAAAAGTCTAAGGTATGTAATATGACATCAGTGCACCCAAGATTCAACACCACCTAGAAGTCTACAGTTATGTAATTATACAGAATTGTCGTGCGTACCAGAAACATACATAGGTCATAAAAAAAAGCTCGAGGGAAGAAATTGAAACATGAGGTATCTTCAGCTGGCCTTGCCCGACTCTAAGTCATCAAAACTTCTACACGTGTCAGGCGGCCTGCTCTTCCTCTCTGATAAGTCAAACACGTTCGTTTCTGTAAGCTTGCACTATCAAATAAAAAATAACCAAACGAACCTTGAGTAGCAACAGCCGACTGTCATCCATCATAACATCCGTAACGTCGTACGTTTCTTTACTTATCACCTCCGTATATGGCAGCCAACTCACAATGTCGTGGGTGAAAATACCCTTAGCATGCGTTGTAGATGGCCCAGTGATTAGTCGCGGTTTGCTCCACCTCGCGGTCTTCCCCATGTTCGATCTCGATCTCGATCTGCCTCTGCTATTGTGCGATATCTCATCACCCTCTAGATACGCACCGTCTTCCGATTCTGTCAGTGAAGGATGATTATGCCTCAGTAAATCGGCATCCTTGAATATGTAGGGATTGAAATTTCGTATACGCAAAAAGCGTTGCGGGCTGCGAGATCTCCCATCGCGATCGTCCAAGTCATCTTCATCTTCATCGTTTATTTCGGTGCCATTTTGCACAGGTTGATCAGGAGCTTCGTTGGCAGTCTCAACGTTCGCATGTGTTGATGCTATTCCACTTGATGAACTGGACGTGGATGTTTCTGAGTGACTTAACGAGGACCGTAAGATTGCCGGGTGATTCTCTGGCCGCACGCTTTCGACAGTGCGTGAACCATAAACGGCATGCTGCCAATCTGTGCTCAGACACTCCTCAAACCAACGTGTGCTTTGCGGACCCCATACCTCCCAGGGTATTATAAATCCATGCTCACCTCGGTGACTTGAGTTGGAAGGACCGGAAACCTGCGTTGGGAAGGTGGGAGTTGGCATTAAGGTAGTAGAGAAAGTCAAAGGAGGGGGCATGTGCGAGTACTGATGGCCAATCATAGCCAAAGAAAGAGGTTGAGGAACAGAATCAAAGGTAGGAAAAGGAGGATAAGCAGGGTTGCTTTGACCGGGAGAATTCGAACCGGAACTGATGCTTGTGTTGTGGTTCAATATACCATTATCCATGAGACTTGAAGTCGAGGTCCCGTTATCCAGATTGATCAAAAGACTTGTACCGCGGGAAGACCTTGTCTTTGCCCGTCGTGAAAATTGGCGCGGCTTGAGCCACTCAGCAGGAGGGTTTGCAAGCGTCTTCAGGTTCGCAAAGAGAACAAAAGAGTGGACGACGGGATTGTCCTCGATTGTAGGGTTAAAGATATATAGACAACAAGCATGAATCCGGTCCTCTGGAGAAGGATAATGGGTATATTGGCCGCCTCGAGGAATTGTGTTACTACTCGTTGAACAATGTGGAACGTAACCAGGAGCGGGGTTGCTGCTCATGGATATGTACCAGTAGATGTAGCCATGCGAGAGAGGAGGAAATGCATAGCTCACCCGTAGAACAGGCGTTGAGCGGTGTTCCTTGGGATCAGTAAACCCATAAACCTCAAATCGTCCACATGGGCGAACTAAAAGAAAGGAATCTCGAGTTAAAAAGGTAAAGTCATCGATACCAGTAAGTTGAAATAAGGCAGACTAGATGGAGGTATGAGAATGGACTCTGTCCGACAAGATTAAAAAAATACACACAGAATATGTCGAACCACTTTTCCAATTCCAGATTTCTAAGTGGGCACCGTTATTATCAGAAACCTCTTTGATGAGTAGAGCCACTAAATCGTCGAAGACTTGCACGCGAACGGCAGCAACGATATCGGATGGTAGTGGTGGGACTGTGGGACTTGCCAGGCATTGGAGGACAGTCATCGGAGCCAATGGATGATTTTGGTTCGTTTTGAGAGAACGTAAGTGTAGGTCATACACATTTTGAGAGCTAATGCCGTGTGAGACGGCGAGGCAATGATGAATGGACGAAACACGCACTCTGCAGGAGCTAGACCCACAAGGACAAGCAAATCTTGAGTGGGGTCCATGGTAAAATCGATGATGGTCATGTCATCCATCGAGTGAGTCCATATTTGCAGCTCTGGCTCAGGATCTCCTACGGACGCAAAATCCAAAGATGGAAGCTCCAGAAAAGATATCGATGCAGTCGCCCGAGTTTCATCCTCTCTCCCATTCCCGTACAGTCCCCCGACAAATTCGTACACTGATCCTGTCGGAGGGAGCTTTAATACCTTCCTCTGTTTGAAATCCAGATACTTCCAGGCATCCTCTGTGCGGCGAAGGAAATTTAATCGTGTAGCGAAAGATGGATTAGAAGAATGAGGAATGGTTGATATCATCCGATGTTTCGAAAGCGCTATAGTATATTGCAGCCTTGAAGATTCAATTACCACTTTTCTAAGATATTTTGAGACCTATAATCATCATGAGCTTTGTAGTCAAGTCGAAAGAAGACATTCAAATACCAGTGTACAGGTGAGAAGGTCATGCATTTCCATATTCTCAAGAACCATACAAACAAGCTCAACGGGCAAACTTTGGAGACTGGTGCGTATCGTGTAAGACCGGGGCATTATTGTCCGACCAAACGTAAGAAGGGACCTCGAGGACAACTAAGAAGAATAACCTAAGTTTATGTTAAATTGAGAAGCAATACGAATTAAAAAACCTGATAAACCATCTTGTGGAATTGAAGATCTCGTTACAACCTATCGGTGCTAGTTAGGTTGTGTGGATGGGCGCTGGATAAGGTCAAAAACGTCGAGCTGCGAGCAACTCAATCTAAGGGGCCCAGATCACGTGTGACCCAAATCATGTAGGATCCACTAACCGCCACGTTTTATTGTATTCCTCTTGCCATTGGTTTCTAAATCTTAGCATGTCTGGCTCGCATGGGCGTTCTGACTCATTTTTTGAGTTGCCAGTCGACAGTGAACGCAGGACATCCGTCGACGGTCGGCCGAGTATTGATTCTGGCTCGCCTGTGAAATACCAAAATGGTCACTCAGTAACTAATGGCGTCGATTCGATCGAGGATCCCGTGGAAAGACTACAACTCGAGCTTGAAAGCACAAGGGGAGAGAAGGAGGCACTTGCGACACAATATCGCAACTTGCTTGCCAAGTTGACGCAGATGCGCACGTCCCTTGGTAACAAATTACAACAAGACGCTGTGCGCAATGTTTTTTCCTCATGTTAGCTGGTATACTGTCTAATTACACTGACAGGAAGAGCTTGACAGACGGGAACAACTTGTGCAGCAGCTCACAGTGGAGAGAGATGACCTTAATGCTACAATTGATACACTTAAGACCGAGCTCATAGCTTCACACCAAGAGATGGAACGCGCGTCAAATCAATTAGATGCCATGCGAAGTCAAGTGCTTAATGAGAGTGCTCAGGAAAGTCTCCAACGTGAACGAGAACTACGCGAAACGCAGATGGAACTTGAGAGGTGCCGAATAGAACGCGGTGAATGGGAGCGATCTGCTCTGCAAGAACAAACTGTGACAGAAGAGCTCCGCTCTACCGTCGAAGAGCTGAGAAGAGAATTGGAGTTGATGACCGCAGCGGGGACTAGTGATGCTAAAGAACTGGAAAAAGAGAGAGAGAAGAGCGAAAATCTCCAATCAGTGTTGCAGGATTTCCAGGCAGGTGTGTATGTCTACTTGGAGTTGGATTTGTGTTAGTTGACGTCTGCTCAGCTAAAGACCATGAGCTTCGAGCAGCTGTGAAAGACCTCGAGTCTCAATTATTACAAGCAACGCAATCCCTCGCCGAATTTAAGCACCGTGCCCTAACAGCTGAGGTTAGTCAATGCTCCTGTGTGCCTTGCATATCTCAGGTAGTTACATCAGTTGGAATTGGAAGAGTCCCGAACCAATGTGACGAGAACACATGAACTAGAGAAGGTAGTCAAAGAAAAGAAGACACTCATCGAAAAATTGCGTCATGAAGGTTTGTGTCCATATATCCGTTGCCATTTTCCGCTAATTGAACACTATCGCATATATAGCTGTTATTATCAACGAACACCTGATGGAAGCCCTCCGACGTTTGCGTCGGAATTCAACTGAAAATAATGTCGACAGACGCTTAGTTACCAATGTTATACTCTCCTTTCTCCAGATTCCACGGGGGGATACTAAACGTTTTGAGATACTCTCATTACTTGCATCCATTCTCTCATGGACTGACCAAGACCGTGAAAAAGCTGGTCTTCAACGGTCTGGCTCTTTGGAAACTACACCCTCTTCCTCTTTCTGGGGCCGCTCACCATCGGCCAGTTCCCCAGGAAAACCTGATTCGGAGAAGACTGACGAGACAGAGGTTCGTCAATACCTTTTATTCACTCCTTATGTTACCTAATTCATTATGATGACGTTTAGTCGTTTTCTCGTCTTTGGGTCGAATTTCTTCTTACGGAGGCAGCAGCTGGTGAAATACCCTCAAGTCGGATGCCACCCGCACCCCCACGAAATAGCATGTCTACCCTCCCCCCACCGAGTCCAACGTCCAGCTCTCGTTTCCTGGGGACAAGACGCTTGTCGTCGCTCAGTTCCGCCGGTACAGCAAGTTCGCCAAATTTGCTGAGTGGACCACCGATGACCAGTTCGAAGAAGGGAAAAGAGAAAGAGCCCTCGTAACGCCAGGATGACGTTGAATCCGATATTTGACTTTATCGGTACACTCCTTTATTTTAGCCTCTTTAGGACATGTTTTATCTCTTTTCCAAATGGTTCAACCGCATCAGGACTTACAAGTAAGCTGTTCGTCGACTTTAAGGCAAACTCATTCCAAAATTTTGCAGGTTTGTATTAATACTGGTCATACAACATTCCTTTATTTTCTCCCTGCTTTCAGCAGAAATTTTGCATTAGGGAGGATGCATATCCAATAGTCAAGCCACTTGTACAACATACGCAACTATGCGTATAGGGTATTAATCATATCGGGCACTGTTGGGTTTTGGTCTCTGGCACAGATATGATTACTGGCTTAACGTTGAGCATAATTATGGTAAGCCAACAGATGACATACTCGTGTCGATGAAAAAAGTCTTTGATATCGATAAGGTATTCCTCCTGGAAATGGTATGTAGTGTTTGGCTGATGCAAACGCTCCCGGCTTAGTTTTGGGGTGAAGGCCAAAAGTCAACTGACCGAGATGGATAGTTATTTCATCTCAATGGAGGTGTGACTCATGACTTCGAGAATATCCTATTTTCTGAATCCCAAAAAAACAATAACATAATTTAGCCATTCTAGCATAATGCCGTCTCGGTCAGCTTGCGTCAGCCAGAATGTCCAAATCAAAGAATAGTTCCTCCTCGACTTTCCGTTCTCTTTCGTCTTCGTCCTCGTCCCCATTCCCATGTTGGATTTCTTTGTCGTTTTCCACATGAAGGTTTCGGGGTGATCGACCTCGCCAATGCTCGACCTTGTACCTCAACAAATCTTCCATGGCATCCAAGGAAGAAGTCGCTGCTAAGGCTGCCCTGAATTTCTTAAACCATGGTCGTCGTTCACTGAGTAGGAAGGGAATTGTTTCATAACTTAGCTGGTTATACGTTAACTCCTGCTCACCAGCTGAACTCTACAAAGTGACGAATGTGCGTTTGCACATGTGCCAAATAGGTCCCTGGATGCATTTTGCAGAGAGACAAATATTCCAAAGAAATTTCTACAGGATCAGGAAGTGCTGGCCCTGCAAATATACTGACAGAAAGGGTCAGCACAACTTCCAATAAAATAGGATAGGTTTCTGACAGTCCCACTGAGGACGAGTATTACACAATCACGTACTCACCATGGGTTACGCAGTAGAGTTTCGCCCACCATGAGGCCGTCCGCGCCTGTGAAATCTAGGTTTACCTGCAAATCGTCAAAAGTGCGAACGTTCCCATTACTGATCACGGGCACCCGAAGATGTTCTTTAAGATGTGCAACTGCTGTCAAATCAGCAGCACCGTGCCTTCTCCGCCGAGCTGACACCATGCGAGCGTGAAGTGTTATCCACGAAGCTCCGACGGCCTCAAGGCGTTGGGCCAACTCTACCGTTTTCGGCGGAGGTTGACACAATCGCAGTTTCGCTGACACTGGGACTGTGAAAGATTGCGACATTGCAGAAACTGGATAGGCTTTGCATCAGTAGAAATTCAGTTATAACTTATTTCCTGTTGTATTTCGCATACCAATGTTTTCAACCAAGGGCCAATCTTCCTGACCGAGAAGGTAGGCTCCATAATGCCCATCACGGGCTGTTCCTTGAGGGCAACCTAGGTTGAGATCTAATAGCTTGCAGTAAAGTGAGAAACACAACAGTCAGGTGCACCGAGAGTTACCTATAGCATCACAATATCCTTGCAACTTGCGCCCAGCTTGAACAATGACATCAGGGTCATTCCCACATAGCTGGGCGACCACTAGACGATGAGAACTTGGGTCTTCAGAGCATGATGTCAAATCGCGTAGATGATAATCGAGATATTCTCGATCATTCAGCAACTTCTCAGGGATATACATCTGTGTATACGAAGATGTTGCACCATACCGACGGACGAGCAATCGGAAAGGCAAATCCGACTGGTTCACCATCGGTGCAGCTACGAAATGCAAATTTATTCCAGAGTCTCTCATTATTTCTGCATTTTTTTCCTTTGGCGACACTTAGCAGGATTGCGAACAAGATGATAAGGACAAAAATCAGGGTAGAATAAATGTCACACGTCTATGATTGGTCACAAATGGCTGAACCATCATTCATGTATTGCGTCCACTCTCCAGTGTTGCAACGTCCCTCCTCCAAATATGGAGTCACAGTGTGGATCGGAACTACGAGAGAAAAAAGGCGACTGCTGTGGCCGATTGGTGATCCCTGCACTGATTTACTGATTCCAGGATGAAGCATCACTATGTACTCGGTGTACCTTCCTGAAAACTTTTGCGTGCCGAACGTACCTCCAATGGACCAATGGACCAATTATTTGGTTATCTTGTTGAAAAAACGTTGACCATCATTTCAGGGAAGTTATCCAGAGTGGACCCAAAGGGATCTGATCGCCATCGATTCCGTCCCTTCACATTTTTACCGCTACCGTAGAAAGTATTTGACGTCAGACATGGGCGCCTGTGATTTCAAACTTTCGCCGTTCACCCCAAATTCGATGAATTGAACGACCCTCGATCTAGCCAATCTGTCCATGCGTTCGAACCATTCGCGGAAAGTTTTCAGTTCATCCGTTTTATCAATCATGCCTTTCCTTATATTGAGTGACGGCGAAGTTTGAAAAAGGCAGCCGTAAGATGCTCTGATTTCGGTACCAAGCTGGTTTATTGCGAAGTTAAAAATCCAAATCACGACATGCGACGCGGTCAAACATGGACAGCAGCGACGCGATTCCAAGTCGTTCCACTCACCACCGATACGGCAGCAGGCTCGAGGCCCTTGATACCGATTATGATCATCAGTTGTTCCGACCGACCAAACTCTCATCAAAGACTCTCACCTGGAGTTTTCTTCAATTCTTGAAATCAAAATTTTCATGTCATGCGACTCGCATCACATGCTTACTTTTCCTTGCAAATCGCTTTTGAGGTTATGGCGAAGTGTGTGAATACACAACTTGAAGGGTCATGATAGTGAGTATTTGTATATAAATCTGGACAGGTTTTGATATCTCCCGCTAAGTCGATGCAGGCAACACATTATCTCTGGCCATGGGTAATATGATACATCATCTCAGGGACCAACCGGAACGACATCTATCCTCTTGAATAATAACCCGAGAGCTTATTTATCCAGCGTACTCCTGCCAATATATTGTTAAACCTCTTCGGATTAGAGGACCGAAGGCATGAATCATCCGGTCTTCTTTGTTTTTGTTCCCCTGTGGAACATTTATATTACCGTTCTTTCAAAGATCACAGACAACATCAGGTGGCATTTTCGTCATTTGTAATCAACTCTGATGTACTACTTGACTGATGCACTTGACAAAGATCCCACCGCTCGGCGATGATGCAGGTGGTACGATTTGGTATACGGCAAATACTTGCTCTTCTGGCAGACGAAGATCTTTTGAATGACATGTATTGGTTTGAAATCGTACATTCACCAAACTTTGTCAGATCGGCGTCTGCCTGGACATTTAAGTTGTTGGAAACTCGACAAGGCTAGCAGTCGGTTACAGAACCTGATCAGGCCAAGGGAACCTACCAACCCCTTACAAGCTAGCCAATCCCAAAAGCGGTATTTGATCATCATCAAAGTCGCATCATTCTGGAAAAAAACTCCGAACAGACCTGTGACACAGTGACACAGGTGTCGCTGGTGCAGTTTACTTTTCACACAGAAATTCTCAAAAATGACATATCAAAGTGTGTCTATAACTTTCAGGTGCGGTTGAGGAAGATTCAACATTCAAAATGAGGCTGTGGGTCCGAATGAGGAGAGATATTGGTGATGCCTTGTACTAACTGCATTTGGTTCCGACTATCTTGTATACATGCATCGAAAATATCTATAAGCCCTGGATGAGGGTGCGCACCACTTGGACTATTTTCGAGGGATCCACATATGTTCTGCGGTTCCCGGTGTTTGATCGCATTTTGCGCGGCTCATATGCCACACGATGGACCGTTATTTCGGACAAGGTGCACCAACTTGGGTCCTTGACTTCAACTCAGTTAATGGTGAGAATATAGTAGAAATATTACTAGCAGCGTACAACGGCTTTATCAAAGCCGGGGAAAGTTCTACTTTCTTGTACAACTAGATAGCTCAGAGTTACTACAAGTTTGTCGATCAAGGAAGTGATATACGAATAACACATATTGAGTGGACGATCCGTAAGTCGGAGCTAGCGGAAGTTGTACTTGTCGTGGTTGAGCCGCTTAACGTTCCTGATGCGCTGGATGGCGGTGTCATGGCAGTTGACGTTCACAAGTTGACCGGACAGGTCCTGTAACAAGGTGGAGTTTAAGAGCACAGCTGTATTATGAAATGGTTTCTTCTTTGTATTATAGTATGATAGTATACTATATACGTAGTGCGCGGTTCCGGTAGTCATGCTGCTGGTTATGGCAGTGATGGCACAGTGCGCTGATAAAACGACTTTTATGACCGCTACCCAAGTGTCATAGCATCGATTTGTGAATGAAATTGTGGCCATTAACTGGTTACGCACTCTAATAAGCTAATTAGCCAAATAAGGACAAGCGTTAGTAGGCCGCGAATGTGCGTAAAACAGGTTGTATCATAAAGCATGGTTGTAGTTTTTCACATCTTGTTTTCACAGTGATTGACTGGTGGTAGTAGTTTGAAAGATGGTAACCACGTCAGCTCATGTCATAGCAGCCGCAACTGTAGGTGGCACGGAGCACCATGGTCAAATGGTAGACTTGAAGGCTGTTCCCAAATTGACAAGAAAAATGATTTACACTCGCATATTTTTTTGCAAAGCCGACTTGATTGCGCCTACCAATTTTGATTATCTGTACGATCCTTGTGCGCTAAGCGCTTGAGAATTCTATACCCCCATGGTGGGCGATAAATTGGTGATTTTACACTGGTCGTTCAAGCTAACAGTTCCCGGAATCAATGATTGTTGTGTCAAATAATGCACACCATTCATTTTTCGGATGGGCCTACAGTCGGAGTCAGCATAACCCCCGACATGCTGGGGCCCAGGCTGGTCTGGTCTGGCCCCTGGTATTGACATCTGTTTTTGTGCAATTTCCGACTATCTGGCAATGGTCCATGAATCATGACAGAAATGGAAAACACAATGACTTTCACAACAATGGTGGACAGCGCTGAGCATTACCAAATACTGCGTAGCTTCATTGTGGACCTACAAGCTCCTGAGGAATGTTATTTTTTTCTTTCTTTCCTTCTGTTCTTTTACATAAAGACACTTGAGTATTTTCCAATTGTTACTAGGCGCCGATCGGCCCTAGTGATCGGTGCATGAGTGTCTATTAAATGACAATGTCAGTGACAGGGCTTAGGCAAGAGGAACAAGTACTGAGTGCATAACATGTTGCATCGAGTAGTATCGAGTTGATTCCAAAGGCAAGCACCCTCTTTTTTTATCGGATGTAGTCAAGTTATACTATAAAAGTCAGTGGTATTGGGCGGATAACTAATTCATGATCATCGTTCCCGGATTCAATAGTGATGGATTGTGTGATTACCACAATATTTCAATGCTACACGTGTTATACATTGTGCATTGCAGTAGTGTTCGCGTCTCCTGGTGGTGCTCGTGTTGTGGGCCAAAGTCTTTCTCCTTTGAGTAAATCATTTTTACATAAATAGGAAAATTCCTCTGGACCTCATGTTGAGAAACATCAAGTTCAGCTTGATGGCTAGTACTAAACATCTCCAAGTGCGCTCAGCACATTTGTAAGCTGCTGCGGAAATAAAGAAACGTGAAAAAGAGGGGGGGGCTGGCTGTTGTTTGATTACCAGATGATGATAACTCCATAAGTCCTCCGCTGTGGTTAACTGACACATCGAAGCTGCCCAAGTACCGAAATGAACAAGAGCTCCACCTTCCTCTCTGGTTCAAAACCTATTCAATCGCCAGATCCCGCCTTCAATACAGTTATGTATTAATACTTATGCAGTAATATGCCTAATACTTGAATAGCCAATACATTTATGGAAGTTGTCGCCGTGATGATACATATCATCAACTTTGATGGAGGAAACATTTGAAATTTGTGGATGCTGGTGGGTGTAAGTAAGCCCAGGGTACTAAGAGCGCACAAGAGGAGGCTTTCACGTTGCACATAACCCATGGGCTTAAGTGGAGGGCCTCACTGAGTGCGACCGCATGCGGACTCGAGGTGGCACCAGAGAGAACCCTAAAAAAAATTTGGAAGACTCCAACCCGTGGCCAAGTCCTAACAATGTTTTAATTTGCATTGTAATAGCTTAGCACATAACGCATAGTACGTAACTATTATGTGAAGAATGATGAGCTGCGTACGCCGTGCGGTATTCAAAGTTGGCAAAAGAAGGAAGAAGGTCTTGACTCTTGAGTGTGGGATGACATATAAAGGCGAGTTACCGAAACGGAAGCAAAAAAACAAAAAAAAACTGTTCGAGTAAGTAATACTTGTTCCTCCTAGCGGCGATCAAAAATGATCGCCCTTAAGCTTGAACGTTGAACCCTTGGCTCATCGGCGCCCCTTGTAACTAGTTTTATTCTGATATATTGTCCCCATATACTCTGTTCCATACTACAATCTGTCTTTTTCTAATTCAAAGTTCTTCATCGCTGAAATCTTCCACATTTACTTACGTACCTTTGACAAAGGGGCATGAGCGGTGGCAAATGTCATTTCGCTGTATTGGCCGTGAATTACCGGACGGAAGCAAAACAGAAAAACAGAAAAAAGGCAAAGAAAACAGAAACGGAAAAAAGAAAAAAAGGGTCTTGAACAAAAAAGGGAAAGACAAAGGACCGCCGGTTGTTCCCCCCTTGGGATGATTTTAAATTGGGTTTAGTGGACTTTTTTAAGCTTTACTGATTCGAAGTATATATGTTTATATATGTTCAACAGTTTCTTTTGAATGGAAGGTTCGCGGGACTCGGGAGATAGCTTTAAATACTAGTATTAAATCCCAACGGATTTCTCAACAAATTCTTATGGTATACAAGTCCCAACCAAGGAAAGTTCTGTCTGAGAACCATCCTGAAAATCTTGAATTGATATGTGACGGTAATGGATTCCAAGGGTTCCTTTCTTTCTATACTGTTATTATTTTATTTATAAGTTGCATAGAAGTCTATTGATAGATTCTTTTTGAAATGAACCGAGCAGCTGGCTTTAAGGTTGAACTATTCGCCGACGTCGTAGCTCATCATCCTCTTGACCACTGAGATGAAAGTCAACGGTAATATGACGAGTTTTTCATTGACAAGTGGCACGGTCTGCGTCATGAGAGAGAGAGAGAGAGAGAGAAAAGAAAAGAAGATGGCGGCGGTTTGAGAAGAAAGAAAAAAAGTAGTTGACTTTGTAAAATGTTTTTTTACTTGGGCGTGCACGCAAGTTGATGTCTTTTTGGTGTTCGAGGGATAAGCAGAGAAAATTTTTTAAATGTGGATGAGGATGGACTTTTTTTTATACAACAATAAAGGCGAACGAAAAGATTGAATTGGTGTCGTGTGTTACCGAAAATGAAGAATAGGTAGATAAAAAAGAAGTTCATGAATATAGTCAAGGTGAGTGATATTGCATACATAGATAATAGTTTGTTGCTGGGTGAAGAAAATGTGTAAATAAAATGATGATGGAAATGTTTTATGTAGTTTGTCCATCAAAAGTCCATCAGGGAAGCAACCCTCAGCAAGGCACTCCACTCCCCACCATGATCTTCAACACCAAGTTTCCTTGCTCATCCACCCCTCTGCTGAGCAACTCAAACGCCTCCTTTGCCTCCTCCAACTTGAACCTATGCGTCACCAACTTCTTCACCATCCCGCCCAGCTTGCCATCGTCGCTCGAGAGGAGGAGCAACGCTTCGGGGTAAGTGTCGTAGTACCTAAAGCAGCTCTGGACCTCGATCTCCTTGAGGGCAAAGGTGGAGACGGGTAAGAGGGCAGAGCGTGTGCCCATGCCGATGAGCATGACGCGACCGCCTGGGGAGGCTGTGAAGAGGGAGGATTGGATGGCGGGTTGTGAGCCTGTGCATTCGAAGACGGTGTCGAACCCCTCTGGGTGGGAGAAGTGAGAGAGGGCAGAGATGGCGGTGGATTGGGCTTGTTTGAGTTGGTCTTCGGTGGGGTGGGATGGTGGTGAGGGTGAGGGTGATGGAGAGGAAGAGGCCATTGAGCAACATGAGTCGCTTATGGAATGGGATGTGGACGAGTCCGAGGTGGTGGATGGACAAAACACATCATCCGCGAACCCGTTCTGTTTCGCAAACTGAAGACGGGATGGGTTGATGTCGATGGCGACGACACGGGACGCGCCTTTGTGTTTTGCGAGGGCGCAAGCTAGGAGACCGATGGTGCCGACTCCGAATACGAGAGCGGATTGGTTGGGTGAGAAGTGACAGCGCCGGAAGGCGTGAATGAGGACGGAGAGGGGTTCGGCGAGCGAAGCGAGTTCGAAGGTACAGTTGTCTGGCAACCTGTTTGGAAAAGTATAAGTGATTTGATCAATGAGAAAGGAAAAGTAAACGCAACCGATGAAGGACGTGTGCGGGATGATTAATTCTTGACTGAAGCGTCCCGTCGACGTGAGGAATTCTCGCCGCCGAACTGCAAAAGCGCATGTTCTTGCATAGATTATACCTGCCCTTGAGACAGAAGGAACAAGTGCGACACTTGATGCCAGCCTCGATAGCGACGCGGTCACCGAGGACGAAATCATTGACGCCTGGGCCAATGGCGGTGACGATGCCAGAGGATTCATGGCCGAGGACGAGGGGGGCGAGGACGTCAAAGTCGCCGTTGCGGCCTTGGGAAAAGTAGTGGAGGTCGCTGCCGCAGAGACCGGTGGAGATGATTTGGACTTGGACGTGGCCAGCTAGAGGTGTGCCGATGGGACGATGGAGGATGCGGATGTCGCCTGGGGCGTAGAGCACAGCAGCGGTGATGGAAGGTATATCAAGAGGAGGAGACATGGTTGTATTGGTTTCGGAGGGGGATCGATCTTCTTATACGCTCTCTTTACGATGATGAGTTCCTCCTGGAATTTATAAAGATTTGAAAGGAATAATTACCCCGGACCGAGAAAACCGTACATTTGCCCCTCATGTTCACCCCAGATCGGGATGTGCACGGAAATAGGCTCAGGCGAATGCCGGCACTACCTTGTGAGATTGGATCTGTCGTCGATCTGAGATGTCCGGGGATCCGTACCGGAAGCACCGGTGTGGGATCCTGATAAGGGGTGTTGGCAAGAGAAAACACAAAAAATAATATGGATCTGACGCCCAACGTCCCTGTACTCGATCTCTTTTCGCTCGTTGGTCAGAATGTACTGATCACAGGTGCATCTCGAGGTAACGATGACTCTGAGCAGTCAACACAGCCAGTCATATGATCAAACTTTTAGGAATAGGTGCAGCCTGTGCAGTTGCTCTCGCCCAGGCAGGTGCCTCTCTCTGCCTCGTTGCAAGGCCTCCTTCCCCAAGCACGATATCCACTACCCTCGCCACTCTCCACGAGAAATGCCCCCACACTCGTGTCAAAGTCGTCTACTGCGACCTCTCCAACATGGAAGACGTGAAAGGCTTGTTCCAACAAGCTCTCGACTGCATGGACGGACAGATCCATGTGCTTGTGAATTGTGCTGGTATACAGAGACGGGCTCCGTCTGTTGACTTTCTTGAGCAAGATTGGGATGACGTAAGTTTGCTTTTGGATTTCTCTTTTGCACCCATCTTTCTTCCCCTCTGAAAATTCTTGATCTTTCAACCACCATCATCATCAATGACGTTTTCAACGCTCTTTCCCATTCTCGGTCCGACTTTTCTTTTGCTGCTTTTCATTTACCGCTAAGGCTGTTTCTTACCGCATCGATAACAAACGGGCGCTCGGTTCTTCCATTGCCTCGGGAATTGCTTTGTAGAAACCCGGTTCCTGGACGGCACCTCATTACATTGACAACGCGAGCTCACTCCATTTTGAAGGTGAAGGTGTCAAACCTGATTGCAGACCGAGACACATTTTGAGTTTCGATAATCCAGGACTGTCACAGGTTCTTTTCTCCACAAAACTTTGGCATGGCTCTCCGCTTACTTTATTCAGTTTGCAGTGTGCCATCGGAAGATCCCGTTGTATTGCTTTTCTGACGCATTGCTCCCGGTATGCGAGATGCAATGTAAACTCGGACTGGAAACGGAATAGTCATCGACTCTCTTTGGTTTTGGCGTTTTGGTGTTGTGCGGTTTCACGTCATGGCTTTTTCGCTGTGTTTCCATCGGCTTTTGCTGTCGTCTATTGCCCGTTTTAAGCTCCGGTTACCTGGTTTGGGTTAGGCGTACTAGCCTCCGTTCCGTTCTGCATAACCAAGTCTTTGCATACTCCGCTGCATTCGTTGTCTCGGAAACTCACACTCTCTCCGACCTCCTCTCCTCATCCCCCTTTGGAACTCTCACCCTACCACAAACTCGGGGTCTTTGGCGCATTCAAATCCTTGTGAATTTTGTTATCACATCAAACTCAAAAGAGCGATCCGTTCCCTGCCAAGTTGGTCCCTCATGACAGACCGGTCACGCGATAGAGGGGGGCAATAAGCCAAGATTTTCGACACTTGTCGATTTTTGGTAACATTTTCCCTGTGGCGGACGTGAAGTTGCCTTTTCTGGATGGGCTTGACTGCCGTTTTTTTTTATAGATCCTGGCTGATTTCTTTATCCTTCCCCGATTTCTTCTTCTCGTTTTAATTTAGCTATTTTTTGTTTTTTCTGTTGTGATAAACGAGTTGCTGATGGATCATCTTTTTTTGGCATTCATTTATCTTTGACGCCACACAACAACTCCGATATTGAATGGATAAACTCGTATGCACGGCGTTAAAAAAAATAGGTCATCAATACGAATCTCAAATCCGTCTTTCTCCTCTCACAAGCCGCGGGCCGACACATGGTCCCGCTCCATCGGGGGCGCATCATCAATTTCGCCTCTCTGCTCACCTTCCAAGGCGGCCTAACCGTTCCCGCCTACGCAGCCTCCAAAGGTGGTCTCGCCCAACTGACCAAATCGCTCTCGAACGAATGGAGCTCTTCTGGAGTGTGCGTGAACGCGATCGCGCCTGGGTATGTGGAGACGGAGATGAACGCCCGGTTGATGGCGGATGAGGTGAGGTTTAGGCAGATTTCGGAGAGGATTCCGGCGGGGAGGTGGGGGAGGGTAGAGGATTTTATGGGGGTCGTGGTGTTTTTGGCGAGTGGGGCGAGTCAGTATGTGTGTGGAGAGGTGATTGTGGTTGATGGGGTGAGTGGTTGTTTTTTTCTCTCGTCCGTCTTGGTTTCTTTCCTTTGTCATACTCCTCCCCACTGTGGATCCATCAACACCCTTCATATACCCCATTTATCTTATCTACCCGAAACATAAAAATCAGAACACCAAAAAAAACAAAAAACACCCGTTCATGTCGGGAGTCTACCGGTGTTTTAAAAAAACCCGTTCTCTAAAAAGAGTTGCTTGCCGTAAAGAAACGTTGTGCAAGTTTTTTTCTTTTTCGTATCACATGGAGAACGGTGCGCTTCTCAAAAGACGGTGATCAATTGCTTGTCGTTCTTTTTTATTGATTCTTTGGTGGATTGGATGCGGTGGATGGATGGGGCTTGGTTGGGTTGGATGGGATTGTCTGTTTGATGGATTGGTATACTGGGGCAGCTTGGATGGGCATCACAGTTTCTTTTGCATTTATTTGAAAACCTGAAGCGGGTTTATGAGCGGTTGCGATTGGGATGGAGGTGTTGAGGGGTTATTTATTGTTTCATTCCTTGGCGATTATGGCATTTTAAAAAAATTTTACTTATGATTATGTTTACAGGGATGGATGGGCCGGTGATTAAACAGTTTTTGCTTTATCAAGTCAGCAGGACCTCTTCTTGATTGATACTTTTTTTTGGGAACGAACACTTAAAGGTGATTAAGCGGGGTAAAGAAGTTTTTTTTTTTCTTTTTTGAAAACTCCAAGTCATGTGTGAAGAAAGAAATGTATTTTTGTTTGGAAGTAATATCTGATGCCAAGGTTGAAGAAAGGTTTTGCAGCCTTTGCCTTGCTGGCACTTTTTGTCGAATCGTAACTTTTTCCTTTTCGTCCCTTTGTTGTGATATCGTTCATCTTCAACTTTGAAGTTTCAAGATTGAGTTAAAAATCGAAAAGGTTGCAAATAAAAATAAAAAAGGGGCGTGTGTGTGGTGTGGTGTGGTGTGTTGAAATGAAATCAAGGAGAGAATGCATCAATCAATTTTGTGAACTTCTGTACATAACGTTAATGTGAATGTTTAATGCCAGGCGATCAATTAAATTCAGCCTGCTGTCACTGGTTTGCATGCAGGGGGACCCCCCTTTTTTGGGAACGGGAAGCTTTGTTATTGAAGAAGAAGCCCAGACGGTAGGTCTAAGGGTTTAATCTTTTTTTCCCCCTTTGCTTGTCCTCTGTGGAAAAAGGGATGTGTATTTAGCAAGTAGCAGCCTTGAAATAGTGTGTCCGCGTGCTATTCTATGATTACTCTCACCGGAACTTGGTTACACCCCACACTAACAAAGTTGCAACACTATGTAGAAGAAGAAGAAGAAAATTACACTCTTCTTTGCGAGAGAGTCAGTTCCGACCCGATGATGATGACCGATGGGGGCATTGGGTAGCAATTGGTCTACTACTGATTCCCCATCTATTGCAAGAGCCACGGTGATAAGTCTATGAAAAAAAAATCGACTCTTCTCCATTCAACGAAAGAAGGATTTGGTTATTTCAAATTTCTAAGAAAGGCTTGAAAATGTGTTTTATCACTGAAACGTTTCTTGAAGGTTATTAAATAAATAAAAAGGTAAGTATTACACATGACCGGAGAAATGTTACACTTTAGGAAGCCAAAGCGCCCCCTGAAGTTTGCTCCTTGCGCCACATTTTTAAAATATTTATTTTTCGAGAAATGAGCTCGAGGTGCAAACTCTGTCACACTCCACGCGTGCTTCAGTTCCCTTGTTACGTGGAGTGTAGTGATTGGCCCTATACATACCATTACTAAAAGGCACCCGATCACCCATATTTCAAATTACAGTCTGGGGCAACTGGGGTTCGACTAACGAGAAGTGGGTTGATAGGGTCCCTTACCACCGGATTTGGCCGATTTCCAGATATGGCAATGATATAGATCGTAAGGTGCTCCCCAAAATATCCTCTGCGTCTTGTTTCGAGCAACGAGGCATATTTGTGCCCACCACCACCACCACCACCCTGTTGCTCGAAACGATAGCCCATTGTAGTGACTTGGTATTGATGTGTCCAATGCATTGTGAAAGTGATGAAAACTGGACTCAACATACATGCTGATTGTGTCCCTCAGGGTTTCGGTTGTAAGGTGACATGGGGTACTCGACTGTTCCCGCTTTCGAAATCCAAGTCTCAGACTCGGTAGTCGGGGAAAAAAAGGCACTCAACAGTTAGGTAAACCACCCATGGTGACCAGTTGGAAAAAAAAAATACTACCATATGGTTCTTTTCTTACCAATTGTAGATAATGATTTTTTGGACAAAAACTCAATAAAATTTCATAGCCATATACTGTATATACATTCAGGTATTACATGGTTCTGTGGGTGGATTGGCGAAAAGATGGACAAGTCAGAAGACGAAGGAAAGAGCCTTGCGTATACCCCAAATTCTGTTCCAAGCGACAGACTACAGTGCGAGGTACTGCACGCAGAGTATCAACACCAATATCGTCTGTTAGGGCAGCGCCTTGTCAGATAATCCTGTGGGGAGGAAGTTTAGAATGGCATCAAAAGGGCGGCATCATTTGAGGACAGATGCGTTGTCAGCAGTTGAACTGACGTTAAGCAAATTCGAGGGTGTGGTGGGTCAATCATAATGGCGCTTTGTTTAGTGCTGCGGGAAAGGTCGGGATGGGTCGATGGAGACCTAGTCAAATGTGAGAGTGACGCCAAATTTTTGTGCTTGGTGGAGGAAATAAGGCACCTGAAAGGGTCATACAATTCGCGGAGGAATCCTCAGGTGGGGGTTGAGTCCTTGGTGTTTGGATCTCGCGACAGGGGAGACAAGTTAGCATGTAAATCAACTGGCATCAACGGTCCTCACAACCTTTCCCGCCCTTTCAAAAAGACCGACGAGGCGAATCGCACTGAATTCACGCACAGCAAGCGATTCGGACAAGTGTAGGATTTGGATTTTTTGTCCGAGCCAACATTATATAAACAACGCACAAAAAAACTTCCGTCCGGACTTTTGTATCTAGGCTATTTTTGGCTTCCTATCCTTCCAAATTTGGAATGACCTCCCAACGAACCATTCTGTCCCAACCTTTGAAAAATGACCCATTTTGTCCGGATTTGTATACGGCTGATTTCGTCCGGATTCGCATATTGTCAGGTCCTGAAGTAATCCTCTCATAATTAGGTCAAAGAGCGTCACCATGGTAAAGGCGTGGTTTCAAACGGTCAAAGACTTCAAGGATAGTATTGACCTGCAGATAGTTTTTTAACAAGGGATCCAAATCGCGAGATCGGTTATAACTCATAAGAAAGATATGATGGTCGTCCAAAACTATGGAGTGTTGAGAACAATCCCCCGTTTGCGATGAGTCAGGTTACTTATAGCATGCGTGCATATGCTACGGTATCAAGAATCAAAGAAGTGATTGAAAAAAATCCGAGAGCCTGAGAGAAACTCGAATTGTGACCAAATTCCCTCTGTTGGCCTAGTACTACACTAGTACATAATAACAGGAATATAACTTGATTACTCGTTATTCGGAACCTGTGAACCAAAGGCAGAGTTATGATTGTTTTTCGAAATACCTTTGGCAGGTGCGGCGTTGCCCCCGTGTCATGATGACTGCCGCTTCTCGGGATTTTCACATCAACTACTGTATGTTATAAAGAACCTAAAGATCGATTCGGTCTTTCAAGCTGGTCTTTGAGTCTACCCTGGTGGTAGTTACTTACAACTTATCTATCTCAGCATCCCTCAGCATCCTCATGAAGACACTCATATTGTTTTTCGTACCTATTCTGTTCAGCAGTGTTCTTGCTGCCCCGACAACTCCCCCTTGTAAGTCATATAATTGTTATCTGCTATGGGTCAACGAACAAGATTTTTTCTTAGACTCAGGCCCATCCTCTAGCTCGTTTTCAGAATCGTATTTTCCGGCAGAGGATATATTTCTGGGTATCCCCCAATTGTCGCCGGGGCCACCCAGTGAATCGTCTCGTGCATCATCTCCAAGGCCACATGCTGCCCCATCCCCAATTGACCCACATCATGCATCATCTCCAAGACCACATGCTGCCCCATCCCCAATTGACCCATCTCATGCATCATCATCCCACGAACACATTGCACCCCATGGGAATACACCACCTTCTCCACTCCTTTCATGCAAGTACTGTGGTCGAAAAAATTGCTTTAGTGATCTCACGCGACACATAACACAAGTGCATGTGAGTTTCTGCACTTTTTTTTTGTCACAAGACTCAAACGAACTTTTTAATAACCCATAAAGAATCACGAACCCCACGTGATGAAAGAGTATTTCTCCCAAAAGGAATTTGAGCATCTGCCCCAGTGCGGTAAAAACGGCGGTTGCCCTGTCCGAGTCAAGCCTAGGCGTTTAAGTACGCATCGAAAACTTTGTAAATACGGGAAAGGAAACTCTCGTTGTGCACCTCCGGATTCTTCACACCTTAGTCCATGCGAGGAATGCGGCGAGACTGGCTTCCAAGATTTGTCAATCCACATGAGGTCACAGCATGTGAGTTTATGCACTCTTTATCTATTTTGTACTTTCTAACAATGCATAAAGAAACACCAACACTCTGTGTTGGAAAAGTTTTTTTCCCAAGACCAATTTAAGCATCTGATTCGGTGCGGTGAGAATAATTGTCCTCAGCGATTAACACCAGGGTTTGTGAATAAACATCGAAGGAATTGCAATTATTCACCACAGGAGGACCACCACCATGGTTAAGGTGTTTGTGACTTATGGGCTTCGTGCGGGACATGTAGCATTGTAAGGAGAATAGAATATTCCCGAGACTTGAAAGTTATGATCCTGACCATTGGACCCTCTCTCGACTGGAGTTTTTTGGAATATTGGAAGCCAGGTGTAGGAATGGGCCCGGCAAGAGATGGTTGCTAAGTTGCAAAGGAGAAAGTCCGAGGACAGCGAGCGGAAAGCACGAAGGAAGGGAGATGAAGGCTGGTGATAGCGGGCGTAGAAAATGAAAAGGATGGTGCAGGAGGTGGAAAGAGGGCGAGGAGTATCCGTTGAGGGATTTGGTCAGCAGCAGACAGAAGCCTGAGATCGCCGGCAAAACCTGAGGCCTGACCGCGTACTTGGAGGTGGAATGGAGGGAAAGTATGAGGGCACACTTGCGAAAGGAAAAACAGGCAGGAGTCGTCGGCTGGAGCCGAGTTGGATTGGGAGCGCCGAGGGATAGTACAGAATGGAAAAACCCTTTCAGGACAGTGAGCAAAGGAGGCATGTTCTGGCCAGTTCATTCGGTTATCCAACTCGGAGGCAATGTTTGGCCCGCCTTTTCTCAGTTTTCGACACAGTAGTACCACCAATTCTCCTGGAACATGGGGAAAGCAAACACCTTCCAAGAAGTCGAATAAACAAAAGCAGAGCTGCAGCACGACCCGGTGTCATTCGTCGTGCCTCCCGACTTCATAAATTCATATCAGGAAGGTTATTGGCACATCATTATGGAAATGTAATGTGTAGATTATAAGTGATAATATTGCTGATGATTAATTAGGTTGTGCTGGAAGATCTCAAGGTATTAGACAGGAGAGTGAATGAGATATGATTAACAGGTATTCAGTAAAAAGATTAGGTGGATAAGGATGATAATTATGGCGCCCGGGAGGGCTAAATGCCGAGTTGTGCGGAAGGGCCGACAGAGGAACCAGAGGCGACATTTGAAGGAGTATATTGAGGGTGTTTGTCATCAAGTAACTTTGTAAATGTCAACTAAGTGATTGTGTAACAAAATCTGGAGGTTTACTGTAGAACGACCTGGAGATCCAGTTCTTTTGAGAGGTTTTATCGGGTTCAGTAAACCACATTTGATTCCAGGGCCTAAGGTAATGAAAAACTCGTTTTCGCGATTTTAAAATGAGATACAGGTTTTTCCTAAAAAAAATTAGATGGGTCTATGCACATTGGTCATATATATTTTTGAGATTTTTTTGGAAGATGACCGGATGAGTGAGTGGAACGGGAATCCAAAGTATCAAACACCACGAACAATGATCCAAACACCTGGAAAGGGTATCGTAAATAACTTTTGCTCGAGAGTCGCATGATCCGACAGAGTAAGGGATGTTGAAGTAGATCTTCGTCCATATAACAGGAGCTATCCTAATCCGCACACGGGCAAGAACCGACTCGCAGCTACCAGGAAGGGAGGAAATCACCTGGCCACGTGGAGGAATTTCAAATTGTGAAGTTCCACACTCATGTACATAAAATTTTGTCATTGACAATTGTCCGATCAAACGATGTGTCTTTTTTTCGCGGTTGTAAGGAGATAAGTATACGTTCCTTCTTCTTATGGTAGGATAGCCGCTGTTCTGTGGTAACGACGTGAAAAAGCTCGGAAAAAGCTGTTTTGAATTCTTTGTTTTCCAAAGAACCCTCGTCATCGTAATTGATTAGGTCTCGAGACGTGTTTCACATCCTCAATGCATAAGTCCAAGATGAGCTCATAGCGGACATGATTTTGATAAGGGGTGATCGGAAGTCTAGTAGAGAGATCTTAGCGGACTGAGCGAAGCCTTCGAAGAGACTATAACCAGATTTTCGGCATGCCCTTGCTTAGAACTCGTGATTGGTGCAAGCAGTATGCTCCTCGGCCCAAGCCTCAGGGCCTCAGCAAGATGTCAGCAGACCTATCCATTTTAGTAACTGGCCAGCATGGGTTTGAACTTTTGAAAGGTGTACATCAAGTTCGCAATGTGCACGTGCATGCAACGCAGAAAGCAAGAACTTCAATGGATTCTAGATTTCAAAGGCCACAAAAAGGAGAAGATACATTCGCATTGCAGGCTTATGTAATACTTAGAAGGACTTCTGAGGTTACTGTACCATTTCAATCAATTCGGCCGTCCCCTGTCCCCCCCGATTTTTTTTGACCCCGGATTTAATTTTTTCCCGATTTATCTGATTTTCTGAGAATTTTCGACAACGTGGGAAAGTCACGTGTTGGCCGAATTGAACGAAATGGTACAGTATTTGTTTTTTAAAACTACTTCGACTAGGGCCTGCAGTGTTCGGCGGTTTGCACGAGCACTCCAACTGCTGCGCCGGGTGAATGTAATCAAAGAGCCGCACACTGGGTACACATATAGCGTTTATAACAGCCGTTGACAAAGATCGAAGTATTAAGTTCAGTTGTGTTAATTTCGGTGTAGTTCGGGGATAAGTCTCTTTTTTTTTCGGAGGCCCGATACTCGTGTCCAGATTGCTCTTTGAGTATGGGTAGACTGAGGCTTAGTATCCATGATCTCATTCCATGAAAAAATATTACGAAGCCTCCCAGCTAGTCGGACGTTTCCTTCGTAGATTATGGTAGTTGAGGTTAAGATGAAGGACTAATTTGGTCAAGTCCTAGTCGTCTGCTAATACTGTGGGTACCATCCCAGTGGATGAGCCGTTGAGAAGGAGATGACCCATGGGTCTTTCGAAACGTCTGAAATTTTGATCATTATCGCTGCCAACCTATTGGAGTTCCCAAAATTTCAAGTGACCATCAGTATTCAAAACCTTGAACGCAAGCCATCATGATCTTGTGTCGACGGATAAGGTGACTCAGAAGGACTCTAGATTATTGATTGTCGGAACTTCGTACCGCAATCCTTGTAAACATCAGTCATGATGAGACCAGATGGCTCAAAAATCGAAGGCTGACCTTTCTGCACTAGTGGCTGCTTGTCCACTGACAAGGTCAGTAGTAGGCCACGAAAAACTTGTAGAACAGGACTATCCCGAGTAAAAGGGGTGCAGTGGTATAGTGCGTCGCAAACACCAGCGAGAATCGAATATTGAACTTTTGTAATGGCTAGTTGGCCTCCCACGAAGACTTTGGGAGCTGAGGTGAGAGCCAGAAACATCAGCTGAGCATTTTCGAAGCCGATTTTTTCCCATTGCAAACTCCCAACTGCGGCCCAAGAGGAGAAATATTGTCACTTGTGTGATCCTTTGATCCCTGATGACGATCCTGATCCCAGCTTGCTGGGAGACGGAGTATGTCACACAAGCTTATAGGAGCGTTCGCAAATGGAGTTGCCGACTCGGATACGGATTACCGCCCCGGTCGAGGTTTTGAAGATGATCGGCGCACTGGTCCTGTATTTATAAACACACGCCGATGGTATATGAAATGAAACGGCTATCAGCAACGCAAAGCCGGGCGCTTAGGTTAGAAACTCACGAATTGAACAGTGCTGTCTGCTTTCTCCATCAGTTGTTGGATGGTGTTCTAGAATGATGTGTAAAAGCAATGAAACTTCGGATGGTTAGGCAGCAGATCCCAAGCAAACATGGAGTCGGATAGTTCCAACCGAACGACCATTTTCATGTCATGTTTTACGACGTAGAATTACTTCTTTGGAAACAGTGACCTAAGTTCATTATCCGCAATCCAGACGGAGATGATGGTGGTGATTCTGGACGGAAAAACTGCCTGCTGTACTCGTTCAATAACCAAGTTAAGAAACGTGACTCACATATAAAATTATAAATACAATGGCCCGAGATCAAGTTGGACATATGTAAGCCTGGTTTCCCGTGAGGCATATATTTCGCACACAAAGAAAGCCGACGTCGTCTGCAAAAGTCCACCTCACAATATCAATGGTATGGAAAGATTTGAATTCGAGTGTGATCTCACTTACTTGCACCCAAAAAAGATGTACAGGGTAAAGCAAATGGTACTATGAGTAGCTTCGAAGGCAAATAGTTCTCAAGGTGCGGCAAGGCCGACAATGATATAAAACGACAATTTCGGATATTGGATATTCTCTATTCGGCACCGCTTCTTCTTCAGCATTGAAAATGAAGAATGAAGAAAGACAGAATCTTTCCAGGTAAGTTGAATCCCTTTCGGTGGCATACGGTTAAGGATGGAAATTTGGAACTGTCTTTCTGTTGAACGCCAGTGCCGAAATCAAACTCCGGTGCTGAGTTCTAGAAATTCGCATTGGTGTGAAAGGGTTTAAGGGACAGGGAAAGAAATGCCACTGGTGATCTGGCACAGCTCGACCTGCACATTGAGTTGCATCAACGCAATATATAACGCTAAACCAAATGGGCCATCAGAATCCAAACTACCGCTCAGATAAGGGACACGCTATACTGCTGGGAACAGGGCCCAAACCTAAATTGCAGGACCGGTCCGTTTGCACCAAATTCTGAAAGATGGCTGGTGGATCTATTGAAAAATAGGTCCGATGTACCATACAGGTTCGATACCTTGAAGAAATTTTAGTAATTGAGTGAAATAGTGCAAGTAAAGGTTACTTACCCTAAGTGGCTGTCACCAGGAGGACCTAAGCCTGGCTAGCATTCAGACCAAGATCTTGAGAAATGCCGACTTCCTTAGCTTGGCCGCTTGTAAAGCTAGCAAAAGATAACTTTGACAATCTCCTGGGGGTTCAAGTTGTTATCGTAGACTCCGAAAATTTCTCACCAGATTCGATTATTTTTGGTTCTGGAGATGTGAATATATTGTAGACCGTCCTTTCACGTTGGGTTCCTTGACAGGTCTCAATCCTTGAGGTACACGGGCAGTACTCACTTGCGGTTGGTCTGCATTCTTGTGGAATGTGTTTCTTGTTCTAATGTTGAGTTCAGGAGACGTGGAATTGTGCAGTAGTGATCTTGGGCTGGATGAGAGGATGAACCTTAATTTTTGATACGAGTTTCCGTCATTGAGAAACATAACGTACTCTATGTCCAACATTTATGACCTCTCAACATTCTGCCGTCCATACCAAGTCGCTGTTACAACTCCATGAGGTCCCATCTTAAGCAGTATCAGACGCCGTAAAGGAGAGTGGGTTTTAGTGAGGTTGAAGTCGATTAAAAGAATACACCCAAATTTTGCTGGGTCGTTCTTTGCCAAATACGTCACTAGGAATGATGAGCTAGTGAATTGTATTTTCAAAGCATCATTTTCAATCAGCAGTGGCAATGTATTCTGCGGGGTAGGGGTATCGAGTAATTGCAAGGTTTCATCGACTTCAATCGTAGTAGTCAGCGTTGGGCTAATAGTGGCGCGTTAAAAAATATACAAAAGAACGCATAGAAGGCGGCGGGTGAAGACGGGAGATGGGCTTCGCTGAACCTACATGAAGCATATGGCCATAATGGCGCAACGAACCTTTTTAGGGGCCAAACGTGTATATACTGCATTTGGAAATACGTGACTTGGAAAGTTTGGCTCAGGAAATATTACTTACCGTAGTAGTCGGAGTGACTACAGTTCGACCTCGTAATTATAGGTGTATAAGCTAGATCGGCATTGAACGGTTGAACGTTGAACCCGTGCAGGACCACCACCAAATAAAAGGGTATAAAATGGTTCGGGTGTCAGCGGGTGGCTGGCCTACATAAATTTACGACTTTTTGCAGGAGGACCTTCAAAACTCCTCGATGACTGTTGCTTCAACTCCTTACTGGTCCAATGGAGTCCAAAAGATTAAAGTTGTTTCCCAACGTATGTTCTTTCTCTTGAAGGTACTTACTCGCAACTTTCTCATTTTTGCGCCTCTGGGTGCTTAAAAGCAGCACCCCAGCCTCCTAGTCATTTGAAGCATGGCCTTTTCCCTCCAGCTCTCGACGTGGACATCCACGTTCAACGTTGCTTGATGCAGCTCCGATCCAAGGAAAAGAATCTTGAAAAATACATTTACCTGTCGCATCTAAAAACTGGGGACACTTCTACTTTTTATAAGCTCTGTCTCGACCACATGTCGGAAATTACCCCAATCATTTACACTCCTACCGTTGGCGACGCGTGCTTGCATTTTTCCCATATCTATAGACGCCCAGAGGGCCTCGTCTGTATTTGATGTCTATTATTCATAGAAAAGGAACTAACATTTCATGTAGTATATTTCATACAAAGACAAAGGTAGGATTCGTAGCGGTATGTGATTTTTACCCTGCGGCGGTTGACTATTGAGCACTTTGTTCAGTATTAAAAAATTGGCCAAAAATAGACGAGGCCAGAATCAGTGTTGTGACAGATGGTGGGCAATTATTCAAACGTCCCTGCAGAGTTCAAACTGACGAGCTATGATTAGGTTCGCGTATTCTGGGACTCGGAGACCTTGGAGTGAATGGCATGGGGATTTCTATCGGCAAACTCTCTTTATACGTTGCTGGCGCAGGGTACGCGTATCCCTCCCCCGCTTTCTTCATGCAGCTAATGCTTATGCACGGGCAGAATTCGCCCAGAATCAACAATACCGATATGCCTTGACCTTGGTACCAACACCCAACGGTACCTAGATGATCCTCTCTACCTCGGCTTGCGACAGAACCGGGTTTCAGAAAAGGAAATGGACGAATTCATGGATGAATTTGTAGACGAAATGACTCTTACCTTTCCCAAGCTTATGATCCAATTCGAGGTTTGTTTTATACCTTTCCCTCATGAAACTTTGCAGTCGTTTACCCAGAGCTTTCTATCTAGGACTTTTCAACTGACAATGCGTTCAAATACCTTGAGCGGTACAGAAGGAAATACCCTCTCTTTAATGACGACATCCAAGGCACTGGCGCTGTTGTCCTGAGTGGCTTCCTGAATGCAGCCAAACTTGCGTCGTCTGCTTCTGGAAGGCCTCTGACGGATCACCGAATCCTTTTCTTCGGTGCAGGTTCCGCAGGTGTCGGTGTCGCTTCTCAGTTGATGAGTTTCTTTACTCTCCAAGGCATGTCTCAAGAGCAAGCCCGTCGACAAATTTACCTCGTCGATTCGCAAGGTCTCGTCTACAACACGCGAGGCCGCCTGGCTGAACACAAAAAATGTGCGTGTTGGTCGTCCTTTTAAGACAACGGACTGTGCTGACAAACGTCGTACTAGTCTTTTCGCGCGATGACTACCAGGGACCGCCAATAACTAACCTGCTCGACATCATCGACTACGTTAGACCTACAGCGCTCCTTGGCCTTTCAACTATCGGTGTACGTATATATATTTTCCCTTTTGACCTCTTGGGAAACAATATTCACCAGCATTTCTAGGGTGCCTTCACAAACGATGTCATCAAGGCAATGGCCGCTATTAATGCTCGCCCAATCATTTTCCCTCTTTCCAATCCCGTCAGCCTGGCTGAGTGTACATTCAAAGATGCCGTTGAGCATAGTGGTGGATCTGTACTCTTTGCTTCTGGTTCCCCTTTCCCCGAGCACTCGTTTAACGGAAGAATCCATTACCCAGGACAAGGGAACAACATGTACATCTTCCCAGGTTCGCACTCGTGATTTTCCCCTCATGTTGTCGATGGTATATTGTTTTTCTTCGTATCATCATTCAGGTTTGGGTTTGGCTGCTATTCTTTCACGTGCGTCACAGATTACGGACAGCATGGTTGAGGCTTCTTCCCTTGGATTGGCAAATTCCTTGACTGAGGAAGAGACTGCTCTTGGCTTGTTATACCCTCGCGTTGAAAGGAGTAAGTCTTTAATGGTTTTTAAAAAAAATTTGACTATTCTTAACTTGTCTATTCGTACAGTCCGAGAAATTACAGCACATATTGCCAAGGAAGTGATCCGCCACGCTCAGAAGGCTGTACGCTTAATTTCCCCCTCCCCCGTAGTCTACGTCTGCTAACAACCAAATTTGTAGGGTGTTGACCGCTCACCTGACCTACGTAATATGGACGATAGTGAACTCCTTCAATGCATCAATGAGAAGATGTGGAAGCCCTTCAGTGGAGAGAGAACCCTGCCATCCAATCTGTGAATTTGCCTTTTGCTTTCCTTCGCCTGTCGACTTTTCTATATAGGCGCCGTCAAACACGATAGAGCATTTTCGGAAAAATTAATGTACGATTAGAATGTATTTTGTCTGATGGTGAATGTCGACCAACTTGCATTCAACATTAGTAGCTGAATTGCAAAACACATTCATTTTACAACGGTTAATTTCGTAAGTCCCGAAAGTAGTTGCATTGACATGGTATACTTAAATCAACAAGCATGGCTAAATAGATTAAAATCTAGATGTCACTACACTCCAGCCAATTTCTTAAGTGTGGCAAACTCATCTCGTCCCGTCGCCTTACAAAGGGCAAAAAATTTCGATGATGAATCGCTCAGCAGAGATGAAGGCCTTGTAAATTTTGTTAGTACATGGCTACCAGATAAGAAAAATAAGAAAAAGCTTTACTTGTCAAACTCTACAATTCGACCTTGCTCAAGCAGCATTACCTGTGAGGGCAATTTAGTTTTAGGAAAAGTTTCAATAGAAATTCTCACTTTGTCATAATCTATCACGGTTCGCAGACGGTGTGCAATTGTCAATATTGTGCTTTGTGCAAATTCTCTATATTACGATATCAGCATTCCGAAATGAACAATGTGACGAGCAGCCTTACTGTCGTATGGTTCTGCCAATGAGTTCGTCGGTCGCATAATCGACACTGAAAGCAATGTCATCCAGTAGGTAAGCCGAGCTGGATGAACAAACCCTACCTCGCAGTAGCCTAACATAAGAAGTTTATTAATGAGAGCAGCAGGACAGGGGAATAACATACCTCGTCCATGACAAGAACTTTAGTATGTTTCAATATTGCTCGGGCCATACACAAAAGTTGTTTCTCTCTGTGGTAACATTAGCATCCAATAAGGAATAGAGTCAAGAAAACATTACCCAGTAGAAAAATTCTCTCCTCCCTCAGAGACTGTTGACTCCAAGTCCCGGAATACGTTTGCATTTATGGTATTTGATTCATCATCAGGACTCTCATCACTCGGAATCAGATGAACACGACGCAAGGCTTCGTACTGCACATAGTTAGAAATAGGGAAATATGCTTCTATGAGAATAACGCACAATTTCGGCATCTTGGTACTCGTTGAAAACGTCAATGGTTGTGCGTAAGGTGCCGCTGAGAATTGTTGGATCCTCTGTATTTGGCATGAGACTAATTTGATCGAAATTCCCGATAATGAACATACGGGGTATGATTGTTAGGCGGCTTCTGAGGTCAGTAAGCCCAATCTTCGAGATGTCGACACCATCAATCAAAATTCTACCCGCGGTGGGTTCAACGAATCTGAAAAATGACAATGCAAGTGTGCTTTTGCCAGATCCAGTCCTACCGAGGATACCGATCTACTCTTGAAGTGTGAGATTTTCCTTGATCAAAAACAAATTGATTGGCTTGCCTTCTCTCCAGGGAATATTTCGAAATTAAGGTGATGTAAGACGTCGGGCAATTCAGGCTAAAAAAAAGAATAAACATTGGGATTATAGATGAATATTGGGCGTACTGCATAACGGATGACGAGGCCTTCGCATTTTATTGCCCCTAAAGATGGCCATGAAGGGTCGGGTCGTGGTTCCACAAACTCGGGGGGTTCACGCTGAAGCTCAGTGTATTCCTTTACACGCTCCAATGCAACCTATAATGTACGTTAGTCCCTTATAATGCAGATGAAGAACGCAATACCATTGACTGTTCCAACCCAACAAACCTCCGGACCATAAATAAGAGGTCACTGGTAACGGTCGAAGCAAAAGCCAAGGCAAATCCAGCCATAGATGCGGTTATACCAGGTGTCACAAGACAAGCAAACCCAGTTGCGCCAACAATGACCGCAGAAAGTAGGTTGAAGCGAATTGATAACCAACGATTCACTGTAAGGACATATATGAATGAGTCATTTGAGACCATCACAATTGGAGCATAACCTACCTCCCCACATCCAATAATATGGATTAGAATTCTGTTGTTGTTAGATAAACTCTATCTTAAGTTTCGTGATAAACCGTGCACACCGTATCAACGCATTGAAGCATATCTCGCAAAAACTTGGAGGACGCTCCAAAAGCTCGAAGGATTGTCACACCGGATATTGTCTCGCCGTATATTGAATACAAAGGAGACCGAGTAACAGAATCTGGAAGACGGATTCATTGATGTTTCGCTGCATGGACGAAAGTTGGCACATACCAAGGCGACGCATGTCTCGGGATGTCTGTCCGTAGATCTATTTCATGTTAGTACTGCTTACGCAAGTTTCAGAAATCTTTCTCACTTTCGCAGCTAAAGCAGAAGTCAGTTGAAGTCATATACTTAACAAGATATCCTTATCCTTACCATTCCAATACACGATACCCAAGAGAATGACGACGACGATGAAAGGAGGACCTCCAACAACGCTCACAGTGATAATCGAAGTCACAGCTGAAAGTCCATACATAATACTCCGCCCAAAATTATCGGATAGACTGCTATCGATGCCTTCAAAATCCTTCCCAAAACGATTAAGCAGACGACCACGGGAAACTGTGTCATGAAAACGAATATTGGTGAAGAGCACAGTTTCAAGCAACCTCTTGTACAGGATATGCGATGCACGAATGGACCCGCGATATAGGATGAACCAACGGAAGGTGCCAATGAACAAGCCCAAAGCAGTAATGACGGCATAAACAGCGATGTAATAGGTCGGGTTCTCTACATTGCCATTTAGTTCTGAGTTCGACCAGTGCCTTAAACAGACGGTGAGTAAATGCACCAACCCTCCAAGAATCAGAAATACCTGAGCCAGCTATTTTCCAGGACAGGACTTGCTGAAGCAAGTAGAAGCACAATACTAAAGAAAACCCAATACCACCCATTCCCACACGCTTGGATGTATGTTTGCCAAATGTCACGGCTGATACGCCCAACAGCACGTTTCTCTTCTTCAACAAGTTTTCTGGCAGGTTTCTTATCTTGTTTGACGGAGGGAGACTTAGAGGAGGTCACCGTCGAACTAGACTCTGAGCCCTTTTCCAAATCCGCTGCTTTCTCGTCGTTATCCAAGGATGTTATATCAACTTTCTCATCTTCAGTTTCGTCTTGTGTACTCTGAAGAAGGCTGCGGATAACACCGGATTTGTAGAAGTCGTCTTTTGAACCTTGAAACTGAACACGACCATTATCAAGCGCCACGATATAGCTTGCCCCTGGAGCGCACATCTGTACATGATGTGAGACTAAGATGACAGTTCTTCCTTCCATAAGCTCGCCCTTGAGACATTCGTTGTAGAGATGGTGGGCGGTATGTGCATCGACTGTAAGTAGGATGAATGCCGGACGATAAAAGGGATGTTGCGGTACACACCAGCCGATAGGACATCATCCAAAAGCAAAATGGAAGCTCTTGAGTAAATGGCGCGTGCAAGGGAAACTTGTGGATAATAAATCATTGATGATCGAAATGGTGAGTTATTCACATACCTCGGGCCTTTTGACCTCCAGAAAGATTGACCTGAAACGTAATCAATAAAACCTTATAATTATATCGAAATGATCTACCCCTCGTTCTCCAATTTCAGCCTCGTCGCCATCTTCTAAAATTTCGAGATCGCTGATGAGTGCACAAACTTCCAAAGTCTTCAGATACCGCTCGTCATCGTAGGGAAGATTGAAAAGAACATTTTCTAGTCAAAGCGTTGGAAATTTGCAAAAAAAGGGAATGAAATGAAATATACCCTTAATAGATGCATTGCGAAGCCAAGCCGCTTGAGGGACATAGCCACAGAGGCCTTCGATAACCCACTCCTTCTTGTTCGGCTTCGTGTCGACGAAAGAAGCCAATGAATCAGGGGGTGACCTCGGACAGAGGACTTGTCCCGTTAAGATATCTACTTCACCCAGCAGAGCCAGCAATAGCAAGGTCTTTCCAGATCCCAGTTTTCCACATATGAGTGACAGTTCACCTCGAGGAAAATTGAGGGTAAGATCAGAAAGCAAAAATCTATGTCTAGGCGTTGACGCAGCAGAGGATGCCTGGCTTATGCTTCCACGTTCTTGTGGCCAAGTAACAGTGCAAGACTGGAAAGCTACGGTCTCGCATTGTTGTTCAACAGGTGGTACGTGGGCTACCTCCGCCGCGTTGAGATATTTCTCTATACGCCTTAACGAGACCAAACTCTAACAAAAAAGTCAGCTCAACCGAGAACGAAAATCAGAGTATAGAGTAACCTGAAGCATATTGATAAACGTTTCAGGCAAAGCACTCAGAGCGAATTTCATCTCTGAGAAAACTAAACAACATGAGAAGTTTAAAGACGAGTATCTGATTCATACTTACTCATGATAGATGTGAACGCGATAGATGGTGTTAGTATTTGCTGTCTCACGATAGCGAAGTGCCAGAAGGAGACCAATGTCACGAGAATAGGCGAACCATTCCTAGGGCCCGGGTAATTGAAGGGTTCATAGGGAAGAAAATGAATTCGTACCAAATGGCATTCCACAACGTCTCAATGGAATAATTGAGGCGCTGATATCTTAATTCTTTGTCACGGATGGCAAGAACGCGCTTTTCAAAGCTGCGTTCCCAGGACATAAACTGCGGAAGAATTGTCATCGTCGCCGAATCACAACTGGTGATTGTGATTTTTTACCTTGAGCATACGTATTGCACCGAGAATCTCGTTCATCAGGGCTACTCTCTCGTCACGCGCTTTCATGAGGTTCTCTTGAGCGCCAACGACAACTTTCCCTGCATAGTGGTTCATTGGAAGGAATAAACAAGTCACCGCTAGTCCGAAGAAACAAGAAACGCCTAACAAGAAATTAACTTTGTTGTCAGTGTTGACTATAGCCGAAAGGTATTTACCAAGTAGGTTGTACAAAAACATCGTTCCAATAATAATTTCTATCGGGGCGTCTAAAGCAAAATTAGACATCAAATCTTTCATGTTTAGCCAATGCAACATACCGACAAGGGTGAAGGCGTGCCAACCAAATTCACTAACTCTATCAACGTCCGTCGTCATCAACGTCATGACCTGAGCTTTGCTCGAGAAATCGTCTTCACTGCCCTTATTCTCAGAACCTATATCTGATTCAGCTCCATTTTCCCCATGGTTAACTGTAGAATGTGGAGAAGAAGAGGCAACGTCTTTCCGAACAAGAGATTTTGCAAAAAGAATCGAGTTGAGCTGGATGCGGAGTCTGACTTGAACCTTAGTGGTCGCAAGGGACCATAGTTGGGCAGTTGCTATAGGTATTCTGATGAGATGGACTCCATAAAATACGAGGGATAAGTTTAACTTAAGAAGACTATGGCATTCGTGCCAAAAAGACCTATGACATAGACCCAACCCCATTGTTTCCTTTCTTTACCAGGTTCTACTTCCAGATACAACACGAAGTGTTGTAAGAAGTAGGCAGGAGTGTAGAACAGTATAGCAGAGACAGCGGCTAGGATTAGTTCGGCCGTTAATACTAGGTAATTCAGGCGAACCAATTGCCAGGATAGTTGCCACCCGCTGCCGGGTTTAGGAGTCCAAAACGGCGTACGGAGTCTAACGGTGCGCATAATTTTCCTCATGGCTGCGTAGTTGTACGTGGACCGCATATTCGCCGGGACGATTGGTAAATCTCCTGTTTCCAGACTAGAGGCAATATTTCCTAACCAAACGACCTTTGTAGTGTACGAGAAAAGAATCAAATCCCATAGAGATCCACCTATAATTGGACTTGTTAGACATATGTCATAGAGGAAGGAAATGTCGAACGGACTTGTAGTCCCGCAAACATTATTTTTCTCTGTGTTGGTGATAGACTGGACTGTCTTCTCCGAATAAATGTTTGCAGGAGGGTAATGCAGTAAAGGACCCAGTGGGGTTTTGAATGTAAGGATACAGACAGAGGTATAAACCAAGATAATGACAACGTCAGGATATAATATGTCGAAAGCGAATGACCGAGGACGAAGAACACGATAAATCACAAAAGCTTTGACAGGCTGTGGAGACTCCGGCAGTATGATAAAGCATCCTAACAATAGAAATGCAATCATTGACAAAACGGCGAGATGGATGATAGACTCTGCGTGTGATTCAGTATCTTCTTGTCGGACGGAATAAGCGCTTAAAACGAAGACGTAGACAGCAAAAGCCGAATGCAATGCGAAAACGGTGGCCTCAAATTTCTGCCCTTCCGCGATTGACCAACCCAGTGAAGCTGCCGATGCAACAACGGCCAGAGCCAAGAGAAAAGAAATATAAAACTTCCTTCGACGAATCTACGGCACGAATCAACACCCAAACCAACCCAGGTGACGCATATTAGCTACGTACCCTGTTCCAAAAGCCTTCTTCGTCGATAGGGTATCCGTCCACGACATCTTCAGGTTTTGTAACGTCAAATGGGTCGTGTCCAAGAAGTCGATCATCCCCGTCTGCGTGAATTGGAAGCTGAAGCTTGCCTTCGTTCTTGTGTTTGAAAAGAAGAGCGAGACTTAAGCATGCGCTCACGAGTAGCGCAATAGCAGCTGGCAATTGAGAACGATCCATTACACCGCTCCCCAGTGACGAACAGGTAAAAGCTCAGGTCAATTTTTGGGTAACCGGTTCCTGCTGACAAATAACAATCCATCCCCTTTAGGAAACCTCCCCAAGCATTTTATGGCATCCGTTTTAGCTTATCAGTTTCTAATCCTGAATGAATCTTGGGTCTTTATTACGTTCGGCGGGAGGTCGGCTATATTGACATCAATTTTTGAGCACCCGCAGGATTTTTCTCATGTTCTTATGTACCTGGTCAAAATGCTCACTTTGACAGACAGACCCGTCAACTTGACGGAGTTATGGTTTTGACTTGAAGCTAAATTTGGAAACAGTTGCTATCTCTGGAAGGGCAATATAAAAAAATCTTATACGTTCATATGGTCTCTGGTAACCCCTGCTTTATTAGTGACATTTATAGAGACTAATCCGCTGACTCCCGCTGTGACTTTCAGATCGAGTAAGATCTTAAAATTTTAATCATAGCGAACTGGTAAAATTGAATAATTCGTGTCTAAATGCTATGCATGACGTGGTACTTATCTGGGGAAAGAAGCATAAAATGTCATAATAACTACAATTCCAAGTAATATAAACATAGCATCTAGTTCTTTACCTCTATTGGGTTGTAGATAGTGCGATATGTACTTACCCCACTGTTTTCATCTGCTCTCTGTTCGCCGCCCGAAATCGGCCCCGTAATCTATCATGTACAGCTACTTAATGAGTTGAAGAAAGGAATTTCAAATGATTGAATGTGGGTCCGACAGCTTACGGATTAGTCGTGTTAGGTACGTAAATGTATATCAACATTCCACATCCCATCGGATTCGCATTATAGCTTAAAAATATGAAAGAAGATGTCAATGGCCGGCCAATGGGTGTGTGCCATGGTACTACGACTGCACAGGTTGAGAATAAATCATCAACCTTCAAGTCCGCGGAACTCGGCGGCATCAGAAGTGCTAGAGAAACATAGGACATGAAGGAGAAACAGTAGAATGCATTAAAATCGTAAAAATATTATGACGCTGTTATAACTATTAACATCTCCAAGTCCGTCTAACCGTAGAAAACGTATAAAAATTAGGTATAAAGTATAAAGGATTTGGCAGCGAGTGAAACAAGGGTATGATTAAATGTAAGTGTAACAATACGGCTCACTATGGATGTCCATCACATCACGAACGGGAACTGTGGGCCCGAGACTACCCATTTGTAATAAATAATCGAGTGTCAGATTGCCCGAAGGAGAAGAGATTGAGGTATTTCCTGAGACCTGAAAGAGACGCGGAGGGGCAGACTTTTGCCAGCGCCACCAGATACGATCAAGGTTGGCATGGTGAAGATAGAAAATAGGATCTAAACAAAGGTGAAATACATTGAAAAGACGAAGAGTCGGTCTTGACTTACCACCAGGACTGGAATAAAAGTTACTCATTTCCCCTCCCACAGCGACATGTCCACCGTCATGAGCCCTGTGATCCGGGGCAAAGGCTGGCGAACCCTCAAGCTGAACGTGGAATTGATCGTATGTCGGTAGAGTCATTAGAGAATCGATAGCCGTTGTGTTGAGGAACAGACTGGCCGTATCGTTGAGCCCTCTTGTTAGACAATGGTCGGTAATCAGTTGGCCAGGGCCGAGTCTAAGTGTGTAGTTAGCGAAGGGACCATTTTGCACGCATCCGCGAAAGGAAAGGGGCCTGATTCTCGACGTATTCGCAGGATCAGGAGGAACAGTGTACGTTCCTGGCACACCATCTCCGCCAAAGCCAGTATCAGGATCCCAAACAGGAGATTCGGAGATACTAGAACTCAGATTTAGACAAGTTCGAAAGAACGAATGAGAGGCTTTACTTACAGATTAGGTGAGTCGGCGTCTTGAGACCAGTCCCAATAGCTGACAAAAGTCGTCAGTACTGGTTGGAGTGTGAGAGCTGAACGGATACTCACGGTTGAGCTCCGTCGTATCCACATTCGTCTCGAAGCGCCTTTTCATACGATTTCACATAATGCCGGTGCCAAGGGAGGAATTCCCCCTAACAAGAAGATGAGAGCGCCTGCAAGGTATTGGCTCGACCAATACTTACGACATAATGGACTTGTTCGGCAATTTTGATGTGGTGAGCGTGAAATTCATCGAAGCGAGTCTTGGCCGCCGGTATCACGGGATTTTGAGCAGGAAGCGACTGCAAACATTTAACCGCATCGATATAACCTTTCTTCTCTTCGTCGCTCAAGTCTCGCCTGCAAACAAGCTTCAGCCTTTGTCACATCCACGAAAAAAAGAGGGCTAGCGTACCATTCCATGCGCGGGAGGAGCTGCTTACATGAAGTATGATGCGAAGCAACTGCATCTAACGGTGCACCAAGAACAAAGTTATGAAGTAAGCTGAGAACGACGAAGAAAGAGAAAGCCGCAGAAGAAAGAGAAATCATTGTTGTCGTATCGCCAAGGGATTATCGGACGCGTCGAACGGTTTGTTGGTGTCGCCAAAAGTTGCACTGATGAGGGTCTGCATGAGATACTCGCGATTATATATTCTGTACCATTGAAGATTTTTTCAGGGTGACTCAGTGTCCAAAACGGACTAAAGCGCATCCGGAAGGCAGACGGCCAAAATGTCAAGGATCAAGGATCAATGATTAATCAATGACGGTCCAAGGTAATGCTAGAGGTCGTCGCCCTTTGCTGTGCTTCGCGATTGGGACGGCTACATCATGTTTCAAAAGCAGTGCACCGTCACTGAGGCCGATGCCGCGCGCCCAGTTTGCGGTTCTGTGGAACCTCGCACAAAATTTTCAGTTTATTTTGAAATAATTCGATCGGGAACGGCGATGTGTTAAGAATCGAGTGCATTGTTGTTTCGGGGTGAAGCTTAAATTTGTGCTCAGTTTGTTTCCAAAGTTGTCCAGCGGATGCGGACCCAACAGACCAACTCGTCAAATACCTGCCAGTAACTGCCACACCGTGTCATTCGTGAATTCCGAAACGTAGGACCGATCTGGTTATGGCCGAGAAAGCATTCGCTGTTTAATAGGAGATTGGAATAACCAAGCTCAAGCTCTTTCGCCAGATGGTTGGGATTGATTTGCTGGGCCGAGAACAAGACTATGGTATCGTAATCTCGATAGAGTCGGGTCTGGGGAGGCAAAGGTAACCAATAAGGCAAGATGTTGGTCTTCATCAACTTAGAGAAGCGTCAGCGACAACTTGACGCGAGACACAGTTGTCTGTCCATCGGATTAGACAAAGTTTTCGATGAATATACTTGATGTTGTCCGATCTTCCTGCTAAATCGAGGCCTTTCACGGGAACAAGTATGTTAAACTTTACAGTCCACAACTGTCCGCTAGAAGGGCTGTTAGGCACACTGGCGCACTTTTGAGTTTAGATCAAGGCGACCAGAAGAATCCCTGCAACGTCACATACGCCGCATTCAATAAACCAAACTTCCAAGGAAGAATGTACCGTCCAAATTCGAAATGCGATTCACAGAGATTAAGACCAAGAAGTCTTACAAAAACCGCAGACAGAATCATCAATAACGCAGGTCTAGAGTCGGAATTGTGTCGCATCATTGTGGGAATTGTACACGTTGACGGTTCTAGGGGCATCCTATTTCCTCTGCCAGTACTACTGCTAGCTATTGTTGAGCTGTGATTGGAGGCTCTAAAATACGAAGATGCTAAATCGTCTGTGAGTAGGCGAATTGGATATGTTGCCGCGTACTATTGCTATTTTAGGCGGAGGACTTACTGGACTGTCTTCTGCTTTTCACCTCTCTCGAAAGTTTCCAGCTGCTCGGATATATCTACTGGAGAAAAAAAAGCACTTGGGAGGTTGGGTGCAATCTGAACGTGTTCAACTTCCTCAAATTCACGCCTCAGTTCTGCTCGAAGGTGGACCACGGACATTACGGCCAAATGGCAAGTCAGTGCTCGAACTGGTGCGTTATTGCGTTTTTAGTAGCGTTTTGAGAAATAAAACTTTATAGAATAGGTAAATCTCCTTAGACTAGAGGATAAAGTTATCAAGATCCCCCAGACCGCGCCTCCAGCGAGGTCTCGATTCCTGTATATACCCGAGTCCTTCGGAGGAACTCCTACGGGTCTGCAAAGGCTCCCTTCGTCGATCTTTTCTCTTTTCACGTCACCTCTATTGTCCGATACTTTCACCGCCATTATTTTTGAAATGTTCAAGGGCGCTAATCGTCCTCAACATATCACAGACGAAAGTGTGGATTCTTTCCTTTCGCGTCGATTCGGCGACACTTTTGCCCATAAATTTGGGAGCGCACTGGTTCATGGTATTTATGCCGCAGATTCTCGTCAACTTAGTGTTAAGGCCGCTTTCCCATCTCTTTGGCACGCAGAGGAAAGAGGGAGAGGCAGCGTCATCCGGGGAATGTTGATTCCTGTCCGAAGTGGGAAGGAGAGTGATCCTTATGAACTCGGACTCACGGGCGATCTCATGCAAGGAACATCCGTGTATTCCTTCAAGGATGGAATGAGGACATTGACAGACGCCTTGGAGTGCCATCTCCTGGCATTGCCAAACGTCACGATCATCAGAGGCACTCAAATTCTTAACATTAGTCCTTTCAAGGATTCGATCATAAAGGTATTAAGTATTCCGAATTTTCCATTTACACCTTTGACGGATGAACAGATATTGCACACTGCCGGAAATCCTATCAATGCCACTCATGCTGTGTCTGCACTCCCTTTACCTATTCTTCAAGATCTCATCACAACGCCAAGCCCAAAGTTAGCGAAACAAGAACCAATTCCCCATTTGCTAGAGAATCCTTCATCGACGGTGCACGTCCTGAATCTAGTCTTTTCTTGCCCTCCGTCTAAAATCCATCCAGAGGGCTTCGGTTATTTGATCCCTCGTCCTCAAACAGGATATCCAGCCGAGTCTAAATCTAAGTCGCCAGGAATTCTAGGAGTAGTCTTTGATTCGTGTTCCTTACATGGGCAGGACTCTCCTGCTAGACCAGATTATTACCACAACTCTACTCATACAAAACTCAGTGTCATGATGGGCGGTCCCTATCCAGTTCTGGATTTGCCTCCGAAGTTTACCTCACCATTGATAAACGAGGATTTACCGATCCTTGTCCGTTCCGTTCTCAACGAATTGGAGTTGCAACTTGGGCGCGATCTTCCCGATCCCATCTATTGGCGTATTTGGGAGAACGAAGCATGCATCCCGACGTTCACGCCGGGTCATTTGGAACGCGTGCAAGAAATACGAGGCTGTGTCAAGGACGATCCTGAATGGAGAGGGCGACTCAGTATCATAGGCGCTGGAATCGGAGGAGTAAGTGTTTCTGACTGTGTTGAGGCCGGTCGACAGGTTGGGAAGGATTGGATTACTGCGCCTCGTTGAAAGATTTTGCGAATCTCATTTAAGGGCGGATTTGATTCGATCTCTTTCTACTATTGTCAGGTCTGCGGCTCAGGAGGTCCTGAACTGGCATGCAAAAGCTGTCCCCGTTCCTGAGTCGCCCCTCTGATAACATTCATAATAATGAGTCAAATACGAGATGAATACGTACAGACGGAACCTTACAATAAAATTATTTTATGTTACATAACTTCCTTGTCTAAATTTGGAAATGGCAGTCCACTTCTGGAATTTGCAACGGTCATCTGGTTCTGCCCAATGTCTTACACACCGTATACACCCCCGCCGCAACCATCAGCAGCTACAACTGCCACCAACCAGACAGCAACGACGAGTACGCCTACGACCACGACCACGACAGTAACACCCACACCAACAGCAACGTACCCTTACAGTGCTTATCACCCTTCTGCCTACACAGCAGGCGCGTATGGCTACGGTGCCTATCAAACAGGTGTCACAGGATACGGGTGGACATATCCATATAGCTACTTGCAACAACACAATGCACAAGCTGCTGCAGCGGCCGCGGCAGCAGCAGCGTCGGCCGCCACTCATTTTTCCAGACCAACCACTGTGCTGCCACCCTCGACAACAACCACTGCTTCAACACTACAATATCAGCCTGCTACTACATCAACTACATCAAGGACACCGACCTTCTCGGCTTACACTCCAAGTTATGCGCGTGAGACCTATACAGGACGTGGTGGGAAGCGACAATCGAATTTAAGAGGGTCTTTCACAAAAGAATGTTGGTATGTTTCTTTGTATAAATTGATCACTTTGTTCTAGAAACTCGTCTAGTGCGGAGTCTTATGTACGGCTTTGGCGACGACCGTAATCCAACAAACGATACCGTGAATGTCATGGAAGAGATTTTAATAGAATATATTGCAGATGTTGTAGGTTCACCCTCATCTTTATGTTTTCTGTACCCGAGTTTACTTGCTCCACAGTGCCAACAAGCAGCTGGTCCATCCAAGAAAACGCGTCTGTCCATCGATGATCTCCGTCGTGCCCTTTCAAATCCGGCAGATGCGAAGAAATTGGCACGAATGGAAGAACTCTTGTTTATGCAGGAGGACATCAAGCGGGCCCGTGCTCAATTTGATGATAACGAAAACATATGAAGGATCTTTTTGCGGCATCCTTTCATTCGAGGGATTTGTCTTCGATGCTAAATTCCAATGGCTTACAGGTTGTCTATATCCAGAAAACCTGTATTACCAGACTCTGGGTTCGATAGCGTACAGAATCCGTAATGGTTACCATTTCTAGACATTATAACAGTCTTCCGCCGTTAGCCTTTGTATTCATTACTGCAATTTATGGGTTGTCAATAGAACCCCGTCTATTTGCAAGTCGATAGACGACTTTCGAAATTTGCCAAAGTCTGCATGATACAATGCGTTTCTTATTCTTCCATGGGAGGATCTTCGTCCTGCGTCGAAGCTTCCTCCGTTTCTGCACCTTTTGAATCTGACTGTCCGAATCGACTTTGAACACCACCAGCTTGTGCAAGCGGCTTCACATGCTCCTGCAACCATTCTTCCGATTCCCAAACTGGAGGAAAAAAATCTCCATGAGAAGAATGGTAATGAGAGGGTAAGGGTCGTTTGCCACGCACCAGCTCTATTCGATTGAGGATTCATGACGGCCGACTTTATGGGCCTCGCCAAATTGACCTTGAGTATTTTCCCCTTGAGCTCATTCATATCCATGTTATCAATCGCGTCTTGGGCATCCCCAGAGGATGAGAAGGTGATGAACGCGAATCCACGGTGTTTCGGATCTGGTTTTTGGAGGATCGTTAACCACACGGAGCATCACAGAACTCGGAGGCGCTTCACCGTTTGGATTTGGATTCTGGTAATGCTGGGTTGCAGGTGGAGGCAATTGCACCTCAATGATATCCCCTACAGCAAGTATAAGCCGCGAGTAACGCAAGTGAAGGGCACCCAAAATATCCAACCATACCGAACGTAGAAAAAGCCTCATAGAGTGTCGTTTCATCTGTCTCTTCGCTGATGCCACCGACGAAGACAGTCTTCTTGTTTTTCGAGCCTTCTTCCATCAAGCTAAAGTTGAGATTGTGTTAAGTGTTCGAGGGCTGAAGCCAAAGTTCAATATTCAATGTTCAATGATGAATAGGGTGAAAGTGTTGAACGCGACGCGCTCATAATACTTGTGCCAAACATAAAACTATTTCATTCCCTCACATATAGATATTACATATCCTTCAAGTCACTCGGTCGCAACACTTGGCAGGAGCTGGCGAATATCAAGACGTGGAAACGGAGGGAAATAATAATACATGAGGGAAACACCTTAAACATTGGCAAAATACGAAGGACAAAATAGAGACAAAGGAGGTTCCGTCCGGAAGAGAGGGAAAGCTTTTGAACAAAAAGATAATGAAGCCACTCTCAAGTCTACAAACTTCATGACGATAAACCAAGGAGAGATGAAATAAGGCATGGATCAGGAAACAAATTTCTGAAGTAGAATAAAAACTAACCGATAGTTAGCGCTATTTGTCCTTATCGGCCTCAGCAGAAGGTTGAATAGTAGAAGCAGACGTCTCAGCTCCCTTGCTCCTCTCGTCACGAGCTGACCCATTCGCCTTAACCCTCTTTGCCTTAGGCTCACCACTCTTCGCCGCTTTTGAGCGTTTTTTGCTATTAGCACCAGTAACAGCAGGATCTATAACAGTACCCTCTGCACCGCCAGTAGAAGGGGCAGGGTCGCTTGCTTTCGTGGTAGCATCCGCAGGGTTGATTGTGGCCGGTTGCTGTATTTCTGGCTGTTGTTGTACGGTCGTTGGGGGAGGTGCAGAGACAGGTTGGGAAGAAACAGCGGCTCCATTTGGGGGCTGAGGTGGTGGAGCCTGGTGTGGATATAACTGCGGATAGTGAGGGAAGGGAGGATATGCTCCTGGGTGGATGACATAGGGGACCATTGGTTGACCATTGGCAGGGGGAGGTGCATCAGTGCCGGGTTGGCCGTCTTGAGGGTGAGGGAGGAATGCACCTGGCGGGGGATAGTAAATCGGATAATAGCCTTCTGGAAGATATGGGGCCGCTGCATGAATACCGGCGGCAGTGGTTACTGTCGATGGTGGTTGTCCGTTCGGCCATTCAGCTGTTGAAGAAATGTGTGATTAGATAACAAATATCAAGAGAACAGAAGATACCGTTGAAATTGGTGCCTTCTGACCCATCTTTAGTTTTACGTTTATAAGGACCACGCTTAATTCCCTTCTTTCTCTCTTTTCTTATTCCGTCCATACAAGTTTCTGCAGTACCATACTTGACACATCTTTCACAGGGTCGGTTTTCATCGCATCGCTTGCAGGCGCTGGCACAATTTGTACACTGGAAAAAATTGAAGACGCCGAATAATACACAAACCCAAGGACTTACAGCCATTTTGACTTGTTTGCGCTTAGGTCGGGTTGATGCAGGAGGGCTTGGATTTGTGGGTGGAGGTCCAACACCTGTGTTTCGAGTGGATAAGCACCAGCCAATGAACAATCAATGAAGGCAGCACACCTGGTGCCTGCGGATGGGATGGGTATGCGTAAAACACACCGGGGAGTGGCATCATATAAGGCGGCGCTGGTACTGAGCCGTTTTGGCCTTCAGCATCACTGCCATCAGGGGGCGGTGGATAAGCAAACAACTGTGGCATATATGTGCCAGGAGGGCCTGGAGGCGGAAATGGAGCGCCATTGTAAGCCTGATGTGGGTACGACGCTAGGTTCGGAGGTGCATATGAGGGCTCTTGGGTCGATGGCGTAGTCTTTGCCTGTTCTGCCATCGTTGCTTATAAATCAACGATCTGGATGGTGGACACAGCGGGTCGCCACAAAACTCTTCTGTCGACATCGAGGACAACATGTTAGCTACTGAGCAAAGGCACGGAGATGGAGTAGGAAAATGCTCACTCCGATTCAAAGATTCTGAGCTCAGACTTGAATGTCCGCGAAACGTCAAATTTTGGCGAAAATTGGAGGGGAAAAACCAAACGATCTCGTCACTTGTATGAATGGATATTCTGCGTAAGTGAAAATCGTCCAAACCGAAAAACGCAGTAAAATATGACAGGCTAATGGAAGGAAAGTTAGGCCGTCTTTGGCTGCCGTGTGAAATAATCCTCATTTGGTGTGCTCATGGCGCACGGTCCAGCCATCGTGATACTCACAACGTTCGGGCAATAAAGATATTTTGTTTGAGGAAAGACTGGGGCAGAGGCTTTCATTCAACTAGCATAAGTGTCTAGTGAAGACGATTCAGAACAAGGGCCACAATCGAAGGATGTCGTCGTCCTCTTATCCCTCAACTCGATCAACTATACTATATCATGCGACAAATAACATTACATGCCTCAGCTTGACTCCGAATCTCGAGCAAGGGTATAGAACCAACCACAACTCTCCCCGAACCACAGCTGGTAAATTCAGTACGTAGCTGACCAATCCGGCCCGTTTTTGATTCGGATAAGAGTAATCAGTCACAAACAGACAAGGAACTGTCTTGAATTTACGAGGCGAAATAATGTGTCCTATACTTCTCCTTAACTGTAGACTACAAAAGCCCATAAAGAGAAAACCGGACAGAGAAGAAACAACAGAGGAACTTAAAGGCAGTAGCGCCGTCATCGCGTTTGTCCCGCGATTCCAACTTAAGAATGCTCAGCATTCCGAACTTTACAGTCTGGTTTGATGCGTGTCTATATTATCTTCTGAAGAAGGTGAGGGAGAAGGAAGAAGAAACTCCATTGACACGCATGGAAAGCCAATCTTTTTTTTGCAAGAGAAAATTCACTACGATATCAGTCCAAGCAGCATTGCGAATTTAACTTATCTTCCTATTGCAAACACCTCGGATTTGGGGTAAGGTTGTCTCGGAAGGCCCTGAAACAATTTTTTGGATATACTAAAGGGAAGAAAACCACTCGAGGACCGGTGAAGAGTTTCTCAGTTATCTGAACATTCGGGTAAATTTAGTGGCTCAGGGCTAATGGTGACACCTTGTCTGATTTCAAGCGTCATTGTCCAAGGCTGCCGCAGGAGATCTTGGTTGTGCAGACATTATATGTACATTAAGGGATACTTTGCAAACCAAAGAACAGAACTATTTTCGACAAGCAGAGAAAAAAGAGAACAGACAAAGACAGTAAGTAAATAATAAGACTTGAGGTATCATTACAGCAAAATATGATCATCAGTGGTGCATGAAACGAAATTTGGAGGAAGAAAACATGAAACTATAGGAAAGATGGTTGCAAAAACTCGAAATATGAACATAAAAAATTGAAGGTCCATCGCCACCCGCTGACTATAACTCCTCTATTATCAACGAGAAGCCAGAAAGACCAAATACTGAGTGCGAGAGCTAAGAGACAGAGCTTAAAGATAAAGAAGAGGATAAGAAAGAAGACATACACTCGCAGATGAACCACCTTGCCTTCACAGCACTTCTTCTATTCCATGAGTGTAATGGCCTTTACACCTCTAAAAAAAACCAATGAAAACATTCCTATCTCATCTCCCTTGTTACCGCCGCATAGTTTTTGTCTTGATATAATCCTTGTGGGCGCGTTCACTGACTCTCTTCTTGTTGTTACGGTTTGCCAGGATCAGATCCCGATCTATGTATGACCCCACGTCCATGTCCATGCGTCGTCAATTTCTCTCCTCCGGGTAAACACGAAGGATCTCGCGAATGTCCAACAGATCGAGTCCTCGAAGGAACACCATCTGCCTCACTCTTCTCTCCGTGTTCAGTGTCATCTTCCCCCTCGTCATCGGATGAAGAACTCGGATCACCAGGTCCTTCAGGGAGAGGACTCGCCACCTCCTTCACTTCCTCATTGTCTTCCCTCTCAAAACTACCGCCACCACCACTGACAGCCGAGCCTTCGCCACCGTCCCCATGTCCCGTGCGATTAACAGGGAAATACATTGGATCAAAATACCCTTGTGGCTCCATTCCAGTCATTGGAGTTTTGCTCGGACTTGCCATAGCTGAATAGTAGTACACTCCTTGTGGGGTTCCATGGTATAACGACGAAGGATGATGGGGATGATGGTGAGGAGGGTGGGGGTGAACTGGCGGAGAATGCATCGCAGGATGTGAAACAGGATGCACCGGCGCTCCAACCGCTGCGTTAATGTAAGGATTCGGACCCGGCACTTCACCCGGTCGTCCATAGAAAGTACCAGGTGACATCGTCATTGCAGGGGAGAACCCACCGGCAGCTGTCGCCAGGTTGAGTCGTAGAGGGTAAGCTCGTTGTTGTTGTTGTTGTTGCTGTTCTTGTGATAAAGGCTGACCACTCGTAGAGCCCTGAACCGAAGACGATGAATTACAGGCGCCGCAACCGCCTTCCACTCTGCTCGTCGAAGTTCTGCCTCCTTCACTTTTACGGCCCTCACTACTGCCACCACCTCTCCCTTGTCCTTCAGCAACCGAATACAGCTGCTGTTGCAAATGCGGCGGCGGCAGAAAATTAAACGGAGGCATGCTCGGCGTAATCGGCGGGAGTCCATGGGGTGTCAACGTGATCATGCCCGGAACAGCCGGAGGTGAACCAGGAGCAGTAGGATACATACGATACGGCGACGAAGGACCGCCACCCATCGCGGCAACAGCAGCGGCAGCGGGATGGTACAACGGACTCATGTTTGAATTCATCATGCCCATCATTGCATGGGCCATATGCGCGTGGCCGGGCGTCATCGTGGTCAGAGGCATTATCATACCCATCGGCATCTGCATGGGGTTGAAGGTCATTGGAGGTATCGAGATCGGACCAGGATGGTATGGGACTTGTTTTGGCCGTTGTTGTATCTGAGCCTGTTCCTGGCTCGTAGAACAACTGTCGTATCCTTGTTCCTGTCTCTCCCAAGTGTTCTCCACCCTTTGTTCCACCGACGTCACAACCTTCCCCGCTTCCTTCTCCTCAGCCCGACTCACTCGTCCACTCCCCCCAACCGAACGCCCATCCCATCCCTGGCTCGACCGGCTCACCCTCCCACTTCCATACCCAGAGGACGCACCCGAGCCCAACAAAGACATATCACTCTCCGCCGAAGTCGACGACGACGACAGATCCGTCCCATAAATCCCTTGCGCCTGAGCATGCGTTTGCGCAACGCTCAAAAAGGGCGAAGAACTCGAAGAGTCGGTCAATACTGAATCCACCTCGTACGCCATCATCTTGGACATCAAAGGTTCGGAGTCGGACGAGGTTCGAGTATCCATAGAGGGCAGGTGCATCTGCTGATGAGAATACTGACGGTCGTACCTCTCCAGATTGTTGCCAACTGCTGGCAAACCCGATCCCAAGCCAGGAGGCAATGAACTGGTCGACATCGACATCCCCATTGGGTTCGTAGACGGAGGCTTCGAAGGACTGTTGGAATGAGGATTCGAGTTGGAGTTGGAATGAGAAGCGGAGGTCGATGCTGATGCGGATGAGGACGCTAATCGGGCAGACATAGCGGCAAGCGAGCTTGTCAGACTGTCAATATCAAATGCTGGCTCAACGGAGAATGTAGCCGGCGGCGGTGGTGGTGGTAGGGAAACAAAACGCTGTTGATCCCTTTGCTTGTTCTTATCTCGTTCCCAATCCCAATCCCTCCCTCTGCCTCGTTCCCACTCCCTTTGTTGTTGTTGCTGCTGCTGCTGCAACCTCAACCTCTCCCACTCCCACCGCACATCGTTTTCACCCTCTTTTTGCCTTTGATGTTGCTGTTTCTGAACATGCAGCTGCATTATTTCAGATGGATGCTGCTCTGTCGTCGCATAGATTTTCTCAAAATAATCTCTCTCCTGCCGATCTTGTTGCTGCTGATGCGTCATTTCGTGGGGTGACTCGGGTCCCGAGTGCGGCCCATAATCATACATAAAGCCAGGAGGAAGCGTAAGGTGTGAGGAATTCGGCTGCTGCTGTTGTTGTGCTAGTAGAATATGCCCTGATTCGACATCAGTTCCAGGGAAGGAGGATACAGGTGCAGAGCTCCTTGAGTATGTATCGGCATGAGAGGTAGATGGATGAGATTGCAACTGAGGTAATGAAGATCGCGTAGTGATGGAGCGAATGGGAAGAGGTGAGGCTGATAATGTAGCGGAAGGTGGTATCGACTGTAATGTGACGGCTTCTCGGTGCTGTTGATGCTGAGATGATGCTGATGTCAATGGAATTTGTGATGAGCCTGCGGGCGAGAACGACGATATCGGTAACGACGATGTTGATGATGAGGTTGACGACGGTTGTTGGGTTAGTGAGGACGAAAATTTATCAAATTGTACTTTGAGCACTCTTCCCGCAAAGTCATACCTGGGACATATAGCTCGTTAGTCACTAAATTTCAAAGGTCGAAAAGGTCGAAAACGATGACAGGAACTGCAAATCGCCGTTGACGAATTCTATCGCTCGTGATTCTAGGGAACGATATCCAGAACAATAAGAAAAGAATTACCCATTGAACATCCTCACGGCTCGCTCCGCATCTGATTCATTGGCGAAGACGACGGCACCAAAGCCTCTAGAACGATTATCTGGGCCGAGGGCGACGTCCGCACGGAGAACAGGACCGCCTGCTTGTCGGAAAAGGTCTTTGAGGTCTTGCCATTGAATATGGAAGGGGAGCTAAGGAAGCGAATAAGTTCCTGTGACTGAACGGCACTGTAGAGAACATACATTGCCAACAAAAAGCGTCCTATTAGCAGTCAAATCGAGAGTTTGATATTGAAAGTTGACAGCAGCGTTCTGCGGAGGCTGATCTGATCTAATTGCTGATGAAGCAGGTACGGAAAATGGAAAACCGGAATTGAAAGGCGCACTGGAGCTTGTGCTCGAGTTGACCGGGCGGCCGATGTCAGTAGTGGTATTGTTGCTTAGGGCATTACTCGAGCCGAAATCTGAACCGAGACTTGTCGTACTCGAGCCACTTGTGCTGCTTAACGCCGTGAGCATGGCGCCCAACCCTTGAATTCCGGGGTGAGCTCCACTTGCACTCCCACCTACAATCAGGCTGTGCGGCCCAGACCCCGTACTCCCAGGTGCTATACCCGTCCCACTCATGCCTCCGGCTGATTGGGCAAAATTCATACTGTTCCCCTGCTCGTACTCTGGCATAAGCCTGTCATGCCTGACATCCAAGACTCTCGTTTGCCAGTTGTACCCATGGAACATATCGACCGCTCTGCCAGCATCCTCAGCGGTAGCGAGAAGCACGGTACCATGACCTCTGCTACGATTATCTGGACCCAGAGAGACATCAGCACGCAATACAGTTCCAGCTTTCCGAAAGAGATCTTTGAGGTCTTGCCAGCGAACTCGAAAAGGGAGCTGATAGGGCGTTTAACGGCACAAAAAAAGAGAAATAAGAGACTGCAAACATACGTTGCCAACGAAAAGTTGCGTACGGGTATCTCTGAGAGGGCGCTGGTCGTTTAGTGGCCTATCGATAGAAGTAGCATGCTGGATAATAGCCTCGATGGCATCGTCGGATGGTCCCGAGGGGTCGTTCTGTCTGAGAGCGGACTGAAGAAGAGGCGTTGTCATCGTGGTGGACGGGGAGGAGGAAGAAACTCACATTGAGCATGGGAGAGCTGCTGGTCGCAGACAGATAATATTAAAAATCATTGAGACTAAGGATCAAGAAGGCATGTCTGCATACGTCATCCGACTGATCTAAGCTTGACAATTCACACTTGTGGAGCGACACTCATAGTTTCTGGAATCACCATGGCAATCAAATTTTTATTAAAAGAACATATTCAGTCGCCAAACACCAATCACCCTCCTCACGTCCCATTGCTTAGACAGTAGTGATTAGTGAGGTCAAGGTTTGCAGGCAGTACGCGTGCTTACCCCTACATTATGAGATGTCAATCACACATCACGAACTGCCCGATGATGAAGTTGATGATGGACCTAGAAACGCTGAACTTGAATGTCATGGTAGATAGGACGTAACATACCTGGTCCTTCGTGTATCTGCGTGGTTCCGTCAATATCGACTTTTCTGTTACCCAAGAAGACCTGTCCTTTCGTGCCTTTGACTGTATCTTTGGTGAAACAGTCTAAAATTACGGAACCATTCCCTACTCCAACTTTCTTGTTATCAACAAACATCCCCATGCACTGGTTGGTTCCTGGCATTTGCTAAAGCTGAGCGATGAGGTAGTATTGGTGGGATTACTGAGGATCAATAAGTGGCAGAGTTAAAGCTTTTATGAAGCCTCCGCCGGGTCATTCATACATGATTCATATGTACTAGATTCAGAATTGGCAAGTTACATCAACTTTTACATGAGGCTGTCATATGGACCATGGGTCTAAAACATGCTGCCGGAGCGCCCATAATCTCATGTTCTTCACGTTTGGGGGAATCTTCTTGAAAGTGATCATACTGCGCAATCTATCTACTGCCATTTCAAGTTAACACGAGGGGATCTTGAGCTTGTCCTTGCTCTTAACGTGTGAGTCACATTTCCTCCGTCAATGAAGTCCTTTATTTTGATAGTGTGTGGCCGTATCTGTTTAACTTGACGGAGGCAAATACCTATGATCGATCTACATGTGCTGAAGTTGATAGGCGCTCGGGTTGTCATCTGACTTTGACTGGTGTATAAGTCCCGGATTTTCCCATTTTGGATACCCTTATCTCTGCCTGGACAGAGTTGGTTTCTACTAGAAATCGTTGTTTATAATATGAGGAGTGAAATGTCGTCATCACAACATGTTCCCCGAATTTGAGTATACGCCATATTGTTAGCGGAAAACCAGTCGACTGCCGTGATTGACGCAAAAAAAGTCCACTTCGCAACACCCCAAAATTGAGCGCAGTTGTTGCATATCTAAGGGTTTTGACATGATCGAGTCAACCATTATTCTGGGTCTCACCTACGTTGTTAGCTTCCCTTCTGCCTTGAAGCAAAGACTCGGAATCTTTACTGTTCTGCCCGGATCGACTCGCCGAGGTTCAAACTTATAAGCCTCAGTTAGTTTCGTTTTCTCTCCTTATACAGATGTGACTGTGTGAAAGCAAAAGCCTGGCCTTGATTATGACAATAGAAAGGCGAAGTAAATTTGATTACTATACTAAGGCAAAATTCTTTTCGACTTGAAAAGCTCCGAACAAATTCGGAACAATAAATGTATGCATCAATGCTTTGACTATCAAGATACCAAACCCTTTTTCATCTACTCATTAGATGGTTTTGGCTGACGTTCTATACTATTTACGGTCTTCACAAAGTCATGGGATATCTGCAAAGCGTAGTTCCGGTTCCGTTGATGGGATACCCGGCCCGCCACTCTGGCATCATCGCTGAACACAACAGACTTGTATACTTACCTTCTAATGATTGGCCGAAACGTTGAAGATGGAAGCAGATTCGTTGCACACTGTGCTTCATGGCGAAGCAGACTTCGCTAAATCATTTCTTCTGTCTTCAAGCAGCATCTGTTGCTATCCTTTAATAAGACCCCGACCAAATTCAAATACTGCTTTGGGTGAAACTCAACTCAGCATGAAATACCCTGCACCTGACTTTTAACCTTGAACCAAGGAGTCTAGGCTCCTTATTCTATCGGATTTCTTTTAGTTGTATCCATTGCTGGCCAATTGGACGGGTATATATCAGTCAGTTCATTGCACCGGAGTAAGTCTCCCTTTGCCGATGATATGATTCCAATCAATACATCTCAGAACTTTCAGATCGTTCTCGCCTCGTTGAGCACCATGATATACGGCCCTTACGTTCTTGGTCGTATAACGCGGTATTGGCAGTCATTGGAGTGCTGAACGGCACCACCGGCATACTCAAAGCAACATGTGTCAAATCCATGCAAAGAGGGCACCAAATTATTACACGCAACCCTTTTATTTCACTTCCCCTTATCCAATGCAAGGATCGGGGGTGGTACCGGACCCAAGAATGATGTGTACGTACCGGAGTTTGCCACTTGGGCCTGTCGTCAACCATGGTTATCACTCGCTCTCCTATCGTCAAAGAGATCGGGGAAGAAAAAGCACACTCGGACTTCTTGCCAAACCTGACGCGGATAATGAGTTTTGGAGTCCACTTGAATACTTCGTTTATGTTTTCTTATCTACCGAAGGTGAGGAATACTTTGATAGGAAAGTTCAAATCCACCACAGCTCACTTTCCACCAAGCGATTTCTTTCAATCTGCGGAAACGCTTGCACCCTTGTAGGACTCCCATGTACACTCTTACCTGCGTAATAACCTCGACCTCTCGCAACCCGCCACACATCCGCACATCTCGGCTTATCGTTTGGCACCCTAGACTCCCTTGGACCATCTCGATTGACGCATCCATGCAACGCTACCTTGCTTCCAAACGCGGAGTGTCACTTGCCGACGTCATCTTTGGCCTCCACGCACATCTCCGAATGCACGTTGCACCTCACGAATATTTTAATGCAGGACTAAGTGAGGGAGGGATCAAATCTGTCTGTCGTTCCATGTGGGAAGCTCCGAGTCTTTCAAAACCCTCAAGGAACAACCACTTCGTCGTCTTCGAATATATCCTCCCCCCCAGCTGCGCGAAATTTCACGAGCCTGACACAAGCCTCGTCGTCACATCAGTTGCAACCACACTTTCCTTGGACCTTCATAGCTGGGCCCTCATTGATACCCCACCCAATTCCATTCTGCAAAGCCAACACAGTGGGTCGAATGGAACTCCTCGGCCACCTTCATTCTCGCAACCAATCGCCAATGGCACTGGTCCACACCCCCTGGTGGTCAAATTTTAACTAGTATGCTCTAGTATGGCACTTGTGAGGTGTATCGCAGTCGATTTCAGGTCATCGCGACCCATCGTCTTATTTCCCAGGATTTACTGGTGCTCACGGCTGCCACGTCTGTCGTACTACATGAATGTAAATTGACACTGCAAATAGGCGGTCGTCTATTTTGGTTTGAGCAGTGGGGTAGAAACACCATAGCGCTGGGTTGGAAGAGGCAGCTATGTATTAGTTCAGCGGGTTAAATTAGATACATTATTTACATGAAGGACTATTGAATCAAATGGACAAAAGCCAAAGTAGCGACCTTACTTTCTTTTTCTGCTTTCTTCGAGAACCTTTTGGATCTGTTCACTCCTTTCTGAGCGGTGCCCTCGACCACACTAGAAAATTTTAGTACTTTTTCGTGCTGAAGTCTACTTTTTCACTAGCAGTTCCCTTTCTCAAAATGAATACTGCCGGCAACATTGCCTCCGTCGCGTCGGTGTTCGTGTTAACCACTACTGCTTCTTGTGTACACAATGTGCCACACTCAAAAACGGTAATGTCGCCAAGCACCGACTTATCAGTAGCACCAGTCTCTGAGTATTGTAAGTTATGCAACAGCAATGCGAGGTGGAAAAGTATTGCTGATGCGCGACATAACGCGTTGTGCATCATATTCCATGGTGGACAACGTCCACGATGCCATGTCGATCTCCCACGAGATAAGTGGTTCGGACGTGGCCCAAAAAGACGGGGCATCCAAAAGACGTCGAAAGAGACTCCAAATTTATTAATAGCATCTCATATTGTAAATAGGGGTATGCGGTATAGAAGACACTTGAGAGCAAAGGACAATAAGTACCAAGCCACATATTAGCAGAACCTTACGCCCAACCTTAGGCACTGGCACAGACGGGCGGGCGTGTTGGGTAGAGGGGGCTGGGAATGCAAATCTGCTCGTATTTGCTGATACTGTTGT
>QDKV01005386.1_pt1 | contig 91752 bp, 110 predicted proteins | sample 1861101 | NCBI WGS metagenome assembly QDKV01 (sample SAMN04275158, study PRJNA302643) | Fungus metagenome, whole genome shotgun sequencing project. | isolation source: fruitbody | host: Mallocybe terrigena | place: Sweden | collected 2013
AGCCCGATGCTCTCAAGGAAAGCTGGACGGCTAGAATTGGAACTCACGTGTACACGGAATTCCCCTTACAGCAATCATTTGCGAAGTGTCCTTCTTTTCCACAGTTATAACAGTTCTTACATTCCCTTGATTACATCACAGAATGTCCAATAAGGTATTGACAATTTGGACTCGACACATGTCAAGTAAACCATTTGAGGGCATCGCCTTCTATGTAGTCTATCAAGTGTACCACATGTATCCTGTCCATTTCTGAGACTGTGCTTGGTCCTCTGAGTTGGAGGATTGCGTATCGGTATGCTAGGGCTGATCCATTTCTTGAGCTCATGGAATTTAGAGGTTCCATCATACTTTTAAGCCTGGCACTGTCGGTCTTAATGTTGGGCTTAAATCCCTCTGGATATTTCATTGGCTGTTCTAATGCTTCATGGATGATATCCATCAGTCATTCAATCATTGCATTTTGATGTTGGGATTGCTGGCATTGAGAATCCTCTTTGGGCTCTTGTATGTGGTATTGTATGTCCTATCTAGGGATTGGCACGGGTAACCCTGGGGTGTCTCAGGGCCAACCCATACCCCTACCCCAGCAAACTCATACCCATGTGCACGGGTACGGGTTTTCTGGGGTTTCATTATATTATTAATAATTAAATACATATTTTATTTTATTTTATTTTAATCTATTTTCGAGCGGATGGGGAGGCAGTGAACACATCAAACACACCCAGGCAGGTGTGTTTAACATGTTTGAGGGGATGGGCAGGGTAAGGGAGGTGGTGAACATGTAAAAATGCCCCCACCTGGGCATGTTTTATGTGTTTGAGAGGATGGAATGGGGGTGGTTGAAAATTAAACAAGTCCCCTCCATCTCACATTTTGAGCAAGGGAAGGGAATGGGGTAGTTGGAGGCAAAACCTCCCCTCTGTCTTGCGTTTCGAGCAAGGGAGGGAGTGAGGGTGGTTGGAGGAGAAACCTCTCCCTCCGTCTTGCATTTCAAGCAAGGGAGGGAGTGAGCCGTGATGGTGTCGATGTGACATGTACGCAATACTTTACTGTGCCCCACTGGTTCCAATCAGAACGCAGTTCTGATCAGAATCTGCTTGGAACTACTTAGATTCTAATTGATTCTAATCAAAGCTGCTCAGAATCTTATTAGAATGGAAGGGAATAGTAATCATATCATTTTTAATAATTTTCAATAAATTTTATTTTATTTTAATTATATTATTCACCTAAATAGGTAATATTACCACAAAAAGAAAATATCTAAAAAGGGAATATAAGAAAATGACAAGGAAAAAGAAAAGAGAAGAGAGGGGGGGGAAAGAGAGGGAGAAGAGAGGGGAGGGAGGAAAGGAGAGATGGAAAGAGATAGTGGTAGAGAGGTGAAGGTAGAGGTAAGAAATGGAGGGGGGATTAGTTCAATGAGAGAGAATAATGACGAGACATGAATAATGCGCCCAAATAGGTGCATTTGTCGTGTCTTGTTACAGGGAAGGACAAACACCTAAAATGTGCCCGCAAATGGGCGCGTTTTTGGTGTTCAAAGGAAGGGGGAGGGGAAGGGTGACGAATACGAGAAACACGCCCATTTGGGCGTGTTTCTCGTGTTGTGGAAGGGAAAGTGGGCGAACATGAAAAACACGCCCATAAGGGCGCATTTCTCATGTTTGAAGGAAGGGGGATGTGGAGAGGGGAGGGGAATGGTGATGAATACAAGAAACACGCCCATTTGGGCGTGTTTCTTGTGTTGTGGGAGGGAGAGTGGGCGAATGTTTGAAGGAAGGGGAAGGTGGAGGGGAAGTGAATATAACAAAAGACATGTAGAACATGTCTACGTGTCAGCGACAATAGAAATAATTAGTAAAATAAAAATAAAAATAAAAAGGCGGGCATACCTAAGGCTGGACATGAGTCCGGGTCTTCCCCAGGTACTCATGAGTATACTCGTGGGAATACTCATGGGTAGTGTGATCTGCGGATCTGGATCACCCGCAGACACAGATCCTTCAGGATCTGGGTGTCGATTTTGCGGGGACAGGTACCCACGGCATGTAAAGGTTGCGCTTTACAGGGTTAGAACTTAGAGTACGAAGCAGAGTTTGACCAGTATACATGATCGAAAAAGTCACATGACTGATGATAACCATATACAAACGGGGGGGTAGAATAAGTGAGAAACGCGCCCCTTACACACCCCCTTTTCAGATTGTATCCACAATCTCAATGAAAAGAAAAAGGAAAGAAAAAAAATTTTCTGTGTCTCCACTCCCTTATACCTGCAGTTCCCTTGTCCTCCTCGGCTACGAAGGTCATTCCTGCCACTGGGGCTTCCCTCTATGCGCCCTTCCAAAATTCGTCCTGGGGTCCTACTTTCCTCCCCCTCCAAAAGAAAAGAGAGGTTGATGAGGGAATTGTGAACAGAAAATGAGGAAAAAATGAAAAGAATAAAAAATGAATAAAATAAAATAAATAGTGTAAAGGGTTATCCCTTTACACACCAGATCATATTATGAGCTGTGAAGACACTTGTGAACGGTTATCGTATCACAAGGAGGCCTTCATTTCCCAAAAGATTGTTCGTCTATCGAACAAATCCCTCAGTACTCAGCTCAGACAAGTCGCAGTTAGCCTGTGTCTCGAAATTCAAAGATATGAGAGGACCTTTGTCCCCTCATCAATGTTGCTTGTTTCCAAGCAACTCTGCATTCTGTACCATATTTCATGGTACCACATAAAATTGTTGCAAGGGAATTAACCCTTGCCACGAAAATCATAATATCCTTCTCCATATTTAGAGAAGGGACTGTCAAATTTGTTTCAGACGGCTCATCCATCTTTAATGCCTCATATATGGGCAAAGTAATAATAGGAGGTGGAACAAAAGCCACATCCTCAATTGTTTCAACTGGAGGATTATCTCCAGGAATTGTTTTCGAGAAGGATATGGGGACAGAAACATCAACCCTAAGTTCCTTCAATGAATTTTTTGTAGCCCTATATTTTTGATATCTAGAAACTACTGAGTCCAGTGCCCTTAATACAGAGCACACATCCTCCAATGAATTGTAGTCAATGGAGGGACGTTTCGCAAATTGAAACATTTGCCCCGTAAAGGCCATGGCTTTATTAACCAATTTAGTACGCCTATAATTGCGTACCAAAGGTCCTTGGTATGATTGCCAAAAAGCCTCTATGGCATCTCCAAGGCATGTACCAACTAATTCGAAAACACAACCACTTGTGTTTTCTGGTGGTACTACATGTGAAGGCTCAGAAACGCGTTTAGACGCGTTTCCTGGCAGCAAAGCATGTCCAGAATGTGTACGGATGCCATCCAACACATCCACAGCCAACGGACAAGTGGCAGACGTCGTAATACGACGTCCGGCAGCAAGAGGCAGAAAGGATGAAGGCACACGTCTTGAAGACATGTCCTTGTCATTCTCTTGGTGATCAATGTCCGAAGACACGTCGAAACGTGTCGGACATCGATCCTTCAGCTCAGAGAGGCTGGTGGGTGGATGGTAGACGCGGTTTGGCGCGTCTGTGGTTGGCAGGTTGGTAGAGGCATGTCGTACGGACGTGTCCTCAGTGCTTTCGATGAGATCGACACAATATGCGTCGAGACGTGTCGAATATCGATGCGTCGGGTTATGGGAGTCACCCGACGGGTTGTGGACGTGTTTTGACACGTCCACGGATGATAGAAGGGGAGGAGCACGTCTAGGCGACGTGTCCTTGGTGTTTCCGTGATAACCGACGCATATTTCATCGGAACACTTCGAATTTCGAAGTGTGGGGTTGTGAGAGTCATGAGATGTGTTGTGGACGTGTTTTGACACGTCCACGGATGATAGAAGGGGAGGAGCACGTCTAGGCGACGTGTCCTTGGTGGTTTCGACGTAATCGAAGCCTTCTTCATCGATACACGTCGATTCTCGACGTGTTGTCTTGTGAGATGTGTTAGGCAAGTTGTGGACGTGTTTAGACACGTCCACGGCTGGTATATGAGTAGTGGACGTCGTAATACGACGTCCGGCGGTGCGCATAGGATGTCTGGAGGGATGACCACGTCTTATGGACGTGTTCTCGATGTTCTCAATATAATCGACGTCTGTTTCGTCGAAACGCGTCGATTGTCGACTCCTCGTGTTGTGGGAGGTGTTAGGTAGGTTGTAGACGCGATTCGACGCGTCTACTACTGGTTGAAACGTGGAAGGACAGTCTAGGACGGTGGGCACACGTCTTACGGACGTGGCCTTTGCGTTTTCGTCGTAGTTGATGTCCTTTTCATCGAGACACGTCGAATTTCGACGTGTTGGCTTGTGGAAGCCGTCGAGCGCGTTGCGAACGTGTTTCGACACGTCCACGGCTGGTACGAAGGAAGGGACACGTCTTGCGGACGTGTCCTTGGCGGTTTCGATGTAATCGAAGCCTACATTGTGAATACGCATCGATTTTCGATGTGTTGGCTTGTAGGAGCCGTCAAGCGTGTTGTGGACGTGTCGAAACACGTCCACGGATGGTAGAGAATGAGGGACACGTCTTAGAGACGTGTCCATGGTGTCTTCAATGCAATCGAAGCCGCCTTGGTCGAAACGCGTCGATTCTCGATGAGTTGGCTTGTAGGAGCCATCAAGAATGTTGTGGACGTGTTTCAACACGTCCACGGCTGGTAGAGGAGTACTGGATGTCGTAAAACGACGTCCGGGAGTGGGCAGAGGAATGTAGGACGAAGGAACATGTCTAGACAACGTGTTCCGGCTCTCCTGTGGATAGGAATGTGTCAGTACACTCTCGACGCATAACGCGTCGAGAGTCTGTACTCGTCCCTTATTCGGACTGTTTTCGGGCAAGGAGGGGTGGTGGTTGTGTAACTTACTAGCCACCCTCTCCATTTCAACGCGTATCGCGTTGATTTCCTTTCCTAACGCTTTGCGGATTATATCCATTAATCGCTCTATCATCGCATTGCGGTGATTTTCATCCGCCTCTGCAACTCCAGGTGTCACGAATCGTGATGTTCAAATTGCCAGCATCGAGAATCCTCTCTGTCCCCTTGCGTTAGGTGTTATTGGTCCTCCTTGGAGTGGGTCCGGAATAGTACTGGGTGCCCTTTGGCGTTTACGAACTGGCGTGACGCTCACATGTTTGTAGCCATGTGTTGGCTATGTCCTTGTCCATAGGCGTTGCCATGTGGCGTTACATTCGGGGGTGCTATTGGTGGATTCGTCACAGGTGCGATCACAGACATCACCATTGGTGAAGTTGGTGCGGTCGTATTCTGTGCCAGTGTTCTTGGCCTTATGTTTATTCCTCCTATCAGAGGGTCCATCCTCATTGTTAGATGCAATGCAGCTGCCCCCTTCGACGCCGCTGTCCTCTGTTGAGCGCTCACCAGAGTTGGTGTGTGCATGGAGGATCCTCCACTTGATTCCTCTTTGATTCCAGGCCCTACATATACATTGCCCATTGGGTTTGCCCACATGTCATACAGCGTGTGGTCTCTGAACCATACTCTTTGGTCCTTGATACTCGAGTCCCCTTTGTCTCTAATCTCACCATCTCTTGCCCTTTGGGTATTGACACGCATATGCCAATTGTGGGGTGGCAACACGTGTGGGGGTTAAGGCTCCAACCGTTTAGTTTCCGTTTACCCTTCGAAAGGGAAATAAACGGATACGGTTGTTTAAACCGTTTAACCAACTATATATGTTTAATATACAGTATATATATGGTTATTTAAAAAAATTATTTACGTCACAGGTGGTCGTGGTGAATAGAGGTTGCGGTGGGTGCAAAAAGACTGTTGCTCGTTTCGAGTGATGGGCTACTGGCTCAAAAACCTCCCACTGCTCAAAACGGGAGGTGGAGAGGTTGCAGAGGGCACAAAAGGCCCACCGGTGCTTGTTTTGTGGAATGGGATGGTGGTGGTGAGCTCGAAAACTCCTGTTGCTCGAAACAGGAAGTGGAGAGGTTGCGGAGGGTGCAAAAGGCCCACCGGTGCTCGTTTCATGGGATGGGAAGGTGGTAGTGCTTGCAAACCTCCCGTAGCTTGAAACGGGAGGTGGAGAGGTGAACACCTCCTGTTGCTCGAAACAAGGGTGGAGGGGTTGTGTTGGGCCAAAAAAAAAGTATGTGAAGGAGGGAATAATCCCTCCTTGCAGCGTTCTGAGATTAGTATGTTAGTAGATAAAGAAAGAATAAAGATTGACAATCGTACCTTATACGCTCGTCCTCCGACACTCGTTTTGAGGGATGCAGTGGGTGGTGAATGGCAAACACCTCCAGTCGCTCGGAACAAGAGGTGGACGGCACAAAGGAGGGAAGAACCCCTCGTCGCGTTCTGACATTTGTTAAAGACAAACTAATAAAATTGACAAGCGTACCTTATACACTTGTCCTCCGTCACTTATTTTGAGGGATGTGGTGGGCGTGGTGAGTGGCAAACACCTCCCGTCGCTCGAAATGAGAGGTGGAGGGTGAGAAGGAGGGGAGAACCCTCCTTGTTGCGTTCTGACATTTGTTGTTAGCAAATAATAATAATAAAAGAATAATGTTTACGAGCGTACCTTATATGCTCGTCGTTTGGAGGGAGGTAGACTCGTAGCAGACACGTCACGGTGACGATGTGACAATTAGAACTCTGAAAAAATTGGTCGAAAATTTTTAATAAATATGTAATACTTATCTACAGAGACCTGCAGGTCTATTGGGCATAATACTAGTGTACCCCTGGTACTATTCTATGTAAACCGTTTAACTATCTAGCTACCATATAACTACTGTATAGTTGACTTTGGCCAACAGGGCCTATACATAAACATAAACATATATGGTATAAACTGTCTAAAACGGTTAGCTAGATAGAACGGTTGGAGCCTTATCCTTAACAAACAGCTGATGTCCTCACAAAAGCTCTTCCATGTCCAAAACATTGTCAGCATACTTCCGAGATGGGACTGGTGTTGACTTGAGGGGGAGTGTTAGGAGGCAAGCTGACCAGTAAGTAAGTAGTGTGACACGGCATAGCTAAGATTAGTAAGGTAGTCACGTACTAGTGACAAGAATTGATCATTACCTCGAACGTCCATCATCGCTTGTGCACATAAGTCGGCAACCTCACCGTTCCCAACACAGAATTTGGGATGTGCTAGACCTCACACTCGGGATCATTCCGAAGGGCTGGTTCGGGCGACGGGTCCCACAAATGGCTGGCCGATCCCGACTTGCACCCTCGGATGAACTGTGATTCAACTGCCCAATGTTCTGGTGTCCACAGCGACATCTATGACTATTCGAACATTCATCTGGATGACTTATGACAGTAGGGCCTGTGTCTAATGTTCCATGATCCAATTATTGGGCTGGACGTAGGCTTGCTGCTGCCACAGCTCTGCCTCGTGTCTGCTGTTCTAGGTTCAAGTGGGTCATGAGTACATGAGTGTCGGAGTTCCGTTGTTTTGCACGGTTACTTCTCCTTCAATCTCGACTTTGTGATTCTCTGGCGACTCTGCAATGTTACCGATTCTCATATTGACTCTGGCTTTCTTCAATGTTTTCGCACTTCCACCTTTGAACTCAAACTATTCTTCGAATATCGAATCCCTTCAAGCGCGACAGGGTACCTGTAATTGTCGCAGCTTTTGTGATGCCTGTCCAAGCACTTGGACTTGCTGCCCTGCTGGTCAACTTTGTATGCCGTATGTCACCCCGTTTTTGCGATTCTCACCTCACTCACAATAATGGAAGGGGTCGCCCTCCATACAATGTTGACGCTTGTTGCAATGGAGGCATGTCCGGCTGTGGAGGCCCCACTACACGGTCCGCAATTCAAATCACTAGGTGGATAAACACGTCTACTATTCCAACACAAACCCTTGCATCGACCACCACAACTACGACACAATCCCTGGCACAGAACACCACAACTACGTCAGATTCAAGCTCAACATCATCGGATCCCATCGCGGTCGTCTTGGGTGTAGTGGTGGGACTAGTCTTGTCAAAAGTCATGTAACGAGAATAAATTATTCGGAACTGGCATACCTTGCTAATTGCTAATCCACCGCCCGACTCGTTATTTTCTGCTCAATAAGCTCTCATAATTCCCGGCTGGCTGCATGCAACGCATCAAACCTCATACTTCGTTCTGCTGATTCTCATCTCCTAACGCTGCAATCAACCTCTCAACCTCCCTCATCCGTCGAAACCAATCTACCTCATCCTTCGATTTGTCCTTCGCGCCCTGTCCCCACATCATCGTGCCATCTTTTGACACTATATATCAGAAAGTCAGACTGATCCATGCGGCTTCGTTGAATTGTTCGGCAGGATATTTGGTTCTGAAGGGTCGGTTGGTTGGTCCCATAGAGCCATTTTGTGTTTGTTGAGGGGCCCATGATGATGAACATTGATGTTACGTGGAAACCCATCTCGTGCTGTCCCTATTGCGGTAGCATCTGCAAGTTCTAGCTCCGCAGATGGCAGGGCCCTCGTTTGTCGAACCTTCAACCGGAGTGTTATCGTCCTTTACGCACCAAACGAAAAGTTGACGATGTCAACATCAACTCGCGAGTTCTTGAGATTTTTAATGACTATAATTTCTCAGAAATAATTTCAGAGGGTCTGTTGAAGCATTTTTTCCAGCCCTTTTTCATGCCATGGATGTTGGGGTATACAAAGCACCTGGATATCTGCAATGGCCAGTTGGCGGAAATATATAGAGCTGGGAGGATGTAGTCCCAGATGCCCTCATAACTTAAATCTACTTAAATTTACTTAAATAAGCCCACCTTAAGGCACTTTGAGTCAATGCGGGTTTTCCTGATGACTACGCATTTACTTGACAACTGGCGAATATGCTGGTGGTGCGTCAGTGAGAGCCTGTGGAAGCTCCTGGCCAACTGGCCATAACCCGCTATCTTGATTAACAACGAATCCTGAGGGACCGATTGGTCCACCAAAGTTGGATAAGTAAGTATCCGAAGGCTTACGAGAATGTTGTAGTTGATTCTCACCTGGCGCGACCCCTGCAAGATTTCCTGTTGCGATCTGTAGTTTTCTTGGTACAGGAAGATGCTCTTCCCAGCGGGAAGGGTCCTGAAATTGCGATGTGTCCCCCATCAGTTGTAGTCTAGGAGTGACGCCCTGGCTGCCCCCAGTGGAAAGGAGGTTTGAGCTGCTCAAATGGGTCACATTGGAATCTGGAAGGAAGACCACTGGTGGAAGTTGCCCCTCTGTTTGGTATGACTGGGAAGCAGAGACCACGGTATCGATCGCTGCCCTCCGAGCCTTATCTTTATTGGAATTACGCCAATGTCGGTAAAAGAGAACGACGACGATAAGGCATGCGGCGCCCCCGAGCGCTCCGCCTAGGATAGCGCCGATATTAGTCGACGATCCTGTACTAGTATTAGCTGCTTGGGAACTTGGACCCGTTGGAACCGTTGAACCCGTTGAACGAGGTAAAGTACCATTCTGCACAACGAGGTAAGCGAGGCCCAGTGGTGTCGTTGAGTTATCTCCGTTGTAAGTAATGACAAGCCTGTGAGAGCCCATAGAATACTGTGGAGTTTGAAAGTATTTCTCGTTATATACTGGAGTGTCGTTGGCTCCTCGCCCATTCACGATGAAATTGTTCGTTGGATTATCGTCAATTGTCCATGTGCCTGTCGTCGAGCTTCCGCCTATTTCAGTTGCGTACCAGCTCACTGAAACTCCTTGAAGGGCATTATGAGGAAGCGAACAAATAAAACTGGTACTAATTTCACGTACCGAAAAAGTTGCACCCTACTTGTGCACCATTCGTCTGCGTCTCAGAAGCACTCCATCCAGATCCGTACAGTATCGCGGGGTCTGAACTATCCAGCTGAATTGTTTTGTTTTCGAGCGATACGCTTGCCGATGGTATGTATTGAATCTTGTCAAACCAAAACGTTTGGTTTTCCCCTACTGTGGCGTTGACAGTAACCGTATGAGGTCCATCCACTATGGTGTTTAACAAGCAAAGCATCCTGTGGTTCTCATAGAAGTCCTTACTGGGAAAGGTCTTGCCAAGACTGATCCCATCCACGAAGCAAGTCCAATCCATCGTACTCGTATTCTGGGTTCCAGTGTACGTACCCATAACCCTCAGTCCCGAACCTATTGTCACAATAAACTTGAGTACCGGAGAAAGTCAATAGATCACCTACCCGAGAAACTAAACGTGAAGCTCGCGGAGCTGCTGTTCGTCCCATGTAGCGTGGATAAGAAGGGTGGGCCGTTACGTCCAATTGCATCCAGACTTCCATTGTCAGCGGACCAAGAGTCACCGATGTATTTAATGTCTGTGTCTGTGTCGTCGACGGATATCCAGCGAATAGGAGTCGGCATTAGCACCGCAGATGATACGGAGAAGGTCAAGCTTGAAGCTTGAGGCTGATTTACTGAAAATTGAAGCTTCTACGCGGGGTAGGTCCCACGCATAACAAAAGATCGATAATTTGACATCGAACTGATGGGTGATGGGTCTGAACGGAAGAATCCCATCGTGCTTTGGCTGTCGAGCGAGCGACAAGGATCTGGTGCATGCCCGACCGCTATCGATCTCCATTAGCCCCTTGGCACCTTTGACGAATTTTAAAAACCGCCTGCTCGTGATAATTGGAGGAGAGATTTGGAAATTGTTCACCATTCAGCGTCGTACAAGTGTGAAGCAGTCAAGGACGTAGACGCAGTTGTCCCGCTGCCACTCGCAAATCTCCTAAGTATTCGGATATCAGCCAAGTTCTTCTCACGTATTTTTATTTCCAATCAAATATTACAACAAAAATACAGATATGAAGAATCTAAGTCCTATGTCAAAGACCGTCATCAAATCCATTTTCGAATAAGTAATTGGCAGCAAGTTCTTCATTTTTGTCACACGCAAAGTAGGCTTCTATAACTGCCTGCCTAGGGAAACCAAGGGCCTCCAACTATTGTTATAATCAGCATCATTGCACGAAAGATAGTTAGATAGAATATACCCGAGCAATAGCATCTCTCTCTTCCTCGGTGATGCTGATGACACGTGTTCCTGGGGGTAGGTCCGTCTGACCCTCGTCGTCTAAGGCTGGTGCAAGTGCCTGAAGGAGGGCTTCGGGATTCTGAGCGAGTGTCTGAGCCATGGCTGGGTTCTGGTTTGCAAGTTCCTGAATCAATAATTGGAAAGCTCCAGGATTTCGTGCGATCTCCTCCCGAAGCCGTTGCATCTGGGGATTGTTTGGCAACGCGTCGATATTCAGATTTGCCGGAGGAGGACCGGAACCTTGGACTCCACGTATGGCGGATCCACCGAAGCCGGCCTGTTGTTGCTGTTGTTGCTGAGCCAGCTATGTTGGTGATTTGAAATTAACTACAACAAAAAAGAATCAAGATTGTGCTTGCCTGGAACAAATTTTGAGGTTGATTCACAGGTGGTTGAGTGGGGCTTGAAGTGGCAACCTCGGGCGTTGATTGAGGGGACGCCGCTGCGGGAACAGATCGAGGTGACACATTGGGTTCAAGATGCTCTGGAATTCCCTACACAGATCTCGTTGGAGTTGGAAGCACCATGGTGGACATAACAACTCACGCTCATGAGATACTCAACAGCACGATCTGGGTTGTTAAAGCTAGCGCGCATAGCTCGTATAACATCCTCTCTTGGAAAGCCCATACCATCCGCAATTGTATCGATAGTACTTTGGAGCGCAGCGCCCGATAAAAAGGAGCTTGGATCTCCGAATGGGGCAGCCGCCGTTGTAGATTGAGCAGGGGTTGCTTCAGGCAGATTCTGTGCAGCTGCGGATGCAGGAATGAGAGGAGGCGTGGATGGTGTGATGGAAGATGTAACGGTAGAAGAGGGAATACTGGTCGATGTGGTAACTGCAGCAGATGGCACAGGCTTAGCCTAAACAAGGTTGTAATTGAGTTGACTGTGTTAAGCGAAAGGGTGACGAAATTAAAACGCACTTTTGCAATCATCAGAACGAGGAAGTCCTTTTCTTTGAACCCAGAAGACTCGAGGGTTTTGTCATCGGCAAGGACTTTACCTAAAGTGACTTGTTATTGGGCACAAGTCGATGGAAAATAGGGAGAATTACCAGAGTAAATGATTTTCTGAGCAGCAACTGGATGCTTGTGTTCTTGTTCAATCCTCGCCTTTAGATCTGCGATGGAATCTGTGGGCTCGATGTCGACCTTTGAGAAAGATAAGAGTAAGGAAAATAAATAAAAGATAGTGCACTCGCCTGAAAGGTCTTCTGTTGGGTTGTCTTTATAGTGACCTTCATGGTGATGGGCGTCTGAGATAAAGAGTGAGGACAAGGGCCTAATGACGCGGCTGTGAGACTTACGTAATTTCAGTTCAGGCCTTCCCCTCCACCACCATGCAGACACAGGCTGGGGACGAGTATATTCGCGAACTGGCTAATTTTATTCGAGCAAATGAACGGGGTCTAGCAGAGTCTGGCCCTGTACGTAGGAGAACGCAATATCAACAGTCGCCTTCATATTTCTTATCTTGGCTTTCTCCAAGGAAGTCAGATATCCCAGTCCTCCTCAAAACCGATATTCATCATCTGTTTTATCTCTTTATCCGCCTTGAAGCCCTCGGTTTACCAGTTGGCTCTCTCGATATCCACGTTGACTCCCCATCCCGTCCAATGAGTTATCAGAACATTCTCCCAGACCAGAAGAATTCAGATACCATCTCTTTACGCTCATCTCTGTCCGTTGTATCCAGTTTTTCTCTCGGCGGAAGCTGGTGGAGTCGAAACGAACCCTTTGATATCGCAGCAGAATTGAAGTATATCTATAGCTGTTTCACGAAACTCCCTGCCCTTCGTGTCGGTCCCCCCACCACCAAGGTCGTCAATGAACTCATGCAAGATCCACCAGGTCAAAATGCTGTTCCCCTCGACACCTTCAAAAACCTACAACATGTCGAATGTGAGGATATTGACCCTTGCACTCTCCTTGGCTGGGACCACCTCGCAGAATCACTCCGGTCTCTCAAGATCCGGAATAGCGGCTTGCATGACATTTCCGTTGTTTTCATAGGTGCTGTCATCGATGACCAGGCTCGGAGGCAAGGCAAGGCTAGTCGTAGCCGCTTTCGTCATATTCCACAGACAACAATATTGGAGCATCCTCCCTCCCTCACCAGTGAACAAGGCCCTCACGATAATTCAGATCCCCCTTTTTCGACAGCCAATACCTCTACCTCTCCCGTCTCATCTACAGCGCAACTATCTCCCTTGAAGTGGAATTTCCTCAAATATCTTTTTTTACCTGACAACGGTCTAACTTTCTTTCCATCGGAGCTAATACCCTACCTTAAATCCCTCATTCACCTGGACCTTTCGTCAAATTTGCTGGTTTCTGTCCCCGCAGGTCTAGGCGCACTATACAATCTTGTCTCCCTTAATCTTACAGATAATCTCATTGACTCCGTCCTTGGTATATATCAAAATCTCGGTCAGATACTCTCCCTAAATCTATCCTGTAATCGTTTGGAGTCACTCTGCGGTCTCGAGCGCCTCCTAGCGCTTGAACGTGTTGACTTGCGACACAATCTTGTAGAAGAAAGTGCTGAGGTTGGAAGATTCGCAGTGCTTCCCAATATTTCTCAGCTCTGGGTCGAGGGCAATCCCTTCGTCGATATCGAGGACCGGTATCGGGTTAATTGTTTCGATTACTTTTGGAGAGAAGGAAAACAGATCACTCTTGACGGAACGGGACCAACCTTATATGAGAGACGCAACCTTACCACTCAAGGCGTACCCCTTCCTGCCCCTTCATTCATCTCTTCTTCAGCGCCAGTAATTTCCGTGGAACCATCCACTATCACTACTTTCCCACACCCGGAATCGATTTCCCCATCCCCATCCCCTCATCTTTCGCCATTATCAACACCTGGCCTTGGGGCCTCTCGGAAAAAGAAGTCAAAACGGATCGTTGACTTGAATGGAGACGAGAGCATGGAGACTTCGCCGTCGGGGTCCCGTACTCGAACACCTATTATAGATCATCAAGCAAGCCAGGACCCATCCGATACGATAAATGCTACCAGGTCTTCGTCTGTAGCCATGGCCGACGGTTCCTCGCATTCTACTCCGTCTTCACCTTTGAGCCCAACAGTTGGGAACGTGGAAGATCGCCCGTCCCGTCGGTTTCGCCATGGTCGACATCAGACCGAATATCACCCTTCTTTCACCTCACAAAGTGCTCATACTCCTTTATCGCAACCTCACATACGATCTGGATCTGCCGCTTTGTCTTCACGATCTGAACGCCGACGGGTACGAGTAAGCGCTTCCGTTTTTGAACCTGCTGGTTCGGATGCGTGGTCAAAACAACTTGGTGTGGCGGATGATAATGTTGCAACATACAGAAGGCAGATGGAGGATTTGAAGAGGGATATGGGAGAGAGCTGGTTGAAGGTATATAACCAGAGTCAACCATCACCTTGAGCTTTTAAATACGTACGTACAATATTTGTCAACGTCACGTGATATTTGTTGGCATACGCTTATTTCCGAATTCTGCGAAGTTCACCTGCTACTTTCTTTCGCTGCTCAGCCCCTCTTTCGTTCCTTACCTCTTTGTTTCGTAGCAATTCTTTCATCATGGGTGCTAATATTTCTAAAGCGATGGGTTTGAAAAAATCTTCATTGATGTAATTCTGTCTGTAATGCTTTCTTTGTCAGGCAAGATTTTCGGAAATAAGGAAATGCGTTTGCTCATGCTGGGTTTGGATGCAGCTGGAAAGACAAGTACGTTTTAATTGGATTCTTTGGCTCGTGATATAAACCAACCCGCTCGTCTCGCTTTCATCTAGCAATTCTCTACAAGCTGAGATTAAACCAATCTGTCACGACTATCCCAACTGGTCGGTACTATAGCTTCACGCGAAACTATTATTTATTTTTCTTAGTCGGCTTCAACGTGGAGACGGTTACATACAAGAATGTCAAATTCAACGTCTGGGACGTCGGAGGTCAAGATAAGATTCGACCGCTGTGGAGACACTATTACACGGGCACGCAAGGTCTCGTTTTTGTCGTTGATAGCCAAGACCGCGAGCGTATCGACGAGGCAAAGCAGGAATTACATCGGATATTGAGTGACCGAGAGATGAAGGAGTGTCTATTGCTGGTATTTGCTAACAAGCAAGATCTGCCTGGAGGTAAGTTTCATTCGTTCATTCCTTTTTGATACGCTGGACATATTCCTTTGTTAGCTATGTCACCTGCTGAAGTCACAGAGAAACTTGGTCTCCACCGAATGCGTGATAGGTCATGGTATGTGCATCCAAGGTATGTTACTCATTTGCAATCTCTTGGGCCATGCAACTTAATGCACTTTCTCCAGTTGTGCAACGACGGGCGAGGGTTTGTTTGAGGGTCTTCAATGGCTATCACAAAACGTTAAGAAGCGTCAGCAGTAGATTCTTTCAATTTATCTTTCCATACCCTCCCTTATCATCAGCATCAAAATTCCTTTTAATACCCTCGTTGTTTTATTTCTGTTCTTATGTCCTGCATGATTTGCGCACTTACGACGACTGGAATATATATGCCTTTTTGATTTTTATTTTGGTCCATTTCTGATGCGAGAAACCTGATTATATAAGGTTGCAATGTCGTGCTCTATAGACAGCTCGCTTCCTTTCTCAGCTTCAACCATGTCCCGAATTCTGCGATGCGCTTCGTCGAGCAGGGGATTTGCCACTGTCACAGGTTTCAATGGTGCTGTTGGAAACACCCCGCTCGTATGCTTTTCTGTCATAAATCTACCTACGTGCTTCCAATCATCCCTCCGTTAGATTTACCTGAAGCGATTGTCGGAGATGACAGGGTCGCACATCTATGGCAAGGCTGAATTCCAGAATCCCGGGGGTAGCGTCAAGGATAGAGCTGCTCTCGGTCTGATCCAAGATGCCGAAGAGAAGGGCCTGTATGACTTTTGCGACCAATTTATCCAACGTATTTCTGAGGAATATTATTACAGACTCAAACCAGATGGTACAGTTGTAGAAGGAACTGCTGGCAACACAGGTATTGGCCTTGCCCACGTTTGCAGAGCCAAAGGTTACAAATGCGTCATTTACATGCCCGACAGTCAAGTACGCTGCATGTTGTTAAACTTTTTATGGGGGGATTCATCTTATTGTTTAGAGTCAAGAGAAAATTGATTTGCTTCGCATGCTCGGAGTGGACGTTCGTCCTGTTCCTGCCGTTGCATATGAGAACCCTCTCAATTACAACCATCAAGCACGAGATTACGCAGCGAGCATCGAGAACGCCATTTGGACAAATCAGTTTGACAATACGGCTAATACCAAAGTTCACTATCTCACGACTGGTCCAGAAATCTGGGAGCAGACGGAAGGGAAAGTGGACGGTTTCATCTGCTCAACGGGAACTGGTGGCACTTTGGCTGGGGTAGGCGCGTATTTAAAAGAAAAAAGTGGTGGGAAGACTCAGATATGGCTTGCTGACCCTCCTGGCAGCGTCTTGACCAGTTACGTCACAAGTGGTGGGAAGCTGGTCGAACGAACTGGTAGTTCTATCACCGAAGGTATGTCAGTCAAATTCATATAATCATGGATCTAAACGCACTACCCCATAAAGGTATTGGACAGGGCCGCATCACAGACAACCTTGCAACCTTTGTCAATGAGTTGTCTGGAGCTTTCACTGTTGATGACTCCAAGTCCATTGCCATGTTATACGAACTGCTAGATACAGAGGGGTTATACCTTGGTGCCAGTTCCGCACTGAACGTTGTTGCGGCTGTTGAACTTGCAGAAAGAATAGGCAAAGGTATGTACCTCTCACTCCATTTCGTGTTCATCACTGAGCCGTTATTGTTTTAGGTTCTACAATTGTCACTATCCTTTGTGACGGTGCATATCGATATCAGAGCCGCCTTTTCTCCAAAAAATGGTTGCAGAGCAAAGGCCTTGAGGATGCAATATCCTCACATCTCAAGAAATACGCAATCCTTGATTGAAAATACATAACAAGAATGTGCAGTGGTACAGATATCTCATAATGATGATGTCAAGCTTCGTATGGAGTAATGATGAGTGGGAGTTGGCTGCCTTGTTTATACTTGCCCTTGATGTAAGGACGGGTCAAGACCCTACGAAGATATCAGTGGGAATTGCTCACCCAAGTGGCAGGTCGACTCACACGTTTGATTTGATGATTCTATCTCCAGTTGTCTGGAAGACGAAGTTCGTAAGTAAGATATACAGAAAAGTTTTAATTTCAATCATGGAAAATCGCATGCCGATACATGACTGGATACACCTGTGAGTAAAGCAGCAAATATCAACAACGAAAGGCTTACACGGGGACCAGCTGAGAAGGTCAGCGTGTTGGAAAATAGACCAGGCAAGTTTGCAGCCGAGGCCGGTAAATTGTCCCAACGATCAGGCCTATCGAGGTATTCAGAACAGAAAAACGAGAAATGTTTGACAACACACTGGAACTCCCAAGCGTCGTCACCCCAAAACTCCTTATCCAAATTGAAAGCCTCAACGGCCACATGAACAAAGCTACCTTTAGGAATTGGAACTGATGTCCGATTGGAAATTGTCCCGTCGGGATTGTGGACGGGATATGAAGTCGGAATTTCATCATCCTGTGTCGCAACTCTGATGGACGAGTGAACAGGAGGAATTATACGGATAGATTCGCGGACGACGTTGTTCAGATAAGGAAGATCAGAAATAATGGCATATAAAGACTGGATCTCATCTTCTGTGAGATTCGCCGAGGACGTCGTCGGTTGGACGGAGAGCAATTCTGAGCGAAGTCGATCTTGGATTGAAGGGTGTTGAGCAATGAGCCACAGTGCCCACGTAAGGCTAAGCGACGACGTATCCGAGCCTGCAAACATGAACGTATTCACGTTATGAAGGATATCTTCGTCTGAGATACGCTGGTCTTGCCGGAGATCGGTGGCTAAATTGGATTTGACTGGCAAAAACCTGAACGACATGTAAAGTAACGGCAGAAAGAAAGGTACTTACGAAGCAGAGAGAGTAGATCTCGACCTGTATATGGGGTGCCCTCGAGCTGGCATTGTATGATCTTGGCCCTTTTCTCTTGGACAAGGCGGCCGGCAACCCGACGAATGACATTTTGGCATCGTTTTATAGTACGGAAGGTTTCGTCGGGCTGAGAATGAAGGGATAAATAACTAGAATGGAACGTAGATAAGAAAATCTTACAAAGATGTAGTCCAAAAATGGGGCGTATATTCTAATGATATTCCTGGCGGAGTTGACTTGCGAAATTGCCACTTCAAACATTTCCTTGTATGCCAAGAAAAGTTCGTTCGATTCGTCTTGGATTGCATTAAAGTTATAATCGAAACCTGTCATTATTTTAGCAAAGAGATTGGTTCAAAGTCAAAATTATATAATAAACCTGCAATGCCGATTACATCGAAAGTTGCTCTGCTTATCCAATGACAAACATCAAGAGTCAAATGGTTGGAAAAAGATGATTCTTGTGCAAGTTGCAACCATCTCTCTTTGAGCTGGTCTCCTTTTTGGAAGACGAGAGGGACAAGTGCGCGGAGATTCTGAACGGAAAAGGCGGGAGTTCCGACTCTGCGTTGGCGCTTGTGTACGTGACCCTCGGCGGCAAGCATTCCACATCCAATGAGGCTGGTGATCATGCGGCGAGACTGCCATGGTTTCTCAAAGATAGTGGAATTTTTGAGAACATAGGCAACAGATAGTGGATCTAGTGTCAGGAGGCGCTGATCCAACTGAGATTAAAGTTATAAGTATCTCTGCTAAACGGAAAAGAAAGAAGGAACCGACGGGCCCAACTCCTTGTATCCGTATTGAGCGACCATATCTCTGTACATACAGCTCGTGTATCCTGGGGGAAGATGAAGGACTATTCGGCAGATGAGTAAAGGGTGGAAGTATCAAGATAAAAGGGAATTCGCGCACTCGAGAACTGGTTGTAGTTGACTGCTTAGGAGCTTTTTAATGGGCGGTCCTGCGACATTCCGAAGAGGATGACAAAAGAAAGAATTGCGAATAAGATTGATAAAATATGCAGCAGACACCGCAAGTGTTGTGGTTATGAGGATGAACAGAGACATGAGAGTCCAATTAACAGAATAATTGAGTGGAATATGTCCATATTTCCAGCTTATTGTCCTTCGGAATGAACTGCCGGATCAAGACACGACTTGTACGCGACCACGTGATGGGACACTAATCAGGACTCCTCGCTTCATCTCAACCGATTGCCTGTTCGCCATCTGCAGAACGAACGACTCTCCGCTCTCACAGCTCTTCCTATAGACGCTCTCGTCGTCGACCACATCTTTCGAGTTGCCGTCATTCAGCTTCCGACGTCTAGCACTCAGCAACAGTCCGATGCCAGCTAGGATCACAACTACTCCCACCACGACACTCACGATGATGATGAGCGCCACAGGCTGAACGATTTCTGATGGATCTTTTGGTGGTGCGTCCGGCAGGGCGAAGGAAACCAGCGTCGGATCGGCGATTTTTTTTGCTGACCTCGTCGTTGCATAAAATGGTTCGGTTGCAGTGTAGGGGATATAATCCGTCGACGACGTGTCGGAAACATCCTCATCGTTCTGCTCCTGATCGTCGATCGTCATGTCGTCGAAATCCACCAATTGCTGGCTTGTCGGAGTTGACGACCCTCTTAAGGATGGCAATCTTGCAGAAGACATGACTTTGCAAACCGCTGTTTCTCTGATCGTTATTTAAACTCACTCCCAAGGGCGGCTGACAGATTATGTCCAAGAACGAATCACTATATATAATACATCTAAAATCACAAGTGAAGTGTCTAAGTTAAAATCTGCAGCATTGCCGGCAGGCATTTAATCCGACGTAAGCTCCTCCTTCACCTTATCATCGAATAATTTTTTTATGCCTTCCAACTCATCATGAAGCCTATTATAATCCACAGTGAGCGACTCCAAATCTTCAAAAGAGAGTAATTCCACATCTCCTTCCGAATCGGTGATAGTTCCAGAGCTATCTAAATCAACGCTTTTCAGCATGCCATCCAGTTTCCCTTTTTGAACCACCAGTTGCTGCATCACAGACAGATACTCCACGTATTTCGTGTTGTATCTGGAACGAAGGCTGGCATGATCGGAGGACAAGAGTTGAGGCGGCTTGTTCCGCTTCATCGAGTGCGCTTCAATCGCATTGTCGACAGGTGGAACAACAGAACTCTTTACGGGCACCTGTTTGTTCAAAGGAGCTTCCTCCTTTTCATCCTCTGATGAGGTAAAGACGGGTGACTTGCGACGCGACTTGGTTTGTTTGCCGCCATTTGACCCAGTCATCGGGGAATCAGATTTTGAGGAATGTCGGTGATCTGGATCTGCTGTAGCGCTACGTTTGAGTGCGGGAGGTGGAGACGTCTTCCCAATTTTCGTCAAGGCGGATTGGACGGCATTATCCCTTGATGTCCCTCTATCGTCTGGATGCGAATCCACGATCGGCTTTTTCGGGAGAGCATACTCCTTCCGCTGCCTTTCATCCCACGAAGAAACAGTTGAAGAAAGAGAATCACGATTACTTTTCAGCTTCTTCTGACGAGCCGGCTCGTAGTAATCACCGTCTGCTTCCACTTGCTTGCGTTTGGAAACCGTGGATTTTGGGCCATTATCGTCCTTTGGCTTTCGCTTTGAAGAGGTGACTCGGGAATCGATGACAATATCTTCCGTTGCACGCCCTTTGAGTGGCTTGGACTCGATGTAGTCAAGATCTTCCTTGGCTTTCCGTTTCGACGAAGGCTTGGAAGATGGGTACTCGTCGTCTTCAATTGCCCGTCTGATCGCATTTTCAACGGGATCCATATCCTCTATCCTCTTTCTCTTTGATGTAGACTTGGATTTTGAGTCCATAACCTCGTCGTTTTGCGAACCCTTCCGGAGTGCTCGTTCCTTGGTTTTAGTGCGTTCCCTCCGCGAGCCTTTCTCCGAGTCGGAAGCACGTATATCACTCTCCAGACGAGCTTTCTTCAATTCCTGAGATGTTGATTTTTCAGCACGGCCCGCAGACGCCTTGGGATGCACCGACTCCTTATCTACGTCCTGACGAACAGGTGGTTTCGACGGTCGAATAGAAGAAGCTGGAGGCTGCCGCCGTGCAGGTGGTACTTCCTTCGCAGAATCACACGATCTTCGACTCTCGTTGACACTTTCAGGAGGAGGACGAACTGAAGCTCGCTGACTTTCGTCCTTCATCTGGATCTCGACCTTCGGATCAGACTTTGGCTTCATCTTCTTCTTCTCCTTAATTTCTCGAGACGATACCCCTCGCTTCGGAGCTTCTGAGGTACTACTACCCCGAAGTTTATCCTCTGCAGAAGGATTCGAGGATGACGAGGGCCGAACACTTTCGGACGACGCAGATGGTTGAATATTGACCACTGCAGCTGTTGTTGAGCTTTTAAACTGGAAATGAGCCCAAAGCGGATCACTTTCTGGTACACGGAGATTTTTCAGGGTCAACCTGCCCCTGCGTGCCATCTGGATCCGCTCTTGCTCAGACAAACCCGGCCACTCGAACGGACGAACTTCTTTCCACGCCACCGTTTTCAGTTGGTATATCTTTGCAGATTTGTCCGACGTGGGTTTGAGCTCTCCGAGCTACAAAATTAACGAGTCAAAAACCCATCGTTTGTATTTCCTTTTTGTTCAATAGATAACTCACTTGATCGAGAAGATCGACTATTTCTGGGAGAAGAGAAGAATTCCGATCCGGGGCACCCAGCAACTTGAAAAGTTCATCCTCCGGTTTTTCACCCCTTGCGAGGCAATGTACGAGACGCTTGCGGAGCGGTACTCCGCCTTGATGAGGCTGGCTGACAGATGGTGGTGTTGGAAGAGCCGGCTTATTGCCCGGGGGAGTCGACGATGGGGCAACAGGAGTAGGTTTGACTTTATCAGAAGGACGAAGGGGTTTGCGAAACATGGAGCTAGGAGGTTCTTTCCGTTTTTTAGATACTGTCTGGGTATCCGGAGGTGTGTCCATAAACACAGTGGCACGGCTGCTTTTCTGAGCGGCGGCATCCTGTGTGCTCTCCCTAATCTTGTCGCGAAGTTCATCACCAATCTCGCGCTGCTCAACAGTAAGTTTCCCAACTACATTTGCGTGGAGCTTCAAGGGCGCATTCTTTTTCGTGGCGGAAGCTGCACGAAGGTATAGCTCGTGTATGGAGTTTTCTGGTAAATGTACCATTGGGAAAAAAGTTTGACCGATGTATATACCCTGAGTTCGTCAATAATAAAGCTTTTAGGATGATTTCATAGACGAACTGAATTGTCCCCAAACTCGAACTGAAGCTGAGGCTGGGCGATGGATGCTTCGAGCACATCTAAAGTTTCAGAAGACAGTCGCACGAGCATGGCCTTTTTTGGTTTTGAAGGCAAAGCGTCTCCTGGACGCGATGCGCCCAACAGCGACAGCGAACTGTTGACGGGCAGCAGCATTGTAAGGACGGGAAAAGAACAAAAGCTCGCTGCTAAATTGCCAAGGTCCTCTTGTTCCGGTTTGTATTTGTTTGTTATTAATGTACATGCTCAGCTACATACTCTGCAAACTTTCGACCCACATTGTTCTCATCGAAACCGACGGCACCCCGCTCAGTCGTGCCTAGAGTAATTGCTTTCTTGTGAATGGTGACAAATTGTCGTTTGACTCTCTGCATTTCAGACAACGTAAGGACGCGTGGGGGAAGCGAGATAGAAAGCTTAAGGTCGCTTATCGGGACAATAGCTAAACCCCCTGTTGGTTGGGAACTTGAAGCAGAGACAATGGCAGAAACGATAGATGAAGTCGTTTGTTCTAGAACGTGCAGTGCATCTGATGGCGCTTTTGCAACCTGAACGATAAACGTTTTTTTTTATTCAATTGGGTCCCAAAAGCGTTTCAGTTTGACAAAACACACCGACAGTGATCCCGAATTTGGAGGTTTGAGGTTTCCCTTGGTGACAGCATCCCAGATTTGCTCTCCTGGTATTACCTCATCCGTCCATAGAATGGTAAACAAGGGCGCATCCCATCGAACCATGGACGATGGTTCCTCAAACCGCATCAGTAAATTATCCAGACTGTGAAAAGTAGCAGGAAAACGTGAGGAATTGGAAAAGAAATCACTTGCGTTGATTCGGTGTAAGCCTCATCAGCCGGCCTGAGTGAATTCCATTCTCGACACAAATCTGGGCTTGCAATGACATGTACCTACTTTGCCTAAGTCTAGTTGGCTAACCACCAATTGTAGATCACGACGGGCGTACCGTGCAAGTCCTCAGTTTCAGCTCGCGAGCGGCACAATACATCTGGTAGCGAAAACCTTTGATGTAATTTAGCGAGTCAAGGATAAGGATGGTATCTGCAGCTAGTTGCCGCTGCAGATTTGTAAATATGGTTCCCCTGGCGGGTTTTTCTGATGTACTGTCTGCAACAGTGTGGTCGGAGCATGTTCGACAGTTAGGAGAGAGATATCCATACCATTGTAGACACTTCTGGAGAGTGCTAGAGAGTGGTCTGACATAACCAAGACTTTCTGTATGGGACCATTATTATAGTCCGAGGAAGATAATTTGTCGTGAAGGAAGTCGCGGATCTGAAGAGCCCTCGTAGATTTCCCGGCGGCAGGGAAACCAGAGAGAGTGATGAGAGCCATGTCAGAAAATGGGCACTGCCACACAACAATGAGTAGATGTGACATTGTGACAGTTGTTTTTCTTAAACGATTACTTATTAGGTATTGCTAAGGCCGGTCTCCTTTGCAAGATACCCATGCTGGCCGCTGCTCCCAAGGACATTCCCCTCAGGGAGCAGTCTCATCTTACCCTCCAGAGCGCTCTTTCTGATCAGGTGGCTCTCGACGACAGACTATGTCCGGGTTGCAAAAAGTCTGCCGTGAATGAGCAAGGTGGTCTCGTCGTCGCGTTCGGGTAAGCTTTCATTCTTCGCCCCAGTCCATCATCTCGTTATCTCATGTCCTTAGCCAATCTTTTTTTCATGTCGACTGTTTCAAATGTGCTAAATGTCGCAACCAAGTCACCGCGGACACCAACCTTCTCCTTCTTTCCGACGGTTCCCCCATCTGCGCGAATTGTTCATACAGTTGTAACATATGTCATCTTCCTATTCTCGACGAGGCTATCATGACCGGTGACGATTCATACCACGCCCATTGCTTCAAGTGCAAGGTCTGCAGCAACCGCATCGACGAGCTCGTCTTCGCCAAGACTAGTCAAGGAATATACTGTATGAATTGTCATAATGAGCGCATGATTAAAATTCGTAAGCACGCACAGAAAAAGGCAGAGAGGGAAAGGGCTGCAAATGGGGGAAGTGGTTCATCTCGCTCGAGAGAAACTGAAGCCAGAAATTTCCATCGCGATCAAGAGGTAATGTGGTTCTCCCACAAGACTTTCTGCTAACTTTCTCTGAATTGCGATTAATCCTCAGTCGCGTCCATCCCTTCAAAAATCGTTAAACAATTCTCTTGCGCATCGTCGGGGTGAAACTCTCCCACCCGAAGTCACACGATCCCCAACGAAACACACTCATGATCGTACGTCTCCTATTTATTCCACTCTGCAGCCACTAAACTCCCCATCCAATACCCTATTTGTTCAGCTTCCAACCCCTCATTCCCCACTCACTCACCAGCAGTCACCATCATCTCTCCGCCAAATACGGAATCTAATCACCACCAAGATGACCGATTTCCTCCAGTTAAGTCGAGTACCCACCCTGTACCTCCATCACCAAATTCCACGATTAAGAGACCCAGAAGCAGTGATGGTTTTCATTCCTCCATCACGGCTAAACAAGATTCCCAACTTCCTGACGATGGTGTCGTCACGGCGGGTGCCAGTAACCTGAAACCACAATCTCTCTCCGTCACGTCACGACAAGACAAACGGCGATCCATCAATCCGGGTCTCACCGTTTCACTCTTCAAGGACGGTTCTTTGGACAAGAATATTATTAATTCACCAGGTTCACAGTCTTTGCTCTTCCAGGACCCTCGTCGCTCGCCATCGGCTGCTTCGTATTTAACCGCTGCTGAACATTTCCCCGCAACTTCCAAGTCAACATCGCGCGTGCGATCCGGATCCAGCTCTAACAGCAGCGCTTATCGACTCGGAGGTGACGATGACACGGTAACGATATCATCGCCTCTCAATGTAACCGTTGATTTGGGACGCACGCCAAGAGAAAAGCATTCGTCACAGCACAGTTGGACGTCTGGATCCTTAAGTCCCATTGGCCCCCACTATTCAAGCAACCGATCTTCCTTCGCTTCACGTCCCACCTCACCTTCTCGCTCACCTTCTCCTGCTCACCACGCAGACGTGCCAAAAGGGGTAGATAGCGATACAGACGCGGAAACCAGTGACACGACCCACGTGCTGGCACCCGCCCCGCCTCCAAAAGATGAAAAACACTCGAAGGCATTACATGCGTATACCCCATCGGAAATGAGTCTAGATCCTGACATGACCACTGGAGATTTATCCGAATATGTTGTAGACGGATCTCCTGTCGAACGGACGTCACATAGCACCTTTATAGCGCCTGCTCTCCCTCCGATTCGATTCTCCATGAACAATGCTGACTTTTCAGAGCTCCTCGATTCCGTGAATGGCCTTCCTGTGCTCAAATCGCCAGACAACCAAACGAAAAAAAGCAAGGAATCTCAAGGAAATGTTCCGTCCACACCCCCTCCCACAGCTGTGCCGATGTCAATACCGAAGCCGCCCTCTGGGGAGCGTCTGTCGGCCATGAGCACAGGAATGGAAGAACAAGTAAACCCTACTATGACCCTGACTCCTGTGCAGGACGACGCGACCGACAGTACTGTGGTTATCGATCAAAGCCCAGAAGTCAATAAAGTTCAGACAGCGAAGCAATCAGAACTGGACAACATCCTTCGCCGGCTTCGAGAATCTATTAATTCTGCGAAAGACAGGGGTGCAAGTCAAGTTCAGGTGGACATTAACTTCGCTGACACTGTCATCGAACTCCTTGAATCACGGGATACAGCTTTTTTTCAACTAAAGACGAAACTCGACGGCATGAACGTGAGGCCTTTGTTTTGTTTAACTTATGTACTCGAAGTGTGCTCATTATATTACGACAGCGCGAGAGTAAACGTTACATTGCTGGTATGACTGTTGCGCAAGCTGAATATGACCAGGAGCTCAAAGCACGTCGAGATGCCGAAGCAGAAGTTACTCGTCTCAGAGTCTTACTCTCGGGTCAAGCCGTTCGCCTTGCAGCGTTGACGGGAGACAATCGAAAGCAGGAGCTCAGGGAACAGCTATCGAAAGAACTTCATGACAATCTCTCGGGATTAGAGCAAGACCTCTCTCGACTCAAAGTGCAACGCGATGTGACACTAGCAGAATTTGAAGAGTTATCTGCTAAAACGTGAGGCTCTCTTCTGTTTTTATGACTGCCTTTTTCTAATGATTTCCTAAAGGAGTAAAGGTGGCGCCGATATAGCTCCCGCTAATCTCTCCCGGTCCCTCACCAAGCGACTGGAATCTATCCGAAGCCAATATCAGGGTGAACTTGTGCCTCTAACGGAACAGAAAGAAGCAATATGCAGAGAAATTGCAGAACTCAAATCCGTTCGGGACATGTTCTTGGAAGAAACGACTGTCTTGAACGCCCGAAACGAAGAACTGGCCCAACTCAGCGCCGTCTACGCCCGTCGCCTTGAGAACGGTGGTGATGCTCCAGTAAAACCCATTCTGGACATCGCTTCGCGGCCTTCCGCCGATTCCACTCGCAGCAATCAGCAAACTGGACTTATCGTGCCATCATTGAGCTCGTCTACGAGCGGGTCTTCGACAGTCTATGATGATAGCTCGGAATCAAGGCATATCAAAGCAATGAACTCGCAACACGATTTCTCAACGCCTGCGAAGGGCAAATTTAAATGGCCAGGTTCAAGGGCCAAGGAAGTGGTATCACCGATGTCACAGCACGAGCCTCTCAGAAAGACATCGAATATGGAACATAATTTCCAACAACTGAGTGTTCTCCGTTTCGCACGATGTGATCATTGCGGTGATAAGATGTGGGGTTCGCAACTGCGCTGTACTGGTAAGCTGTGGCTGCTAGGCTGAAAGTGTAGGTTATAATACGTCATCCCATTAGTTTGCACTGCTTCTATTCATGTCCGATGTATTGCGCATGTTCAACTACCTTGCACTCAGAACCAGAGGACGGAAGAGCTTGAAGTGCTCCGTAAGCATCTGTTCCTTCGTGTTTTATCTCTTTCATTACTCAAACTTCTTTGCAGCACCATCTATGTTTGGCAGAGATCTAGCAGAGCAAGTACAAGCGGACTCAAGAAGTGACCAACGTACCGTGCCAATCATTGTTGAAAAATGTATCCAGGCAGTGGAAGCAAGAGGTTGGCTGATAAATGTTTCTCACCCACCACATAACTAACGTTTTCTATCAGCTTTAGATTATGAAGGCATTTATCGCAAAACCGGCGGATCATCACAATCGAAGGCTATCACGCAAATGTTTGAAAGAGGCGATTACGGCTCTTTCGACCTGTGTGATGCTGATCGGTTTACTGACATTTGCAGTATTACATCCGTCTTCAAGACATACTTCCGATCCTTGCCTATTCCTCTTCTCACATTCGATCTTCATGACCAGTTTATCCAAGCGGTCAGCATTCGCGATCCTGCCGCCAAACACCAGTCATTGACTGACCTCGTAAATTCCTTGCCAAATGAACACTATTATACTTTGCGGATGCTAATGTTGCATCTCAATAAGTGCGCAGTCTTCTTAATCCTCTTCCGTGGCTTTGCCAATAACTTTTCGCAGTGTTTGTAAACATGCCGACACGAACCTGATGACTGGACGTAATTTAGGAGTCGTATTTGGGCGTACGTTGGTTGCAATTCGCTCAGTTGTACTATTGCTAATGCCTTGGCTATAGCTACATTAATGAGGTCCCGAGACCCTGGAGCAGAATTCAGTGATATGGCAGGAAAGGCTCTTTTCATAGAATGGCTGGTAGAAAATGCTCCTGTAGTATTCCAATCGTCAGAGTGATGTCCTTCAATACCCACAAGAACTAACTTTTTATTATTCCTCATTTTATTTACTATGGTTGTCATCGTGTTATGTTTCCCTTCCTTCTCACCCTTTGTTGCATACCCAATTTATGGCGGATGTAAAAGTAGAATTTTCATGATACAACATCTTTGCTAACAGGTCATATTTTTCGTGCGTATAATATGACTCTGAAAAATAGATTCGTCCAAGTAATCGACGGTCATTATGTTGTATGGTCCCTAGACTTCCTTGGTTTGTGATTCGTATCTTGTCTTAGTGTGCAATAGAGGAAATGCCGTCGTGGCCCATTGACTGCGGCCGCTGCGACAGCTGCTCGCCCCAATGGTACTGCATCAGTGCCACTTCCTCTCAGACCAATAGAAAACATCCGATCGAACACTGCCAGACATCAAACAATAACAGAACTGGGAAATATCGGCGAACTTACAGGTGGCAACGAAAGCCTTCGCACTAGCTTGACAAGCAGTATGAGTTAAGGCGAGTGGTGGACTGACACCCTCAAGCATACGCAGATAGCGGAACACCATCGAAGGTTGAGGAGGGCCAAAGCGGAAAACTGCATGATAAGCCTGTCGCCATTTTTCTTCCAATAGTCGAGCACATGTGGTAGAGTCAGGACAGGTAGGACACTAGAAAAACACCTTGATGAGCTCGACATGCTGACCTCATCATCAAGGAACTCACACATTGGTACTCCTTCGAGATCGTGGTTAGACCTAATTTCAAGACCCGTTCTAGAAACCAATTCCGTCTGTTTTTTGATGCAATGAGTGCCGGATCGTCAGGCGGACAACAGACATACCGCTTTTCCAGTTTAAGTAGTGTTTCTTGACTAAGTGTGTTCAGTTCTTGTTCCGTCCAGCCGCCAGGATTGTCAAGAACGAATCTGCTGGACTCGCGATATAGCTCCTCTTCTTGGTACAGCTCAGCTATTCGCATTGCTTTGATTGGCTTTCCGGCAGCATGGGTAAGAAGGAAAGTCCGACATTCCTTTTGTAACGCAGGTACACAAAGCTTGTGAGAGATATTCATCAGGCCAGCGACGTTGTTCCAAGCAACTGTGCATTCCATTCTGTGAACCACGAATCGTGAATTTCTTTATTCCAACACGTGTACATACTTACCCGGGATATATGAATTTAAGAAAATCGTGGAAGGTGCTCGCCTAGATAAAATATGAACACCTTGGATTATACCGAAGTAGTCGATGTGGACGAACCTTCTCTTCTTTGAGGACAATGACAGCATCAGGGCCATTCCTTGGATTCCGACGAATAATGGCCTCTGCGGTAGCCAATTTTCTCCTGGAAGATGAGGAACTCCTGCTTGCGTTGTGGGATGTGCCAGGACCCTCAGGACTCCTTAACCCTTGCAGCTTGGCTAAACTTGAATCCCTTTCTTTAGCTGTCCTCTCTAGGTTGTTGATGGCGTCTTCACCAGATTTTTGTGGATCGAATTCAACACGAATTTCTAAGGCCTCTGGGTCCGTATCGGAGTCCACGCAGATAACTTCGGCGTCAGAAGGGACAGGCCGGGATTGGGAAATCGTTACGACAGAGGACATAGAAGCCGGGCGCCCGGTTTCAGACCAGTTCCCGCTCAGGGCAGCCTCAAAGAAAGGGGAGGCAAAGAAAAGAATCTCTTTATGTGTCCTAGAAGGAGATAAATGACAAGCCTCTTGTTAAAAGCTGTGAACATGCGCACCAAAATGTTGTACTTTCAACTATTACTTTAACTGTTCCAGGAAGCGTACAGTTCTTGGTAAAAGTCTCATCAATATCTATTGCTTCATCTTCTTCATTACTGAGTTCAGAATCGATATCTTCAGGTTCACAGTCTTCCAGGAGCCAGGGAGGAGAACCTGTAGATCTAAATATCCCTGATGCAGCAGCATGGGTTTCCGTTGGAGAACTCAAAGCGGCCGCAGGAGTATTAAGACCACGAGAATTACGAGCAATGAGAATATGGGACGGATTGGTGGTCATCCTAGCTATGTGAAGGATATGCACACAGCCGTAAATTGAAATTGATTTGGTACGTAAATATATCCGCCAGGAGATGTCGGCGTTCAAGACATTCAGAATGTCAAGTATTGAACGTTCCTATTCTGTTTCTTTTACAAGTGTAACAAAAGTGGAGGGCCTGGCAATTGAACAACATATAGAAGATCAAACTTGAAGCTCAAGACTGCTGGTGCTCAGCAACCTGGAGAAAGAACTCGTAGACAATATATGTCAGTTATTTACCACACCCAGAATTCGGCGGCCTAACGATCTCGCTTCCCCTTTTTTGCAATTTGTATTTCCGCGTCTCTCCGCCTGCCGAGCTGCTTTAGTGTATCTTCTTCGTTTTCCTCCTCCTCATCGTCATCCGAAGGTTCCTCGAGGCCTAATCCAGACTCGCTTTCAGAATCACCTTCATTTTCGCTTTCAGGTTTGCGATGAGGCACATGCCGAGGTGAAAATGGATCAGGCTGAAGTGACCCAATCAGAGACAACATTTCGTTCGCTATTGTCAACCTTTGCAAATGACAAGTCACTTCATCGTTCAAAGAAAAGCAAAATTTTATATACCCGATGATTGTAAATTGCAGCAAGCCTTTCTTGCCGCCTAATACCTCTCCTGTCAGTTTATGAATCCATCGCCCACCACTACTATGGTCTGTTGGGTGTTGTTCGCCATCTTCATCCACGTCTTGGTTCTGTTGGACTGCTGATCCGAATTCAAGACCGTTTTCAGCTGGTCCGTACTCAAATTCCCATATTTCTGTTGGGATATGATGTCGTGGTATTGAAGCATTGAACGTCCTATGAATGAGCAGGGAAATATGATCCGGAGAACATAAATTAACTCTTCCGCCTGTCCGGTAAGTATCAGCAGGAACGTGGATATGTGAAAGAACGTGGAATTACATAAATTAAATCCTATCCTAGGGCTCCAAACAGTTGCGTCAAATGCAATTTTGCAAACAAGAAATGGACAATCGTATTGAATGCGTGCAATATTTTCCGCGAATGTAATATTGGAGTGCGATAAGACAACTCCTTGGAGAGAAGGGTTATACCTAAAAACCCCTTCAACACAACGGCCATAGTAGACGACTGTAAAACGCGTACCTCATCACCATTGAATCAAGCATTTCTTGAACCCCTGCGCGTGGATTCGCAGCAAACACTGGTGGAACGGAAAGTACAAGTGAAGCATTGACAACGCGAAAATCAGAACGGTCTTCCGAAGATTCTTTCAATCTTTTGGGAGGAGGGGGATTAGAGACAGACTTTTTCCGTTTCCCGGATGTTGTGGCCATAAAAAGTTTCCGAGTCACGTGTAGACGACAGAATTTATGTCTTTCAGCCACTGAGTTTCTCCATCTTCATGGTGTGTTCAGTGCCATTCTCTTTATTCTTGTGCGAATGCTTACAACTGCTGTAGTCTTCACCAAAAGCCATTGTACAGATTTTCATTACCGGGTCGAGGATTTTGGGTAAAGCTTTTTGGGAAGCTGGGAAGCAGGCTGTCAAAAGTGCGCACGGAAATATTCTCACTAGTTTAAACTTATTCCTTCCTTCCATAGATGCAAAGCACTCGCCGCAGAGTGCTTTAGGTAATGATGTTGATGGTGTTGGGACTGCGACATCAGGCTCTGCAACGGACCAACTCACGCGCCTGCATCGGATGACAGTGGATGAGGCTCATATGATTCTTAACGTGAAACGGGGCGACTCAATAGAAGCAATAATGAAGGTGTGTTACCATCACGTATATTTTGATCTGAATATGCCAACACACCTTTCAGAACTACGAGCACCTGTTCAAGGTCAACTCACTAAAACCCGAAAAGCCTATGCCAGGCCGGCAAGTCCCAGTTTATCATTCGCATTATCTACAGTCAAAAGTTTTCAGAGCAAGAGAACGGTTAGAAGCTGAAGTGAAGTCGACTCTTCAGGATGTGCCATCACCCAATACAGCAAAGACAACCACCACCCAACCACCTCCACCTCCACCTCCACCAGAGCCACCACATACTGGAACCGCATAATTATGCAATAGATAAAATATACTCTATAGTCACAGAATTAATTATCCCCCCATTTATTTTATACAGTGAAGCTAAGAAGTCTACATCCGCCAGAACAAATCCCATTCTTCCCCAAATTCATCGACAAGAATTTCCTCACTTTCTTCGCAATCTTCTCCAGCTAAATATCTCATTTGCCCTTGACAACAGGGATTTCATTTTTTCCTTGCCGTTATGCTTCGAGGGCCCACGACGGTCCGGACTAATGTCAATGAATGACGTGTTGAAATCACTCTTCCAACTTATACCATGTGAGAGCGAAGGGTGAAGTGCCCTTGAACTGGGAGCTGCGTCGAGAAGTTTATTTTCACCAACCGCAGCCTCACTGTTGGAGGTTTGGCGCAGTGCCCTGGCTTTCTCTACCTCTGTCCCTCGTGTTGCGAAACTCTGCTCTCTTGTCCAGGAAGGATATTGTTTGCCTTGGTTCCAGGATTCGCGTGTTACATAGGTTTTGGGCACAGTCGACTCCTCAGCAGCACGCAGAATTGATCGAAATGAGCGAATTTTGGGAACTGACCTACGGACATGACCATGCCCAGGCTCGTTTGCTTTCTGCGATTCCGATCTCATGCTGGCCACCTTGCGAATAATACGGCCCAAGGGTAGGTGATCGCGTCGGGATGTCACCTTTTCGTCCCTCGGGAACGAGTCCGTTCTCTTCAGCGGGCTTGGACCTTCAGTCCCAAATCGGAGAGTTGAATTACTCGCCCCGTAGATCCCTAGACCTCTGTCATTTGCATTGAAGCGATGTGAATCACGCTTTGCTAGGAGATGTTCGGCATTAGGACCTTTAGTCGGTGTCGATGGTAACTTGTAATCCGCCTGAAGATTAGATTTCTTGTTCGTGCATAGCCGGGAGAGAGACGGACGCAAATGACTGGATAGATCATCGGGCGTAGCGGGTTGTACCTTTTCACGCCAGTCATGTACATGATTACCTCTGTTAAGGAACCAGGGAGAACTCCGCATCCTCCGAATGATGGGACTACCGAAAGGCGGGGGTTCAGGAAAGTCAAAGGCAGTACAATCATATACGGATGACATTCCATCAGAATTGACTGGACTCGTTGGCGCCGTACAGGCAGAATTTGTGCAACTAGAATCGTCGATAGACAACATTGCAGAACGCCCAGATCCCGAACTAGTTCCATGAAGGTGAGATCTACCAAGAACCCCAGTCTGCCCAGAAAAATTAAGATCAGGAGAGGAATAGTAAACACGGTTGGCCAAAGCACTGTAATCCAAGTCCAAAGGTAGTGCTTCAGCTGAAAAGCCCATATCAAGTTGGTAGGGTAACTCAGAATAGCGGCGATTATCAATGGAAGGGCGGTTAAGTAAATGATGATCCTTTCTAGGCGCAGAGGTGGTTGGACAGAAGGAGACAGGACTAAAATGAAGTTCGGGACGACTGATTAAATGTCCAAAAAATGGGTTACATACCGAGGTGACGCATAGAGAGGGCGGTAAGCGGCAGAAACGCGCGGATGGCGTGGTGTTGGAGTCGCATTACGAGGCAAACTACATAGGGAGGCAGATTGAAGAACGGGAAGGAAGCACTTTTCCATACGATCAGATAGTTCGTCCGTCATGAATTCACAGGCTTTGGAACTTTATCCCAGTGAGAGAAACGTTCGACAAGACGAAAACCAAAAGGCGGGATAGAACAGACGACAAAACGCTGGAAGGTATGAATCAAGATCACAGAAGCGGGCCAACTTGGATCAACAACGACAAACTTAAGGGCGAAAATGACAAAAGGCTGTGTGTATTTTTCATACGAGAAAACAAAAGAGAATGAATGGAAATATTGGCTAGTACTTCTTGCCTCCCGCTGCAAACTGTAGATGAGCACTGTGTTCATCGTAAGGGAATTTTGACACAGGAATTTCACGCCACAAATCAGGTGTCAGGAAAGCATATGTTTTAGTAATCTGTGAGAAATGGATTAGATGGATTAGATCGCCTCGTGAACCGCATAGTACGTACAGCAGCGAAAGTTGCCTTCAAGAAATTGCCCATCGTGGCAGTAGACCCCTTGGACTGCGTGTAACAATCCTCAACCCCAGCCAGTTGCAGGAGACGCTTGGAAGCAGGAGCAGCAACAATACCGGTTCCTCGAGGAGCAGGAATGAGGCGACACATGACAGAACCAACTTTGCCGCTGACTTTTGAAGGTACGGTGTGGGGTTCACCAAGAGCGGCACCCCAGTATCCTCTCCGGACAGGGATGACAGAGAGTTTGGCGAGAATGATTGCACCACGGATGGCGGTGGCGACCTCCTTGGCGCATTTGACTCCGAGACCAACATGACCTTCCGAGTCACCAATAGCAACGAAAGCCTTGAAGCGTGTACGCTGACCAGCGCGGGTTTGCTTCTGGACAGGCATGATTTTCATTACTTCATCCTTCAATTTGGGAAGGAAGAAATCGATGATCTGAAACTCCTTGACGGGCAAAGAGAAGAGATAAATTTCCTCCATCGATTTGATCTTTCCATCCTTCACGAGCCGACCGAGCTTAGTCACTGGAGCCCTAAGATTTTTCAGTCTGCAAACGAGTAACAAATAATTGGAGAGCTGCGCACCATTCCTTTTCTTCATCTTTGCGGCCGCCGCGACGGGGACCTCTACGGCCTCGACCTCTTTCACCCCTCCCACGTCCAAATCCACCACGTCCTCGTCCAGAGTCAGCCATGAGTAAATGCAATCTGGAAATTTGGTTAGTACCAACAGTCATCTCGATGGAACCTAGCTAATCCATCCTAACGAAACAAAATCCGACAACAAAACATGCACAGAAAGAAAAAGACGGCCTCGAACTACTTTCTGTGAACAAAAAAAAGTACTCACTGGGGCGATTAGTGTCTAGGTGCTACTGGTGTTTGCTGCCGATGAGCGCTCAGTATTGTAAGGAAAGTTTCGGACGATGCCGATGCTTGGTCAGCTAGAGGAGCACTTGTGCCTTGCGGCGCGGACTCTTTGAAGAGCAACCTCCATCCTCAACTTTCACCATTTAAATCTACCAAGTTGGCAGCAAAGCATGATATCCAACAACATGTCAAATTTATCGAAATCTAGTCTTTGCCCCACGTATGTCCTCCAAATTCTCTTCCTTTTTCTCAATTCTTATTCTTAACACAGCAACGGTCGTCAAACCGTTGGAGATGGGGCTTTCACTTTCGACAACAAGCCTAGTGTGCTTGCCGTATGCCATCTTCAGGGCACCGACGACATGTACTACTATTCGACTACGTTCTCTGGAGGGCCGGGGGTATGTGCTATTTTTCAAGTTGTTCTGACTAAGCTCACTCATCCATTCCACAGTGGCGCTTTTGACGCCCCCAAAGCAAAATGCCCTCCGGATAGAGGGTCGCCGAACTGGGTGACAGACGGTTCGGCGTCTTTTTTCCCCTTCAATACCGACTCCCCCGCTTCATCTCCCTCATCGTCTCCGCCGTCCTGTACAAGTCCGATCTCTCATTCCCCTTATCATTTGTCCGGGTTCCATTTCAAGCATGTCTCTGGTTCCTCATCGCCAAGAAGCATTCCAAGCAGGAATAGTTCTTTTATGTCTACCCCAGCGTTGACTCCTGACGACGGAAGTGATTATAGCAAAAGCAGTGGCTCCTTCATTGAAGATGTGAAGGAGAACGATGCTCTTGATTTTCTCATGACTTTATTCCCTCATCACGGCCTGTCCGCCCTCCCATACTCCAGAAGCGTTATCATCTCTGCGCCTAATATGGGAGTTGAATTCCATGGTGTCGTCTTGACTATTCCCGGCAAGCCGAAGACTCTTTATGTTGATGGTAAAAGTGCCCAATCGGTAAATCTTCGTGAGAGGTTAGAATCCTTTGTCGTCACTCTTTCCTTTCAACTAACTTTGAATGTAGTATTGAGGCTCTCCTTGATCTTGCGGACGAGGCACTGGGTTGCAACTCTTTGATCATCATCCTGGAGCGATCGTCTCCAAACCTCGGCAGTGTTCTACACTCGCTGATGTATGTTGGCGGTATAGTCGTTACTAAACCGGTTTATAAAATTGATCCTGCTTATGTTCTTGTCGGCCTCGAAATATGATCTCCATGTTTATTTACTACATCCCTTTCATTCGTATTTACCAGAAAAAATGTGCCCATCTCTTTAAAATTGCATTATGCAAGCCTTTCGGTCCTCATTGATTGCAGTTGAAACGCGGTCTTCTGGTGAATAGCACCCCTTTTTCCACCACATGTTATTATTCGCAAAAGAAACCATTCTTTGTCCCAAAGTTCAGTTGCTCTCTCGCTTTGCATGTCTATTTCCCGGTTCCTTCAGCAACGTTGATAAAAACATGACGTGATATACAAGGAGTATGATTGGAAATTAGTTAATAAAACAGATCTGATGCATCTTCATGCGACTTCTCTTTTCAAATAACGACAAGGGAGTAATCGTCCAGAGCCCATGAAATTGTCTTGTATGTAGCTTGGACTAGACTCAAATATTCCTTGAGGCGAATACATAAAAAAGATAGTTTTACAATACTCTGAATAAAACTTACGATACTAAAACTTCCACTCAAGAAATGATTTGAAATTTGATAACAGTCCATTATAATCTAATAAATAAAATAGTTTCAGTATTTTGTGGGTATTCAAATGTCTCTCACTATTCGATAACTCAAGTCATTGATCGCACTCATTTTGTCTAGCAATCTTTGTATCCCTGGTTTGAGTTTTTCAATGCGCTGGGCGACCAACATAACCTCTTTCGCAGTAAATGTGGCTTGACAGCGCATTACTTTCAAATCAATCACATTCTTGAGGGTATCTGGATAATTTTTCATAAGTTCAAGGTGCATAGTACTAGAGCGTAAATACCTTTCCGTTCTTGTAATAATCCCTGGGCGTTGTCAGCTTCAACAGGATCTATAGCACGTAGGGTGGCATCCTGGCACATGTTAGAGTGTTCTCAACTTGGAATACCATTTGGAGTCACCAGCATTCCAAACTCAATTTCTGGGACAATTTCGAAGAGGGAAGAGGCACCAGCGACGCTCGAAACATCAACGGTAGAACCATCACCCTCTCTCTCATGACTTTCGTTAGAGAATGTGACTCTGACGCCATTCTTGACATGGTCCCACTAAAGCAGGTTTTGAATCAAGATAAATATTTTCATCATCGACCAGAACCCACCCGACTAGCAAGTCTGAAAGAGTGTCATTTCTTGAAATTAGCCAAGACTAAGTTGAGTATATGGTACTTACTCAATTCTCCTTTCCTCGAGCTCTTGTATCGTATGGTCAATTTCTTCTACGTCTCTTCGAACACTCTCATGTATCGACTTCGTGAACCTGCCGAGTGCTTCTCGGAAATACTCGATATCCATACGAAGATGTGTAAAACGAGTGGAAAGATGGTCGCCCTCTCCTTCGAACTCTGCGAGACTCTGCAGTAGATCATGACGTTCAAGATTGCGTCTCCAAGGAGGGGCGAGCATGCTAACCTCAATGTATGCTTGGAGGTATCCCATTCCGTCTGGTACTTCAATATGAGAGAGGACGATTGAGATAAATTCTTTGAGGCAGAATTAATATCAGAACATATGTGATATTCAAGTGAATCACCGTCAATCTTAGCTTTTGTCCGGGCAGCGGAACTCTTAGAATTCATAATAAGATTTGTATATTTCTGAAAGGACAAGTATCAGATCTAATCACGTAGTTCAAATGAGGGAGATAAATACATCGTGAATTTCTGCCCAATGGGGGTGGAGTGCAATCGGTTTGCCTATATCATCGTAAAAGACGTCCAAGTTGTCAAGTGCTCTCATATCGCGAGAAATGGCTGCGAAATGGTCTTCAATGATCTTTACATGGTTGGCTAAATTCGAGATCCCCGTTTTGACGAGCATGTAAGCCTCGCCACTTTGGAGGTACTCAATCTGGAGTTTTGGCAACCTGGCATTCGGGGGAAGCATCGGACTCCTTGAGGGCGGACGATTATCGCCCCGAAAGTCTTCGTGAGGATCATGGACTTCAAATTGGCCACCAGTGACTACAAAATTATTTGGATCAACGAAGAAGGACATAGGAGAGCTTAGCACTCCACAAGGAAGTTTTGAATGTTATATAATCGGGAGGGCACAGATTGGGCCCGCAAACTGGACAATCAAAGTCAGATCCATTGTTGGCAACCAGGGAATATTCACCTTCCAAGTATAGTCGACCCAGTCCTATGTAGACATATATCCCCTCAAGGTTCGCGACCATTTCAACTTTCAACCATTCTATCACTCGGTTCTGGAGAAATATTCCTAGGACAAATATGGCGTCCAACTTCTTGCCTCGAGGCAGACCTGCTGCCAAGAACAGTTATTGTAAGTAGTTGTATGAGCCAAATAGTACAGCACGAAATCTTACCTTGTGTTTCCGATCTCTACCATCATTAGGTCCATCGTTGCCTCAATAAGAGAGTTTTGGTCCACACGTTCATGCCGTTTTTACCTGTCGGGCATAACTCTGAACCAGCTCAACACAACTTGAACTAGGTCGAGATCCTTTAAGAATCCAACAGGCGTCAAGTAATGGCTAAATCTTCACAATGAGCGTTTCTACTATCACGTCTTCCGACACACCTCTGGCTCTGCTTTCCAAGGTTTTAGCTGAAGGATGCTTGAGCCGTGACGACCTCGTCAAGTTCCAGATTGCTGTCTCGGCCTATGTACTTTCCCCAGCCGCTCGACAGTCACTGCACCAGGAAATCAAGAAACTTTCAGTAGCGGTTATGTCTATAGAGAATGATTTTGCGACTGTCTTCATTCGACTGAGAGAAGTTGATAAAGACAACCAAGACATAGTGGTTGATCAGGAAAAACGACTAATCGAATATGCGTCAAAATGGGAGGTCCTTCACAATGTATGTAAGTGCGGAACTGTTGTACACCCTCCGCAAAAACTTCTTCATATCCTCAGGAATACACGCATCTCACGATTAAATCACAAAAAACCGCTAATAAGGTTAGCGCCAAGATCAACCGTGGGTGAAGCATACTTTTCGCCTTGCAAATTCTGTAGCGACCTTGCATTCAGAACTCCTACGCGTGATCCTTCCAATCATCGAAGATCCTTCTATTTCAATCGATAAAAAGGAAGAATCTCTTAATGATTACATTGCGGTGAGCTCTTCTTTTTCGAAGGCTCGTCCGTTTTGTTCAAAAAATTCAGGGCCTTAATGGATATGAAGGGGAAGAAGGGGAAGAGAACGCGGGACGCCTTCAGCGTTTGAAACAAAATTTATATGGTTTTAGTCAAGACCTGATGCAGACAGGAACAAGCCAACAACCAGATGTTCAAGAAAGGATCAAGACGCTTGACGAGAAAATTGCCCAAATTCAAGAAGACCTTGAAAGGTCAGTTTGCAATTTTCCCATTTTCTTCGGAGAGAGTTCCCAATGATTTTTCATAGTTCCTCAAAGTTTGCAAGTCTGGTCACCGCATACCATGAAATTAATAGACCTGATTTTCGTTTAGTTCACAGCATGCTGGGATGTCTTGAAATTGTCGAGCCCAGGGGTATTGAAATCCACCGGGGCCACATTGTCTGCTCTCGGTGCTGCGGGAGCCCTTTCAGCTACTCTTGGTCTCGCTACCTTCCTACCAGGAATCGGTATCGGAATCTTGGTATACTTTCTTGTCTGGTTTTTGAAAGAATATTTATCTTTTTCAGGTCGCTGGTTTAATTGCGCTGGGGATTTCCATCTCTGGTGGTGTCAAAAAGCGACTGGAGCAAAGGCAGCGTACGGACTTGTCCATACTTCTGATCAATGGTCCCTTAAACCTACCTAGTCCAAATGAGTACTCTAATCGCTCTTCAACGCGAACGTGAGGGAGTCGCACTGAAATCTTATGGACCTCGGGAAGTTTTCGATCAGTTGCATAAGCTTGAGAGGGATTTTGGTCAAACGATTGAAAGTTTGGGCGCCATCCACCTTATCTGGTGCACGGTGAATATCCAGTTCTGTCAAATACGACTATAAGTCATCTAATATGCCTCTCACTAGCTAAATTCCGACTGCCAGAGTCTCCGTAATGTTTTAACGACAGCTAATAACCAAGCTGTAAGAACTCATGTGAACACTACCCCACGCTGGCGATTCCTGACAGATTCTCTTTTAAAGATGTTGACTATTACTGTCCGCAACCTGAAGAACATATACGAAACATTGCAGCTGGCACTTGATCAATATTGCTTAGCAGTAGCGAAATAAGGAATTTCAACGAAATCGTCATAATATACGGCTGTATATTCAAGAGATTTTATGATAATCATTAAATCGAGTATATTTGATATCTTGGACCAATCGCCATATAGTGCAGAGACAAGCCATGAACGAGATGCTGTCTAGAAATGACAAGTACAAGATGTGACAAAACTACAGCGTGGAAAGTTCGCAAGAAAACACAGCAAACACACAGCTGACAGGAGGTTATTGTACAGTATGTAAGATGATTGTCAAATACCGCCTGGTACAGAAGGGCTATTGGGGTGAGACGCCCCTCCATCGGCCCTTCACCCTGGAGTCTTCCCAAAATAATTAGATAACAACAAGAGAGTAATTGTCCAGAGCCCATGAAAGTGTCTCGTATATGGCCTTCACCAGGTCCAAATATTCCTTGATCTAAGGAGGTATACATAAGAGGGCAGTTTTGTGATGGTTCCCAATAAAACCTACGTTTCCAGCAGTTCTTAAACTTGACAAATGGATTGAAATTCGCTGACAGTCCATTTTAATCTAATAAAACAGGAAATAATTGGAAGATTTTACAGTGTTTTGATTAAATGTCTTACCAGCTGATAAATGGAGTGGATAGCAGTCAATTTGTTGATCATGTCTTGTATCTCCGGGTTGAGTCTTTCAACGTATTGGGCGACCAAAAGCACTTGTCCCTCAGTGAATGTAGCCCGACAGCGCTCTAGCTTCAACTCGGTCAAGGTCTTCAAGGCAACTAGATGAGTTTATATAAGCTAAAGGTTCAGCGTACTGAACAGCAAATACCTTTCCGCTTCTGTGATACGTCCTTGGCGTTATCAGCTTCAGGGGGATCAGTGGCATCCTGGCACAAGTTGTTAGAATGTTCTTGAATTGGGATAAAAACTGGAATCACCAGCATTCCAATCTCGACTTCTGGGACGATCTTGAAGAGGGAAGAGGCGCCAGCGACATTCGAAATATCGACGGTAAGATCACCATTACCAGCTTCCTCTGTATTCTCCTTGGACAATGTGTCATTGATGCCGTTCATGATGCTGTCCCACTAAAGCAAATTTCACATCCATAAATATTCGCGTCGTCGACTGGAACCTACCCGACTAACGAGTCTATGGAAAGGTGACATCAGCCACGAGAAAGCCAAGGATCCAAAGGGCACTAACTCTTTTATCTTTTCCTCAAGCCCTTGAATTTTTTTGTCAATTTCTTCGATCTCTTTTCTGACACTTTCTTGTTTTGACTCCACGTTGCTCCTAAGTGAGATTCGGAAATCTTCGATACCCTGACGAAGACGTGTAAAGCGAAGAGAAATTTCATTGCTCGTTTTGTCGAACTCTTCGAGACTCTGCAGCGGAACATGGAATTCAACACCGTATCTCGAACAAGGAGCACGAGAGCCAACCTTAATGTAAGTTTGGAGATCGTCCATCGCTTCTTGTTTTTCAATATTAGGAAGTACGATTGTGACGAAATCTACGAGGTTAAAAAGCCAATATTAATATTCCAGATAATGGGTGATACCCAAGGGAATCACTCTCGATCTTTGCTTTTATACGGTTAGTGGAGCTTTTAGAATCCATAATGAGGTTTGTATATCGCTGAAGGAACAAGTGTCAGGTCTAGTCGTGGAACGTCAATGAGAGAGGAATTAAATACATCATGCAGTTTCTCCCATTCAGGATGGAATGTGATCGGTGTGCCCTTGATGTCGGAAAAAAGCTCCAACTGGTCAAGTGCTTTCATATTTCGAGAGATGGCTGCGAAATTCCTTTCAATATCCTTCACGTTATCAACTAATTTTTCGATCTCGTTCTTGACGAGCGTGCGAGCCTCCCCGCCTTGGAGGTAATCGGTCTGGCGTTTTGGTAAGCTAACTTCGGGTGCAGGTGTCTCTGCAGTCTGGCCTTGCAAGTATTTTTGAGGGACATCGAGTTCAATAGGTGATAGTAGGATGTCAATGGTCAAAGCGGACATGTCGAATCAAGACAAAATGTGAGGAAAGCTTAGCGCTCCACAGTAAGTCTAATGTTATATAATCTGGAGGGCGCTCTCTTGAACAGAACAGGCGAGCTGGACAATAAGTCAGTTCAGTTGCTTGAAATCAGACATAGACGGGCGAGCTCACATTTCCGTAACAAGCAAAAGCGACCCAGTCCTATGGAACAACTCCATACAGTCCTGTAGAAAGCGTGAAAATCGTACATCGCCTCAAGGTTCGCGATTTCTATCGCATAAGTGTCCTTAGCCCATAGCATGAATCTGAAGAAACGTCCCAGGACACTGGCAAACAGAGCAGGTGATGTCGCCTGGAGGCATATCTTTATCAACTGAAGTCATGCTTAAAGGAGCACTGCACGATAAGCTTGTTCAACTTCCGACAACGAGGTCTCTGCAGGACGTCCCAAGCGTAGGTTAGAATCAAGAATCAGTTTGTTTTGCTTGCTGTGGACGTGAACCAAATGGTGCACCCAAAGTATCAAAGTCGGCGTTTTCCGAAAATAAAATAAAAAATCCAGAAAGTGAGCAAGGATGCTTCAGCTTTGATTTTGTGTAGAATGTTTGTGACTGCGCCTTACAAAATGGCATAATAAAAAAATTGAGACTTCATGACACCTTCTACAATGAGACTTTTTTGGCACTGACAATGGCAGTACCATGCCGAGTCCACTACTCAAAGACTCAAACTCGCAAACGGTAATCGTCCAGAACACGCTTGATCTGCTCGTAAATGCCGATTTCCCTTTGCACTCTGTTGTCAATCTGCTGAAATTTGTTAAGTTATGGTGGTGTCAAAGTGTAATTACTTACTTCCCGATTAGAGTTACCAGTGTCCAAAAACATACTCAGTTGAGCGCAGTCGTCACCAAGCTGGGAAATGGTGAGTCGAGAACAAAATTGGAGGACGTCGGGCTATAATACCTTGTCCCAGATAGCGCCAAAATGTCCCAGTTTCCCGACCAGACCAGAGAAAAGCTGGACAAGAGACGATATCTGTTTCAAAACAGAGTCGAATTCCGCGGTTATGTAGGCGACATCCTTCTTCGTCGCTTCTATCTCTCGGTTTCTGGAATCCGTTGTGGGTTGCTTGGCTACGTTAAATATCATCAGGAAGTGTTTAAAATTAAAACATTATGTAGAGAGCAAAATAGCTCACCATTCCGTGCAGAAAACCAGCCTGCAAATAACTTCCCAACAATATTTAGGGGGAAAAAAGGAGTGTTCTGAATAAGTGTCCTTACAGCTCTCAAGATTCCTGTATTTTCTTTTATCTCAGAGTCACCTGCGATGTTTAAATCAGCATAAAACGAAAATGAAAGAGGCAAAGAGTTCTTACAGTTCGATGATATCTGGGACATGGGGGAAAATAAAATGGTCCGAGGCAGAATTGATTCACATAACATACTAGATTCCTATTGCATTGCTGTATGAATGTCATACATCATCATTGTCAGAACTTCACACTAACCTCTTATCGACAGGGAGATTAGAGCGTTGCTGGGATAGTTCGGCCAAAAGTTGTTCTTTGTTCTTCTTCTCGCGGTCTAGAATTTCAACGAGAGAACCGTGGATGTCATGCAGCTCGCTCTTTAGAGCATCAACCCGCTGGTCGTAAGGCCGGAGATCTTCTTGGGCTGACCGTGCGATCTGTGATGCGTCAGTATCATATTTCCAACTACTTAGAACACTGTTCACTTTGCTCGCCGACTCCTTGATCACTTCGACTCGGTCATTAATAGAGTGCTGGGTATCAAGAGCAATTGGCAAGACCACGTTGATGAACTCTGAGATATACATTAGGCGCTCCCAAGGTCTTAAGTGGAGAAAGTTAACCTTGGATAGCAGCGTACACACGGTTAGCTGAGCGACGCGATTCGTTGAAGAGCTTGAAATACTTCTGAGGACTGCGATTTGGGCATAAGCAGATCTGGGTGATTTGTGATGGCGTACCTCGTCCGCTTCAATGAGACGGGGAAGGAGGTGAGTTTCATTGATATCATCGATGCGCTTTAGTCCTTGATTGATTTTTGAAAAGCTTTCTTGAACAGCAAGCGCGGTATTCAGGAGAGATGAGATATCATCCGCAGCCGATGGGTCGCTATAGTCAGGAGGTTTCTGGTCGTAGGCAAGAGACATCTCGACGTGACTCGCAACTTAAAGGTTGTACAGTATACTGTGGTGCATCCGAAGAAAAGGTAGTGGTATTTCTTTATCTATCATGCATCAATAGAGTTCTGAATTTGGTGCTGACTCTAGATTCCTCATTAACTGGTTTTGGATTATGAGTTCCATCCCAGAAACTGATTCAGTAAGAACGTGCTCCTTTATTTAAGCCTACATTTGATTGATATAAGTCTGAGACGGCTGGACCACTAGGACTCTGTTCAGTATAGCACGCGTCTCACGATGCCAATCATGTCACGGATAATCAATTGGCTCCCTAGGCGATATAATTCCGACCACCTGGAGCTAGATAACATCACCACATCCTGGTTTGGAAGGTAAATATTCGCAGATATCTAAGAGACTTAAGTTAGGTTTACATAAAACCTCTGATTTCCAGCGACTTGATCTGTCGAAAAGAGTGCCCTATACATTATACACTCCTTTGTGGGGCGCTAGTCTTTCGTCGTATTGACCCAAGACTACAAGTCCCATCAGAATCAACTTCATCTTGCCCCGACATGTCCACCAAGATTACCAATTCCCCACCACCTTTAGAATCCGATGGTCCTCTTAAAGACCCCCAGGTCGAGGTTACAAATGCTTTCTCAAATGTCGACTTGCCGAAACGCCAAACCGACTACCTCCAAGATGGCGAGACTCGCACGCTCGCCCAGGCAGAGGTCAAGAAATTAGCTGACAACGTGAGGTTCATTGAAGAGCGTTTTGCTGTCATCTCTCGAGACATGAGAGCACTCGACAAGTTGGAGCTCTTTCACGATAGAACCGGCAAACCGATTGCATTCCATCCTGACTGGGAGGGACTTCACGATGTTCTTAATCCTCCTCTTTGACAGTACCTGATTAGACCTGATACTCGTCCCTTCAGAAATATACAACTCTCATTATGAAATCTAAACGCTCCGCTATTAGTATAAAAGTTAAGATCGACGGTGATTCGATTGAATATCGCCTATTATTTTTGATATTAACTTTACCTTTGCAGTATTGGTCACAAACGTCCTCCCTAACATTCAAAAACCGGAAAGAATGGATGACATCCAAGCCTATGTTAAGGTTAGCTCCCTCGTTCCCCATTCGAAATGTAATTTTGAATGCCACAATATACTGCAGAGTCTCGAAGACTTCGATGAGGAGAGCGACGACATTTCTCTCCGGTTTAAGCGTCTTGGCCAGGGTATCGAGGGTTTTCGAGAATCACTTTGGAACAACACAAACTCAAGACAAAAGACTGCTCAAGAGGATATTGAAAGAATTGACAAAGAGATTCAAGAACTTGAGAGCAAGGCAAATGAGTTAGTGCCCCGTTTGCTACACTTTACCTGATCGTGACTAATGTCAAAAAATGGCATTCTTGCATAGACTTGCTGATTTGGTAAGTTTCCTTCATTATGTAAATATTCATTTCGACCTAATGCTCGCTCAGTGGGACAAAGCGAAGAAGAAAGCCAAGAAGGTCGTCGACTCGATCTGGAAAAAGAAGTCCGAGGAAAGTGGCGATGATATCACCGTTGATATTTCGAATGTTGCCGGCGCCACTTCGCTTTTCAAGATCGTCCCAGAAATTGAGATTGGAATGCTGGTAACTCCAAATTATACTACGATTTGAACACTTTAACATGTCCCAGGGTGCCACCTTGCGTGATATAGACCCCATTGACGCTGATACCGCCAAAGAAGTATCACGGAAACGAAAAGGTATTCACAATCTAGTGCGATACTTGTTTAACTTATAAACAATTATCCAGGTAACTCAAAGGCTGTAGCTAATTTGAAGTTGGAGCTTTGTAAGGCCACGTTCACTGAGGAAAAAGTTACTTTGGTTGCCCAATATGTTGAAAAACTCAACCCGGACTTGAAAGAAATGCTCGACAGACTGACTGCCATTCACTTGATCTATCAGATGGTGAGAGTTGTTTGATTATGTGCAAATTCTTTGACTCCTTCCTGTTTCATCAGATTAAAGTAGATTGTCAGCACCTTTCAATTCACTTGTCCAGCTTGAAAACTTCTAAAAATGTACGTTTCTCAGGAGCGTTGCAAAAGTACCTTGTTTAAGTGTGAACCTCTCCTTAGATCAACGGCCTTTTGGACTTGGTCAGGGCTACATACGAGACACTGTCATACGCCTTGGATGATTACTGCCTCACTGTTTAATGACGCTACGAAGAGAAGTTGCAAGAATGGCAAGTTCATTGGTAGCAAATTCTATTATATTATGACATAGTTCTATACCAAATCCTTCTTACTTAAGAGAAAACCACTGTTCCGATCACGCATTTTCTCATCTCCATCTCACGGGTATATACCAAATGAGCTTAATGACTTGCCAAATCAGTACTATTCCCAAAATAACATAGCGGAATGTGCATGCATATGGTTACGACAACACAAATTCCCTTTCAATAGAGCATGAAGGCGGTTAAATGAAGGACGAGGCATTTGGCCCAGCACAAATATGTATACTTTCAGGCGGATGGATACAATGATACATGAATCATTTTAGAAGAGTGGCTTTTATCGAGGTATCTGTTCTTTTACCTGAAGGGTGTCATGCACGTTGACTGGGCTTTATCAGATTTCTTAAAATACAGACAATTACAGTTTCTACATCACAATACAAGTCTCATCCTTTCCTTCCAGCCGACGTGAAATTTCACCAGCTTCCATTCCTCTTTGACTCGACTGTGCTCCTATTTGTACAATTAAGACTCCTGCATTCTGAGCGTCGAGATCGGCTTTGAGATGGTGCCTGAAAAATAAATATCGTCTACGGATACTCTCCTCCATTGAAATTCTCGCTCACTTTTGCATTAGTTCTTCAATCGCAGGTTTGATTTTTGCAACTCCGCCTTGGGAGTGCAAGCCCTTGCCTGTCGCAAAAAAAAAGAATTTTGGTTTTTGCTGAATCAAATATCGAGAGAAATCAACCACCAACCAACAATGAGTCGAAGTTCGGTCCTGCCCTCCCGCTTTGAATTGGTGATTGCCTCGTCAGCTCGGGCGATTGCTTCTTTCACGTAGAGTCCATGGAGATCAACTTCACCTGGCGCACTGTCCTGTTCGGTGTTTTATGTGAGTATTGATCCTGCCGAAGTTTGGGAAAATATACCTTATTGTTTTCTAAAGAAACCCAGAAAATAATTAAAATAAGCGACTTGAGATGAGTAACCCGAATATTGTAACTGACCCCCAAAGATCCAGTCAGACGCTTGTTTGTTGAATTCCTCCATCTTCCTCTGGTGTTCCTTGCCCTGATTTGAGAGCTGCTTTGCTAGTGCACCGTTTCTCTGACTATATGCTTCATGGCTTTGTTGGAAGCACTTTGCCATTTGATCACCTTGCTCGTTGGCTTGTGCTCGAAGGGATATAAAATGGTCATTGTCCTGGTTTGCTTGGTTCGAATCCTGGTGGAAAACCTAATTTGAATTAGATTTTAAAAAGTACTCTGAGACGCACCTGGTGTTTTTTCGGAGGGTAACTTGGACCAAGTACCGCCGAGGGAGGATGATGATGCGGTTGCGCCTGGTATAGGGGTGACTGTTGAGCTGCTTCAGGCTTACTGGGCTCTGGGCTTGTCCGTCCACAGAAAAAACTAAATATGGACTTGAAAATTTCAACCAACATGGGAGGCGCCCAGCTGTTGTGAAGCAGGGGAACTAGTTTTAGCTAGAAACAAAGCCGAAGTTAACTCAATTAAGTAATTCAAGCGATAGCGCGTTCAACAGGATGTCGGATTTGAGGTTGCGTTTGTCGTTTCAATCGTATAATAAAGGTGATTTCTTTCACGAGATTGAATACGACTATTATTTAATGCGTACAGTGCACAACGTGTTGCGTTTATTCCTCACCCATGACAAACAAATTAATATTGAAATGGTATGCTAAGTAGTACAGCTCCATCGTCGAAATTGAACTCCTTCTATCCAGCTCACCCTTGATCGAATTTTCTGATAGTGTTCCTTTGCCAGGTGCCTAGACCACGTTGTCTTCCCGATTATTGTTCATCGTCATCTTCTGAATCGAGAGTCATGGAGGTTGACAGTGTCATTTGAAGCAAAATTTAGAGTTCGATAGATGCCGGTATTTCGGCATCAATAACACAAATGCTCAGCAGTTCATCCCATTGTAGCGTTCTGGATGGTGGATTGGTTATATGGTGAAGGATTTCAAGCGCATATAGCTGTCCTTTTTCTTGCCTGTCTTCCAACCCAAATTCGGATTATTCGGCAATCAATCGATTGACTTGATTCTTGGAAATCAATTCACGGCATTTTTCATGCATCCATTCCTTTTAACTCTCTTTTGCTTCCTATTATGCCACCCCGCCGTCGACGCCGGAAATCTAGGGAAAGGACAACGTTGCAGTGTCGGTAATAACAGACTCCAAGTGGGCACACTACAATTCTGGGACGAATGCAATTCAGTCACTTTTTGCTCCGACAAAGGCGTTTGTGAATCAAAGCGCTGTAGGTCCGACGATTTCCCATTTGGATACCCTCGGGACTCGCCAGATCTGCCTCCCAAGTGTCCAAAAGGACAATTCTGTCCAGACGAGGGAAGTGATTGCCAGCCTGTGTTGCCAGTTGGAAGCCCATGTCAACTTAATCGCGACGGTATGTGAGGGGTTGCGTCAACTGGCATGTCGTCTCATAGTTTGCTTTGTTTAATTAGATCAATGCCAGGGGCCTACAAATTTTCGGGAGCTAGCCGATGCCAGCGGTCGTGGATTAAACTTTAATGGTTCTGTTTGTCTGAATAATGTCTGCATGTAAGCTTTTTGCGGCTAATTCCCAAACAAGTGCCAAGTTAAGTCATCACATTCCAGGTGGGCAAATGCAACGGTGGGGCAGATTTGTGCGGTTGAGAACACACCTTATATCACATACGGCGCCAGTGGTGAATCTATCGACATTATATCACGGTCAGTCAGCTGCTTTTGATCGTCGTCGTCGTCTGACTCAATTTCCTCCAGCGGAAATTGCAAAGTCGGTCTCTACTGCGACTCTGCAAATAAATCCTGCGTGTCTACCCAAGTTCTCGGCGCCGCTTGTAATGCAGATAAAGAGTGCGTTCGGTCATTCAATGGATTCATTCATCGTCCTTACTGCCCTTTTTAAGATGTGATTCGTTTAATTGCCTAAGTTCTGGGGTCTGTGGTAAACCGGACTTTGAACCCCGTCATTTCAATGCCTGGGTGTATGTTTTGGTTTCATTTGGTATTTTTGGCGGTGAGTTTGGCGTCCAGTTGTCACAATTGCTTGGTGCTCATATTCTAAGTAGGAATGGGAGGTGTCATCTATGGGTTGTACTATACACACAAGGAGCAGCGTGAGACTGAACGTATGAAGCGCGAGCAGTATTGGCAAGAGCAGGTTTGGTCTCGATGCCTCTTAATATCCACAACTTTTCATGTTGTCTTCAGAACGCTTTCCACCAAAACTTGCTGAGAATGCGGGACTTTGCGGCAAATCTTTCTGTGACGTCGTTACCGAAACAAAAACAGGAAGCATCTGACGTTTCCTACGCAACCATAACGATGGCAGAGGACTCAGTTCAGAGAAACCGCTCAGAATCCAAGCGAGATAGTAAAAGGGACATTGACGATCGCTTAGCACGGCTAAGTCGCAGATTTGACCCTGGACGCTTTTAAGCCTCAACTAAGTATCTGGAAAAACTTAATTCGGACTTGTCTGCTTCTGCCATTAGAAAATGTTGTGTATCGCCCATATTTTGCTACTTGCGGAGTGGGTTAACAAATGTAAACAAGAAGCTTCGATGACCTCTAACTTTATGAGCGTTTTATTACCATGTCTGACCATGTAGACGACATTGTCCTGGCCCCAACCACTGACAAAGGCAAGGGGAAAGTCCATGACAACAATTCAAGTAACTCGGAATCTTCAAGCGAGACTGTCTATCCCCCAACCGGTATCGAAGTGGAAGAGACTCGGAGGGTAGAGGAGGTATAGATCCAAATATTCTTGGCTTCCCGTAAGCTCACATTCATGTTTAGAACCTCAGAAGATGGGAGGTGGCAGAACGCCAACGGAGAAAGGCTGCGCGTGAGACGGTATCTCACTCAGGGCCGTCGTTCGTTCAAGGAGTCTCAAGACGTGCAAGCCTGCTTCTTACGGGTAAAAAGAGCAAGAAACACCCTTCAAGTTCCTTCAATATGGGCAATCCTGAGGCACTACGTTCTCAGGATAACATAGACGTCGTTCCTTTAACCCACGTACCAACCCGCTCGACACCTTCTCCAACCCATTCAGAACTTGACCGTAATCCATTTACAAATCCACCGCGGGAACCTCTATCTCCATTTGACGATGTGCATGCCGTTCGAGACTCCCTGTTGCCGTCTTCACATGGAAAACAGTTGTCTGATACTTTGGAGGAGGGTGCAGTAATTCCAAATGGATCGTTAAGCATGTGGCAGCCTATTCCGGTTGTGGCTCAACATACAAGATCACCACCCAAAGCGTCTTCGGAGGCTATTCCAACGGAGAAGGAACCAGATTTGAGATGGTGGCATGAGTGGTTGTGTGGTTGTGGTGAAGGTCCTGATCGGGGTGGTGATCATCAGGTGCACTAGCATTCTAAAATGAAGTAACAACTCATAATCTTTGTTTCACCTAGGCTGGTCATACAAACCCACTTGAATAGTTATTCATAGCTGTCCTTAATCATTCCAATTGCTTTGTACGCAGGGCTTTTCGGTGTCATATTTTGTACATCACTGCAGGATGTAGTAATACAATCGTATAATTGTTACTCTAAAGCATAGCTGAAGGCAGCTGTCTAACAAAACAAATTAGACGGGTGAAAAAAAGACGAGCTTTGGTGATTTTCTGGCTTCCTCAATCATGTCGGAGGATGGGCTTTTCGAATGAACGCCATCTCTAGATATCGACATAGGACGAATTGATGCACTTTCTATGTCCTGGTTCACTTCAGACTCAAGGTCCTGTTGCGGTTGAGCCTCGCGAATATCTAGAGTGACACCTGTGACTGCTTGAGCATTTTGTTCCAATTTCGGTGGGAGATTCCCTTGACCCGTAAAAGGAGCTTGTACAACAATGGATCCGGATCCAGATACCGGTTGTTGTGGAACAGTCGGATTCCTGTTCGTTCCCAATAGCCAGTCGGGGTAGCTCCTCAATTGGTTGGTTAAAGTTCTCGAAAGAGAAACGTTTCTTGAGACATTTCTTCCAATATTGAAAAACGGAATTGAGAGGCCGTCTAACAAGCATTTAATGGACAAAAGGTGATTAATACAGGTAGTCAACTTACGAATTATGATTGAAGAAAGCACGATAAAAGAAACAATGGGTTGGAGTGCAAGGCTCAGGTAATCTTGTTGGGTTACAGGTGGATTCGCAGGAGAAGGAAGGCGATGGATAGCTAGTGTAGAGACGAACACGGCACCAACACCCATCTACTAGTCGTGAGTTTTGTTGAAATATGGTGTTGGGAAAGCAAATACTCACAGGGCCTGTATACGATTTTCGTAAATAATTGCTAAGGAAAAAAGGCATCGACAACATACCAAAGTGACCGGAAAATAATGCCTCTCGCCACGATCCTATTTCAGGAATCCACTTGTATAGTAAAAGGATCGCTGGTATACGGCGGAGAAACATGATTCCGATGGCAAGAATGACTAAACGCGTCGGTGATATCCCAAGATCGGGTATAGAAAATGAAGCGAAAGGTAGCCAAGCCCCGATGTAAATGAAGCAGCCACAATTAAGAACCAGATCAACGACAGAGGCGAATACTTCTCCTTCGGTATGGACATTAAAATCGCCGTCCCAAGATATCGCGCTACCTGATGATGCCAGGTAAGTTCATTGATGTCATCTGTATTCACACCCGTAACTACCTGCGGCAAAGGCAGCCAGAAGGTCATCACTGCCGAGGCTGCTCACAACCCCAGTGGTGAATATAGCCAACGCCAGATACTGGGCGACATAAGATTCGCGGTCTATGAATCCCCGGCGATGGGAGAACTTCATCAGGTACGAAAAGAGTAGCCCTGAGTTCGAATGTGAGATCGAAAATCAACAACCATGAGGGTCTGGAACACACCAAACAGAGCACCCATTACGACCCCAAGGATGACTTGGTCTGGGAAATAAAAACTCCAAGGTGAAAAGGTTCTGAAATAAATGAAAAGGAGATGAATCACATAACCATCCAATAAGAATCCAATTTTTGAAGGCAACGGGACGTGGGCCTTCCAAGGTAAGATAAAGTGCTAGAGATAAGAAAGGATAAGCAAGTCCATCATTGGCGGCAGATTCTGCAGAGAGTATTTGGCGGAGATTGATTGGAACATGCTTCCGTGCAAAATTCCCTCCTATGAAAAGATTGTTAGAGCCCAAGCAACGACAGTGAAAGTGTTGTACCTATGATCGCGGCACAAATAATTGGATCAGTCGGTGTCAGACAGGCAGAGATGGCCAAGCACGAAATGAAATTCAGTTGCGGAAAGAGCCCACGGAGCAATCCTGAAATACTGCTTGATATCAGAGGCAAGAAAACGATTAGAGAGATTGGTACCAGCAACGACGATCCAGCCGATGGCCATAGTAGGAATTACCATTGCAGAAAGACTTTTTGCGTGTTGAGCCATGTAAGATTTAGGCAATTCAACACCGATGGCGAAAAGACCTGTAGCAAGGACAATTCTCATAACCTCAAGAGTGATGGTATTAGATGCATGTCCCCAAGCACGTGGGTCAAAAATGTCCAAAAAATATGGACCCATGAATATCCCAAACAGTGTGCCAAGAACAACCTCATTGACGAATATCTAATGATGGTTAGCCATGAGAGGACATAAGTCAAGGCGAGTACCTTTTCTCTGGCGATAAGAGAGACCATGGAGAACTATAGGGAGAGAATGAAGACCTTTAGACAAAGACAGAATGAGTAGAACACTGACAGCTACGACGAAGCCCCCAAGGCACATATAGGCCACGCTTGTTTCGGTGACCTTCAGAGATCAGGATTCAGGCGAGTAAAAGTAAAGCTGCACGAAGAATACAAACTTCTGTGAGACCCATGACAACTGTTAGCTTGAAAAGAAGACGGATATTGGGATAAGAGATTTGGTTGGAACCATAAAGAGGAGTACTTTATGTTGTAGAGCCTGTGCCAGGAGAAGTTGGACGAGTTGGAAGTTGGCCACCACAAATTAAATGATAAGAAACACGTGATAAATGGCATCAATGTAATAAACTACAATGTCCTTCCTTCTTACTAGATGGCTGGAAATGCTAATCATTGTTCATTTGTGTTGCTTGCGGAGTTTCACATCCTTGAGGGGGCACAGCTCAAGTATCAATTCCCTCAACCATTAGGAGTCGATGAAAGGTGTTTATCCTTCTGTGCTTCTTGCAATTCATTTACTTAAACATTGGCTTTTCAGTGTGCTCGCCATGTCCATGTTACCGGATGGCGCAGAGTCTCAGTTGGATGACTGGACTATTTTTTTCTTAAATCAGACCCCATTCAATACGATATCCCCTGTATTAGCCCTCGACACGCCAGACACAAAGCCAATAGGTTTGCCGGGTGAAGAGGATGACAGTCACTCCAAAGACAAGCCAGAATTGTTGTGTGTTCTCAACTTGGTCCGAACGAAACACGACAAATCATTGGATCGGTTCGTGTTTTTTTTTACACCGTTCTCAAGACTTCAATTAATTATGTCCCAGAGGGGCTCAGGTCCTCGCTCTGGCAATTTGCACGCGTCATCCTTTCATTCAAATATTCAAAGTGCGTTCTAATTATATGCAAGACGTGGGATGGCAAAACTCACGAGCGCTTCAGCCGTTTCTTCTGCTAGCATTGGACGATTACTTTTCTGACCCTTCGCAAGAATGTCTCTCACGACTTTTCGATGCGGTTAATTCTATGGATCTTTCTGGCGCCCCTCTGTTGACAAGGCACGAAAAAATGGTCATGAGGTCATCCGACAGGAAAGATATTTTTGCAGAAAAGTTTGTCAATATCCCTTCTCAGCAGGTCCTGCGTCCTGGAAGCTCGACAATCAGTCGGAAGTCCGTTCAGAAACATAAATCCACTCCTTCAAACGAATCCTACTCAAGTTTCGAAGATGGTCTTTTGATGCGCAATGGGGAGCGGTATAATGACGACAGCAGGAATCGAAGAAAGGATATCCACGGAGCAAGCCAAAAGACAGATGATAACACTGTATCTCAGAACCAACAACATTCTCCATCCGATTCTTCTTTCTCTTTGGGTGAAAGCGCAGTATGGGTTGGCGATGAAACAGGTTTAGAAATTTCGCCACCCAAAGATAGAGCAACTGATGCTAGCAGTGTCGTTTCCGCTGTCGGAAGCAGCACTATAGTCGGCTCGACACGCAACCGTAGATCCACGGACGCTTCGTCGTCATCCTCCCATGCCCACGGTAAGGAACAGATTTATCGGGCTCTGACTTCGCGACATGTGCATAACGATTCGCAAATGCGACATGGACTCGTTAAGGATACCCACTTCTACCATACAACAGCCGCGTATAAAGATCATAAACTACCAATAAAGATGCCCTTATCGACTTTCCCAGAGGAAGTTGGGGATGTGGGTTGTTCTCTAACTTCCCCTTTAAAAATAACTCACCACAACGAGGCGTTTAGTATTCTTTAATAACCCTCATCAAAGTGTTCTCACAGTATTCGATGGTATCTGGTCCAGTGCATCCTCACCTTCACACGAACGGACCACAGACTCACCCCATCATCATTTTGTTCAATGCCCTTGTAACCGGAAAGCGTATCATATTTTTAGGACATAAACGTCCAGCAGGAGAAGTCTCTAGCTTTGTTTTGTCAGCATGTGCATTGGGGTCAGGTTGCGGCGCCGTTCTGCGAGGGTTCATAGAACGGGCCTTCCCCTATGCTAATTTGCGAAACAGAGAAGAATGGGAATCCGTGTGAGTAATATTAACCCGTTCTTTTCTGCCATTGCCAGTCCTGACGTTCCTTTAAGGCCGGCCTACATAGCAGGGGTGACGAATCCCATCTTTGAATCTTCGCGACAGTGGGATTTGTTCCTCGATATTAGCACTGGCCACGTCGCAGTCGCCAAGGACATCCATTCTACATACCCACCCAGTAGCACGATGGGGTTGAGTGCAACAGTGCTTCCGAGGGCTGGCACTCTGAAAGCTGAATCATCTATAGGAAGCGAAGACGACGGAGGCCGCGGGGGGAAAGACAAAATAGATCCGAGTAAAGACAACAACGCTGACAAAGTCTTCATCGAGGATGTAAGTATTTTTGGTGCTACTGGTTCCATTTCTGCGGTCGACCTTTCACCTGCCATGCCTAGATCCGAGCGGCAATTGAAGATCACTTTGGAGAGAGCCTTGTTCGCATGCGCTTTACGGAATATGTGACACGATTCGTTCGTCTTGCGTCTCGGTATGAGGAAGAGATCAATGGGACCTCGACCTTTGGATTCCCGAGTGCACCATTCGTTGAAGTACCAGGTCAGCCCTCGAGGCTAGGTAGCGGTATTGCTTTCAGTGACGAAAGTGCATGCATGCGAGAACTAGTTTCCAATGCTCATCGCATCGAGGCATGGCGGAGAACCAACAGTTATCGATATCTAAAACTGGTTCAGTGTTTCTGACTCCAACACCGCATCCATATGCTGACTATATCTGCAGGACTATCCCAAAGTTCAGGCGATTAGTGCTATTAAAGGATTTGATGTTATTCACCAGATATTCCGATTGCGATACACAAAAAATATCCTAGACTCTGAGGCACTGGCTATAACGCGCAGTCTTGCGAATGGCGTCAAAACGTACGACCAGGTGCTTGAAGTAAGTTGTCTTCTTCTCAAGCGAGATACAGACTTTGACCGATTATAATTTTAGCTTCTTGCTTCCTTGCCACATGGCGGGGGCTTGCTTTATCTCGGGTTTTCCCTCTTTCATCAGAAAGAGGCCATTAGAGACTACACTGTTGAACTCTTTGATCAGCTGCGTGCATATCCGGTTCGTTTCAGACTATGGGTCCAAGAAGTCACATTCTGAGTTTTTCGGTTAATTACAGGTTGGGGTGTTGTTTCTACAGAGTTTGAATCACTTCCAGCGCTATGCCTACGTTCGGCAAGCGCATGCAAAGGAGAGGCGAATGTTAGCGGAACAGCAATACCAACAGCACTTCTCCGAATTTTACCAGACACCAGTGGCGCGTACACGTTCGGATTCCATCATCAATGGAAATTTTTGATTTTTAAAAACGACTTGTTTAGAATTTGAAGAGGTCGAGCAATGTGATAACAAGGTAATATATGGTCTATTAGGACTTATTGAGGTTAATCCTATGGGCTGTTAAGCAAACGCGTTCACTGTAATTAGTCGACTATTGGATTCAACTGTAGAATCTGTTTTTTTTTACGAAGTTGAGAAGGATTTCAAATCTTAAAGCACATTCCAAGCCCGGAATTGCCACAAACTCGAGTCGAAGAGACGCTGACTCGTGCTTTCGCCATCGTATCCAAGTGTGAATGCAGACCATGGACATTGCAAGGTTTTTACGGCCGCACAACATTATAGCAGCGGATCAGTACTCGGTTCGATTTCGATCAGCCTCCGCTATATGCGCACCGTGAACATCACGCCCTCTGTGCTTGAACATGCAACAACCCATTGACATTCTACCTGCACAGCGTACAGATCTTCAGTATCCCACCAGTGACGGGGCTTGTCTATCTACTTCCCCGGATTCATTGGTTTCAGCGGCTCTGTTGCCAAACACCCCCAGTTCCAATCGTCAGAGTTCTCCTCTACCTCAAAGGAGGACTAGTAGCCGCCCAAACTCAAGTGCCACACCGCCCCAAAATCGACAACCTGAACACCAATGGACCCTCTTTGGCCAATTGATGGAGAATGAAGGTCATCTGGGCGTTACTTCAAATTCGAACAGAAGCTTACGAGAATCGGAAATCAATTATTTTATGCGTCGCGGGAGCAATTCTTCTGACTCTTCTCATTTCTTTGAACCTACACATAAACCTCTGGAACAGCAGGTGTTTCAAGAGGTGTCGCCCTTGCGTGGCGACTTGGCGGCCCAGCGGATTCGTTCGAGCGAGCACGAATACGACTCTGACGACTATTCTTCGTCTCACTCCTTATCTCGCTCTGCAAATTCGAGTGGGACTTCTTCGCTCTCGTGTCCTTTATTCAGAAGGCCCAGTATACCGCTGGTCTGGCGTAATGTCTTCAAATGCGCCATCGCATATTTCATTGGATCCCTTTTCACCTTCACACCTTACCTCTCCCGCTTGTTAGCTGACGTGACTTCCGGTTCTTCTCCAATACCATCACCCAGTGGTCATATGGTCGCAACTATGTAAAGCATCTTCTCATTTTTACAATTTATGTCCTGACTTCATTTAGTGCAGTCTATTTCAACCCCGCCAAAACTGTAGGGGCCATGATAGAGGCCGATCTCTTTTGCTTGTTCGGGCTGTTATATTCAGCTTTCGTCTGCCTGACTTCCATGTCACTGTATTGGTGGCTGGAACTTAAACCAGGATGGGAATGGTTGGGTGACTTCGTTGCTGTCACCTGGATAGGGGTATGTATGAGCATATTGGCTTGGCTCAAAGTTTGGATGGTGAGTACCTTGCATAAGCTTTTCATTTGGAGTCAATTTAATTCGATCCGATCACAGGCCAACCCTTCGTTCAATACAGGTGAGGGTTCCTTCATTTGCAGACTTTATGTTAGATACTAACTAAAGTTAAGCTTGCAGTATGGTGGCAATTGTTATCTTTGTTGTGTGTGTGTCAATTAAATTTTATTTTCGTCCTATGATGTTGATGTCAAATATAGTATTGTCAAAGAGGGTGGACTCGAAACATTGCTTCAGGTGTCGACGATTATTCTTTGTGGTTCTACGATCTCCAATTTGGTCTGCTATCTGATATGGCCACAAAACGCCATTTCCAATCTTCAAAACAGCATGGTGCAAACTCTAGACTCCTACTCTACATTGTTGCCCATGATTACAAGGATATTTCTCCTGGAGAACGACAGAGAATCGCATATAATGGACCTCGAGAAGGTCCAGAGAGCCGTCGAAAATCATCAGAATAGTTTTACGAGTCTCGAAAAAAATCTTCGGGAGGCAAAAAGTGAATGGGCACTCACATTCTCAACTGACTACGGCAACGACTATTCTTCCGAAATGCTGGGCTATACTAATCCTTCAGGCCGTCGCGCATACGAAGATGCTGTTGGTTGTCTGAACCGGCTTGCTCAGCACCTGAATGGTCTTCGCAGTGGAACGCGACTTCAATGTGATTTGACCAAGGCCGATGTAACACGCCACAACCCGTCACCGCCACCATCCGCTAATCAAAACGGCAACGAGCACCATGCGATTGATGAACAAGTGTTGCTTAGCGCTGCGGCCGCTATGTTTGGTGAATTGGTCGAAGAATTAGGGCCACCTTTGAGAGCACTGTCTGTGAGCCCATCTCGCTCCTTATTTTTCAGCATGATAGATTCATCAGCGCCTTTCTAGACAACATCTACGGCAACACTCAACCGTTTGCGAAACGTTTGTTCTCAATCAAAGAAGGGTTCCCGGTGGTCTAGGTCCATGGAACTAGAGGAATTCTCTGAGCTTGTGGAGAACATCGAGGCGGCGTTGGTGCGATTCGAGAGTACTTCAAATCATGCCGTTTTGAGGCTGTACAGACGAAGTGACTTTCACAACACCCAACCGCATTCGGAATCGCCACATAATATCGCCGCGGAAAACGACAATGAAAGCATTTTTGTCGTCTATTTGTAAGCTATAGAACAGTTTCATCAAGTAAACTGGTCGACTGACTTTTGATGTTGGTGTTTTTAGCTTCACATTTACTTTGCAAGAATTCGCTAAAGAACTTATATCACTCGTGGATGCGATAGAGAGGATATACTACTACGAAAGACAACAGGCTCTCCGTGGGTCGTGGTGGTTCCGGTTGATATCCTCAGTCAAGCAGTTCTTCAGTAACGCCTTCCAGGGCGAGGCTCCTGAAGGGCGTCGGCGAAGTTTGAACATCAAGAGAAGCTTATGCAAGAGACCAATTCCTCTTTCCCATTTGACATCAGACTTATCGCGCTCCCATAGCATATATGATCACATCACAACGCACGGGCCAACCTTGGTTTCCGAAAGTTCGTCCACATGCTCCTGATACGATCCAGACACCTTGGCACACATTAACGTTTATGGGGAGAGTCAACCAGACGTTGTGGTCCATTGGTAAAAGGATGAACGAGCGAGATACGAAATTCGCAATCAAGGCAGGGATGGCGACTGCGATTCTTGCTGCCCCAGCGTTTATCGACAGCACACGATCTACTTTTGTCGACTTCTTTGGTGATTGGGCGTTGATTTCGGTGGGTGTCTTTTTTCACGTCATAAGTTTTACCTAATTTTAGATGACCGCTCATTTGTTTTAGTTCTTCGTAGTCATTTCGCCGACCATTGGCGCTGTAAGTATTTTGAATCTATTTTGCTCGCCACCGATGACTAGACTATCTGTTTAGACGAACCATATCAGTTTACAACGCTTTCTTGGCACTTTGTGAGGCATTTTCTCGGCTCAGATATCAATATTCACAACATTCAATTTTTTTGGCAATAGATTTGGAGCAGTCGTTGCCGTCTTGATATATACATTATTCCCTGAGGATGCTGTGGTACTTTCACTCTTCGGATTTGCCTTTTCCATACCCTGCTTCTGGTGGGCTGTTGCGAACCCACAGTATCACTCCGCTTCCCGCTTCGTGCTTCTCACGTACAATCTGACTTGCCTCTTCTGGTAAGTTTGCCAAACGATTCCACGATGTTTGCATTAACTTCTTTCGTACTAGCTATAATTTGAGACAGAGGGATGTAGAGGCGTTCCGGATTGGCATTCACCGTGCGATTGCTGTCACTGCGGGAATTCTATGGGCTGCATTAGTTTCGCGGTTTTGGTGGCCGGCAGAAGCAAGACGAGAATTAAGCAAATCTCTGAGCGAGTTCAGTACCGAATGCGTTCCGATTTGATTCAAAATGATTTAACGTTCAAAATTTTCAGATTTTGCTCGAATCTTGGATGGTTATACACTCGTTTGGTTGCTTCCAACTCTTTCTCACCTGAGTATCGACAAGGAGAGGATGAGGCGAGAAGAGGATCGATTCGCAGCTCAAGACGCATCCAGCCCACACGTCTTTCGAATTCTATACAAGAATTTATGGCAATGTGGGGTTTTTTTTGCTTCATCGGAATGGGTCTCACTAATACATCTCTCTACAGGGAACTCCATTTACAAATCAAATTGATTGAGTTACAAAGCTTGCTTTCGCAAGCACAGCACGAACCCCGACTGAAAGGACCGTTTCCTGTCGGGCTCTACCGTCACGTTTTGACTAGCCTGCAAACAATTCTCGATAAACTACATAGCATGCGATGTGTCACCACGCGAGAAGAATGGTTAGTATTGAAATTATGTTAATAGGCATAGCTAACGGCATTTCTATTTTAGGTACACAGTAGGTCGCACTTCTTTGGACTGTGGCACTAAGGATCATTAACCGTGACTTTTAGAGCGTCCGTGAAGATTTTATCGTTCCAGTTAACAAAGAACGGCGGGAGATGGTGGGCAATATCATTCTTTGTTTTTCTACGCTGGCAGCAGCCTTCCGCTTGAAGGCACCTCTCCCACCGTATCTCCCGCCTATGGAGGAATCAAGGCTTCGTTTGGTATGTGCCCATCATAATGTCATAATTTTTTGAGATCACCAGCTAAAGAGTTCTCATAAGGTCGAAGCGATTCGCAAACTGGATGTCGTGAAGAACCGTGATGTGAATGCTTCCCGACAGCTGCTCTATTTCGCGTACGCTCTGACGATGAAAGGCGTCACTATGGAATTGGAAATTTTGGGGAGGAGGATGCAAGATGCCTTTGGGGTGATTGGCCAATCACCAGAGGAGTTTGAGATGTTGTTCCTGCCGCATTGAGAAAGGCGGATAGATCATCACGGTAATACTTGAAGTCCGGACAACAATACTCTCGTAGCCAGTGACCTTGAGAAAATTACAATTTTACGAATTCAACATTGGTATACTTGGCGGTCGTAATACAACAAACCGTATTGGTCAGAAAGGATACGACGTGGGTCTTTCCTAAATCGGTACTCCTTCCGCCAAGTCAAAATTGTTGCCCTTATCTAAACGAGTTCTAACGTCGTTTTGACTCCCAAGCAACCTTGCACCGCAAGCTTTTCAATTTTTCGTATTTAGTGATAGTTCCAGGTATGTAAACCTATCTTTTTTCTTTTTTTTTTTACACATTCTCCGGAGTAATCTACCGGTCACATCACGTCAACTCTTGGCTGATGCTATTTTTGTTGCGCAGTAGACAACTTAATAACTGCAAACCACTGTGACCTATAACTAAGACCTTGGCAGCTGGCTGCTCTTATACCACAACTATGATTCACCTCTCCTTCTTAGCATTGTTTTTGCACATCCTTGCTGTGGCTCGTGGTCTTCCGGTTCGTGAATTTTCTTGGTTCGTCGCTTTGTTTCCTTGTGCTGAAAGTTGAACTATCTCCAGGACTTCAATCGTCGGCAGACGAGTGTTACGGGCGATTCGACATGTGGTACCGTATGTCTTTCCCATTCATTTTTGGCACAACAGAAAAGAGGCTGAAACTTCTCAGTCGATGTGTGTATTTGCGACCGTCAACGGATCAACAACAAGTTGTACGTAGGAATGATTCGTTTGCAACGCATTCCACGACATTCATTTTCATTAAGACACACTTTACCCCCGTGAAAATCAAAGGGTTGGATGGATGGCAATGCAAGTGTCCTATTCAAACCAACCTTTTTCTTTGCTCATCATTTGGGTATAGTGGTTTCGGTTCACAAATGGCCAATACGCCTATGGTTATAATGTGGATCAACAGCGATGGAACCGCCACGCTCTCCCAACGTAAAGCGCCTAGCGAAGTCATGCCGACGGTTGATTCAAGCCCTCCGAGAACTGCTACGATGGCCACCAAACTAAGCGTGGTATGACAACTTTCTCACTTGTGTGTGTGATTTCTCAAGAATCCGTCCTCATACCTCAGCTCTCATCAGCAAAACCAACACTGGCTTTCGAAATCCCAGTCAGTGATGTCGTCCTTGCTCACTCATTACATTTAACCTTTATCCCTTGCTTCCAGACGAATGGAGATTCAACGCAACAACTGATTTATGCTCTTGGTTCGACGAACCCCTCCTCGTCGGCAGTAAATGCTGCCCTGGTTCAACATGCTGACTACGGGATTATTAAACTCGACCTTACCAAGCAAGCAACGTCGACGGCGTCTCCCTCTGACACCGGTTCTGACACCGGTTCTTCCTCGGGTGGCATTCCGCTTCGACCGTACGAGAAAATGATTATTGCCCATGCTATTTTCTGCGTGGTCGGCTTCCTCTTCTTTCTACCCGCAGGTGCTCTCTTGGCCCGCTACTTGAGAACTTTTGTACCAGGTCCAATATGGTTCAAAGCGCATGCTATTCTCCAATTTTTCATTGGTGGGCTTTAAATTCTGGTTCTTTATCTCTTTGATATAAATCGGTTCGTAATTCCGCAGCTGGGCCTACCATTTTTATCGGTGTAATGCTTGGCATTGGTGCGGTTTCCAAAGCAGGCGCTTTACATCTCAATGATGATCACAAGGTCAGAACTCAATCTATTTGGGTCTAATGCGTCATCTATGAAATCCACTGACATCTTGGTTTTTGTTATAGCGTTGGGGCATTGCCATTTTCGTCCTTTACATCGTGCAATGCTCGCTTGGAGCGTTTATCCACTATGTCAAAAAGAAAGATCGTGTCCGAAGGCCGCCTCAGAACTATTTCCATGCCATTTTCGGTCTTCTCATCGTAGCACTTGCTTTGTTTCAAGTCCATAGTGGGTATGACGATGAGTGGCCGTCGACGACTGGCCGCGATCCGCTTTCTCCTGGCGTAAATATTTTCTTCTGGGTGTGGGCAGTGGTACGCCATCACTTAATCAGTAATGTATTTTTTCTACTGCTAACCCCTGCTTTGACAGCTCTTGCCTGTATTATATGGTGCGGGACTTGCTTTCCTTCCCAAGCAGTATCGACAAGAACGTGAAGCCGTCAAACGACGTTATGAAAATGATCAATTCATTTTGAGACAGAAGACCTAGGAAAGATTTTTAACTATATATGCCCCTTTTTTGTGACCAGTTTACTTGCATGCGTTTGTATTGATTAGACAATTTCTGTAACTTAGTCTCGTGTCCTTTGACATTTATCATTGTTTCAATGTTTCGTTTTGCCAATGTTATAACTTAACCACATTGTATTCTCCAGTTTGTGGTATTTGACATGGAATACTCTGAGTATACACGTCCTGAACAACTTAATGTTAAGTATGTACGTATTTCTTGAAACATGGAGGATTGGATTGGGAATGGAGAGGTAAAAATTCTTGTGGGAAATACTTGCAGTGCTGAACTGTGTACAGTTGCCATGCAATAAATTTGAACCCATCCTACCAATGCCATTCTGTTTCTTTTGTGACTGGGGTCTGAATCAGTCTCGTTCTTGTGGCACCAAATGTGTTGCCTGTATTTGTTGGTTCAATGGTCGTCTTCAATTGTTGTCTGCTCAACGGATGTCCCTGCGAGCCTGATTACCACAGATTCGTCGTATGATTGCCTTGAACCGATATCAATGTAGCCAAAACCCTTTGGTAAATTACCTGAAGAAACAAAACAATGGCTCAAATAAATTGTTGTACCTTCCAAATAAGGCAACGTGTAGTGGTCTATAAATCAGTCGTGAATCAACTTTTTGTTTTCCTTTCAACTCTTTTTTTCCCCTTGCCGACATGAACATGGACGACTCCATCAATTACGGTATGAGCGACGATGAGCAAGATCTTAACGAACTCGATGACGAGGAGGGATCGGACCTGCAACAAACTCAATCGACACAGCAAGCATCTCAACAGCCGCCGGTGGCCAGTGTTGATTCTCATCTTTGGGGTTATTTGCAGCCTTGCAACACTGGGCTGACCAGGATCGATTTTTGGAAAATGACTCCACGTTATACTTTCGGACGGAATACAGAATCTAACCAAGTCGTCTTTCCAGGATTCAAAATTAGTGAGTGGCACTTGTATCATTGATCTGACCCAGTCCATTCTGACTTCTATCTATAGGCAATAAACACTGTGCTATTGGCTGGGATGGTCACGACGCTATCGATTCATCCGTTGTGGTGGAAGACATGTCTAGTAATGGAACTTTCGTGCGTGCACACCATTTATTGTCTTCTGATTTTCAATGCCTCGACTTTAGATCAACAGTGAAAAGATAGGAAGAGGCAATTCACGTATTATCCGCGAAGGGAACGAGATAGCATTCGGTACATGTATTCCGCTGCCACCTGACAGTGGTTTAGAGGATTATCGTACGTCATTCATTTTCTAGAAATCTGTGGTCAGTCATATAATATATTTCATAGGATTCATCTACCGTCACACAGCAGGGGGTCAACCATCGGAGGGTTTGTTTGCTCATTATGATCTAGCAACGGAGCTCGGGAAGGGATCTTTCGCCTCAGTAAGGAAAGCAGTCCATAGAGCCACTGGAAAATGGTTTGCCGTGAAAATGATCTACCCGAGCAAGAGCGTCGGACAGCAGCAATCAAGGAATCAAACTTTGATCCGCGAAATCAGCATTATGGAAAAACTTGATCATCGCAACATATGCAAACTAGTCGAGGTTTTCTTCCAGAATGACAATAGCATCAGTAATTTCTTTTCTTCATCCTGTTCGATAGAGCAACGTTAATTGTTCTTTCTAGATCTTGTCCTTGAGCTTATTGAAGGCGGTGATCTTCTCGACTACATCATGAAGCATAGTGGTCTCTGTATGTTTTCGTAACTATTCGACATGAAGTGTTCAAATCTTGTTTCCTTTAGCTGAGATTGACGCAAGAGATATCACTTACCAAATCTGCGATGCGTTGGCGGTAACTTTTCATCACTTTTATGGGTTGTTTGATACGGATTCATTTTGTAGTATCTCCACTCTCGAGGAGTCGCGCACCGTGATCTCAAACCCGAAGTATGTCCGTCTTCTCTAAATAGTGGTCCCCTTATTTACTGTCGTATTTTCAGAATGTCCTCCTCACAAATCATAGACCGCCAGTAGTCAAGGTTGCTGATTTCGGCCTTGCAAAGGTTGTTGACAGTGCCACGATGCTTCGAGTGCGTATTTGGCATGCCCCATGTTCCTTTCTGGCGTTCTATCATAGCCCTATTTTAGACGATGTGCGGAACCCCCAGTTATCTAGCACCAGAGGTCGTCAACCAGCAAGATGACGAAGGATACGACAACCTTGTCGACAGTTGGAGTGTTGGCGTCATTGTCTTTGCCATGTGGGTTTACTCCTTTGGATAGACAGGTCGAAATGCTCACAGCTGCTGTAGGGTCGCGAATTCCAGTCCGTTCCTTGAAGATGAGGGATGCAAGAGTGTCAAAGAGCGCATTTTGCGGCGTCGCATTGTTTGGGAACCTCTATATGAAAAGGGAATCACCCGGGAAGGTTTGTACGTTCTGCACCAAGAAAACCTTGGTCTCACGTAGTCCCATAAAACAGGGTATAGTTTTATCCACTCACTTCTTCAAGTGGACCCGAACTTGCGTCTCTCAATGACGGATTCTCTCAGTCACACTTGGCTTCGTGAACATACGCCTTTTCATCCTCCGGACTTTGACGAGGAACTCATGGGACGGACAGATAGTGCTATGTCAATGAGTGTGAGCTATCAAGCGTTTGCAGAGGGCGAGGACGTATTCGGTCGGGAAGTGCCAGCGGCCCCCATCAGTCCAGGTCGTCTGCAAAGAAGAAAGGATATCATTGCGCAAGCCGACGACGGTAAAATTGTTCTTCCTGAACCTTCAAGCGAAATGGTCGCGAATGTCGTGCGACAAAGTCCCGCCGGTTCGTCTAGGGGTCAGAATAAGCGCGTGCGGGCAGAATTATCTACGCTCCCGGAAGACTCACTCGAAGACGTCTACAATGCTGCTGACGCAGCAAGGCATAACGCCGCACCACCCGATGCTTTCCCAAGTGTTGATACAAGTTCGCCTGACGAACATGAAAGTGGTCACGGTGGTCGCCGCCCTGGTCGCCGAGCGAAGGTTGCACGAAGGGGTTAAGTATTTGGAAGTGTTGATCTGTACATAAATATATATGAGGAGTTATTAAACCTTGCTTTGGTTATGTTGTATAGGCCCAATGGAATTGATTCGATTGTATCGACGACAGATGCAATCGATTTAGATTGACAAGTACATACAGATATCGTTATCAAGGTTACAAGATAGGGAACGTGTAAGGATGACATGACAGACTGAAGTATAAACAGACAGCGACATATGGGTCAAGCTGCCAAACGGGAAAACGCACATGAAAAGCAGTAGTGAGGCAGATAAAAACACAAGTACCCACAGGAATACAAGATATGATCGCAAACAAGGAAAGCATGAACCGAACGAAAGATAATCACGGTGTAAGAACGGCCTCTCCAGGCAAGCTTTGATCAATCACATCTTTGGTTCCTTCCGCAGCCTTTTTTTTCCTCATGCCACGACGGCTCTCAGTGGGGTAGTGACACGGCAACGATCGTCGCTGGCATTGGCTGATCAAATATAAAAATTAACTGATGAGCAGACATCACAAAAACAGAGGGCCCTACAGATCACTTACTTGCACGTTTTGTCAAGACTGCCGGGCAATGGTGCCCCGCAGGCGATTTTGCGTCCACGGCAAAAGAGACAGGCAAGTGGAGGTTTCTTTTCCACCTGGCGTTTGTTTGTAGGTAGCGGACTCAAACGCATTGCACCTCCCCGCGGGTTCCGCCTCCAAGATGACCCGTCCGGAGATTTGTTTGTTCTGGATGGATGAGAGGATATGGGAGTTGATAGGACCGACTCATCATCGTCTTCAGACCCCATTGAATGGGCCAAAGAGGACGATAAATCAAGAGGTGGCAATTGTGAGGGACGGACATGTTGATCGCGTTGTGATTGATGGGGAAGCTGCTGGAAGTGACGGTGTGGGCTGTGGTGGTGGTTTGGTTGGTGAACTTGATCACGTTCCTGCGGAGTCCGTATAGGAACTTGGGGGGTTCTTGTCTGATGATGCAAGGTCCCGGGATAACCCATCCCAACCCCGAAAGATCTCGTCGTGCTTGAATCTGTAAGGTGGTCATATGAGTTTGGTGATAGGGTATTTGCCACAGAACGAAGGCCTCCGTGCGCCGGCGATTGGAAGGTATCTTGCGGTGGATATTGGTTATTGAAGATATTCGATCCAACCGCTGACATATCTCCAAGAGACGCCGGTGAATGCGATGGACCAACATGGGCAGCCTACGCCAAAAAGATTTAGATGATACCAGGAAAGGGCAGATTTGGTCATTACTGTAGTAGAAAAGCGGGAAAAGGACGCAAACGACGAGTAAGACTCATCCGCGGGGTATTCTACATAAGCAGGATCGTGATAGCATCCTTCCTCACCAATATCCCTTGGAAAAAATGGTGAGCCAAAGTGCATAGGTAGCCCATAGTATTCCAGTTTTTGCCAGTATTTGGTGAGCAATTGTTCCCGCTCCTGTCGCCGTTCCTCATCGGCTCTTCTCGCCCCGGGAAATGTCGCATAAAATAGTTCATTTTGTTCTATTATGACCTGAGCAAAGAGAGACGGTGGGCCTGGCTGGTTGAGGCATTCGTACGCGTAAGGGTCCGGCTGGATAATATGAGTCGTCGAAATGTGAACAGAGAACGATACGAACTCGAAACAGGACTCGAAACTGGTCCATGTCCTGGACGACATGATTGGGCAACATGGGAGTTGGGGGGAGAAGCCTCTTGGGGCAGTTAATGGCAACAAGTTATAATATATCTCCTTCTTTGCGCCCCTTTAAATCTAATCAATGAAATCAGGACCTCCTTCTCCCCACGTTCCCCTGAAATTTACGTACGGAATTATTAGGCACATCCATTGAACAGCATGATAATAGCGTTAACCAATTTAAGCATCTATTCTAGTGCGAACGAGCCTTCCAAACGGGCTCTTCCCCATCCTCCCCAGTCCCAGAACCCTCCCCTTCACTGCTCAGAGCCCAATCATCTTCCATCGGACCTTGTCCGAGAGACGGTATTTTGGCCCCTCGTTGCTTTAAAAAGGCAATGACTTCGCCGGCATACCGCCAGGATTCTATGGGTCCTGCATACCCTTCCTGAACCGAAGCGCCGGCGCCACTAGACGAAGCTGCGATTTCGCCCCTATAAGTTCTCGCCAAGTGGGGACTTGCCTTTATTTGCTTGGCCCATCCATCACGAGACAAGGCATCGAAAAACGCAGCCAAAGCATTCGTAGCCTCTACCCGAGCTCGCAACACATGGCGAATAAGGCGGCGAGAAGGTGGCTTTCGATCACGACCCTTTGCGGCGGGTTCTTCCAGAAGGCCAATGTTGGTGGGATTTGCCGTTCGCTTCACATCAGCTGTGTTGTTTAGAGGCCGGTCTATCCATGGATTAGGAGGTGGAACTTTCGGTTTTGTGTATTGGGATAACGCAGAAAGTGAAAGATCCCAACGTTTCGGTATCCAAACGCCAACGAGGACACGCCATGCTGCAATAAACTGTTTGGCTCTAAAATTCCAATTAAATCATTGATTAAAGATAGTCGCCGCGCCGCACCTTTCATAATTCCCTAAAGTAAAAAGCTTATGATATTGAATTAATCGGGAAGAATGAAAGGAAGCTTACGATCGATCATCCTAACGTGATAGACGGCAAACAAGTAAACAATGCCAGCGGCTAAGACCGCACCAATGCTTGAATACCAGAACAGAGCCCAGAGGAAGAGAAACGTCGCTGGATAGACGAGCAAGAGCGAAAGCAGCCCAAAGGCCACTTTGTTCTGGGCTTGTGTCTCCTCTTCACTCTCTACCAATTTTGCGCCAAAACGACCCATGACGTAAACTGGGCTGTGAACCAGAAGCGGGATAATGAACAAAGATAATTGAATCAGGGCTGCAATAGAATCTCGAATGAAGATGAGAAGTGTGTATAATCGGCTGGGAATTGTCACTTGATTTTTGGGGTCCAATGAATGTGGTAAAGGTAGTGAAGAGAGAACAGAATGCGTCAGGCTAGATGATTCGAGCAGTGAATAATATTCAAGCAAATGCCGTCTGACGGCCTTGCAGTTGGGCGTTAGGTATGGATTTGAGAATAGATCGACAATCCTAACGAAGTTGTGAGCGCAAAAGACCTGAATTGTATGGGATGCACTCACGTCTGTGAAACGGAAACAAAGTCTTCCAGATTAATGTCTCGGCCTTTCTCCCAAAGAATGTCGCGGGCCATTCGAGCAGCATAAAGAGTATCCCTGCATGCCAACGTCAGAAAAAGAGATGTACGTAGGCTCCTTCGTCTCTCTAGTCCTCACCAGTCTGGAGCATTGATACTGTTTTCAACTAATTGGTTCTCAATAGCGCTTGTCAAGCGTTTGACAGCAAGACGTGGTGCTCCCTCGTCTCCTGAGAAAAACTGTTCTTTGTATGGGTCTGCAGAAATGGGGGTGCCAAACCTGTGTATTCAATATGAGAAATGAAATAGATATCTGGGAAAATGCGACCACAACTCAACTCCATGATCACCTAGGAGCAAAGAATAACTTTAATTTGACAAATGAGACAAAGGGAACGTCAAAACTTACAGCACTCCTATACTTCGACTTGTTTGTGTAGACAATTGACACAGGCACAATCAGAACATCCTTCGAAGCTGCCATGTCAGGGTTTTCCTTTGCCCATTTTGTATATTCCATGGCGGCCCATGCTGCGCCATCCTTGACTTGCATGATTCGTGGTTCCGTGTAGCTCGTCCCCTCCGGAAACAGTGCGACTGCTTCACCCCCTGCAAGAGCACGAGTAGTCCCCATGAAAAGCTTTTGTCGATCTTTGGACTTGCGATCGACAGGAATGTTTCCGGATGAGTACAGAATCCAGCGTAGCACAGGATTGGCAAACAGGCTTGCTGAAAAAGAGACACCCGACGTAAATCGGCGAAAGCTGACTATCTCTGAATAACGCACCTTTGCTCCAATAGTTCATTATCCTTTGATATGGAAAACCAACAGCTACGGACAGCAAGGTTGTCTAGGACATTGTCACTTTGAAAGAAAAGACTTACTTACACAATATAATTGGGTCTAGCATCATATTATGATGAGTCGCAGTCCTGGATAGTCACATAAGACGGATGAATGAAGGTATAAAAAACAAACGCGACATTTACACTATAATTGGTCCATCTTTTGGGACATTCTCCCCTCCAATGACTCTGACTTCCGTGAAGAACGAGTATACTGCAAGTCGTGCGATGAAGCGAAGAAGGCTGTGTAGGGCTTTGCTGTCCGTTGCAGGAGCCATGATGCTCGAGAACAGGAGAAGACGAGCACGGCAATTATTCAAACTCAGTTATGTCGCGTTCTCCGGTCCTTTCTCAAAAATGACCCAATATTGTCAACCTTTACCGCCACTCCCGAATGGCAAGCTCAGAAAAGCCGATCAAGACCTTGTGCCATCGGCCAATTACACAGATCTCAGTACCAAACGGCATAATCCAATATGATCACCCATTCCCTCCCACTCTCCCCAGCGACCTCAGAAAACGAGAACCCATTCAAGACCTTATGAAAATGAAGGGGACATGGGTTCATGACGGCATGTATGACACTGCGTATCCAGACACACACTACCTACGGTTCTTGTGTGCTAACCGCTGCATGAAGACACGACCTCGAGTGGTCTCAGACACACCCCATCGTCAAGTTCTGGTCAATTCTGCGACAATCAAGGTTCAGTGGCGATGTGTCTGCATTGCTCCCAGAGCCAAACAATAAGGAAGAGATGTATGTCTTCTTTGGTGTGATGACTGTAAAGATAAACCCCACATCCAGTCAGTGCTTCTTGACTATCTGCAGTGCTGACAACCCCTACCCTGCATAGAGACCTGTGATGGCAATAAGATCATCAAAAGTCCGAGCTGGATCATTGATCAGTGGCCGTCTCTAAAGGCTGCCGGGTTCACGACGGTAGACACCGTTCTCCCAAACCCAGAGAACCAGAACAACGCATGGTTCTTCAAGGGCGAGGAATTTGTCAGCATTTGTTGGGAGCCAGGTGAGTTCCTCTATCATCGCTTTCACCAGTCTTAATGACGTCCCTTGCAGGGCCAGTGAATGACATCCTTCTTGATGGCCCAACTCTAATCACCAAAGGCTGGGCATCATTGAAGGTGGCAGGATTCGAAACCGTAGATGCGTTCGTACCAAATGCCCAGTTTCCAGACCAACCATGGGTCTTCTCTGGGGATAAATATGCGCGCATCAGTATTTCTGGTATGTTGTGAACCTGATTTCTTAGCTCAATAATTGAAATTCGGGTATGTGAATCCCTGCAGCTGATACAGTCTTATCTGGGCCTGCCCTCCTTCCTGAAGATTGGACTTCGCATCGTCAAGCCGGCTTCTACACCTGAGTTATTTGTCGTTTTAGTTCCTGTTTCCCATCTCCAGTGTCTGTAAAATACAGGAATATTGATACCTCTATTACTGTCCAAGTTTACACTCAACTCGAAATACAATATTAGCTTTCGTGAATCAGTTGTCCTCATTACTGAGATTCAGAAGGTTCAGTAGCTCACAATAAGTATTGCCGACTTAACACTTGGCTGATTCAAGTTCCTGGATTTCTTCCAGCAGTAATTCCTTTCATCCAGTCATTACCCTTGATAAGTGAGATGGCCATTGACCTATCACTCGTTCCCTACCAGTATTGCTTCCTGGCTTGACCTGCCATTGGCAGAGAGGCAACCTGGGAATCGCGGAATTCTGCCTGAGTTCCTGCAGTAGTGACCCGCGGCACGTGACTATATTCACACGAATGTCCTGAATGCGAATCATCATGGGGACAATTGCCATTTAATTGTCGAGAGAAAAAAGGAAATCTCATTGATGGAGCAATTAAATAACTACCGGGGAACTTGTATACAACGCAATAAAATCAAATAAAGACCTGCTGCATAGTTGCATTAGACAATGTCGTCAGTCGTCTTCTTCGTCTATCTCAGCCACCTCCCTGCGGTGTGTATTATAAGCAAAATTGCGGGCATTTGGAGTGACAGCATCTTCGTCAACAGGGCTTTCATCTCGGCTGCTTGACTTCTTCGAAACAAGGAGCTCGTCAGCTGGGTGGGAGCGATCGAGAGCACGCTCTAGAGCTGAGAAAAATGAAAGTGTCAGAAACTAGAACTAGAACCATCATTCATTTTTTACCCTTTTCCCCACGTTTCTTTAGACGAAGGGTCATAGCAGATTGTAATGAATCAATGTACAATTCATACTTGACGATTTCACGCAAAAGGTATTGCGACTTCTCTTCCCAGTTGCTTTGAGCTTTGATGGCATTGGCCGACCTAGGAGGATACTAAAGAATATGAATAACGCAAATTTGAAAAACCTTCGGATAACAACTTACGAGACTGGCCATCTGTTCCCTTAGATCATTGTGAACTTCCAAGTCCTTCTTCAGGGTCGCAACGTGCTTGCGCAAAGCCTCCAACTGACTTTCCTCATCATGCGCACTGGCGACAGTAGGAGGCATCGGTGGTTTCCATTCGTTAATGTATGTATTGTCATGTCGTGGCGAACCCCGGACAGTGGCAAGTCCCTCTTTCCACCCGTATTTGCTCCGCGTGCTCTTACCGCTGCGTATGCTAACGGTATCAGGTAATTCGTCCCTGGTCAAATCACTCTGCGATCGTGACCGGCCACGACCGTAGACGTCGGCTACTCGGTTCCAGCCGTATTCCATATTGGAAACACCACCAACTAGAGGCTCCTTACTCGTCCTCGCGGCCCAATAGTTACACGTCGACACCCACTCGTTCACAAGCTCTTCGGTTCCCGCTTGGAAGAAATACACACCGCGGTTGGCCATGGTGAGGACCATGCAGTGCGGACGTTTGTGGTAACCCGGCGGAGGCAAAGCATGAGCGAGTGAATGGGCCAATTGAATTGTTCCCACAGTATGCGCGTTTGCCTATTGAAAAAGAAGGTTCAGACAATCCACAGACCGACAGTATCTGAAACCTACGCACCAGCCAATTCCCACCTCCGAACGCTCCCGTTGTGCCAGACGTAGAACTTCCAAAGGTAAACATATTAAGTTCACCCTTCTGAATCACAACAAAGACATCCATCCAATTCTTGTCCTTTGCTCGTCTGCCAGCAGACTCCCAATACCGCTTGCGACACAGAATACCTTCCTTTGCCCAGGGCGCGCCCAGCAAGGCTAACTCTTCATCAGAAATACTGACCGTGGTTGAGCTGGTCACTGCACTATGAATGCTACGATCATCATCTTCTTGAGCCTCGCGGATAATGGTATGAGAAAGATTGGACGCAAAGCCCAGAGTTGGATTCAGGAATGTGGAGCTTGATCCATACAACTATGAGAGCGAAATATATAAAATCCATTATATGTAGAAATTCCAACGCACCTCGTGTGTGGACGTTGCAAAACTCGGCGAAGGACTAACGCGGCCATCGATGCTGCTATTGCTGCTGTAGGGACTGATGCCCTGCTGAACACTCAAAATAGATTGCAAACCACGAATACTGCTACGCCTTAGCGTGGTCAGCCGATCGGGCTGAGCACGCAAGCTCCTATTCCTCAACACGCCACTGCCACCAGGGCTCAGCGAAGAAGTAGAAGAACGAGACATGTTCGAGTTGATAGGCTGCAGAATCTGTTGGTTCTTGATAGCGTTGAACATTTCCTGTTTACTTGAGTTAGATGATACTCGCAGAAACAAAGAAAAGACAAGGCGCACTTTGAGAAGGCTCTCCATATCTGATTCCCAAGCTCGCCCACGCTGGCGGTTGTAATTTTGCTCTTGCCCGCTAATGGACGGAGAGCTTCCAGTGGGCCCGTTCTCTTCCAGTGAAGCTCCGTTCGGTGCCGACGCCGAGGTTGTTGCAAGCAGTGCAGCTTCACGAGTAAGGCTATTCCAGCTCGTTACACTATCACACCTCTTTGAATGCTGCATTTCTGTTTCATCAGAACCACCACCACGGACGCTGCTGCCATCATCGCGAATAAGGTCCGACGTCGATATCTGTGCTGGAGAATTGGGCTGGAGTTGCATTTGAATGGCTGTTATGGTGTTTCGCACAAATTGCGATTTGGACATGTGCGTAGCCAACTCTGCAATGTGAAGATCGGTGTTGAGAAGCAAAAGTGAGTATGACACTGCATGAACAATGTCTACAAAGAATTCCATGAGGGAAAAAAATAGAAGGATTTTCGAGGAAAACGAACTGGCGCTGCCGTAGATGCTCTCAGAGTTGCAGTCCCAGTAACGACGGCTGAATTGCTCTAAGATACGGTCGACTTGTTGAGTTTCAGCTTTTAGGTACAGTTTCCCACAAAGGCGCCTAGAAGTGTATCAACAATAATGTCATCATAAAAGCTGAAAAATATTGACCTAAATGCTATGTCTAACCGGAGGCCAGCAAAGTCAAAGAAGTTCATATAATGATGCAGCGCTGCTCTATTAATCTGACCCCTGAACGCAAGTGAACAAGTTTTAGATATTTCCCGTCACTGAGCTGATATGCAAAAGACGTACTGGCCACCAAGCCATTCGGCAATCTTTTCTTTCGGCAAAAAGTCATTATTATCATCCCAACACCGACTTGCCAGTTCTTTTCCACGAGTTTCCATATCCCCCATATTTTCACTCGCAACAGACGGGGAAAGTGTAAATTGGATAGAGTCGGCAGGCAACGCTAAATCTTGATGAGAACTTCGACGAGCTGGCACTGCAAGAAAAGAGACTTGTTTTCAAAAAAATTGGAATGACTGACTTGACTGGTAAGGGGAACTTACGTGGACATCCATCGTTCAGTGGAGGAATAAGGGACGGTTCGGAAACTGATGCATTTGAATTGTGCCGCATAGCGGTCCGTGGACTCAGGTTTTGCGCAGCCATGGATGACGTAGGAGGTGCTGTTCTCGACCTTGAGGGTGCGCTCGACTGCCTTAAGGTTGTTGGTTGAGTGATTATGATTGAGTTGCGACCAGAGGATTTCAAAGAGGACTTCCGTGGAGGGAAGGCTACTACAGGTGTCGTATCAGTTGCATCATCAGTCACAGTATTCGGTCGTCCACCAAAGGGATCCGAAAGAACAGGTTTGTCTTCTGATTTTTCACCTTTTATGTCACGAGAAGTGAAAATAAGACCATCAGTTTTAGAACGATGTTTTATTTGACGAGAAGGCGTAGATGGATCACACAGATCCAGCGACGCGCCAGCATATGGATCTAGCATAGAAAGTTCACCTTTGAACAAATCCAAAATGCCAGGTAGCGCGTTGTCCTCCGAGTTAACAGGCCTACTCTCATTTCTGCGAGAATTAGACTCCTTTAGTGGAGTGCTAGAAGCGTCCGAAGTAGTGGGTAGTGGAGATTTTATATCAACGTCGCCGACGCTCATACTTCTGCGCTTTGTGCCAGTACCAGTTGATTTTGGGGCTGGCAGTGGCCGTATGGGGGTAGACGGAGGCGGAGAACGCAGTAAAGGTAATGCCTTGTCTACGAAAACGATGGACTTTTCATCAAGATCCTCGCTATCACGCATTGTGGAAGGCGAGTGGATGATGGGTGGTAGAGGTTTCTGATCGCTCGCACGCGAGCCAGTCAAAGTCACGTCTGGTGGAATGGGAGACGTGCGAGGACTTCGATGTTCAGCCGGAAGTGGAGGCACAGGAGGTGTGAAAATATTCATGAGTGGTGAAGCAGTCTGCTGATTTGCAGAGGATGGATGAAGGGATGCATCCGTTTTCTGCCGGTGAATAAGGAAAAAATTGTCTAGAGCTAAACTTGGGTTGGCACACATACCGAGCGTTCTCGAACAGTAGGTTGACCCAACATCTTCCCAAAAAACGCGCTAGTTTTTGCTCTGACGGAGGATCTCGGTGCCTAGAAGGGTAAGCATGCTAGATGAGAAGTTGAAAAGAAAAATCATTGCCGAGAAAAACATACCTTGACTGTCCCATCTCTGAACTTATTCGGACTACTCAAAGCCACGTTTCGACTACTTTCGCCAGCGTTATAGGACACTGGTGCATGCCTCAAAACATTGGGATGATCCGGCAATGGAGGAGGCGGGTCCTCACGCCTCTTATCCTTTCTTCCCAGTGCACCCACCGTTGGAGCTCCCGTCCCTCCACGCTCTTTCGCCTTCCTCAGTAAAGTCGCCAAGTCCGGGCTGCTCGACGTTCCAGGAGCCCGATACATAGACCGCCTATTTGTCTGCCTCTCCGCTTCCTCAGCAGAATCAGCCGGGAGATCCTGTGAAAGTATGGTAGGTGATGCTGTCGCATTCTTCGATACGAGCCCCGACCCTGCGCTGCTGCTACCACCACCGCCACCCCAATTCACAGAACTCGGCATCGTAGGAGACGATAAGGCACTGACAGTTGATGGAGAAGGTGGTACAATCACTGGAGTCGGAGGTTGAAGTGGAACTCTTGAGATCGACCTGTTGACAGGGGTGCTTGGCGTAGAATATGAAGAGGAATAAGAACGATTGAGAGATGGGCTTTCCACACCCAACGAATTCACGTCGATACCCTCTCTAAGTACAACGGTACCCTCTGCGCGAAGAGCTTGTTCAAAATCGAGGTCAGTGCGCGATATACGGCGGCTGATGTTTCTGCCGTTGGGATCATTTGCTCCAGGTTGCAAACCTGTTGGATAGGACGAAGGGGGGCCTTGCGGGCGCGACGGCGCAGCATGTTGTCGAAAGAGTGAAGCCAGGATGAGAAACCAACCGAAAGAGCAAAATTTCAGTAGTCGAAAGTACAATGAAAAAGGTATTTCGTTCAGTGAGGTCAAAGAATTCAATTCCAATTGCTTCCGACACAAATACACTGCTATTTTAAATCGGGCTAAATCTCATCAAAAGCTCAAAAATGCTACAATGTCTAAAAAAATTCTCGAATCTAAGTGGGAAAAGAAAATTATCATATGAAGAATTTTCTTAATAATGAAAAAATTCAAGTATGTACCAATGAAAGACAAAGGGTAAGCATTAACTGTTTGCACCACTCGACGTTCTTCGTTGACGTTTCATGGTAACTTGACCGGCAGAAGCAGCGATAACAGTAGACGACCGTGCAGGTAACATAGTTCTCGTCAGCCCCGTTACAATCGAACCCGACTGAGACCGAGGTCGTGTCGTAGACGAGGCGATCTTCGGAAGGCTATTCCCAGCTTTCCGTGAATTACTACTACTGGGCGCCCCGGACGCCCTATTCCTGCAAAATGAAACAGATGTCAGATCAAAAAAGCGCTCGCCATACCAATTAGTGAATTTTCATACCTTTTCTTTATAATATCCGTTTTCAATGATAACGGTCGCACAACCCCATGTAATTTCTAAACAAGGCGACGTCAATGACTATCACAAACCGAAACGTGCGCCGCAGGACTCACAAAGAATAAACCACACGCATTACATAACGGCTGGCCCTCTGGGTCCCTTCTCCACAGTGGTGTATTAGTCGTATGGCAATTAGTACACAACGTCGGCGATTCACTATCTTCCCCCGTCGCCTTAGAACTACTCGTCGTCGTTGATGTCACCTTACTGCTGCCCCCATCACCAGAACCGGTAAGAACTTCCGGTGTGGTAGCCGCAGACCCTTCCGTACTTCTAGACGACTTTGTAACGGGAATCGGTAACGACTTCTTCCTCTGAACATCTTGCGCTCCCTGGTGCAACGAAATATACTTGCGCTGTGAACTCGGACTCGTAGCACTCCGTCTGACCGAAGGCTTAGCAGCCGGTAATCCCGACTGATTTTCCGGAGGCGGAGTCGACGCATTGGAGGCATTGTAGGGTTCCGGAGAAGCATTCGAGCTCGTATTAACTCCATTACCCCATTCGTCGCTCGACGGGCTCGCATGATAATTTGTATAGGCGCCACTGCCTCCCCCATCGATAACGCTTCCATTGGTTCCGCCTGGCATACCATCCAGTTGGTTTACCGATAAAATTTGCGTAGGATCGACCGTATACGGGTGATTGTCAAGATTGGGATAAACCAGCCCCATTATTTGGCCATAGCCAACGTCGTCAGCAACGCTGACGGCGTTTAGCTGGGCATAGCTTTCTGCCAATGCAGCCGACGCCACCATAGAAGCGGGAGAGAGACCTTCGGAAGATGCAGGTGTAGAGATATAAAGGCTGCTGTTCCGGGAAGCTGTAGTACGTGGGTTGGCGTAATTGCTACTGGGAGAATAGTGGTGGTTGACTGAAGGCGTGGACGCGGCTCCGGACACATCAAAAATGCCTTCGTAGTGAGGGAAGGAGAAGTTAAATTGGGAAGAAGGAAAGCTTCCGTTGCCCCTTTCTGGACGCTTGTTGTGCGCAATAGGCGATAGCTGGGATCCATCGAGGCTAGAAGCTTCGGATCCCAAGAAACCATCACTGTGCAGAAGATCTGCAGTTCGCTTGGTCCCCGACGGAGTGTCAGTGGCAAGCGGTTTGCCATTCATCTGGTGTCGATCATCAAGGCCTGGAACGATGCCATTTCTTTGCACCGTATGGTCGAAACTGGACTTCCGGTCAAAGCGAGAGAAGTTCCGTAGTTGTATGTCTGGTGGTGGCTCTTGTTTCACAGGCGGTGGTACCCGGTTAAATCCATGGAGTCCAGATGACGGAAGTGAAGAAGGAGTCAGGCTATGAGGGCCAGGAGCGCCCGAACCAAATTGATATCGCTGTTGCTCAGTCGAATTGTCAAAGTACTGAACATTGTCCAGTTGTCCCTCATAAAGGACACCCAATTGATGATCAAACGGAGGACTAGGGCGTCTGACAGATAGAAGAGAAGTACCTACGCCCTGAATAGCATTCGAGTTGTGAAAAGGTTTAGCGATGGGTGGGTAGTTGAATGGACCGTCGTAAGGGTGGCTATGAGCAGGCTGGTCAAACGTTGCAGCACTTGTAGTTGATTCCGGAGGACGTGATCGAGAACGACTAGTCGGTCTCCAATCCATAGAAAGTCGAGATCTTGACCTGCTCATAGCACGCCAGTCCATTGGCGTAAAACTAAGTGAGGCATGTAAGTAAATATATATATATGGTGAGAGCGCAAAGCAGACACGGACTCTTGCTGATCGATGTCACCCTCGTCTTGATTCATGCCATCAAAACCGACGACACGAACTTTGGCCTTGCCTTTGTCTATTCTACGACCACGTTCACTTGGCGCCTGCTGATGCAACTGCTGCTGGTGTAAAAGATGAGATATGTGATCTTTGGTGTCTGTAGGAGGGGAAGATGAACAAGATTTCACTGATGATTGATTCTTGCGAGCAGAATCAGAAAACGAGGACGATGGCTTTGTCGCCAGGGCGGCGGCAATGCTCTCCTCCTCCTCCTTTTTCTTCTTGAGAGCAAGAGCCATCATACGCCAAGTGATATTCTCCATACGCTGAGCATGCGGGAGGGAGCCCTTTGTGCGTGCGTACAATTTCCAGACCTGGGTAGCTAGTGGATCATCCTTAGCGAGCTGCTCAGGGTCTATTTCTGGATCTGGAGACACCTTGAGATCAGGCGACCCAGAGACACGGGGAGAGGTATAGGTGCTGGTTAATGTGGGGGAAAGAGGGGGTTTCTGCTGAGAAAAAAGGTCATCCGAAAATATGTCCGTCAAAAGGGTTGACTTTGAATCGGAGGATGGAGATATGGGCGTATGGGAATGTGAAGAGGTGGAAGGTGGAAGATCGTGCAAGGTAGAGGTTGATAAATAATTTAGTGGTAGGTTTACAGCCGGATTAATGTCGTTTGACGGAGTAGACATCCAGAGAGAGGGTGCCAAGCCATGGCGATGAGATGGAACTGATGTTAACGAGGACTCATATTGGCCATGGTTATGCTTCTGGGGAATCTTAGGCTGATACTGAGACCTCTGAGGGTTGTTTGACCTAGAAATTGAGGAGGACTGGGACCAAGAGGTAGATGACTGGTGGTGTGACCCCTGGTGAATGTAAGTGTGCTGATTGGGGGGTACCTGTGGTAGAACGCCATTCGCCTCCAACGCAGCGAATACATCTGGGTTGAGGGGCGCAGAAAACAACGCCGACCAGGAATTACCGTCTGACTGGGGGGAATGCCAGTTGTTGGCCATGGGAGTCGTATGTCAAAAGGACTACACAGTCTGCACTGTTCACTTCCTCAATGGCCTGCCTATAGTCCTCTACGGTCCGACGTTCCGGACCCCGGTCACCCCCGGCTCGTTAATTTTATTACGTCTATTACATGTTCCGTAACATTTATCCGTCACGCCATTTCCAGGCATCTCCAAGCTCCCCATCTGTCATTCCTGTCAACAAGAAAGACATTAGACATGCTGGGCTGTAAAAAAGGCCACATTCAGCACCATTTTTACATATACATTATCCCACTTACCTCAGGTACAATAGGGCTGGCTGCGCCTTGCCCACCACGTGCATTACAACCATCGTCGCAATCAAACCGAGGATATATCCACACAGGCTCCCATAAAAATACCGCAGTTTCCTAAACCCCTCTCTCTTCTTCTGCAAGTAATAATCGTAGCGGAGTGCAAGCGCTACAAACGTCCCCGGTATCACTACGTCCCCCAGTCCAAGCATGGTATATCCCCGCTCGTTACCAAACAAAATAGATTTCGGCCACAACAATTTGATCGGCACGTCCAGCGTCGTTGCCACTTTGACCATCTGTGCACATGTCCGCCGTTAAATTGTCAAGGCTCTTTATTTGTCTTCCAGATCCGAATAACAACAAACATACCACTTCTGTACCAAAAACCCACCACACATCGTACACAAATAGACCAGCCAACAATATCGTACCTGTCCTGAAAGAGTCGATCTTGACCATCGAAATTGCATTATGTGCAAATGAAATGGCTAAAATATCGGCAAGGAAGACTGATCTCTTTCCCCCATTCCAAAAGACATACAATCCAGATGGCAGCAGTGCGAACAGGAGTAAAACCACCGAAGGCGTGCGTCCTGACAACGCGATGGTCACTAATAACAAATTCGAGAGAAAAAATTAGCATATCATTTCTTCTACCCGTTTGAGAATAAAAAGCGAAGAGTTTCAGATCGAAACTCACCATGAGATCCTTTTTTCACCATCAACTTGACCTGCTCAAAGTTCTTCCACCGCGCTTCCCCAACTATGTACCTCGTCAAATTGATAGACGACTGTGGGTAAACCGAGTTTTTGACATTAGCATAAGGCTCCAACGCCACGAATCAGGCACATAAACAGTCAAAAATCTTCTGCGGCTTACATTCCATACACTCCCAATTCCCGCCACTGACAAATACATTCGCAGGAAGATGTTGATCCAATAATCCCCAAGGTATACCACAATCAGGTAGAACCCTCCCAGCAGCACAGATCCAACCTGTAAAGAGACATTCGTCTCAGTTCGGTAATTTAGTCAGACAAATCACAGGGACACACCAAAGGAAAAAGCCACGCATCTTCAGATGACACGTATTCAAATAACTCTTCGCCCTCATCGTCATCACATTCAACTCCTCCTGAGGTGCTGTCGGACTTGGATTTGGGATCCTTCTTCCGTTTCTAGATGCGTTTATGACTCCACAATTTAAAACCCAATGATTTTTATCCTCTGACAGCGTAAAGCAAATGCGCACCGGAAGTGAGCCATAAGCACCAGTATAAACACAGAACGTCGCAAGACTCAGCAAACCAACGTAGGAAGAAACAAGATCCCAGTCAACGTCCTTGAAGCTAGCAGCAGCAGCAGTCAACAAACCCAGAGCCGCTTGCGTTGCTCCTACTTCTGCCATGTGTAGCGGTGAGAAAGATTAGTTTTCCAGACCGAAATTAAGATGATCTCTTCTGCACCGCCACCAACCATTCTCTTGGTTTCGTACGCCCACGCCTTCCATCAAGTCATGATACATAACTCAATTAATGGGCTGGGCCTTTTGCATTAATGTCAATTTGGATTGTAATTTAACCGCATGTTTACGGCAACCCAAACGTCAAGTACGTTTTCACCCTTAACATGCAGGGCGTAAAAGTTTTCAAAAAAAGAGTGAGACGACGAAGCCTCTGCAAGATCTTTTTTCCAATCAAAATGTGGTCTACCACTACTGATTAGCGGTAGAAAGATGCACAAGTTTCTTCATGTGTAGTTTCTCCTTTTAGTAAGTGTTGTCTGTGGCTACATCTTGCCTATTCCGTGTCGCCTTATTTTGGCATTGAGGATCATGTGCTATACTGCATTTGGCAATTTCAGCACAGCTCAATGGTAAATCACCAACGACATGTCTGAGTAAAAATCTCTCCCCAAGGGAAAAAAATTGGCTACTGTATTCCGCAACGACAGTTACTCAGAACAACACCGAGTTAACCGATGTTTCCTGCAAAACATACGCTATTAGCAACCTGAATCACTGTAAGTCATCTAGACCAATTCCCATAGAAGGTGAGTCGCATTGAATCGGCAAAGTCGGGAACAACTGAAGCTGGCACCAAGCAGTCAAACAACCGACCATTTCTAAAAGCTCTTTGTTAACTGCAGGGGCTCAAAACTGTCATGGTAAGTTATATTTGCGACTAACCTAGAGGATATACCACAAGTCATAAAATTCAAAATCCGTACACCCTTAGAATGTTTGCCGTCTCCGCTCCTGTTGTGTCCGGGGTCCGCACCAACCCGAATAAAACAATTCAGACCCAGCGCCCGACACCACTCTAAAACTTCAGAAGAGAGAGAAGATGTAAATACCTGCATGTCCGCTCACATGAGCTACGAAGCAACAAATAGCCCTCAGTTCCCGTCAACAACCTGTCTTGAGTAGGAAATACTTCGCGGCTCGTCTTGACAGCTTTGTGCTACTAGTGCCTGAAAGGGGAAAATCGTTTCTGCTTTACATAGATCGGATCGCGATGAATTAACGATGATTGGTGGGTAATAACTGAACTGTCAGGCCGCAGTCGGTCAGGAGCTCCCAACAAACTTTCGAACCACGAGTGTAGTTGATGGCGGACTGTTTCAGTCTGACAGTGTAAAAAGCCACATTGCATATTTTGTGCACCGTCTGTAGTGTCAAAACAATGTCCTTGGATTCGGCAAAGGCCCTGGCACTTGACCCCGTTGTGGTTTATGGCTTCTAGTAAACGAGTGATCAGCTATTAACATCAGAACCTGTCTTACTGAAAATGGAAAGGAATGGGTTACCAAATGGGTGACATAAAGGGCTGCTGATCCGGGGTCTGCAGGCCAGAATCAACCAGAATATTTACGGTCAAAGTCCGAACCGCTTCTTGTATCCCTAGTGGGAGTATTGAGATACCATCGACGAAGTACACAAGCTTCAAGGATTCGAAGAGCCTTTGGCTTAACTTAGGGGCTAAGTGCTTAAAAGTAACTCACATTCAGGAACCAGCAAAACGCATCCCATTTAGGTCGTAACACTGTTTTACTCTAATTTCCAAGTCAGTAACCAGCAGCGATCCCATTCTTCCTAGAGTCACTCGCAGCTAATTAGGTGTCATCAGAGTCATGTTAGAATAAGCGGAATCATAAGAACTTGCCATAGATAAATGAATCTTCTCGTAAGACTGCTTGGACAACAGAAGCAACGCGGTTATCAGATACTATGAGGAAATGAAACCAATCATCACACATGACAAGTGAAAGAACCACACCTGTCACGTTGTGCCCGCGCCCCCGAAGGTCTTCAAGAATATCTTGTGGATAGATATCATCGGCATCCACCTGAAGAGGATACAACTGATCGTGCAAGCGGCCAAACTCAATGGCTTCGCGTATGTCAAGACCCCAGTCAAGATTCAGCAAGACCTGGAAGACAGATGGGAAGATCCGTGAGCCACCAGAGCCACCAATGGCAACAAAGAAGGATCCATCAGCATGCTCCAAGATGGTTGGCGTGATAGACGACAATGGTCTTTTCCCCGGTTCTGGATAGTTATCTGGGGAAAAATATGAGCATATTTACAAAGACAGGGTGGGGAAATAGATGTTGACAAGGTGACGGCCGTAGGCCAAAGCTATTTGGAATTCCTGGTATAGAAAAATCATCCATTTCATCGTTAAGGAGAATCCCTGTTTCTGGGTCCATCAATCGTGACCCAAAAACGAGATTTATGGTAGAAGTTATGGATACTGCCATTCCGTTCTTATCAACAACCGACGTATGACTCTAAAAAAATTAAATTAGGTAAAAAATGAATCAAACATGTAGGTCTTACAGTTCCGTGGTCTTCCCTTACGTCGAATACGGGTTTGTAATAGGCTGGTGGGTGAGTACAATCCTAAGGAACAATAAGTTTCACAATTCGAAGTGCCCTGGCTGCGTCTTACGTCTGTTATGTTGCCAACCACTAATTCTGCAAATGCCTTTGTTGGTATCTCGTTGATGCGTGCTGTGGTGTTGGCAAACGCAGGATCACACAATTCCGTTCTGCGAAAACGTCAATCCTACTGGGATTGGGAAGTGTCCATACCTACCTGGCAGCAAAACCAAATTTCATCGCCTCTACCAACCTGTGAACGTTGAGGCCGGTTCTCGCGTCCAACTTGTATTTCTCCATAAGGTTTAACATATAAATTAGAACTACAAAGCTTATCAACATTACTAAATTGGTTGAAAAAGGAGAGTCGTTGCCTGGTCCCGAAGTTGGAGCGTGTGTTGTGTACACCTTTCTCCCTCTGTACGTTCCCTCCAAAGCACGGTCCACCTTGACGGAATATCTCTCCAGATCCTCAGAAGATAAGATGCCGCCCGATGAGCGGACTTTGCGGGTGACAGAATCTGCAATCGGACCCTATAAATTCACTGATAAGCACCAGGTAGACTTAATGAAATCTGGCATACAAACCCTGTAAAATGCGCTTGGCCCTTCGTCAGCAATGACAGAAAGTGTCCGAGAAAGATTCAATCTCCTGATTACTTCTCCTTCCCTCAATAATTTCCCATCGGGAGCAAATAAGGACCAGTCAGGATCGCTCAATATTAAATCCGCGTACAACTGATCCAAAGTTAAAGCCCCTAAGCAAAGTACAAGGAAAACACTTACCTGAATTCGCTTCACAAGTTCCTTATCTACTTCCCAGCCAGCTGCCAGCTTTGCACTCGGATCAACGAGGCGCTTCCAAGGCAAACTTCCCCAGCGATGATAAGCCTCTTGAAGGCCACGTACTTCACCTGGTACGGCTACGGACATGCCCCCGAAGCGTGCAGACATTGGGTCGTAAACAAACATCGTTTTGTTGGATAGTGCTGGCGCAGTTTCCCGAAAGTCAATGCTGTACACTTCCGACTTGGAACCAGGACGTGGTGGAAGGCGAACGGTCATGAAGCCACCACCACCTATTCCCGACCTTAAAACCAGAGCAATGAATAGGTGGCCATAGCCTAATAACGTATGCTCACGAGAACATATTCACTACACCAATGCAGAAAGTGGCAGCAATGGCAGCGTCAACCGCGTTTCCCCCTTCTTTGAGAACGTCAACGCCGATATCAGAACACCTCTTGTTTTCCGCAGCAACAGCCCCATGTTTCACGCGGATAAGATACGATGGATTCCTATTCGCATGTTCCTGCGGGATCAACTCTGCAGAAAAAGGGACCGAGTGAGCATAGCAGCCCAGAAAGCCAACCAGGAAAATGCTTGTGGCGGCTACGAATTGAAGAACGCGTCTTAAGCGTGTATAAGACCTAGTATTTAGCGGAAGATGTTCGTCGTTCAAAAGCAAAGACTTTTCGCCATTCATGGCCGGAGATGTGAATGGCAGCAAGACAAAGCGCAACGGATACGGTTTGATGGGTGCGGTGCCAGAAATCCGGGCCGCTGTTATCTCCCATGTCTTCCACTGACTACCATGTCCTTTCAGTTTCCTGGATTATCCCCTATGCATAACAAGCGCCATTTAGGTATATCTTTATGTGAATACAGATTGAAAGTCTGGACGGTTCTTACTAACAGATCCTGATTTGGACAACAATCCCAAACGTCGCCGAATTGATAAAGGCGTCAGAGTCAACGCCAGGTTCAACCGGATGATAGAAACCATGCATAGCTATATACCACCGACTGGAGGCATTCCTAAAAGGCATAAGAAACGGCGCGGTCAAAGTCTAAAACAAATAGACGACGCATATAGCCCACCATCACCAGTCCATCTCAAGAACCGGCTTTCGTTCATAAAAATGGTTGAACCCAAGTCTTCTGCTCTGCTCAATGACGACCGACCTTCAAGTGATAGCATTGAGGCAAACATCGAACACTTTCCTTATTAACAATTCTCTGCATGCTAAAGGAACTTTCATCCAGCAGGTTTCCCATGCCGCCACCTCACGTCGTAGGACTTGCAATGCTCTTCCGGAATGGTTGGCAAATACTTTCATGTCCCTCTCCAAGAAGCATCCATTGCGTCTATTACTTCCATCGGGTTTAGCACAGTCGCCGCCAGGAGAAGTCCATAACAAGACAGATGCAGCCGTGCTTGACGAATCTGTTTCGCCTGATGCTGTGTTTGCTTTCAACGTCCCCGTTTCTACTGAAAATGACAGTCGCGACCTGGATTTTCAAAAACCTACCTCACATGATGGTGCTCGTCACAGTAGGACCCGCGCTTTGAGCGACCCATTTTGGTCTGAACTTCCCAAGCCTTCCTCATTCTCCACTCCTAAAGGCTCTCTGCCCGGATCCTCTCTGGCATCCAAGACTGTGTTTTCTCTGGCTTCTCCCCATACAAACTCATCTCCTACTCTGTACAATACTGAATCGCATCTTTTCTCTGACCGGCCTTTAACACCCGTTTTTCAATCGTGCTCCATTTCACCAGTGACTGCTCAGCCCCATTTACTTTCTTCTTCTGATGGACTTGACTCTGACCCTATTCCACTGGATTTCACTGATATTTCGTACTTTTCTGACATTTACGCTACTCCAGGTCCGACTTATCATGCTTCTTCTGCGCACTTCGATCCCTCTACACAGGACTCACTTTCGTCGGAACCCAACTTAACTCCGGCGCAATCTTTCAATGACACTCTTGGTTTCCATTGGAAGCCTTTTGACCGCAAGAGTCTTATTGTGCCTCCTATATCGAGGACTCCTTCATTTTTATTCGGTGGCCACAGTTCTGGACATGGCCCTTTACACGCCGACAACTATATGACCTCCCGATCTGGTGCTTTAATTGACCCTGATGACATCCCACTGGCAGTTTCACACATTCATTGTGCGCGCCCAGGCGGAGTCATCAACCCAGCCTCTCCGTCGACTTTCTGTTTTGTACCTTCGGATGTCTACCAAAACTCAGTCTCACATACATTTCCGGCACAACCGGACATTGTCCCGGGATCACAGGATCTGGCTCAGGACGCTCAAACTCCGCAATCACAAAAGCGACCATTCGCTCCCGCACCGAACGTTTTTATTTCGCCTTTGGGGCAGTCCCTTGGTAGGACTTCTGCCAGTCCTCAAAATGTTCTGACGAGCCGTATTTCAAAGGTTTCTTTTGTTTTATATTATGTTCTGTCACTGAGTATTTCCTATTACAGGGTGAAGATTTGCTTGAAGCACCTGTGTTCAATGCTTCCAAAGATGTCGACGACTACGAAGTCATTGGTTATCAGTCGCGTTAAATCATGGAAATATTGTGATTTTCATTGTGATTAATATTATGGTAAACTCCAGCAGAAAATGTATAAGCAGAATGCGAAAATGAGGTCATGGACCTTCTATCAATAATAAATTATGGTAAAAAATTGTCGCATCACCTGAGGTAAATGCCAACCAAAACCCTTTTGTTTACCACCCGACATCCCCACCTTCGTATGGCTCTATAGTCAGGGTCTCCTCCCCAGATGTTTTTCGTAGTCTATATCGCTCTAAAGTGTATCTTTCGTATCCACCTGCCGCAAGTCGCATGGCGTTGACGTGATGGGGCTGAGATTGAGCCGCTATTGCATGCTTCCGGCTTTGCCAAATGCAGGTTGCAAGGTTCAAGCCAGTTTCGGGATGTGGAACGCCATACCAATATAGAAGTAACTGAACGACATTGTTTAAATTGAGAGATATACATGAAAAATGGATAAACTTACTCCACCATTCCGAACCGCTTCCTCATGGGCTAGCCTGTCGGCGTTATACAGAGCTGAATATGGGAGTCAATAAAGGATGGGCTGTCCATAATTGGATGGACTCACAGATACTGTCGCTTCCAACCTTCCTTACACTGCGAAAGGCCACAATATACCACTCACGTTCCTCATCTATAGGTAGCTTTAATTGTGACCAATTAAAAGCATCTCTATAGGGAAGTGTGGAATAATCGAATGTCACTGGTCTGAAATTATGTAGGGTCTTGTGAAGGGAAAGCGACACTGGGTCGATAAACGGTAATCGGGTTTCGGTGGCCAAACTGGGATAATCGGCGTCGCTGTCAACAGAGTCGGACGAAATTTCTTCTGGAGGAGACGAGAGCATAGGTGGCAGGTAAAGCAGAGGTTCATCAAAATTTGGGTGAGGTGACAAGTCTGGAAGCTGGTGTGGATCACGCTGGTCTGGGTTCCAGCTTTTGGTTGCAACGCCCTCATCTTGGGGTAGTAGAAACACAGGAACGACCATGTCTAGGTAACTTTTAGGAGAATTATAACCAGAGTAGTTGTTAAACAAGAAGAGCCCCTCTCCTTTTTATATTTCGAGACATGTGTAAATGAAAATTGCAAGGTTTTGCGTGCTGGCGATGGCGCAATCCCCTGCTTCCTAGTTGCGCCATCAGTCGCTGTTTGTACGCAACATCACGAAACATAATTAGTCAATTCCTACAATTCCCAAGTCTAACAAGATGAAACCCGAACGAAGAAGTATTTCGGGCGATGATTCATGAGTGATAACCAAAGGTCTGACCAAGCAAGGATATGTTGCGACTTAGGCACAGTGATAATACATTAGTAACCAGTTAGTAACTGGCCCAAGATTAGACCAAGTCTTGGTCACGGAATTGCTCCAGAGAAACAGTCAGCCTCTTTATCCCGATGTTCCCGTAAAACTCACACTGGAAACTCCGTTTAGATAGTCTTCTTCAACTCTGACGCGTTCTCATTTTCAACATTTCGTTGGAACTCGGAACTGCGCGTGAGATTTCAGCCCTCTAAAGTACATTTCTGGATGAGAAGTGGTTATGGCACTACAAGTTGCAAGAAATGACCTGACCACTACACCTTTTTTTCACACATACAACGCTCTGGTGCAGATGACATTCTGGAGGTCTGGATGTCCTCGTGGAGAAGCACCTGGGGCATGGTATCGCGTACATTCTTGATGAAGACGAGTGATTGTAGCATTCGTGATCATTAATCGATAATCCCTTGAACATGGCAAAGATATTTGACTGCTGACTGTAATTGCAATCAGACTTCCGAGTTGGCGCCGAAGATATAGTAAATATTTCGATTGCTATACTATCTTCCGCATCCAATTGATCTATACAACCATCCACACTGATCCACCTTGTTCTTACTGTCTCCAGACCTGTAAGCTCTCCGACATTGACGTTGCGAACTTATACAACCGTTCATAAGTTGATGAAACAGTGATGGTACTGTCCTCATTGCTCAAGTGATGAGTTGCGGTTGCTTCTTGTCCAATGTGACTGATCTACTCTTCTACTGGCACTGACTGGGCCCTCTCCTTGCCCACCCTACCTGGTAGTTGATTAGTAGCTACACGCATTGTAGAGTAGACGGCCCTGAATATGATTGATTTTAATTTTAGTAAAGACAAAGACTTATGAAAGATGCTTGTACAAAGCCAATTGCAAAGATGGTCTTCCGAAGGATATCCTCTTGTCTCAGAAAGATCCCCAATGGTTTATCAAAGATGGCCACACCTTTGAAAAAAAATGTACCTGTCTCCCGGATGTGGTCTCAAGGTCTTTCCAAAGATGCCCAAAGACCACCCTTGTGTTTCCCGTAATGTTGGAAAAATCGCGATTGACAAATTCGTGCAAATGGGGACTCATATGTGTATCAGCCCATCAGCTCCCAGGGTCATTTATGAGCGTTAAAAGTTACTCACATTATTTATCAGCTCTAAGTACCAGCTGCATCGGCACTGATGGTTGTTGATAAGACCAATGTTACCGTTCGTGATGTGTGCCGACAGGGACCGACTGGCGCTGGTGGTTACTTGCCAGATTTTACAGCATGATAGATCATTTTGTATTCATTTCCGAACATGATTGGAATCAACAGTTAATTATTAGACGATACTACAGCTAACTATAGTACCAAGAATTACATAAATCCAGACATACTTACCTGAAATTCCAACACAAGGGTTACAAGCCGTTGTACCAACGCACACCCCTTGGTCTATGCAACAGAATATCAACATCTGGCTGGACACAGGGATGGAGACTTACTTACCTTGTCCAAAGTGATACCTAGTAGGCGGATGTCATGTCACGGGCGTATTGAATTGGAGGGAATAACACTTACTAAGCCAAGCTGCGATGATTCAACCGTGACGGCCGTTTCGTTATTCAAGGTCACAAGGTCACAGTTCATCCCGAAGGCTGAAGATGGCCACAAAGAAAGCGACAGAGTCCCTCTACCATCTCAGCCCACAAGGCTTCTGGAAGAAATTTCGTATCTCTTTCACTATTTTTCTTATGCAAAATATTGAATCATGTTTCAGGCGACGTCGTTTCTGCAAATCCAACGATTTCTAGTGGTCTTCCTATTCCCAATGAGAATCG